>Ga0081540_1003896_pt1 | contig 11623 bp, 9 predicted proteins | sample TabmetS2T1R1_FD_71024 | JGI IMG/M metagenome (GOLD analysis project Ga0081540, IMG submission 71024) | Tabebuia heterophylla rhizosphere microbial communities from the University of Puerto Rico - S2T1R1 | ecosystem: Host-associated > Plants > Roots > Rhizosphere ...
CCGAAGTCGAGGTGAAGGAGCGCAAGGATCGCGTGGATGACGCGATGCATGCGACCCGTGCGGCGGTTGAAGAAGGCATCGTGCCGGGCGGCGGCGTCGCCCTGCTGCGTGCCTCCGAGCAGCTCAAGCGCATCCGCACCCAGAACGACGACCAGAAGACCGGCGTCGAGATCGTGCGCAAGGCGCTCTCCGCGCCGGCCCGCCAGATCGCGATCAACGCCGGTGAAGATGGTTCCGTCATCGTCGGCAAGATCCTCGAGAAGGAGCAGTGCTCCTACGGCTTCGACTCGCAGAACGGCGAATACGGCAACCTGGTCTCCAAGGGCATCATCGACCCGACCAAGGTGGTTCGCGTGGCGATCCAGAACGCGGCTTCCGTCGCGGCTCTCCTGATCACCACCGAAGCCATGGTGGCCGAACTGCCGAAGAAGAACGCTCCGGCGGCCGGCATGCCTCCGGGCGGCGGCATGGGTGGTATGGACTTCTAAGTCCAACCGTGCCCAGAGCTGCTGACGCGAAAGGAGCACCTGGTCAGCCGCCTGGAAGAATATCCGGGCCCTAACGAGCACGACGAAATCGAGCGTCTCCTCGACAAGATCGATGCCGAATTGAACCCTGTGGATAGACCGGATAGACTCTGAGTAATCCACGACGTGCACCTCGAGGCTCGAACTCGCCGCCATCGAGCCGTCCCGCGTGTATTGGCAAGCGCGCAGTCCCTCCCTCCGCCTTGCGATGAGAACACGAGAAATTGCATGCCTAGGAAACTCGCTCATAGCGCTGCTATCGATCCACTGCACGGATTCCCTGTTTCTGTGCAACCGCTGCAGCCCTGTCCTTTCTGCGGCGGCTCGGAAGTTTGGATCAACAGCGACATCGTGCCGAAATTCGTGGCATGCAGGAAATGTTGGGCGTTCGGCCCCAGTGCGCCGACCGTTACACAGGCGGCCGAGCGCTGGAACAAACGCGCCACGCCCCCTGGAACGAACACGGCTGCAGCGACTTCTGGCTAATCTAGCTCTCAATCAACAGCCGGACGATCTAGTTTTTTCGCTTTGCATTGCGAATGCCCAGCGGTACGCAGCTCCTTTTACTGGAACGATCTGTCGAGCGACGTCTCCGGCCGGGGGCGCCCTAACAGGCCAAACGAACCAGGGCAATCGATGGTGGTGGCCGTTCTACGACTTCCGCGGAGAAGTGACTCCTAGGTGGCCTTCCGGACCCCCCGGGATGATGCCTACTGGGCACCGTAAGTCCGCTTTGGGTCTTGGCTGTGCAAAAACGCTAAGACGATAGAGAGCGATAGAAGAAGTTATGCGTCTAAGACCATTTCAGCCCTCAAACGCGCAACCGCATTCAACTTTGAAAGCGAACCGAAGAATGCAATTCTCGCGGCGTTTCGATCTCTCGCGTTTTCACACATGGGGTAATTCCGGGCCAGAAGCCATACTGAGGCTCTCAGAATCAGCTCTCCAGGAATCGATGAGGCTCGGCTCTTGAGCCTTGTAACGACAGGAGAGCTGCAATGGAGCATTATGTCGGACTGGATGTATCGCTGAAGCTGACAGCGATCTGCATTGATGATCGGACAGGATAGATTCAGCGTGAAGGAATGGTTCATTCTGATCCGGAAGCGATCGCAGTATTCATCAAATCAAACGCGCCGCATGTCGCGCGGATCGGACTCGAAACAGGGGCAACGTCGACATGGCTATGGACCGAGTTGAACAAGCTCGGGCTGCCCGTCATCTGCATCGACGCAGGCACGCAAAGGCGGCCTTGAGAATGCAGATCAACAAGAGCGACCGCAACGATGCCGTAGGAATCACGCGCATCATGCAATGTGGATGGTATAAGGAAGTGCGCGTCGAAGACCTCGACAGTCACGCGGTCAAGCCTCTCCTCGTCAGCCGAGCTCTGCTCGTCAAGATCAAGCGGGATCTCGAGAACCACGTCCGCGGGCTCTTAAAGAACCTCGGGCTGATTATTGGCCCAGCAAAGATGAACGTGTTCGCATCGCGTGCTGCCGAGCTCATCGAAAATCGGCCGGAACTCGCGGTTGCGGTAACGCCGTTACTCAGCGCCCGAGTAGCCATCGAGCAGCAGATTGCTGATCTCGACCGTAAGGTCATGAAGCTCGCACGCAGCAATGCCCAAGTGCGACAGTTCATGACGACACCTGGCATCGGCCCTGTTACGGTTCTTTGCTTTCTTGCAACGATCGACGACCCTACGCGCTTCAAAAGGTCAAGAAGCGTCGGAGCCTATGTCGGACTAACGACCCGACGCTACGCATCCGGCGAGATCGACTGGAGACCGCCCGTGCAGATCAGCTAGGTGCCACAGGCGGGGGTCGAAGTACGCAGATCACCCTAGGTTAGTGCCGTTAGAATCGCCTTCATCAGTCCGTCTTCATCATAAGGCTTCCGAAGTATTTGCGCTTCTCGAAACTCCTCTAAAGTCTCGCGATCTCCATAACCGGTGACGATGATCACGGGCAAGTTGGGATGGGTCGCGCGGATCGCTTTCGCGAGCTCGACTCCTGTCATTTCCGGCATGGCGAAATCCGCAAGAACAAGCTCTATCTTCAGACCGTTTGCAATCAGCTCAAGGGCTTCTTGTCCGCTGGCAGCGGCCACCGCCGCGTATCCGACGGCCTCAAGTACCCTAACGGTTGACCTGAGAACTGCCTGATCATCATCAACAACTAGAATACACGGCTTTAGCTCCACCGTGGAAATTTGCTCGGCATCAGATTCTCTTTTGCGCACTCGTGGGACCACTTCGGCACAAGGTAAGAACACCGTCACCGAGGTGCCTTCGCCGACGTGCGTCTTAAGCGCGATGCCTCCACCCGACTGCTTGGCGAAACCAATAACTTGGGCGAGTCCGAGACCCGATCCTTTTCCTGGTCCTTTCGTAGTGAAGAAGGGCTCGAAGACGTGAGGGAGCACATCGTCGGGGATACCCATGCCTGTATCTCGGACGGCCAGTCCCACATACTTTCCCGGAGCCGGCGCTTCCGGGCCGGAGAGCTCTTTATCGGTGATGGCATTGAAAGTCTCGAGGGTCAGAGTCCCCCCTGGCCGCATAGCGTCTCTGGCGTTAATAACCAGATTAAGGATCACCGACTGAATTTGAGTTAGATCTACCAAGGCTGGGCAAAGGTCCGCGGCGAGGTTCGTGCGGAGTTGGATCGCTCCACGAAGCGAGGCATTGAGTAGGCCACTCATCTTCACGATGGTGCTGTTGAGATCGACCACTTTAGGCTCAAGCCGCTGTTGGCGCGAGAACGCGAGCAGTTGCGAGGTGAGATTCGCGCCTCGTTGCGCCGCTCCGAGAACCAGTTCGCAACCTTCCTGATCACCGGGATCCCTCAGATTGCGCGACAACATACGCGCGTTAGTGAGCACGACGCTCAAAAGATTGTTGAAGTCGTGCGCGACGCCTGACGTAATCTGCCCTATCGCGTCGATGCGTTGCAGTTGCTGGGACTCGGCCTCGGCGATTTCCCGTTGCTCCATTTGAGCACCTAGCTGCTTGTTGGTCTCCTCCAGTTCGCGCGTCCGCTCTTCAACGCGGCGCTCGAGCCTTTCTTCAATACGTTTGCGATCCGTGATCTCCAGGGCGACTCCGAAAAACGAAGCCGGCACGTCATTGTCGAAACTGGTCTGACCGCGGGTCGCGATCCAGCGTTCCACGCCGTCCGTTTTTCCGATTACCCGGTACTCGATATTGTAGACCCCATCGCTCCGCGGGTCGGCGCACCGCTGGATAGCGGCCTCGACACGCGCAAGATCGTCTGGATGAACGCAGGACCGCCACACCTCATAGTCGACGACCGCGCCCGCCGGCAGACCCCACATGCCCCTGACCGTATCATCCCATTGCAACTTGTTGGACTGTGGATTCCAAGCATAGCAGCCGAGCCTCGCGAGATCGACGGCCGCCTTCAGCCGCGCTTCGCTCTCGCGCAGACGCGACCCGGCGTGCTTCTCCTCTGTGATCTCGCGTATGGCGCCAATGAATCCGACCGGCTGTCGGCCTTCAAAGAAGTTTTGGGCATGGGTAGAGACCCAACGTTCTATGCCGTCCTCGATTCCCAACACACGGTACTCGGCCACGAAAACGCCATCGCTGGCGGGGTCGAGTGAGGCTTCCCACGCCGTTGCGACCCGAGCCTGGTCGTCAGGGTGTATGGCCGCGACAGCCATCGGTGCGTCGACGATGGTGTCGGCGGGCAATCCCCACATTGCCTTAAGGCGTGCATCCCAGTCGAGAGCGCCGGTCCTAGGGTCGCCAGAATAAGGCGATAAGCCGACTAGTTCGGCTGCCGCCTTTAGCCGCGCTTCGCTGGCCCGCAGCAACGCTTCTGCGTGTTTCCGCCGGTGGATGTCTCGGAACGCAACAGAAACGCCGGTCGAGGTTGGATAGATGTCGACCTCGAACCAATGCCCAATCAAAGGCGAGAGGCTCTCAAAATGCTGGGCCGTGCCTGTCTCAAATGCGCGCCGGTGCGCCTCATAGTCCGGCGTGCCGACAGCGTTCGGGAACGCTGAGAGAAACGGGAGGCCTATCAAATCGTCGGGCTTCTTGTCCCAGATCTCGAGCGCCTTGCGGCTTGCGTAAAGAAAACGTTGATTCTGATCAAGCGCATAAAAGGCTTCGCCGATTCCTTCGAGTACCTCGCGCAGTCTGGCTTCGTTCTTGCGCAAGGCCCGTTCGGCCCGGTCCCGCTCCGCCTTTTCCTTAACGGCGTTGGTGGTCTCGAAAGCAGTGGCAAGATTGGCGACGACCGCGCCCGTCTCATCGCGGATGGGCGTAAAATACGACGTGAAAAACGCTTCCTCAGGACCGCCGTTGCGCAGGAGCGTCCAGGGATGGTCTTCCAGCGTAACGGTCTCGCCCGCGAAAACACGGCGGTGGATCGCCGCTTCGGCCGCCTCCCATACCTCGCCCCAGACTTCGCGCCCGGGTCGGCCGAAGGCACGAGGATGCTTCGTCCCCATGAACGCCCGATGGATCTCATTGTAGATTAGGATGCGCTCGGGACCCCAGATCAGATTCATCGCAAGTTGCGATGCCATCATGAGGTCAATGGTGGTCTTGAGGCTCTGGGGCCAACTGGAAATCGGCCCAAGCGGAGTCTTCTCCCAATCGAACGCGCGAACTCGCGCGCCCATCTCCCCGCCGCTCGCGGGCCAAGCTGATGGTCCTGGGTGAAGTTCCTTGCCCACTGAGCCTCTCGCGAGCGCTGGAGAACAGGCCAACATTGTCCTGAAGTACGATAGATTAGCCCAAGCAATCAGCATCAAAAAGCATCTTCATGCAGGTGGGCTGGCTTGGTGCCCCTTAACTCCGCTCAGGGTCATTTGCAGGCGTTCCCAGCGATGGAGGCTTAGGTCGGCTCTACCCCTCGCGGACGTCGGTGAATCGATTAGCCATGTCGGCTTTGTGCCAAATTCGGAAGTTGCGCGCGATCCGCACCCGCGCGCCTACCTCTGATCGAGCGCGCATCGTAATCCAAATGCCTTAAAAGTCGCGAGTCTCGTTATCCGCGCATAAATACGTTTGAAGTATCCATTACAAAAGCCATGCAAGGTGAATACTGAAACGGATGATCAATGCACCATCTCACATTTCTCTTATTTATAGCTTTGGCCTGCCCTATGCCAGCAGCAGCCGAACCGATGTCTGTTCGCTGCGATGGCCAGTACTTCCGCTAGTCGCAACCTTATTTCATGACCTTTGATATCGAAAAAAGTCACTTCGTGTTTGAGCGCGCCGGAGGAAACATCATAACGGGTGAAATCATTTCGGCGACCGACGAACAATTGGATCTCAGCTTGAGGGGTGCCGGTGGACGCATCCTTCTTTCCTACAATCGCAATCGCAATGTGGTGACCTGGCCGGGATTGCCGGCCGGAGAGTTGGGAAGATTTGCAATGCACCACACCTGTATTGGAGTTGCTGGCAGAACGATGCTTTCCACATTCTATCAGCCGGAGCAATTTGATCCGAAAACGTCGCGACCCAATCGATTTTCGCTCAGTTGTCCAGGCAACACCGGCCCGTTTTTTATCACTATGGATCGCGTCACAAAAACTGTCGTCGTGGAAAATGAACATTCGTCCGGGGGCTCGTCATGCAACATTACAAGTATAAAGGATGGCGTCATCAAGCTCACTTTTGGGCCTGGTCCCACGAGTCAAACTGAAACGGTGTGCGACGAGGGTGTCCCGATCGCTGACCTTGATATTCGCTACGGGCGATCCAGTGAGGCCGAACGGGGTTTTTGAATGTACCGTAACAAAGCCGCGATCGATTATGGAAGGCTACAAGGACTGGGCGCGCTGGGGGAAGTGAGACCGCCATTTACGTCAGCTCCTGAAGTCCGCAAAGGGTCTTGGCCGTGTAAAAACGGCCTTCGAGGGTCCCCGTCCAGAGAGCCGTGACGGGGTGTCTCAGACCGCGATCGCAGTGATCAGCGGCCTGATCCCGACGATGTAAAGCGCTTTCGCCGGATGCCGATCAGGCGCGCGATGGGCGCGATGTTCACGACGAGGTGCAGTCGCCACGCGTAGCAAGCGCGAAGTCGCTTATCCGACGATCTGCGAGAAGCGTGCGCTATTCGGGCGACACGCGGCCGGGATGGCGCCTCAGTCATCGCCTGCCGGACGCCGACGGCAGGGCACGGATCGGCCCAATAAAAAACACAGCCTGCCGATGAAATCACCCGATTCCAAATATCTTATTGATGCTCCTGCATTCCCAGAGCACCATGGTCGCAAATGGCCGACGAACAAGACCACAGATATTTATCTCTCCGCAATCAATCTCCAACGATCCCCTTTCAACACCTTCGATATGCGGTTGTTTCCGCGGAGTATGGAAGCTTCCGGCGGGCTGCAGAAGCGTTGTTGACGCAGCAGTCAACTCTGAGCCGCTGCATTCGGGAGCTCGAGGAATCAATAGGCGTGATTGTGTTCGAGCGATCGAGCGGCGGCGTCTGCGCCACGTCGGCTGGCCGGGATTTTCTCCGAACGGCGCGGTCGATTCTCGAACAAATGGATGCGCTGGTTACGTCAGCCAAGTCTAACGGACGCGGCGAGGCGGGGCGGCTGTCTGTGGGATTCTATACGTCGCTGTCAGCCGGCAATTTACGGGCGACGTTGGTAGATTTCAGGCAGCGGTGCCCACAGGTCGCACTTGGCATGGTCGAAAGGTCGCGGATGCGCCTCGTCACCGCTTTACGCAATGGTGCAATCGACGTTGTCATCGCGACCGACGGGGGACACGTCTTTGACAGCAACGCCTTGCCGCTGTGGAGCGAGCGCGTCCTGGTGGCCTTGCCTGAGGGACATCAACTGGCTGGGAAGAAGGCGATCTACTGGACCGACCTGCGGAATGAGACGGTCCTTCTCAGCCATTATGACCCGGGACGAGAACTTGAGGATCTCTTGTTGGCGAAGCTGATCTCGACAGCAGACCGTCCCAAGATCGAACGCCATGACGTTAGCAGAGGTATCATCAAGACCCTCATATCCATAGGATTCGGGGTCAGTTTGGTGGCCGAGTCCGACATCGGCGTCACTTTTGCGGGCCTCGCTTATCGAGAGGTACGAGACGGCACGGGGCCGAGTCAGGTCAATTATTCAGCACATTGGCGCAAGGACAATGACAATCCGGCGCTGGCAAACTTCCTCAAATTGTTGAGCGAGCGCTATCCCTTGCCTTGCGCAGGCTGACCCTTGCGGCGGGTCTTTGCAAAGGCTCGGTCGGTTGCCATGAATCGCGCCAGCATTGGTGCGACCAGCTTTGCCGGATCCGAGATCGACTGCCCGGTTTCGCGGGCAAGCATGTCGGTGTAAGCCGCGAGGTCGCGATGGACATCGGCCGGCAGTTCCACGCTGAGCTTTACCGGCTTGTCATCGGCGATGGCGCCGAGCTTCAGCTTTGCCATTTTTTCAGCCTCTGTATGGTTCGAGCACGAGGTCGCGATTGACGATTACCCGCACCGGAAAACCCGGCCGGATTGTCAGGGTCGGCTGGATGTTGAGATTGCGCCGAACGATCTGCTGACCGGTCTGGTTCAGGGAATCCCCTGCCCCACGGCGAAGGGCCTGCAGAATGGCGCTGTTTCCGTTGCCAGCATCCAAGCCGGAACCAAGTTCGGCTCCTACACCAAGCAAAGTCGACAGCAACGCAGCCTTGAACAGCTCGCCCCAGTGAAGATCGACCTCGTCGTGAAGCCCCGCATAGCCTGCGGTATCGGCACCCGGCTGGCGCTCAAGGACGATCGATCGGCCGTTCGGCATGATCAGGCGTGTCCAGACCAGGAGCACGCGTGACTGTCCATGTGTAACGTGGCTATCGTAGATCCCTATCAGCCGCGCACCCTGGGGCACCAACAAAGTTTGACCGGACAGCGTATCAAATAGCGGTTCAGTCACATGCGCCATGATCTGCCCGGGCAGATCGGAGCGGATGCCCGTAATAAGGGCCGCCGAAATCACAGATCCTGCCTGGACGACATAACGCGAGGCTGGCTTCGCCACACGGTCAGGGCTCGTGGTCCGCCGATCAACGGCAGCGCTAACAAAAGCGAGCTTGCGGTCCTGTCCATTCTGGGCAAGCGCCTCATCGGACGGTGATGCGGCATTTGAGCTCGTCTCGGCAGGAGTCGCTGCCGCCGGTGGCCGAACATTCGTTGACGCAAATACTTTGCTGGTGCGCGCGGCCTCGCTTTCCTGGCTCATCCGCTGTTGCTCGGGATCTACCGCAAGCGGCCCGGACTGGGCCTGGGCCGCAACAAAGGGGCGACCGAGATCACCCGGCAATGGCGGCCCGAGGCGCGGCACCTCGCGCGGAATGCCCGCATAGTCGCGCGGCAGCCCGGCAAGGCCGTCGGCCACATTGTGGTGATCGGTGCTGTACAGCTCTTCGGAAGCTGGACCACGCGTGCGATTCTGCTGCAGGGCCCACAGCACGGCTCCGGAAACGAGAACGAGCGCGAGTGCCGTGCCCCCGGCCAATACCTTACGCGACAGGCGAGTCACGGGCGGACGTTCTGGACGCAGGCGCAGTGAGCTGGCTATCTCCGCAGCACTCTTCGGCGAGGTAGAACCAGGACCACCGGCGCCAGTCGTTTGGTTGTCAGTCACGACGGCCTCCCGTCGCTTCTGATGATTCGGACCTTTTGCTGAGAGTCGCCACCCAGCCGCAGCTCGGCCGCGGCAAACAGCCGATCGACGATCAGCACGTTACGATAGGTTCGGTAGTTGACGATCTCGGAATTGCCGTCCGGACCGATGACAAACAGGGGCGGCATTTCTCCCTGAACGATGCCGGGTGAGAACTCGATATAGACCTTGCGGCCATCGTCATAGACGCCGACCGGCCGCCAAGGCGGATTGTCGCCCTCGACGGTGTAGCGATAGCGCCGCTGAGAAGAGTCGGGAAGAACTGGCGTCGAGGAAACAGCTCGGGCACGTCCGGACCTGTCCTCGGGATAGAACCAGGCGACTGATGGCATGTAGGGTTTTTCACGCGAGCGCAGCTCGATGAGATAGGTGCGCCGGTCGGTGTTGACCACGAGGTTGGTCTCAATCGAAGGCCGCGTCGGCTTGACCATGATGTGAACACGTCTGTTATCGCCGCTTCCACTTTCGGTATCGCCAACGACCCAGCGCACGGTGTCGCCAGCCGATACCGGCCCCGAACCCGTGAGCTGCTCGCCGGGTTCGAGTGCGATATCGGTGATCTGTCCAGGGGACGCGTAGATCTGATAGAGTGCACCGGGACTAAATGGAAAAACCTGTACCGCGTTGAAGTAACCAGCCTTCCGCGGTTCGACGCGCGCAGCGTCATTGGCGGTCTCTATCCGGGCGACGGGCTCATTGGCCTCCAGAACACCCTTCTTGCCGCCCTTCGCCGGCATCCATGACGGTGGGACGTGCAGCGACCATGGACGATCGTCCGCTAGTGATGGCGGACTGGGAAGTGGCGAGACATCACCGTCATAGCTGATCTGCGGTGGCTTGAAGGTGGTACAGCCGCTGAGTGCAAACATGCAAGCAAACAGAACTGGGCGCATGATCTTGCGCCCACTTGGGCTAGCGACTCCGGAAATCTGCATACTCACTGCCCAAGCTCCTTCGACCAGTTGATGGCGTTGACGTAGATCCCGAGCGGGTTCTTGCGCAGGCGATCGGCATCGCGCGGGGTTTCAATCACGATGGTGAGGATGGCGGTCCAGCGCTCGGTGCCGACAAGCTGACCGTTTTCGTAGCGGCGCTCGATCCAGGCGACGCGAAAACTCTCCGGCGAAGCGCGGATCACACTGGATATTTCCACGGCAATCTGCAGCTTTCCGAGTTTGGCAAAGGGATCGTTGACGCGGGCGTAGTCATTGAGAGCGGCGGCGCCGCGGTCTGTCGTAAAGTCGTAGGCGCGCAGCCAGTCCTGGCGCAGCACGATCGCATCAGCCGAAAGCCCGCGCACGTTTTCGATGAAGCGTGCCAAATGAAAGGCAATCTGCGGATCGGTTGGCTGGTAGAAGGGATTGGCCGGGCTGACCGCCTGTGCATGGCCGAGACGATCGACCTCAACGATCCAGGGCATAATACTTCCCCTTGTGGATTGCCAGATGATGCCTGATGCGAGTCCTGTAGATAGGATCAGAGATCCGAACGCCATCAACCGCCAGTTTCTCGCCTGCACGCGCGCCGAGCCGATGCGTTCGTCCCAGACTTGCGCCGCCTTCTGATAGGGCGTTACGGGCGCAGGCGTGCGACCATAATGAACGGATGGTCGTTTGAACGTCATGGCTTTCCTTCCGAGAGATCGACGGAGGCGCCTCCTCCACCTTGATTGGCAGAGTGCAGGGCGCTCGTAGCCGCGGATGCTCCATGACTCATGGTCTGCATGCGTTTCATGCGTCTGGTCCCAGGGTCAGTGTCCGGAGATGAAGAACCTGCCGCGGTGCGACGAAGTGGGCTGGTCGCGGCGGTCGCGCCAGCATCCGCGACACTGGACAAGCTTCCCGTCCGAAATGCTCCGCGCGCGCCAGCCATCAGCGCGGCAGGTGCACGAGCTGCATCCGCGAGCGCAGCGGTACCACCTGCAGCGAGGCCTGCGCCCGCTACGACGACGCCGCCGGCTGCCAACCCCGTACCAACAGCCGCGCCAGCGCCAAGCTGCGGACCACCGGAGACGATGCCGTTCGCGATGCCGGGCCCAAAGATCCCCAGGCCCAGCAGCGCCAATGCCGCGAGCACCAGGGCCATAGCATCTTCGATGCCGATCGACCCACCGCTCGCACTTGCGGTGAACTGCGCAAACAGCGTCGAGCCGATGCCGACGATCACGGCGAGCACCATCACCTTGACGCCTGACGAGATGACGTTGCCGAGCACGCGTTCGGCGGCAAACGCTGTCTTGCCGAACAGGCCGAAGGGAATCAGGACGAAGCCTGCAAGGGCCGTCAGCTTGAACTCGATCAGGGTGACGAAGAGCTGGATCGCCAGGATGAAAAAGGCGAGCAGCACGATCACCCAGGCGAGCAACAGCACCGCGATCTGGATGAAGTTCTCAAAAAAGCTGACATACCCCATCAAGCCCG
>Ga0081540_1003898_pt1 | contig 11622 bp, 12 predicted proteins | sample TabmetS2T1R1_FD_71024 | JGI IMG/M metagenome (GOLD analysis project Ga0081540, IMG submission 71024) | Tabebuia heterophylla rhizosphere microbial communities from the University of Puerto Rico - S2T1R1 | ecosystem: Host-associated > Plants > Roots > Rhizosphere ...
GGCGGGGGAGGGGGGGGCGGGGGGCCGCGGCCCTCCGTGGGGGCCCCCGCCCGGCGGGGGCCCCCCCGCCTGCCCCTCGACACGCCGGTGCGGGCGGTCGCGCGGCTGGAGAACCGCGTCGAGGTGACGCCGGACGGCGGCGAGGCGGAGGCCTTCGACGCGGTCATCCTCGCCGTCCACGCCGACCAGGCGCTGTCGATGCTCGTCGACGCCACGCCGGGCGAGCACGAGCTGCTGACCGCCTTCCCGTACCAGGCCAACGAGGCGCTGCTGCACACCGACGCGGCGATGCTCCCGCGCCGGCGCCGCGCCTGGGCGAGCTGGAACTACCACCTGCTCGACGAGCCGGCGGGGCGCACGACCGTCACCTACCACATGAACCAGCTGCAGTCGCTGCGCGCCGACGAGCAGTACTGCGTCACGCTCAACCGCACGGCGCACGTGGACCCCGACCGAGTCATCCGGCGCATCGACTACGCCCATCCGGTCTACACGGCCGCGGGGATGGCAGCGCAGCGCCGCCACGAGGAGATCAGCGGCGTGAGACGCACGTTCTACTGCGGCGCGTACTGGGGCTGGGGCTTCCACGAGGACGGCGTGGTCAGCGGGCTGCGCGCGGGCGAGCAGGTGCGCCGGTGGGCGCCGTGACCGCCAGCGCCCTGTACGAGGGCACGATCCGCCACCGGCGCTTCGCGGTCAGGCGGGCGGAGTTCACCCACCGGCTGGCCCTCGCCTACCTCGACCTCGGCGAGCTGCCCGAGCTGCTGGACGGGCTGCTCGTGCGCGGCGCTCCGGGGCTCGTGCGCTTCCGCCGCTCGGACTACCTGGGCGACCCCGACGTCGGGCTGGCGGACGCCGTGCGCGGGCTCGTCGAGGAGCAGACGGGGCGCGCGCCGGCCGGGCCCGTGCGGCTGCTGACCAACCTGCGCACCTTCGGGCACTGCTTCAACCCCGTCAGCTTCTACTACTGCCACGATGGCGGGGGAGCGCTCGACGCCCTCGTGGCCGAGGTCACCAACACGCCGTGGGGCGAGCGCCACGCATACGTCCTGCCGCGGGGCGCGCCGTCCATGGCGCTGCGCGCGGGCGCGACGAAGGCGTTGCACGTCTCGCCGTTCATGGGCATGGACCAGGCCTACGAGGTGCGAGCCAACGCGCCCGCGGAGACGCTGGCGGTGCACATCGAGAGCCGCGAGCGCGACGCGCGCGTCTTCGACGCGACGCTGAGGATGCGCCGCCGGCCGCTCACGCAGCGGGCGCTGGCCGAGGTCACCCTGCGCCACCCGGCCGCGACGCTGCGCGTCCTAGGGCTCATCTACGCCCACGCGCTCGGGCTGCGGCTGCGGGGCGTGCGCCTGCGCCCGCGCCCGCCGCGCGGGCAGCCCGCCTGAGTCAGCGGTCGACCCCGAGTGCGACGACCGCGCTGAGGAGCGCCGACACGCCGGCGACGCAGGCCGTCTTCGCAGCCGCGCCCGCCGGTAGGCCGCCGCGGGCCGCCGCGGTCGCCGCGATGTCGGTCATGTCGCCCGCGATGCTGGCGGCCAGCCAGCGTCGCAGCGGCCGCCCGCGCACGGCGTCGGCGAGGGCGGCGCCGTGCAGCACCAGCTCGCGGGCGCCGAGGCCGCGCACGGGGACCTGCACCGGCCCATCGTGCGCCGCCGGGCCGAGCCATGCCTCGCTGAGCCGCGCCGGAGCGACGAGCAGGCCGGCGCCGTAGGCGACGCGGATGGCAAGGACGGCCGCGGCGGCGCGTCGCGCCAGTGAAGAGAGCTCAAACATAGTGTGTGAAGATAGTTACATCGATTGTTGAACGCGGTGCGCCCGGGGGCTAGGCCGCCGCGCCGGTCGAGCCGGCGCTCGCCGCCGCGTCGGCGTCCTCGGCGAGCCCGCGCACGACGAAGGCCGCGAACAGCAGCAGGCCGGGCTCCACGGCGCCCGCGTCGTCGAGTGCGATCCGCACCGGGCGCCGTCCCCAGCCCTTGCCGTCGAGCACCGCGAGCTCGCGGTCGCCGTCGAGCAGGGCGTAGCGCTCGCGCCACCGGCTCGCGCGGCGCACCCCCGGCGCGCCGGGGCCCCCCCCCCACCCCCCCCCCCCCCCCCCCCCCCCACCCCGCCGCCCCCCCGCCCGCGGCTAGAACCCCCCCACGGCGGCCCCCATCGCGGCGGCCGCGCCGAGCGCGCGCTGCCAGAAGCCGCGGCGATCGAACGACCACTGCGCTCCGCCCGCCTCTGCGGTTGCACCGCGGGAGAGCAGGCCGCGCAGGCGCAGCATCCCGACGCCTTGGATCTCGTACCGGCGGCGATCGCCGCGGCTGCGCGTCAGCTCGAGCTCGGCCATCGCGCGTGCGCCACTAGGACTGCCCGTGGGCGATCTCCTCGGGGTCCTGGTACCAGCGCGCGCGGTCGCCGACCTTCGCGCGGCTGCGCCAGCGCAGTGACTTGGGCTCCTGCTCGACGCGGTCCCACAGTCTCACCAGGCGCTCGTCGACGCGCTCGCGGTCGGGGTCGTCCAACGACAGCTCGGGCAGCATGGCCCGCGTCGTCTCGACACTGCCGCGGACGGTGCGCCACAGGCCCCAGTCGCCGGCCAGCAGATGCGCGACGAAGGCCGCGTTGACGTGCTCGTCGTCGTCATCGGCGACGTCGTGCGCGTAGAGCACCGCGGCGATGTCGAGGACGTCCTTGCGGTTGAGCTGCACGATCTGCAGCTTGGTCAGCAGCAGCTCGGCGAGCGGGACCGTGTGCGGATCGAGGTCGAGACGGTCGGCGATGGCGATCTTGTGGCACATCTCGAAGTCGCCGATGAAGACGTCGATGTGCCGGTCGCGCGGGACGTCGTAGAAGACCATCCTGCGTCCGGCGTTCATCGTGTTGAAGCGCTCGTTGGCCTCGTAGCCCATGCGCGTGAGGAAGGCATCGGTCGCCTTGCCGCCCTTGCGAGGGGTGACGAGGTCGATGTCCTGGTAGCTGCGCTCGAGCGCCGGCGGCAAGGCTCCGTCGGCATGCAACCGGATGGCCAGGCCGCCGAGCAGCCGGACCGGCACGCCCTCCTCCCCCGCGGCCGCGCTGAGCCGCTGCGCCTCCTCGACGATGTCCGCCTGGGTGGTCATCCCTCTCCTCGCGACGCCTGCGGGCCGACTTCGACGAACGTTACCGCGCGGGCGCAAGCGTGATCGCACGCACACCGCGGGGGCGTCAAACGACGCGGAAGGGGCGAGCCGGGACTGCGACCTTGCCGCCTGTGCCCAGCCGATCCGTCCAGCGCCGCCCCGTCTACCTCGGCGAGGGCCTTGTCTTCGAGCTGCAGTCGGCCGAGGCATGGCTCGAGGCGGAGGCCATCGACGTCACCCCGACCGGGGTCGGGCTTGCCGTCGTCGCGGCCATGAGCGAGCTCATCGTGCCGGCAGTCGGCGAGGTCGTGACGCTGCGCTACGTCGGCCGCGGCGCCTCCAACGAGACCCAGGCCGCCGTGGTCCGGCACGTCGGGACGCTGCGCACGGCGCGGGGGATCCTGCCGCGCGTCGGCATGTCGCTGGTCCCCGACACCGAGGCGCGGGCGGCCGAGCGCCGCGTGCCGGCGCGCCACTCGTGCCCCGAGGCGGTCCCCGCCTTCGCCAGCGCCAGGTGCCCGTGGTTCTTCCAGGAGACGGTCAGCTTCCGGATCATGGAGATCGGCGCCGGGGGCGCGACGTTGCGGACCTCGGACCCCAGCCCGCTGCTGCTTCCCAGGGCCGAGCTCGAGCTCGACCTGCACCTCGGGTTCGTCGCGGGCGAGCGCGGGCGCGGCCGGCTGACCTCGGTGCGCCCCGCCGGCGACGGCTTCGACGTCGGCGTCGCGTGGCTCGATCCCGCGCCCGAGCTGCTGAAGGCGGTCTCGCACTACCTGCTCGCCGGCGACCGGACCCTCACCCCGATGGCGCTGCGGGCGGGCGGCCTGCCGGTCGGCAGCCTCGAGCGCGCGGTGACCTACGACTACGCCGCCTCGAGCGCCGACTACGAGGAGATCCTCGCCCTTCGGTTGCAGGCCCACCAGGCGATCGGCCACCTCGACAGCACGTCGGCCACCGACCTGCGTTCGCCCTTCGACGCCCACGCACGTCATCTCACCTGCCGGTTCGGCGGGCGGATCGTGGGCTACGTGCGCGCGATCTTCGTCGACCGCGATCCGGCCCGCAGCCAGTACGTGACCCTCGGTGGCCACGAGGTCCCGCCGTGGCTCTGGGAGGCCGGGTTCGTCGAGGGCGGTGGGGGCGCGACACATCCCGATTTCCAGCGCGCCGGGCTCTACGTCCCGCTCATGCAGCACCTCTTCCGGGTCGCCGTCCAGTCCGGCCATCGCTACGTCCTCGGCGCCTGCCCCGACGAGCTTCTCGGCATGTACCGCGAGATGGGCTTCGAGGTGCTCGAGGAGCGGATGGTCGAGCCCAAGCCGGGCTGGCGCTTCTGCTCGCATCTGCTGGTCGCCGACGCCGAGCGCCTCGCGGGCGACCCGCCCGCGACGAGGACGGGACCGGCGATGGCGTCGGCCATCGCGTTCGCCGGCATGTGCGCCGCCGCCTGAGTCATGGCGATCGAGCTCGCATCGGCGCTGGCGGCCGCAGCGGCGCGGCGCGACCTCACCACGCTGCGCCCGCTGCTGCTCGACGCCGACTCGCCGCACGCGGCGGTCGCGCTCGCGGCGCTCCTCGACGACGCGTCGGTCGTGGTGGTCGACGAGATCGCCGGCCAGCTCGAGCAGCTCGTGCGCGGCCGCGCGCCGCGTGCCGAGCTCTGCGACGCCGACGTCTGCGGGGCGGTCGAGCGCCTGCTCGACGGCGGCGACCCGGCGGCCTTCGGCACGTGGGCCTGGTACCCGTGGAGCCGCCGGCTCGTCCACGTCCTGCCGGCGCACCTGCACCGCGAGCTGCGCCTCGACCGCAACCGCTACGCGATCACGCCCCGCGAGCAGGACCGGCTGGCCTCGCTGCGGGTCGCGGTCGCGGGGCTCTCGGTCGGCCGGGCCGTCGTGTCGACGATGGCGCACGAGGGCATCGGCGGCGAGCTGCGACTGGCCGACTTCGATGTCCTCGAGCTCTCGAACCTCAACCGCATCGCCGGCGGCGTGGCCGACGTCGGCACGAGCAAGGTCGTCCTGGCCGCGCGCGAGGTCGCCGAGCTCGACCCCTACGTGCGGGTCGTCGCCTATCCGAGCGGCGTCGAGGATGCGACGATCGCCGAGTTCGTCGCAGGCGCGGACGTCATCGTCGACGAGTGCGATGACCTGGAGATGAAGGTGCGCCTGCGCGAGCACGCGCGTACGGCGCGACGGCCGGTCGTCATGGCGACGAGCCATCGCGGGATGCTCGACGTCGAGCGCTTCGACCTCGAGCCCGGGCGCCCGCCGTTCCACGGCCTCCTCGGCGACGTGACCTCGGCCGAGCTCGGCGGGCTGACCACCAAGCAGAAGGTCCCCTACGTCATCCGCATCCTCGATCCCTCGAGCCTCAGCGACCGCGCCGCGGCGTCGCTGGTCGAGGTCAAGGAGAGCGTCTCGACGTGGCCGCAGCTCGCGTCCGACGTTGCCCTCGGTGGCGCGATGGTCGCCAACGCCGTACGGCGGATCGCGCTCGGCGGCCTGACGACGTCCGGGCGGTTCTTCGCCGATCTCGACGAGCTGACCGCCGCGGGGCGCCAGGCGCCCCTGCGCATGCCTGGCCCGCCACTTCCCCCGGCGCCCCGCGAGGCGCCGCCGGTCGTGCCGCCCGCGGGCGGCGCCGGCTCGCCCACGCGCGACGAGGTCCGCTTCGTCGTGGCGTGCGCGAGCTCGGCGCCGTCCGGCGGCAACGTGCAGCCGTGGCGGTTCGAGGCCGAAGGTCGCGTCATCCGTGCGTGGGTCGATCCGGCGCGCTCGTCGCTGCTGGACTTCGGCGGCCGCGCGTCGCTGCTCGCGCTCGGGGCGGCGCTGCAGGCGGCCCGGATCGGGGCGCGAGCGGTGGGTTACGAGCCGTCCGCGCGGGTATCGCCGGGCGATGACGGGCCCGTATGGGAGCTCGAGCTCGAGCGCACGGCCCCTCGCAGCGACACCGGCGCGACCCTGCTCTGGCAGCGCTGCTGCAACCGCCGCACCGGGCCGTCCGAGCCGGTGGCGCATGACGAGCTGGCGGCGCTCGCGCGCTGCGGCCAGCCGCTCGACGCGCGGATCGTCGACCGCGACGCGCTGACCAGGCTCGGCGCCGCGCTCGGCGGCCTGGACCGCGTGCGCTTCCTCTCGACGCGCCTGCGCGAGGACATGATGCGCGAGCTGCGCTTCACCCCCGGCGAGGCGCGCGGCACGCGCGACGGCATCGACGTCGCCTCGCTGGAGCTCGACGCGACCGACCTCGCCGCGATGGACGTCCTGCGCAGGGGCGCCGGCATGGAGCTGCTCGTTCATCTGGACCGAGGCTGGGGCCTGGGCAAGGCCGCCCGCGACGCGTTCGCGTCGTCGGGCGGCGCCCTGGTGCTGCGCGCGGCAGCGGTCGATCCGCGCGCGTTGGTCGCCGCCGGCGAGGGCCTCATGCGGCTGTGGCTCGAGGCGACCCGCCGTCGGCTCGCCGTCCACCCCTGGGGCTCGCCGTTCCTCTTCCAGCGCCTGCTCGAGCAGCCCGAGTCGCTCGAGGTCTGGGAGCAGGGCGCGCTCGCGCGGGCCGCCGAGGCCTTCGAGCAGGTCGTCGCCCTCGACCCCGCCCGGCCGATCCTGCTCGTCGTGCGCATCTCCCGCGGCGCGCCCCCGTCGGCGCGGTCGCTGCGCCGGCCGGTCGACGAGGTCCTCGCCTTCGCGGCGTAGCGCTCAGTGGCGTGTGTCACACCCCGGGCCGTGGCGGCGGAATACGTTCGCGCACATGTCGACCGACGAGATGTCGCACGCCGAGACCCTGCCCCAGCTCGACGCGAGCACGCTCGTGGACGGCGAGCGCCTGGAGGCCGAGGTCAAGGACATGTACCGCCACGTCGCGCGCGAGGAGGACGCGGCGCTGCACTTCGAGGTCGGCCGCGACCTCGCCGAGCACCTCGGGTATCCCCGCGACCTGCTGGACGCGATCCCGGCCGAGGCGGTCGCCTCCTTCGCGGGCGTCGGCCACCACCTCGACCTCGCCGCGATCCGTCCCGGCGACCACGTGCTCGACCTCGGCTCAGGGTCGGGCACCGACCTCTTCTGCGCCGCCGCGCTGGTCGGCCAGGCCGGCAGGGTCGTCGGCGTGGACATCACCGACGAGCAGCTCGCCAAGGCCGCCCGTCTGCGCGACCGCGACGGGTTCGCCCAGGTCGAGCTCGTCGAGGCCCACATCGAGGAGCTCCCGTTCGACGACGCGAGCTTCGACGCGGTGCTCTCCAACGGCGTCATCAACCTGTCGCCGCTGAAGGGCCGGGTCTTCGCCGAGGCCGCCCGCGTCCTGCGTCCCGGAGGCAGGCTCGCCATCGCCGACATCGTCAGCGGCCACGCGCTGAAGGAGCGCACCCGGCGCAACGTCGAGCTGTGGGCCGCCTGCATCGCCGGGGCGATCCCGCGCCGCAGCTACGTGGAGGCCATCGAGGCGCAGGGCCTCGAGGTCCGGCAGGTGCGCCGGAACGACTACCGATTCGTCTCCGAGCGGGCGCTCGAGGCCTGCAGTATCTACGCGGTCGAGAGCATCTCGCTGCTCGCCGTCAAGCCGCAGTGACGAGAGCTTCGGGCTTCCAGCGGCCTACCTACGCCTGCTGAGCCCGCAGGCGGCGACCGACCACCGCGGTGCCGGCGGCGACGAGCAGGGGCACGATGACCCAGGCGAGCTCGAGGCTGCCGTCCCCGTTGTCCGGCGACTCCCCCGTGAGCCGCTCGATCCAGTCCGGGCCGATGACGATGCCCAGCAGCGCCGTGACGAGCGCGACCGCGGCGACCGCGTAGCAGACGATGCCGACCCGTCTCATGTCTCGGGTGAGATCGCGGGTCGTGGTGCGCTGCCGCCCTCCTGGGCGCCGCCGCGTGCGACGTCGGCGCCCGCGCGCAGCGGGTTGAGCGGCTGCTCTCCGGGCGGCGGCGCAGCCTCGGCGGCCGGCTCCGGCTCCTCGGGCGCGAGCTCGGCGATCTCGTGCTCCAGGGCGAACTGCCGGATGAGCGCGGTCGGCGCTCCGCCGCCGTCGGCCGCCTCGCCTCCTGCCGCAGCGGCCGCCGCAGCGGTGGCGCCCCGCAGTCCGGTCACGGTGAGCTCGTCGCCGTCCTCGATGACGATGCGCATGCGTCCTCCTCAGATGTTCGTGATCGCGTAGCGGGCTTCGATGTTCACCGCGATCCCGGTCAGGTTGCGGATGGTGATCCAGTAGGTGATCGCGGTCGGCGAGGCCCGCTCGACCGCCACGTCCCATTCGACCTGCGGGTTGCCGACGACGGGGGTCGTCGAGACGACGGTCCAGATCACGTTCCAGCTCGCCGGCCAGTTGAACGTGAACCACCGCTTGGCCGAGTTGGGCCCGACGTTGCCGGTGAACTGCGTTCCCACGACCATGGCGAGCTCCTCAGTCGGCGGCGAGGATCGAGTAGCGGGCTTCGATGTCCACGTCGCTGCCGGTCAGGTTGGTGATGACGATCCAGTAGGTGATGTAGCCCGAGCTGGCGCGCTCGACCTGGACGCGCCAGCGGACCTCGGGCGTGCCGAGGTGCGGCGTGACCGGCACGACGTCCCACACCACGTGCCAGCAGGCCGGCCAGTTGAAGGTGAACCAGCGCTGGGTGGCCCCCGCGCGGACGGTGCCGCGGAACTGCACGCCGTTCCAGGGACCGATGGTCATGGCCCGTCCGCAGAAGATCTCCTGGATGCCGGTGCGGGTGTCGGTCCAGAACGGGAAGAACCCGCGCGCGCTGGCGCCCAGTCCGAAGTACTCGCCGATGAACGTGGTCCTCGGGTCCCCGTGGGAGAGCGGCGCGTCGACGGCCGGGTCCCAGGCGACGTTCGACACGCGCTGGAGGTCGCCGAAGCTCCCGCCGCCGTCGTGCGAGATCGCGATGTGGACGTCGATCCACGGCGGGCCCCCACTCCACTTGGGCCCGAACTCGTAGTACGCGCAGCCGATCCGGCCGTCCGGCGTGCTCGCCAGCTGGGGATGGAAGTCGTGCTGGCTGGCCGCCGGCGGGAATGGCAGCAGCGGCTGGCCCGAGGCGGGCCCGGTCCATGTCACGCCGGCGTCCGTGGAGCGGCGGTAGTAGATCCGCGAGACGTTGTCGCGGTAGTCGGCCCACGCGACGACGAGCTGCGAGCCCGAGCCTGCGCACGCGGCGGGAAGCGTCAGGACGCGGAACTTGCCGCCCGGCAGCTCGGGGAAGCCGCCGGGAGCAGGGAGCCGGGACGACAGCGTCGTGAGCCCGCTGACGGCGACCTGCGGCGCCGAGAACGAGTCGCCGCCGTCGGTCGAGACGACGTACTTGATCGTGCTCACCGCGATCCAGAAGATCACGACCTTCCCGCTCGGCAGCACGGCGATCGTCGGCGAGAACGAGTCCGAGGCGAGGTGGCTGCCGGGTGGTTGAGTCCCGATGCCGCGCCACGTGGCGCCCTGGTCGGTGGTCCGCGCGAAGGCGAGGCTCGCCCCGTCGTCCCATGCCGCGTAGACGTTGCCGAAGTGCGGGCTGCCAGGCGTCCGATCCCCGGTCGCCCATTGCTTGTCGTCGCCCGTGCTGCGGTGGATGAAGTTCGGAGCGCTCCACGACAGGCCTCCGTCGGAGGACTTGTAGACCGCGATGCCGAGCGTCTGGAACGGACTGCCGTGACCCGGGAACGGGAGCGCCACGAGATAGCAGTTGCCGCGGTTGTCCCACGCGATCGCCGGGTCGGAGATGCCCGACCAGACCTTGTTCGGGTCGGGATCGCCGAGCAGCGCCAGCGGCGGCGCCTCGGTCCACGACTCGCCTGCGTCGAAGGTCGCGTAGGCGGCCATCGTGAAGTCGTATGTCGCCGGGTTGGTGAAGCGCTTCGACGCGCCGACCATGTTCAGCGCGTTGAGCGGATTGGCCTCGAGCTCCGACTCGCTGCGCGCGTTGTTCGGACTCGGGCTGTACGTCACCTGCGTGTTGCACCACACGGCGCGACGCTCCCTCGAACGACTCCCCAACGGCCCTGCGGCCGACCGTAACAGAAGCCTCGAGACCGCCGGACAGCGCGGGGAACGGGCCGCCGGAGCCGGTTCCTACGCCTTCCGTCGCGCGCGAGCCCCCTCAGGCCCGGGCGAGCAGGCCGAGGTCGCGGGCGCGGGTGACTGCCTCCACGCGCGAGCGGCAGTCGAGCTTGCGCAGGATGTTGCGCACGTGCATGTCGACGGTGCGGCGGCTGAGGACGAGCTCCTCGGCGATCTCGCGGTTGGTGGCGCCGCTGGACAGCAGGCGGACGACCTCGAGCTCGCGGCGCGAGAGCCCGCCCCCGTCGGCGTCGGCCGCGCCGCGCGCGCCGAGGCGGCTGATCACCGACTCGCCCAGCGCGGCGACCTCGCGCGCCGCCTCGGCGGCAAGGGGGCGGGCGCCGAGCCTGCGGGCGATGCGGTAGGCACAGACCAAGTGGTCCATCGCGGCCGCGCGGTCGCCGGCCGCGCGCGCCGCCAGGCCCGCACGCAGCTCGACCTGCGCACGCTCGTAGGGCATGTCGAAGTCGCGGTGCAGCTCGGCGGCGCGGGCCATCTGCGCGGCGCCGGTCGCGGCGTCGCCGTCGACCAGCGCGGTCTCGCCGATTGCGCACGCCAGCGCGGCGAGCGCGTCCGGCTGGCCGGTGCGCGACGCGATCCGGCTCAGCGCGTCCGCGCACTCGTGCGAGCAGTCCGATCGGCCCTGGGCCGCGAAGAACGATGCCGCCCAGCGCAGGCCGGCGATCGCGTAGTGGCGGTCGTCGGACTGCGACCAGAGAGCGAGGACCGCGCGGGAGTGCCGCTCTGCCTCGGCCAGGTCTCCCTCGGCATGCGCCACGCGGGCCAGCGCGGCGGTCGAGTCGATCGTCATGTTGTAGTGCGACTGGCGGGCGGCGGTCGCCAGGCAAGCGGTGAGCAGCCGGCGGGCGGCGCCGTAGCGGCCCTCGTAGCAGCGGATTGCGCCGAGCAGGCCCTCGGCGACCCACACCGCGGTGTCGTCGGCGATCAGCTCGCGGCTCATCTCGGCCGCGCGCTTCCACTCTCCGCGCTCGCGCAGCACGTAGACCATGCAGGTCAGGCACGCGGTCTCGACGCCGGCGTCGGGGCTGGCGTCGCAGAGGCCCAGCGCCGTCTCGAGCGCCTCCTCGGCCCCGCCGAGCTCGGCCGCCTCGTAGAGGACGACGCTGAGCCGCTGGTAGAGCTCGGCGGCGACCACCGTCATCCCGTGCTCGAGCGCCACCGCGAGGGCCCTGCGCACCATCTCCAACCCTGCCGCGTACTCGCCGTGCTTGGCGCGCGCCATGCCCTCGACGCCGAGCGCCCGCAGCTGCAGGTCGCGGCGGCCGGCCTGCTCGGCCTGCGCCCGCCCCTGCCGCGCCACCTCGACCGCCTCGCCGTGGTGGGCGCTCATGCGCAGCTGGTTGGCCATGGCGACGAGCTCGAGCGCGGCGTCGGCCGGAGCGCCGTTCGCAGCGAACTGCTCCGCCGCGAGCCGACGTGCGGCGAACGCCGGGCCGC
>Ga0081540_1003899_pt1 | contig 11621 bp, 9 predicted proteins | sample TabmetS2T1R1_FD_71024 | JGI IMG/M metagenome (GOLD analysis project Ga0081540, IMG submission 71024) | Tabebuia heterophylla rhizosphere microbial communities from the University of Puerto Rico - S2T1R1 | ecosystem: Host-associated > Plants > Roots > Rhizosphere ...
CGGGTGAACCAGGGGAAGTTCAACGACGCGGTCACCTTCTTCGAGGGCGCTGCCGGCAGCGAGCCGATTCCCGGGGTGGACAGCCAGAAGGCGCTCAACGTGAAGCGCGAGGCGCTGCTGGACCTGGTCTACAGCTACACCGAGGCCCGGCCGCCGAAGGGGGCCCTCCCCTACTTCGAGAAGCTCTCCGACAGCCGCACCACCTACGCCCTGGCCCTGGACAAGCTCGGCAACCGCTACTTCATCAAGCAGCAGTACGAGTGGGCCATCCCCGCGCTCCGCAAGCTGATGGAGATCCAGCCCGACCCGGACCTGGACATCGAGCGGGCCGAGAAGCTGTACGACTCGCTCAAGGCCTCCAAGGGCAAGGTCCCGACCCAGCAGGAGGACATCAAGTTCCTCGTGCGCGCCGCGGTCAACGTGAAGGTCGACCCGTTCAAGGAAGAGACCACCCGGAGGAAGCAGCTGGTGGAGCTGGAGGAGCTGACCCGCGACCTGGCGACGCAGCTGCAGGCGCTGGCCCAGAAGACCGACGACCGGAAGGTCTATCTGCAGGCCGCGAGCGCCTACAAGGAGTACCTCTCGCTCTTCCGGCCCGAGAAGTACGTCAAGGACATCATGCACAACCGGGCGGATGCGCTCTTCGCCGCCCACTCCTATCCGGAGGCGGCGCGGCAGTTCGAGGAGCTCGAGGACTACGAGGTCCGATCGAAGAACGCCACCGGGGCGGAGACCGCAGCCTACGGCGCCCTGCTCGCGCACTTCAGCGCGCTGAAGGCCGGCGAGGTGGACAGGATCACCGCCTTCGAGGTGGCCGACGCCCGCCAGGCGCTGAAGCTCGACGGAGCGAAGTTCATCACCAAGTACCCGCGCAACCCCAACGCGCTGACCGTCAAGTTCAACATCGCCCGCGCCTTCTACGACGACGGTGAGTTCGAGCGGTCGAGCCAGCTCTTCACCGCCTTCGCCATGGAGTACCCGACGAGCAAGGACGCACCGGTGGCGGGCAAGCTCGCGCTGGACGGCCTGCGCCAGCTCAACGACTTCAAGGCCATCGAGGAGACGACCCGGAAGTTCCTCGGAAACGGACAGCTGCCGGCCGCCTTCCTCGCCGACGTCCGCAAGTTCCAGGCGGAGAGCAAGGGCGAGGCCCTCGGCGAGCTGGCGCTGCAGAGCTCGGCCGAGACCGGCGACGTGGTGGAGGGCCTCCTGAAGGTGGCCCAGGAGAACAAGGGCGCGGACATCGCGGAGAAGGCGCTCTACGGCGCGTTCACCGCCGCCCGCGAGAAGAGGGACTACGCCAAGGAGCGGGAGATCGGCGCGAAGCTGCTCACCGACTACCCGAAGACCGGCTACACCTCCGACGTGCTGTCCAGCATCGCCCGCCACTCGGCGGAGGCCGGACGGTTCCCCGAGGCCGCGCAGTGGTACGAGCAGCTCGGGCAGCGCATGGGGGCCGACTCCACCGCCTACGACGGGTGGATGGCCGCCGGCCGCCTGCGGCTGGTGCTCAACGACTATCCGGGCGCGCAGAAGGACTTCCAGAACGCGGCGAACGTGGGCGGCAACCGGCGCGGCGAGGCGCTGGCCTTGCTCGCCCAGTCCAAGCTGAAGGGCCGCGACCTGGCCGGGGCGAAGGCCACCGCCAACCAGGCGCTGGGCGTGGACAAGACGAACCCGCAGGCCGCGGCGGTGCTCGCCGAGGTCGCGGCCACGCAGGGCGAGCGCCCCGACATCCTGGCCAAGGCGCTGGCCCCGGTGGTCAACGCGCCCTCCAGCCAGGGTGAGGACACTGCCAAGGCGCTCTGGTACCTGGGCGAGCTGCTCTACCGGAACTTCAAGGCCATCCCCGCCGACCAGATCGACCAGAAGGTGGCCGCGCTCCAGCAGCTGCAGGGCGTGTACAACCAGTCGGCGTCGATGGGCAGCTCGGAGTGGGCGGTGGCCTCGCTGTGGAAGCTGGGCCTGTCGCTCCAGTCGCTCGCCGACGCGGTGGAGCAGACGCCGGTGCCGGCGGGCCTGTCCGCGGCCGACGCGCAGCAGTTCAAGTCGGCGGTGAAGCAGCAGGTCCAACCCATCAAGGAGCAGGCGGACGAGGCGTTCAAGACCTGCCTCGCCCGCGCGAGCCAGCTCGAGGTCTACGCCCCGGCGGTGCTCGGGTGCCGGAGCCGGAGCGAGACCGCGCGCTCGCCGCTGCCCGCGCCACCGGCGCCGGGCAACCTCCCCACCGGCTTCGCCGAGCTGCAGAAGAAGGCCGAGTCCACCCAGGACGCCGCCTCGCTCGAGGCGCTCGGCCTGGCCTACCTCGAGGCCAAGCAGATCCCCATGGCTCAGCTGGCGCTCGCCCGGGCGACCGAGCTCGGAGAGACCCGCACCGCGGCCCAGAACGGGCTCGGGGTGGCACTGCTCTACCAGGGTGAGCCGATGGCGGCCCGCGCCGCGTACGGCAAGGCGATCGACGCCGATCCGGCCAACGACAAGGCGCGCGCCAACCTCGCGGCGCTGCGCTGCCGCTACGGAGACCAGGACGGAGCCCGCAAGGAGCTGGCCAGCGTGAAGAACGGCGCGCTCGCCGGGGCCGACGTCGATCCGGAGTGGAGGACCTGTCGATGAAGCGGTTCGCCGTCCCCATCGCTGGAGCGGTCGTGGGGGTGGCGCTCGCCTGCGGTCCCACCAAGGTCGAGGGCAGCCTCCAGGAAATCCTCGACCTCACCTACCAGGACATCAAGCTCGGCTTCGCCGGCGACCAGGTCGCGGTGCGCTGGACGCGGCCGCGCGGCTCCGGTCAGGACACGGTGCTCGACATCTCCGAGAAGCTCGACGGCCTCACCGTGAGGACCGGGGACTTCGTGAACCTGGCCGAGGCGCTCCCCGACTTCGCGCTCGTCGATGCCGGGATTCCCGACGGGGGCCTGCTCCCGGACGGCGGCATCGCGAGCCAGCAGCGCGGCGTGGTGACGCGGGACGTGTTCAACGACCCGCGGAAGAACTTCCCCCTCATCTCCGACGGCTTCATGGTGCTCTACGACGTGCCGCGCGACGGAGGCACGGTGAGCGGCAGCTTCAGCGTGACGTTCGAGCGCTGCGTGGATTTTGGGTGCGGCCGGACGGTGTTCGGCGACTTCAAGGCGAAGGTGCAATGACTCGACAGCAGAAATCGGTTGGGCCGATCGGTCCTCGCTTGCCCTCGCGGCCGATCCCTGCGTCGCTCGTCGGTTACGGGACCCGGGCCCCGCGCCCTCCTCGCTCCTGGACCTCGGCCGCGATTGCGGCGCGATCCTCACGACCGGCCCAACCGATCTCTGCTGTACGCACGACGGCGTTGTGGATGCTCGTGCTGCTCGCGGGCTGCGGCGGCAAGTACGGCCGCAAGGTGCCCGACGACATGGTGAACAAGCTCACCTACGAGGACAAGGTGGACCTGGTCGAGGCGGAGAACGACCTGTTCGTCGCCTACGACCGGGTGGACGACGCGGAGAACGAGATCCTCCGCACCCGCGATCAGATCCGCCGGGCGAAGAAGTCAGAGTCGCTGGCCGGCGGCGAGATCGGCCAGGCCAAGGACCAGCCCACGAAGGATCTGGCGGTGCTGGCGCGTGACGAGGCCCAGGCCCGTGTGGAGTACCTCCGAGCGAAGCAAGACCTGAACGTCAGGAATCGCGAGCTGGACGAGCTGAACCGCACCTGCGCCATCACCCGCTACCAGGCGGCCCGCCTCACTGCGGTGCGGAAGGTGAAGGTCCCCGGCAGCGAGCGCTACGACCCGAAGGACTTCGAGCGACAGGTGAAGCAGTGCGAGGGCGAGCTGGCGGACCGGAAGAAGGCCGCCCAGCCGCAGCGCGAGCGCATGGAGAAGGCCCGCGCCGAGTGGGAGAAGAAGCGCGACGTGGTGGCCCGGAAGACGTTCGATGCCCGGGCCAGCCCCTTCGTGGAGAAGCTGTAGATGACGAGCGCGGCGCTCCTCCCGGTGCTGCTGCTGCTCGCGGCCCCCGAGACCGGGAAGCTGCGCGAGTCGGTGAAGGCCGACGAGGCCCGGCTGCGCGACTCGCCGGACGACGCCGATGCGCTGAAGCGGCTCGGCATGGCCTACCTCTCGCTCGAGGAGCCGGACCGCGCGGTTCCCCCGTTCCGCGAGCTCGCCCGCCGTCGGCCCGGCCCCGAGTCCACGCTCCTCCTCGCACGGGCGCTCCGTCTCGCCGGTGAGGCCGCCGAGGCCAAGAGCCTCCTCGACCAGGCCATCACCCAGAGCCCCTCCGACCCCGCGCTCCACGTGGAGCGCGCGCTCCTCGCCCGCTCGCTGGACGACAACGAGGGTGCGGTCCGCTCCTGGACCCGGGTGACCGAGCTCCAGCCGCGCGACGCCACCGTCCAGTTCAACCTCGCCGAGTCGCTCCACCGGAGCGCCCGCCTCGACGAGGCCATCACCATCTACCGGAAGGCGCTGGAGCTGGACCCGAACCTCACCGTGGCGAGGGTCAACCTGGCCAAGGCGCTGGCGGAGAAGGGGCTGACCGGCGAGGCGAAGGAGCTCCTGATGGCGGCGGCCCAGGCCGCGCCGCTCGACCCCACCACCCACTACAACCTCGGCGTGCTCCTGCTCCGGGAGGGCAACGTGCCGGGGGCGATCGGCGCCTTCGAGCGGACGCTGCAGCTCGACCCGCACTCGGCCGAGGCGCACAACAACCTCGGCGTGGCGCTGGACTGGAAGGACGACCTCGACGGCGCTCGCCGCGAGTTCCTCGCCGCCACCCGCGACGATCCGCGCTCCGCCGAGGCCTGGTTCAACCTCGGCCTCTCCTACTTCCGCACCGGCGACAACGCGAAGGCGAACCAGGCCTTCGCCCGGGCCCAGACCATCAACCCCACCGCCAGCGCGCCGTACACCCAGCTCGGGCAGCTCTACCTCCGACAGGGCAAGCGAACCCAGGCGGTGACCGCGTTCCAGAAGGCCATCGCGCTGATGGCCGAGGACCGGAAGGCCTCGCGCAGCACCGAGGCGTACCGCGGGCTGGCCATCGCCTACGTGGGCCTCGGCCGCTTCAAGGAGGCCATCGCCGTCCTGGAGAAGGCGGTGCGGGAGTTCCCCCAGGACGGGGGTGCCCGGGCCGCGCTGGCCGATGCCCACCTCGCGATGGGCGACATCGACGGGGCCATCGCCGAGGCGGAGAAGCGGCTGCAGCTCGAGCCCACCGCCGAGGCGCGGCTGGAGCTCGCCGCGCTCTACGCCCGCAAGCGGGGGAGCGCGAAGGCCGAGCCCCTCTACCAGACGGTGCTCAAGGAGCGGCCCGAGGACCTGGCCGCGGCGCTCGGGCTCGCGGACCTCTACCTGGCCAAGGGCGACTACGCCGCCGCGGAGCGGGTGCTGGGGCGGGCGAAGGACCGCCACCCCGACGACACCGGCGTCCTCTCGCGGCTGGGCGTCCTCCACAGCCGGCGCGGGCGGCCGGACCTCGCGCTGAGCGAGCTGGAGCAGCTGGTTCGCCGCGACCCGACGCAGCTGGAGGCGAAGGCCGAGCTCGGCTCGCTCTACCTGCGCGGCGGTGATCCGGACACCGCGCTGAAGGTCCTCAAGTCCGTCATCGCCACCGACAGCCGGCAGCCGCTGGCCCACATGTACCTCGGGCAGGTGCTCTTCGAGCGCGGCCAGCCGGGCGAGGCGGAGAAGGCGTTCAAGGCCAGCCTGGCGGTGGACCCGAGCTTCGGCGCGCCGCACTTCTACCTCGGGCAGCTCTACGAGTCGCAGGACAGGAAGAAGGACGCTCTGCGCGAGTACCGCGAGGCGGTGGCCCGGCAGTCGGACCTCGCGCCGGCGGTGGAGGCGGTGAAGCGCCTCGAGAAGCAGGTGGCCGCCGAGGTGCCGACGCAGGGCAACGCGGGCCGGCCGGCGCACTGACGCCGAAACGCCGAAACCGCTCCGTCGTCGCTCCTGGACCTCGGCCGCGAATCCGGCGCGATCATCCGTTCAAGGCGAGCGGTCTCGGCGTCAGCCGGACGCGGTCGGCGGCGGCTGCGCGGTCCCGTGCGTCTTCCGGAAGACGAGGAAGCGCAGCGCCAGGAGCTGGCCGATGCTGAAGACCAGCACGTCGGCCATGAGCTTCGCCAGCACCACCGGGATGTCCAGCCAGTCGGCGAGGATGCCCACCAGCGGGGCGTGGATGGACATGGCGATGAGCGTGGAGATGATGAACTTCACCGCCTGCCCGGCCACCGGCGTGCCCTGCGCGCGGAAGGCGAAGCTGCGGTTCAGGAAGAAGGCGATGGTCGAGCCGATGGCCACTCCGATCGCCGCGCCCACCGGCGTCGGGAGCTTCAGCACCTTCTTGCAGAACAGCAGGACGCAGATGTCGACGACGGTGGCGAGCGCGCCGACCTGCAGGCTCCGCGCGGCCCACGACTGCATCACCCGCTGGACGAGGGCGCGGAAGGACGAGCGGCCGTAGCCGATCCAGCCTCGGTCCACGTCCTGCGCGCCTCCGCCCTCGGCCATGCTCACGTGCAGGCCCCCGGGAAAGAGGGACGGCCGGCTAGCGCCGACCTCCGCCCGCGTGTCCACCGCCGCCGCTGGAGTGGCCACCGCCACCGCCGCCGCTGGAGTGGCCACCACCACCGCCTCCGCCCACGTGCATGCCACCGCCGCCCGAGTGAGGCGCGGCGTAGCCGCGCGACGGGGCCGAGTAGCCACCCGACGAGCCCGAGAAGCTGCGCGACGGAGCTCCGCCGAACCCACCCGGCGCGGGCGCCGAGAAGCTGCGCGACGGAGAGGCGAATCCTCTGCTCGGGGGAACACCACTGCTCGGAGGAACGCCGAAGCTGCGCGACGGAGAGGCGAAGGTCTGCGGCGAGGAGAAGGTGCGGGCCGGCGGGCTGTAGTACCCGAGCGAGCGCGGGCGTGGGCCCGGCGCGGACGGTCCGGACGGAGGAGCCGGCGTCGACGGACGGGGCGCCGGGGTCCCGCCGGCGGGAGTGCCCCGCCAGGGGCTGGCCGGGGGAGGCGAGCGCCAGCCGCCACCGCCACCGGTTGGCGCCGGCGCCGGGCTCGACGGGCGCGGTGCGGGCGTCATGCCGGGGAACGGCTGCCCGGGTCGCGGCGCCAGCGCTCCGGGCGCCAGGCCACGCGACGGCGGTAGGACCTGTTGCACACGGCCGGGCGCGGGCGGCGTGAAGCCAGTGACCCGCGGCACCGGGCGACCCACCGCGTGCTCGACCTGTGGAACCGGAGGACCGGCGTACCAGCGCGCGCGCCCGTAGCTCACTGCCTGGTGCACCGGGACCGTCGCGGCGTAGGCCGCATGGATGCTTCCCACCGGGAGCCGGTAGGCCCAGACGTCGCGATAGATGAAGACGTTGCTCGGGACGAAGCACCAGTAGGGCCGCCAGGGCTGGACCACCACCGCGAACCCCACCGGGGGAAGCGGCGCCCAGCCGATGTAGCCACCCCCGAACCGCCAGTCGACCCAGGCGGGAGCCCAGACGGTGCCCGGATACCAGACCCAGCCCCAGGAGGGCGTCAGGGCCCAGCGCCCGTAGTGGAACGGGGCCCACCCCCACGCGTAGTCGCTCTCCCAGGTCCACCCCCAGTCCGAGTAGACCCAGTGGCCACCGGTCGCGTACGGCTGAAAGTCCTCGCCCACGACGTCGGGGTCCGGCCGCCACGCCTGCCCGTTGTTCGGGCCTTCGCCGGTCTCGACCCACTGGCCGTACGGGGAGAGCGTCTCGTCGAAGTTACCAACGTCGACATCTCCCTCGGGCTGCGGGATGGGCTCGTCCTGGGCCAGGGCACGGTGCGAGACCCCGAGCGCGCCCCAGAAGAGGGCCGCTCCGAGCATCCCGAGCAGTCGTGCGCGCCTCGCCATCGCCGGACATCCTTCCCTGGTCGACCTGCCCCGGCAAGGAGCCAGCCGAGCCAGCAGCCAGGACGCAGAACCCTCGGAAGTTATTCACCGGCCGAGGGAGTCACTCCTCGAGGAAGCTGTGCTCGCGGCGGACGGTCTTTCCGGACTCGATCTCCACCTTCCAGGGCTGGACCTTCTTGCCATTGAGCAGTCGGACCATGTGGGAGCCGGGCGCCAGGGGGAGGGTCCTGGACCCCTCCAGGTCGCCGGCGAACTTCCCGTCCACGTAGAGCTTTCCCCAGGGCTGGGCCTTCACCACGAGGAAACCCGGCGCGGCGGCCGGGAGAGCAGGCGGTTCCTGCCTGGCCACCGGCGGGACCGGGACGGGGGGCTCCACCGCCGCCGGGGCCCTGGGGGGCGTCGGGGGAGGTGGCAGCGCGGGGGCCGGCGTCTCGGTCCGGGCGGCGACCGGGGTGGGCGTCTCGGGCCGGGAGTCGGTCCGGCCGGCGAGGAAGGCGACGCCGCCGACGCCGAGCAGCACGGCCAGGCCCACCAGCAGGAGGACCATCCGCTGCCGGCGGGCGTGAAGCTCCGCGGCGAGGACCCGCATCTCCTCGGCCGGGGCCTGGGTGATGACGCTCTGTCGGCTCCCGGGGGCGGTGGCCTGCGAGGTCCGGCGGCCGGAGGGCGTGCGGGTGGGGGCGAGCGCGTCGTCGTCGACCACCGGAGCGACCGACCCCGACGGCGCGGTCTTCTGGAGGAGGCGGCCCTCGGCGCGTGTCTCCGGGAGCGCGCCACTTCGCGCGGTGGGATTCGGCCGCGAGGCGGTGGGCCCCACGCCGGGAACGAGCTGGAGCGGAACGGGCTCGGTGTCCTCCTCGGCCGCGGCCTCGTCCGGGAAGAGCGACCGGATGAACAGCCCGACGTCGGTGTCCTCTGGCGCGCGCGGCGCGCCGATGACGTAGGTGAGGAGGCGGCGCTCGAAATCGCCGGCGCTCTGGAAGCGGCGGGTGGCGTCTCGCTGCAGGGAGGTGAGCACCACCTCGGCGAGCGCGGGATCCACCAGCCGGTTCACGGACGCGGGAGACTGGATCTCCCGCTCCTGCACCGCGCGGAGCACGGCGACGTCGCTGTCCCCGTCGAAGAGCCGATTTCCGGTCAGCAGCTCCCAGAGGGTGATGCCGAGGGCGAAGAGGTCGGTCCGGGCGTCCACCGCCTCGCCGCGGGCCTGCTCCGGCGCCATGTACGCGAACTTGCCCTTGAGCATCCCCGCGGTGCTGGCCCGGTTGCTGGCCTTGGCGATGCCGAAGTCGGTCAGCTTCACCGCGCCCTCGTAGGAGATGAGGACGTTGTGCGGGGTGACGTCGCGGTGGACGAGGCCGAGGGACTGCCCGTGCTCGGTGAGGCGGTGCGCGTAGGCGAGCCCCCGCGCCACCTCGAGGCAGATCTGCGCGGCGAGCACCGGGGGGAAGGGCCGGCCCAGCAGACGCGCCCGGCGATGCAGCTCGGCGAGCGACTTCCCGCGGACGTACTCCATCGCCAGGTAGTAGCTGTCCTCGTGCCGGTCGAAGTCGAAGATGTGCACCACGTTGGCGTGGTTCAGCTTCGAGGCGACGCGGGCCTCGGCGATGAACATCTGGACGAAGCTCGGATCGTCGGCGAGCGCCGAGCGGATCCGCTTGATGACCACCTGCTTCTCGAATCCCTCCGGCCCGTGCGACTGGGCGAGGAAGATCTCCGCCATCCCGCCCTCGGCGAGCTTGCGCCGGATGACGTACCGGCCGACCGGAGTGCCTGGGAAGAGGGACACGGGAACCCGCGAGAATACCCTGCCGCAGCCGGCGCGGTCGCCCCCGCCCGTGTGGCCTACGTGGACGGCGCCGGCGCCCGGTGCTTGCGCCGGGTCAGCATCGGGATGGTGGCGGTGTAGAGCTGCTCCTCGGTGTAGACGCGGCGCGAGCGACCCCGGGCGTGGGTCGCGGGTGGGCGCTCGAGCCAGGCGAGGATCCGCACGGGGCCGTGATGGGCGAAGGGCGCGAGCACCTCGGGCGGGCATTGACGCAGATACCGCCGGACCAGCGGGCGAAAGACGCGGGAGAACTTCCGCCCCAGGCGCGCGTGGCGGCGCGATGGGTCGAGCGTGCCGTCGAAGGCCTGGCTCACGTGGTACAGCTCGTGGAGCAGGGTCTCGATGCGCTGCTCGGGCCGGGCGTCACGGAAGAAGAGTGGACGGAGCGTCACGCAGTAGAGCATTCGCCGCCCATCGATCCGGACCACGGGCTTGAGCGCCCCGGAGTGGTCCCGGCTCTTGCCGCGGGCGAAGGCGAGCGGCTTCACCGACCCGCGTGAAGCGCGACGGGCCTCCCCGGCCACGACCAGCACCTTCGCCGGGACGAGGTGGGCGAACTCGGGCGCACGCACCGCGAGGTCGCGCATCATTGCGCGGATGCCGCGGTTGAGATTGGGGGGCCTCGACGAAGGGGGCACGCCGCGAACCGGATGCTACAAGAAGTCCGTGGGTGACGGCGCGTGACGGTGTTCCTCCTCGGACAGGATCCGGAAGCGTTCCCGCCTCCCGAGCGGGCGGACCGCTCCGGGCTCCTGGCGGTGGGCGGCGACCTGTCCCCGGCGCGGCTGCTGGCGGGGTACCGCCGGGGCATCTTCCCCTGGTACTCCGAGGGGCAGCCCATCCTCTGGCACTCGCCGGACCCGCGCTTCGTGCTCCTGCCAGACCAGCTGCATCTGCCACGGAGCCTGGAGAAGGTGCTCCGGCGGAGGGCCTTCGAGTTCCGCGCCGACACCGCCTTCTCCGAGGTGCTGACCGCCTGCGCCGAGTCCCCGCGCCCGGGGCAGGACGGCACGTGGATCACCCCCGAGATGCATGCCGCGTACATGGAGCTGCACCGGCTGGGGCACGCGCACTCGGTCGAGGCGTGGAAGGACGGGGCGCTGGTCGGGGGGCTCTACGGCGTGGCGCTGGGGCGGGTGTTCTTCGGGGAGAGCATGTTCGCCCGCGTCCCGGACGCCTCGAAGGCCGCGTTCGCCACCATCGCCCGGGCGCTCTTCGACGCCGGCTGCCTCCTCATCGACTGCCAGGTGGAGACCGAGCACCTGGCCCGCTTCGGTGCCGCCGACATCCCTCGCCGTCGCTTCCTGCGTCTCCTCGCACCGGCGGTGCAAGGACGCCCGCCGCTTCACCCCGTGTTCGCATCGCTCCGTACGCCAGGCTAGGAGAAGACGCGTGGACATGACGAGGCGAGCCAGCCGCTGGGTGGTGGTCGGAGTGCTGGTGCTGGCCGCGCTGCTGGCCTTCGGCGTGCGCGGGCTGCTCGCCGATCGCGTGGTGCAGGCCCGGGCGGTGGCGATGATCCGCGCGGGGAACTTCGCCCAGGCCCTGGAGGAGGCGGACCTGCGCCTCTCGCACGACCCGGACGACCCGCACCTCCGTGACGTCGCCGTGCTCGCCGCGCGCTCACACGTGGACTTCCTGCTGGAGCACAAGACGCCGGTGGCCGACGTGGCGGCGTGGCTCGAGGACCAGCTCCGCCGCCGTCCGTACCTTCGTCCTGGACTCGGAGCACGCCTGGCCGAGCTGCAGGCGGAGGCGAGGCGCACGGCCCGTCTACCCGAAAAAAACTAGGCGTATCCAGGCGATGGGGGGAATGATGCCCGCAGCCTCGACGTTGTAGAGGCTGGGCCGCTGGATCTTCCCCCCGGTTCAGCGCCCGCCGGTCTGAGCCGTCGGCCTTCGGGCCGCGGCTCGCCGGTTTTTTTTTGGCCCCCCCGGCA
>Ga0081540_1003900_pt1 | contig 11621 bp, 8 predicted proteins | sample TabmetS2T1R1_FD_71024 | JGI IMG/M metagenome (GOLD analysis project Ga0081540, IMG submission 71024) | Tabebuia heterophylla rhizosphere microbial communities from the University of Puerto Rico - S2T1R1 | ecosystem: Host-associated > Plants > Roots > Rhizosphere ...
GGCGAGTTCCGGGTCGGTGAAGACGTTGGCTGCCACGGTCTTCAGCCGCAGCGGCGCGACCGCCTCACCCAGCGCGTGCCACATCGCGATCCGGCCCTGCATCGCGGCGACGCTGGCCAGCGGGAGCAGACCGGTGCAGTCGCCGGCCGCATACACCCCCGGCACGTTGGTGCGCGACACCCGGTCGGCGGTCACGTACCCGCCCGGTGCCGTCTGCACGCCGTACTCGGCCAGACCGAGGTCGGCGGTGTTGGGCACCGAGCCGACCGCCATGAGCGCGTGCGAACCCTCGACCGTCCGCCCGTCGGCCAGGGTCACCAGGACGCCGGAGCCGGTGTTCACCACCGACGCGGCCCGCGAGTTGTTGAGGATCGTCATGCCCCGCGACCGGAACACCCGCTCGATGGCCATGGCGGCGTCGGGGTCCTCGTGCGGCATCACCCGGTCCCGGCTGGAGACCAGCGTCACCGCCACGCCCATCGCCAGGTAGGCGGACGCGAACTCCGCGCCGGTCACCCCGGAGCCGATCACGATGAGGTGCTCGGGCAGCGCGGGCAGGTCGTAGACCTGGCGCCAGGTCAGGATCCGGTCGCCGTCGGGGCGGGCGTCCGGCAGGATCCGGGGGGTACCGCCGGTGGCGACCAGGACGGTCGAGGCATCGACTGTGTACGGAGCGTCACCATCCGACGGGGTGACCTCGATCCGATGCGTGTGACCCAGCGTGTCCGCACCGAACCTCGCGGTACCGGCGACGAACGTCACCCCGGCCTTCACCAGCTTGGCGTGGATGTCCCCCGACTGCGCCTTGGCGAGCCTCTTCACCCGTCCGTGCACGGCGGCCGCGTCCACGCTGACCGCGGCCAGCCCGCCCGCGTGCACCCCGAAGTCCTCCGCGTCCCGGTAACCCGTGACGACGTCGGAGGAGGCGATGAAGGTCTTCGACGGTACGCAGTCCGACAGCACGCAGGCGCCGCCCGCGCCGTCGGCCTCCACGACGGTGACCTCGGCGTCCAGCTGCGCCGCTACCAGCGCCGCCTCGTACCCCGCCGGCCCGCCGCCGATAATGACAATCCGCCCCACAACGCCCTCCACTTGGCGCCGATCGGCGCCCGGTCCGTCGACACGCTCCGTTGTATTCTCTCTCACCGCGCCAGGGGACTATCGTCATCGCCGTGCGTCACTACGCCGCTTATGGCTCCAATCTGGACCCCGGACGGATGCGGGCCTACTGCCCGCACTCCCCGATGGTCGGCACCGGCTGGCTGGAGGGGTGGCGGCTGACGTTCGCCGGAGAGGACGAGCTGGGCTGGGAGGGCGCGGTCTGCACGATCGTGGAGTCCTCCGGCGACCGGGTGTTCGTCGCCCTCTACGACGTCCATCCGTGGGACGAGGCGCAGCTCGACGAGGTCGAAGGGGTGACCTCCGGTTTCTACCGCAAGCTGCACCTGCGGGTGGCCACGCTGGACGGCGACGTGACGGCCTGGGTCTACGTGTACAGCGGGTACGAGGGCGGGTTGCCCACCGCGTGGTACCTGACGGAGATCGCCGGGGCGGCGGAGAAGGCGGGCGCGCCCGCGGACTACGTGTCCGGGCTGCGGGGCAGGCCAACCCGGACCGCGCAGGCCTGAGGCTCAGCGCACCCTCGGGTACTCCCCGGTCGGCGCCCGGACCGCCCGCACCGCGTCGCCGAGCAGCTCGACCAGCTCGGCGCGCTCGCCCGGGGTCAGCGTCCGGAAAGCCTCGCCGCTGATCCGGTCGGCCAGCGCGTCCGCCCAGACCCGCCGGCGCAGCAACGGTTCGAACGGCGGGAACGGCGGCTGCCATCCGAACGCGACGGCCTCGGCCTGCCCGCCCGGTGCGGCAAGGATCGACTCCAGCGGGCTGAGGCCCGCCGCCCGTACCGCCAGCAGCCGGGCGCCCGCCCGGTGCTCGCCCAGCAGCCGCCCCAGTACCGCGACCCGCGCCCCCGGCCCGTCCTCGGGTACCGGCGCCGCCCGCCAGGCCGCGAACAGCGGCAGCCCGCCCGCGTCGGCGGCGGCCACCACCCGCTCCGCGAGCTGCACCAGCCGGGTCGCGCCGGGCAGGTCGTCCAGCTTCTCCCGGCCCCACCGGCAGCACTCCGCCACGTGGTGCGCGGCGACCTCGCGCGGCGAGATGACCCGCCTGGCCGCCTCCCACCCGTCGCGTACCGCCTCGGCCGCGACGAAGCCCAGCGCGGCGGTGAGCGTGTCGGGGTCCACCTCCCCGAGCACGCCGCCCCGGCCGGCGATGTAGAAGGCCCAGCCGGTCAGGCCGAGCTGCCTGGCCTTGCGCAGGGTCCGCGGATCCTCGGAGAAGGAGCCGGCGAGCTCACGCACGGCCGGCCGCGCGGCCGCGGCGGTCTGCTCGGGGGTCACCGGATGATTGTGCCGCCCGTCGATGCCCCGCGTCAGCCGTTCGGGGAGGAGCCCTCAGCTCAACCGGGCGACAGCCCGCTGCGCCGTGCGGTGGCGCAGCTTCGCCTCGCGCAGCGCCACCTCGGCCGCCGCGTGCCGCTCCTTCAGCGCGTCGAGCTGCGCGGCCAGGTCCCGCAGCTCGCGCACGGCCCGCTCCTGTCCGGCCGCCGCCTCCCGCAGGGCCGCCTCGGCGCGCTTGCGCTCCTCGGCCCGGGCCGCCTGCGCCGCCATCTGGGCGGCACGCCGCTCCTCACGGGCCTCGGCGTCCCGTGCGGCCGTCGCGCGGGCCGCCTTGCCGGCCGCGGGTGCCCGCTCGCCACCGCCGCCGTCGATGACCCGCAGGCGCGGCTTGCCGCCGTCCTCGGCGGGAGCGGCCGGTACCTCGCCGAAGCCCGCGTACTCCGTGGCCTTCGTGAGCCGGCCGGCCCGCACCGCCTCGGCCACGTCCTCGTCGGCCAGGGCGGCGGCCAGTGTGGCCTCCACCTCGGCCAGCGGCAGGCTCTCCCGGGCCGGGCGACCCGCCTCCAGTGCGAGCCCGCGCACCTGGGCCACCAGCCGGGCGATCGCCTCGCGGCGGCGGTTGGACAGCGCGCGCAGCTCGTCTCCGCGCAGCCGGTGCTGTGCGTCGCGCAGCGCCGAGGCCAGGTCGAGCAGCTCGCCGACCTGCTCCGGCCGGTGCAGCGCCAGGAGGTTGACCATCCAGGCCGCCACGGTCGGCCGGCGCAGCTTGGCCAGCCGGGCCGCGCCCTCCCTGTCCCCGGCCGTGCGTGCCTGCGCGACCGCCTCGTCCCGCGCCGCGATGAACCGGTCCGGCGGCAGCGCGTAGAGCGTCTGCTCAGGCGTCAACGGTCTCGCCCGGTACCAGCCGGCTGTACTCCGTCCCGGAATACTGGCCCATCAACCGGTCCAGCAGGCCCAGCCCGTTGTCGTTGAGCAGCGCGTCGTGCAGCGCGTACGCCCGGCGGGGCGCGACCGAGCGGACGAAGTCGATCGCCTCGGACGCCTTCAGCCAGGGCGCGGAGACGGGCACGAACAGGCACTCGATGTCGGCGTCGAGCGGCACGTCGAACGAGTCCCCCGGATGGTAGATCCGCCCCTCGACGAGGAACCCGAGGTTGGGTACCACCGGGAGGTCCGGGTGGATCACCGCGTGCCAGCCGCCGTACGCCTGCACCTGGAAGCCCGCCGCGCTGAACGTCTCCCCCGCGCTGACCGTCCGTACCACGCCGTTGAGCGCGCCCAGCTTCGCGGCCACCTCGGCGTGCGTGTAGACCTTCGCCTCCGGCCGCTTGTCCAGCGCGTCCGCCAGCTTGTCCACGTCAAGGTGGTCGACGTGCTCGTGGGTGACGAGGATGGCGTCGACATCGTTGAGCGCGGCCAGCTCGGAGAAGCCGCCTGGATCGATGACCAGTACCGCGCCGTCACGCGCCACCCGGACGCAGGAATGGGAGAACTTGGTCACTCGCATGACCGCCAGTCTGCCGCACCGGAGGCCCGCACGTCAGCGTTCGTTCCAACCGCATAACGGTGCGCCGGGCGCGGAACCGACAGCCGCGGGCCGGGCGTCGCAAGGGTCATGACAACGACAACCACCCCCGGCCGCCGCTCGGCCGCCGGGATGGCCGCGCTCCTGGTTGGCGCGGCCCTTGTCGCCGGTACCCTGCTGGCCGGCTGCTCATCGGGGAGCAGGAGCGAATCCTCCGGCAGCAGCGTGGCCGCCGACAGCGCCAAGGCTCCGGACGCGACCGGCGGAGGTACCGCCAACTCGCTGGCCCAGAACGTACCGGCCAAGGGCGGCCCCGCCCAGGTACCCACGGACCAGCCGGTGCAGCGCAGCATCATCTACACCGGAACGATCACCCTGCAGGTCGACGACGTGCCTGGCGTGGCCGCGAAGATCGCGAGCCTGGTCACCTCGACCGGCGGCTTCGTCGGCGGGGACCAGCGCGACCTCAACGCCGACCGCTCCACGGCCACCCTGACCCTGCGGGTACCGGCGGAGAAGTTCAGCGGCACGCTGGACGCGATCGGCAAGGACGGCAAGGAGAAGTCCCGGTCCATCTCCACCGAGGACGTCTCCGCCACGGTCATCGACCTCGATGCCCGGATCAAGACCCAGCAGGCCAGTGTCGACCGGATGCGTGACCTGCTGGCCAAGGCGCAGTCCATCACCGACGTCGCGACGGTGGAGGCCGAGCTGTCCAAGCGCGAGGCCGACCTCGAGTCGATGCAGGCCAAGCAGCGCAACCTGGCCGACCTCACGGCCCTGTCCACGATCACGGTCAGTCTGCTGGGCAAGGACGCCACACCGCCGGCCAAGCCGCCCGCGACCGGGTTCCTGGGCGGCCTGCAGCGCGGCTGGCACGCGTTCGTGGCGACCGTCGACGGCCTGCTGCTCGTGCTCGGTGCCCTGCTGCCGTTCCTAATCGTGCTGGGCATCCCGCTGGGCGTCGTGCTGTGGCTGCGCCGCCGTCGGCGGATCGCCGCCCCACCGTCACCGGCGGCCGAGCCGCCAGTGCTGAGCCCGCCGGCCTAGCGGACCGCTGACTGTGGCCGGCTAGAAGACGGGCATCGCGAGGCTGGCCAGGGCGGTGTGCACCATGACCCGCACCCCGTGCCCGATGGCCCGCTCGTCGACGTCGAAGCTCGCCTGGTGGATGTCCAGGTCGAGCGCGCCGGGTACGCCGACGCCGAGCCGGATCATCGCACCGGGTACCTGGTCCAGATAGAACGAGAAGTCCTCGCCGCCCATGCTGACCTCGGCCTCGACCACCTGGTCGGGGCCGAGCGCGGCACTGGCCGCGGCCGCGATGACCGCGGTGGCCGAGCGGTCGTTGACCACCGGCGGTACCCCGCGCCGGTAGTTGACCTCGACCCGCACCCCGGTGCCCGACACCGCGCTGTGCACCAGCGAGGTCACCAGGTCGGGCAGCTCCCGCCAGACCTCACGGTCGAGCACCCGCACCGTCGCCCGCGCGCGGCCCTCGGTCGGGATCGCGTTGGCCGCCTGCCCCGCCTGCACCGCGCCGAACACCATGGACACCCCGCACCGCGGGTCGACTCGGCGCTCCAGCAGGGACGGCACGTCCACGACCACCCGTCCCAGCGCGTGCACCAGGTCGGCGGTCAGGTGCGGTCGGGCGGTGTGCCCGCCCGGGCCGCGCAGCACGACCTCGAGCATGTCGGCGGCCGCGGTCATCGGGCCGGACCTGACGCCGACCAGCCCGACGGGCAGCCGGGGCGCGCAGTGCAGCGCGTAGATCGCGGAGACGTCCTTGAGCCCGCCGGCCGAGATGACCTCGGGGGCACCCGACGGCACGGTCTCCTCCGCCGGCTGGAACAGCAGCCGCACCCGGCCGGGCAGCTCACCCCGCTCGGCCAGCCGCGCCAGCGCCAACCCGGCGCCCATCAGGACCGTGGTGTGCACGTCGTGGCCGCAGGCGTGGCAGGCACCGTCCACTGTGGACCGATACGGCACGTCCTTCGCGTCCAGCAGGGGAAGCGCGTCGAGGTCGGCGCGCAGCGCGACCACGTGGTCGTTGTCGCCGGCGCCCGGGATGTCGCAGATGATGCCGTTGCCGGCCGGCAGCGGCTTCGGGTCCAGCCCCGCGGCGGTCAGCCGCTCGGCCAGCAGCGACGCGGTCTCGAACTCCTTGCCCGACAGCTCGGGGTGGGCATGCAGGTGCCGGCGCAGCGCGACCAGCTCGGGGTCCTGGTCGGCCAGCCAGCCGTCCAGGTCGCCGGGCAGCGGCTGCGCGGCGGGCGGTGTGTCGGACCAGTCCGGGTCGTCCGGCTCGGTCCAGCGCGGACCGTGATCTGGCGCGTCCGCGAGCTGCGGCGCGCTCCTTGAAACGGTCAACGCACTGGTCATCGTCTCTTCTTCGCCTCGTCGGGTCGGGAAGAACTGGATCAGCGTAGACCCCCGATGGTGACGCTGCGCAATCTCATTCTTGTGCCTGCCGTGTTGCAGACCGTCACGATTCGCCTGATTCGACGGTTCACCATCTGATAAAGGAGCACGTAAACCGGGGTCTCGCGCGGCCATTCGCCCCCAACTCCCCACAACGAGTGACGGTCCGCACAGGAAACGCCCGAACGCCGATCGCAGGTTGTCACCGGGCGGGACAGCGTCAGAATCGCTCGGCGGGCTGGTATCGACCCCAGACGTCGCGCAGGGCGTGGCACGTCTCGCCGACCGTGGCGCGCAGCTTCAGCGCCTCCTTCAGCGGGTACAGCACGTTGTCGGTACCCGCGGCGGCCTCCCGCAAACGGGACAGGGCGGCGTCGACGGCCGCCTGGTCCCGGGCGGCGCGCAGTTGGGCCAGCCGGGCCACCTGCTCAGCCTCGATCGCCGGGTCGACGCGCAGCGGCTGGTACGGCTCCTCCTCGTCGAGGACGAACCGGTTGACCCCGACCACCACCCGCTCGCCGGAGTCGATCTCCTGGGCGATCCGGTACGCCGACGCCTCGATCTCCCGCTTCTGGAACCCGGCCTCGATCGCCGCCACCGCCGAACCGTGGTCGGCGACCCGGTCCAGCAGGTCGGTCGCGGCCCGTTCGACCTCGTCGGTCATCGCCTCGATCAGGTACGAGCCGGCGAACGGGTCGACCGTCGCGGTCAGGTCGGTCTCGTAGGCGAGCACCTGCTGGGTGCGCAGGGCCAGCCGGGCCGCCTTCTCGGTGGGCAGCGCGATCGCCTCGTCGTAGGAGTTGGTGTGCAGCGACTGGGTACCGCCGAGGACCGCGCCCAGCCCCTGCACGGCGACCCGGACCAGGTTGACCTCCGGCTGCTGGGCGGTCAGCTGCACCCCGGCCGTCTGGGTGTGGAAGCGCAGCATCCACGACTTCGGGTCCTTCGCGCCGAACTCCTCGCGCATCAGCCGCGCCCAGATCCGCCGCGCCGCCCGGAACTTCGCGACCTCCTCCAGCAGCGTCGTGCGGGCCACGAAGAAGAACGACAGCCGCGGGGCGAACTCGTCCACGGCTAGCCCGGCGGCCAGCGCCGCCCGGACATACTCGACGCCGTTGGCCAGGGTGAAGGCGATCTCCTGTACCGGCGTGGCCCCGGCCTCCGCCATGTGGTACCCGGAAATGGAGATCGTGTTCCACCGCGGGATCTCCTTGCCGCAGTAGGCGAACGTGTCGGCGACCAGCCGCAGCGATGGCTTCGGCGGGAAGATGTAGGTGCCCCTGGCGATGTACTCCTTGAGGATGTCGTTCTGGATCGTGCCGTTGAGCCGGTCGCCCGGCACCCCCTGCTCCTCGGCGACGAGCTGGTAGAGCAGGAGCAGGACCGAGCCGGGAGCGTTGATCGTCATGCTGGTGGACACCTTGTCCAGCGGGATGTCCGCGAACAGCCGCCGCATGTCATCGATCGAGTCGATGGCCACCCCGACCTTGCCGACCTCGCCGTGCGCGACCGGATCGTCCGAGTCGTACCCCATCTGGGTGGGCAGGTCGAACGCCACCGACAGGCCCATCGTGCCGGCCGCGAGCAGCTGCCGGTACCGGGTGTTGGACTCGGCGGCGGTGCCGAAGCCGGCGTACTGTCGCATGGTCCACGGGCGAGACGTGTACATCGTCGGGTACACGCCGCGGGTGAAGGGGTAGGAGCCCGGCTCGCCGAGCCGGTCGGCGAGATCATCCGGTAGATCCTCCGGGCCGTACACCGGTTTTACCGGAAAGCCGGATTCGCTGCGCCGTTCTGTCATATCGGGATCGTAGGATCGGTCAGGTCAGGTACCGACGGGATCGGAGTGAGGCGTTGTTAACAGCGACCGGTTGTCGACTGCCCGGTTACCGACCGCGTGGACCGTCCGATCCTTGGCCGCTGACTTTCCCTTCGGCAGACGAGCACGCAAGATAGGGGGGTTGCTCCCCGGTCCGACCGCACCACCGCAGACAGCACTGATCCTCCCCAGCGACGGTTGAAAGCCAGTGACGACTCAGACCTCGACATGGCAGGGCGAGCCCTTCCCGCCGTCCCCCCAGCAGCGCGCCGTGCCCGGCACGATGATCGGCGGGCGCTACCAGTTGCGCGTGGCGATCGGCAACGGCGGCATGGGCACCGTGTGGCAGGCCGCCGACACCCTTCTGCGCCGGGACGTGGCGGTCAAGGAAGTCCTGCTGCCCGCAGGCATGGCCGACGCCGAGCGGACCGCGATGTATGAGCGCACCATGCGCGAGGCGCGGGCCGCGGCGGCGCTGTCCCACCCGAGCGTGGTGCAGGTCTACGACGTGGTCACCGAGGGTGGCCGGCCGTGGATCGTGATGGAGCTGCTGCACGCGCGGAGCCTCGCCGACATGATCATCGCGGACGGGCCGCTGGCCCCCCGCGCCGTCGCCAAGATCGGCATCGCGCTGCTCGGCGCGCTCGAGGTCGCCCACGGCGCCGGGGTGCTGCACCGCGACGTCAAGCCGGCCAACGTGCTGATCTGCACCGACGGCCGGTGCGTGCTGACGGACTTCGGTGTCGCCCGGATGCCCTCGGAGAGCAACCTCACCACGCCCGGCATGGTGCTGGGCTCGCCGCATTTCATCTCGCCCGAGCGGGCGGTCGGCGGCGCGTTCGGCCCGCCCAGCGACCTCTTCTCGCTCGGTGTCTCGCTGTTCACCGCGGTGGAGGGCCGGCCGCCGTTCGACAAGGGCGACCCGTTCGACACGATGCGCGCGGTGGTCGAGGAGCCCCCGATCGCCCCGGTCCGCGCCGGGCACCTCGCGCCGGTGCTCTACGGCCTGCTGGACAAGGACCCGACCCGGCGCTGGGACGTCCAGGCCGCCCGCCAGGCGCTGCGCGACCTGCTCGCCGGCCCGCTGGCCAACAGCGCCGTCCACCACGTCACCGACCCGTACACGGTGGTCCCGGTCGCCGCGCCGGCCCGCCCGGTCTACCAGTCCGACCACGCCGCGGGCGGCCAGATCGGCGGCCGCGCCATGCTCGGCCCCGACGAGTCGCCCGGCGACCGCGGCGCCCAGCGGGCGCAGGCAAGGGGCGACCTGCTCGAGCCGACCAACCCGGGCCAGGCCGACCTGTACGGACACCGCGAGCGGAGCTGGACGACGCCGGCCGGCCAACCGACCGGGCAGCCGGCCAGGAAGGGCCCGGCGCACGGGGCGAGCAGCGGAGGCATGTTCGCGGACATCGCGGCCGGCGCCCGGCACGGCAGTGGCAGCCTGCTCACCCGCCTGCGCGCCCTCCCCCGGACCGCCCGATGGGGCATCGGCGCGGCGGTCGTGGTCGCGCTGGTGCTCGGCATCGTCGCGCTGTCCGGCGGATTCGGCGGATCGGCACCCTCGGTGAACGCGGCGCCGCCGTCGACCGCGCCCTCGTCGGCCGGGCCGTCGTTCCCGGTCACCGCCTACCAGGACAGCCGGCACTTCTCGCTCAACGTGCCGGCCGGGTGGACCAAGGCGGGCAACAGCTTCGTCGACTTCACCGACCCGCAGAACTCGGGCCGCCGCATGCGGGTCAACGTCGAGGCCGCCGGAAGCACCAACGCCGCGTTCATGGCGGCGGTGGCGCACCAGCAGCAGATCGACGCCAACCGGTGCGCACCGCCGTTCCAGCAGAAGGCGTTGCGCGAGGACGTCACGCTGGCCGGCCGCCCGGCCGCCGAACTGGAGTACACCTGCGGCGACGGGGCCGATCTCCGGCACATCATCTGGCGGGCCACCGTGGTCAACAAGCAGGCCTACGAGTTCTACCTGTCGGTGCCGGACGCCGAGTTCGCCCAGAGCAAGGCGATCTACGACGAGGCGGTCCGGACCTACACGCTGAACATCAGCGGCTGAGCCGGACGCCGCACACCTCCGCGTGCTATCAACGGTGAATGACGACCCCGGACACCGCCACCGCACGCGCCCAGGCCGAGCGCTGGATTGCCGACGATCCCGACCCGGGCGACCGGGCTGAGCTGCGGCGGCTGCTGGACGAGGCGCCGGGCGGGGGGGCCGAGCTGGTCGACCGGTTCGGCGGGACGCTGACGTTCGGCACCGCGGGGCTGCGCGGGCCGCTGCGCGCCGGTCCCAACGGGATGAACCTCGCGGTGGTCCGGGCAGCGGCGGCCGGGCTGGTGGCCTGGCTACGCCGGCAGGCCGCGGACGGCGAGCTGGTCGTCGTCGGGTACGACGCCCGGCACCGGTCGCGCGAGTTCGCCGAGGAGACCGCCAGGGTGGTCACCGGGGCCGGCATGCGCGCGGTGGTGCTGCCGCGCCCGCTGCCCACACCGGTACTCGCCTTTGCCGTCCGGCGACTCGACGCCGCCGCGGGAGTGATGGTGACCGCGAGCCACAACCCGCCGCAGGACAACGGGTACAAGGTGTATCTGGGCGCACGGCTCGGCGGCGACCTCGGGGCCGGGGCGCAGATCGTGCCGCCGGTGGACGCGGAGATCGAGGCCGCGATCCGGGCTGTCGGACCACTTTCCGAGGTACCGCTCGGTGAGCCGGGAACGGTACCTGACGAAGACCTTGTCGCGTCCTATGTGGACAATGTCGCCTCCGTTGTGGACAGTGGCGGTCCGCGTGACATCTCCGTGGCGTACACGCCGCTGCACGGGGTCGGCGGTGCGGTGCTGCGCGCGGCGATCGTGGCGGCCGGGTTCCCCGAGCCGTCCGTTGTGGACAGTCAGGCGGAACCGGACCCGGACTTCCCGACCGTGTCGTTCCCCAACCCCGAGGAACCGGGCGCCATGGACCGGGTCACCGCGCTGGCCGCCGCGACCCACGCCGACCTCGCCATCGCCAACGACCCGGACGCCGACCGCTGCGCCGTCGCGGTACCCGGCGGGGACGGCTGGCGGACGCTGCGCGGAGACGAGGTCGGCGTGCTGCTCGCCGACCACCTGATGCGGCGCGGCGTCACCGGCCGGTACGCGACGACGATCGTCTCCTCCTCGTTGCTGGGCGCGATGTGCCAGGCGCGCGGCCTGCCATACGGAGAGACGCTCACCGGCTTCAAATGGATCGTGCGGGCGGGCGACGGGCTGGTCTACGGGTACGAGGAGGCGCTCGGCTACTGCGTCGCGCCGGAACTGGTGCGCGACAAGGACGGCATCTCGGCGGCACTGCTGGTGTGCGAGCTGGCGGCGGGGCTGAAGGCACGGGGCCGGACGTTGACCGACCGGCTGGACGAGGTCGCCGCGGAGTTCGGGGTATACGTGACGGACCAGCTCTCGGCGCGGGTGG
>Ga0081540_1003901_pt1 | contig 11617 bp, 6 predicted proteins | sample TabmetS2T1R1_FD_71024 | JGI IMG/M metagenome (GOLD analysis project Ga0081540, IMG submission 71024) | Tabebuia heterophylla rhizosphere microbial communities from the University of Puerto Rico - S2T1R1 | ecosystem: Host-associated > Plants > Roots > Rhizosphere ...
TTGTCGAGGATGGTGTCGAATATGGGCTGCAAGTCGTGTGATGAATTGGCAATAGCGCGCAGAACTGCCGAGATGGCTGCCCGTTGCCGAAGAACCTCGGCCAGCTCCTCTTTACGAATCTGAACGGCCGTGAGCAGCATATGCGGACATCCATCAGTTTTGAGTGCATCGTTGTATTGCACGGGGCGCTAGCGCCGGGAGTAAAGCCCGGCAAATCGCACCAAATTGCTGCTAAACTAGAAGGTGGGGTTCCGCGTGCTTCGGATCAGGCAAGAGCTGGAGAGAGGTCAACTTCAAGCAGAACTGGGCGAGGATCGTATGTCGCGTAAGGGTCATTCGCGACTGAGGCGAGCCGGCAACGAGTCCGGTCACGTCCGCTGTGCCGCCGAAAGCAGAAGTAAAGTTAGGGCATTGGCGACATAGCGACGGGGTCGTTGATGGCGATCCCCAGGACGTGATTCAAGCTCCGAAACCGGAGCCTCGAATCATGCGCTACGAACTCAGCGACTACGAAAGGACTGCCCATCAAACCGATGCTGCCGAACGAGCCGCGCGGCGTTCGGCGCGTAAATGACCGTCGTGTGCTCAATGGCATCTTTTGGGTCCTGCGTTCAGGAGCGCGATGGCGCGATCTGCCGGAGAACTACAGTCCCCGCACCACTTGTTACAATCGCTTCGTTCGGTGGCGGCGGGCTGGCGTCTGGGACCAGATCATGGATGCACTGGCCGCCGGTCATGACGCGGCGGTGCAAATGATCGATACCTCCGTCGTGCGCGTGCACCAGCACGGAGCCTGTATCGCGGACAACAATCAGCAAGATAGGGCTCGCTCACGAGGTGGCCTGACCAGCAAGATTCACGCGGTGGTGGACACCAATGGCCTGCCGGTCCATCTCGCTCTCACGCCCGGTGAGGCGCATGATAATCGGCTGTGTTCGGCTCTCCTCAGCGCCTTGCTTCCACAAACGATGTTACTTGCGGATCGCGGATACGATGCAGACTGGATCAGGGAGCTTGCCCGCCAGCAAGGAGCATGGGCGAACATTCCGCCGAAACGAAATCGCAAAGACCCGATCTGCTTCAGCCCGTATTTGTACCGCGCGCGCAACTTGATCGAACGATTCTTCAACAAGATCAAGCAGTGTCGGCGTGTCGCGACCCGATACGACAAACTCGCGGCCAACTACTTGGCATTCGTCAAGCTCGCATCAATCCGCATTTGGTTGCGCGCTAATGAGTCCGCGCCCTAGAGGAAGTGCGGAGAGTACACTAAAGTTTACGCAATACACAGTCCGCCCCGCCCGACGCGTGGGTCGACTAAGGCTGGACGGACCAGCTTCCGAGCGACGCTGCCCATCAGGTCATGCAAGCCACTCTGGTTCTACGCTTGCAGCCGATCGCGCCAATGCCTTGGCCGCATCGTCGCGCGAAGCCTTCTCGGCTCGCCGCTCGTAGTCGTCGGCAAGGGCCTTGAGCTGAGCCGCAATCACTCGGTCGGTCATGGTTTGGGCGGAGCGGAGCAAGGTCTCGGCGGTTCTGAGATATTGCTTGCCCCGTTGTGAGATCTGGAGAGTCATGACGCCCTCGCGCGGTTTTCGAGCGACTGGTCGAAAGCGATTTGGAGCCAGCCCATCCAATTGCGATCACTTTGGCGGCGCGCTCTGAAGCGATCGACGCACTTCCTGGAGCAAAGCTGGGTTCGCCACGAATAATGCCGGACGAGGCCAAACTTGCCGTCACAGATTGCGCATCGCGCGGTCCTGTCAGACCTTTGGCTTTCCAAGTGATTTGGCATTGTTCTCTCCCTGGCCTGTGCGCAGTTCGGATGTGTGCAGACTAGGAGGATTGTCACCAGCACCTCAATTGAGCGCAGGTCGACGCCGGGCATCCAAAGGGCGCAAGACGACGATACGAAGGCTTATGGCGCCCGGACGTGGTCCTTAGGGCGCCGGGCGTGATCCCGGCGCCCAGTGAGTTCAGCCGAAGTCTTGGTCACAAGCCATGGCCGGCTCCGCTTCGCAATCATCGTCAAGGTAAGCCAAAGTTTACGGGGCACTGGCATCGCAGCAGTGGCATTCTTGACGAAAATCAACCAATCCAACGCGGAGCTACGGCACTGTCAGGCGGCCCGCACGACGGGTCTAGCGAATGACAATAGGCGGCATGATGAAAAAGGTACTGGTTTCGGTCGTCGATGACGACCGGTTCTTTCGTGAGTCCATGTGCCGGCTCATGAGATCGCTGGGCTATACGGTCGACGCCTTTTCGTCTGCAGCCGAATTTCTCGCCTCCCCGCGCCTGGTCGAAACGGCCTGCCTGATCGCCGACGTTCACATGCCCGCGATGACCGGGCTCAACCTCCACCGGCGCCTTATCGAGACGGGCCACGCGATGCCGACAATCCTTGTGACGGCCTTTCCTAGCGACGCTGACCGGGCTCGCGCCATGAACGATGGGGTCCTGTGTTACCTGCGCAAGCCGGTTGACGAGGAGCATCTCACGCGATGTGTTCGCGATGCTCTCAGGTCCGATGGCTCGCATGAGCGGGATTCGTGAACTCTCCATCGGCGCCGGGCAAGGTGAACTGAAATACGGCGCCCCGCGGCTCGTTCGCTTCCGCCCACAGTTTGCCCCCATGAGCATCGATGATGGAACGGCATATCGACAGCCCCATCCCCGTTCCACTGGGCTTAGTGGTGTAGAAAGCGTCAAAGATCCGTTCGAGTTGCGCCGGATCAATACCCGGCCCGGAATCACGGACGGCCACGAGGACACCTGTCTGGTCCTGCTCGGTGCTGATCAACAGCTCTCGGGCCTCCACCGAGGCCATTGCTTCGGCCGCGTTCAGGATAAGGTTCAGCAAGACTTGCTGCAGTTGCACGCGATCCCCCTCAACGGGCAATAATCCCTCCGCAAGTCGGGTCTGGACCGAGACGCCATTTCGGTTGGTCACGCTTCGCGCCAACGCAATCACCTCATTAATCGCCGCACTCAGGTCGAAACGCGCCTTTCGCGGCGGCGCTTTCTTGATTTGCTCTCGGATGCGATCGATGATTTCTCCGGCCCGGTCGGCATCGCCAACGACACAGGCGAGTGCTTCCCTGACCTCGCCCAGGTCCGACGGCTTCATCTCCAGAAAGTTCTGGGCCGCCCGAGCGTTGTTGCGCGCGCTGGCGATCGGCTGCGTGATTTCGTGGGAAAGAGAAGCTGCCAGCTCTCCCATCATGCTCACGCGATTGATGTGGGCGAAATCCGATTGCATTTGCTGCAACCGCGTCAGCGCTTGTGTGCGATCCTCAATGTCGGTGTTGGTGCCGTACCAAGCGACCACCGCTCCTGTGTCGTCGCGCAAGGGTTCGGCACGAATAAGGAACCTGCGATACGATCCGTCAGAGCTGCGCATGCGAGCTTCAGCTTCGCCCGGTTCTTGGGATGCAAGCACTTGTAGCCAGATTTCACGGAGGCGCGTCAGGTCGTCGGGATGGATGGAAGCAAGCCATTCCCAGCCCAGCGCTTGATCAAGCGAGAACCCGGTGTAGTCGAGCCAGCGCTTGTTGACGTATTCGGTGAAGCCGTCGGCCCTGGCGCGCCAGGCAGCAACCGGAATTGAATCAAGAGTTTGTTGCACGTGCCTGGCGTTCGCCAGTTCCGCCTCGCTTCGTCGCAGGGCACTTTCGGCTGTTTTCAGGTCCTGGATATCCATGCTGGTGCCATACCAAGCGACAAGCGCTCCTGCCTCGTCGCGCACAGGCTCGGCGCGAATGAGGAACCAGCGATACGATCCATCGGAGCCGCGCATGCGGGCTTCGACTTCGCCCGGTTTTTCGGATGCCGACGTTTGTAGCCAGGCGTCCCGCAGGCGCGGAGCGTCGTCGGGATGGATCGAAGCAAGCCACTGCCAACCCAGCGTTTCATCAAGCGAGAGCCCCGTGTAGTCGAGCCAACGTTTGTTGATGTACTCGGTGGAGCCGTCAGCACTGGCGCGCCAAGCCATCGCCGGGATCGAATCGAGTGTTGTGCGCAGCTGGAGCGCTTGCTCCGCACGTTTGCGCTCGGTCAAATCGAGCACGAACGCGACGCCCTCCTCGGCGCCTTTCGTGACGAGCGCGGCGCCGACAAGCACGGGAACACGGCTGCCGTCCTTCCGAAAATACTCCTTCTCGAAGGGCGGCACGATCCCGGTCGTGTCCAGCAGCGTCCGGGTGAGCAGGTCGCGCTCGCGCCATTCCGGGGGACTCAGATCGCTCCAGCGCACGTGGCCCCAGTCCAGGTCCTCGCGGTCATATCCCAGGATGCGCAGAAACGCGTCATTGGCTTCCATAATCCGACCTTGGCGGGAAAAGAAAATTCCGATGATGTTGGAGTCGACCAAACGCCTGATCTTTGCTTCCCGATCTGCGAGATCGCGATAAAGCCTCGTATTCTCGAGAGAGATTGCCGCCTGCGATGCCAGCACCTTCAACATGGCGACGCGGCCAGGCGTGAAAGCGTGCGATGTCAAATTGTTTTCAAGGTAAAGAATGCCAATGAGCCTTCCCTGATTGATCAATGGCAAACAGAGAACGGACCGGACGTGATATTTCACGATGTAAGGATCGTCGGAAAACTGATTTTGAGACATGGCGTCATCGAGAATCACCGTATCTCTCACGCGGATTGTATAGCGAATGAGCGAATCGGGCAGATCCACGGTATCGCTCGCTGGATGTTGCCGTACTTGCACCGTTACTTCATTTCCGCGCACGCATGCCTCCGCGGAAGTTCGCAACTCCTCCCCTTGCACGGCAACCAACAGTGCTCGTTCGGCGCCCGCCTGCTCAATAGCCGCTTGCATGAACCTGTCGACGAGCTTGTCCACAATGATCTCACTGGAGAGCGCTTGCGAGACTTCGATCATGGTTGCGATGTCGAGATGTTCGACTGGCGCTTCGATCGTACCCACTGGTCCCGGCCCGCGTTCATCCTGCTTTAGCCAAGGGTAGAACTGATCGAGTTGCTGCACCTTTCCGTCAGCTCTCCATCGGAGATAACCCTGCCGCGCATTTCGCAAGTAGAAATGAGCGATCTGTCCGAGCCCACGCGCAGCGTAGAATCGCGCCGCAATTTCGTAGGCAACTGCTTCATTCTGGATGAAACCGTTCGCGCGTGCTGAGGCGATGGCGCGCTCGTACAATTCCATGGCATCGAGCGGACGCGCCTCTATACGGGCAATCTCCGCGGCCACCAGCGCTGCACGATCCTCGAAATTCTGCGGACAATTTGCCGCCAAATCTCGTAGGCGCCGCTCGTGCCTCCCAAGGACGTCTCGATGCTTGTCATACGAGTCCGGGCCGGCAGGCTCGCACGATGCAGCACGAGATAGTGCAGCATAGAAGTGATACTCCGCGTTCTCCAGCAGATAGACAGATAGCGTGTCTGTCGTCGCGAACAATGTCTCGGCCTTTTCCGCGGCGTCGATCGCCGACACGTAGTCGCCGGCGAGGAAGCGCGCCTGCAGTTTTCTGATCCAATAGTAACATTCCTGAAGGCAGAGAGGAGGTCGACCTGTCGCACGTTCCTCGAACTCGCGTTCAGTGAAGCGATCATGGTCGAGTAAGCCAAATTTCACGTTCCTTCCACGCAGTGTTCTGACAAGCGCGAGCGGCGCGGAAATTCTGTTGAGAAAGGATCCGAACCCTTGGACAAACTCCAAAGCTCTCTCGGCCTCATCCTCGACTTGATCGAGTGGATGGCCCAATGCGAGAAGGATGGAAATCAGACCGCGGCATGCGGATGCAGCAGATCCAGGGTCGCCCTGATCCTTTGCCAACTGGAAAGCACGTTGCGCAGGTTCAATCCCGTCGCCGAGCGGTCGAGTCCACGGCAGCACCATAGACGCAAAAAGGTAATAGGTCCGTCCACCCCAGTGATGCGATCCATTACGCTCGAGCAGATCGCAAGCCATCTTTCCGAGCCGATAACCTTGATCGTAATGGCCATATCGGGCGCTGGCGACCATGGCTAGTAACGCGTATTCGACCGGAGCATCACTGCTGTTTCCGTGCTCCAAGCACAGATTCACGGCCCTGCAGAGGGTGAGCGCGCCCAAATTCCAATCCGTGTACAAAGCCGGGACAGTGAGGCTATTGAGCACGTCGAGCGTTGCCAGAGCCCTCCGATCCTGCATGGGCGGCAGGTCAACGAGATCCTCGATCGCGCGAAGACCGAGCCGGGACCAGATGCGTTCGTACTCGCCGCGCGCTTCCGCTTCGGTGGGATGCGCCGTCCAGTCGATGCCCTCATAGCGCAAGCATTCCAGAGACACGGTCACCGCGCGCTCGCACACCCCAAGTATCATGTACAGGTTCGCGCGCCGGTGTGCCACGGCGCATCGTTGGACTGTGCCGACAGCGCGCGGTTCCAGTGCCGCCAGACGCCTCTCGGCGACCTGCAGCGCGCCGGTACAAAGCTCGCAGTCGGCTGCGTGGAGCTGCAATTCAAAGGCTAGATTATTTCGACGTTCCGACCCGTCCTTCGGCAACAGGGCCTCGCCGGCGACAAGGTATGTCAGCGCGCTGACATAAGCTGTTGACGCTTTAGCGCGCTTGCCGGCGCTCAAGTTCAGCTCTGCGAGCTGCTCGCGTTCCTGGCGTGAGGTCATCAGCGGTGCGCCACGGTTGAGCTGGTTGACGATTTCGAAAATTGCCTCGTCGCGCCTTTCCGGCGGCGTGCGCGCAACGAGCAGCCGTCCGATTGTCAAATGCGCCTTGGCACGCGACTCTTCCGGGATCAGCCCATAGGCAGCTTCCTGCACCCGGTCGTGAACGAACTTGTAGGAGCGATCGAGACGGTCGATCAATTGTTGTCTCCGGGCTTCCCACAGAGCTGCGTGCACCTCTTCCTCGGAGGTTCCCAAAACGATCGAAAGCATCGCGACGTCGGCGGCATTGCCGAGGCAAGCGAGCTGCCGTATCGCCTCCTGCGTCTCAAGCGATAGCTGCGTCAGCCTCACGGCCAGGAGCTCGGCGACGTTGTCGGTGTATCGTTTGGCGTGGATGCCACCAACGTCCCAGGACCAGCATGCCCGCTCGTGATCAAAAGCCAGGAGACCCTCATCGGCGAGCGCATGCAGAAATTGAATCACGAAAAACGGGTTGCCGTCCGTCTTCGCGTGCACTAGTCCAACGAGCGAATCAGCCTGCTCGGCGTCGCAGCGGAGCGAGTCCGCAACAAGATTTCCGAGTTCATTAGTCGTCAGGGGTGCCAGCTTGATATCCTGCACCCTTCCGGTTGTGCGGATCGCCTCCAGCTTGCGCATGAGCGGATGCGCTGCACTGACCTCGTTATCGCGGAAGGCGCCAATGAGGAGGAGATTGCGAAAATCGGACCGGCTCAACAGATCTTCCAAAAGGTCGAGCGTCGCTGTATCGAGCCACTGCAAGTCATCGAGAAACAGGGCGAGAGGATGTTCCGGTCGAGCAAAAACACCTATCAACTGCCGAAGTGCCATCTGGAAGCGTCGTTGCGCGTCCTGCGGCGGAAGCTCAACGACCGGCGGTAGTTGTCCCATGAGCAGCTTCAGTTCAGGAACGAGATCGACTATCAGTCCTGCGTTAGATCCCAGGCCCTCCCGCAAGGCGTCGCGCCATGGCGCAAGGTCGGCGTCGCTCTTGCCGAGCAGCGGCCGGATCAGACCATGAAGCGCCTGTACCAGCGTCGCGTAGGGGATATCACGTTTGAGCTGATCGAATTTGCCGGATGCGAACAGACCACGTGGCGGTACCAGCACCGGCTGCAGCTCGTTGACCACCGATGACTTGCCGACGCCTGAATAGCCGTAAACCAGGACCAGTTCCGGGGCGCCACCGTTGACGACGCGATCGAAGGAGGCGAGCAAAGTCTCAACCTCACGCCGCCGCCCGTAGAGTTTCTCGGGGATCAGCAGCCGGTCGGACGTGTCGTGTTCGCCCAATGGAAAATCGTCGATCCGGCCCTGCGCTTCCCATTCGACCAGGCAGCGCCGAAGATCGTTTTCGAGACCGGCCGCCGTTTGATAGCGATCTTCGGCCCTCTTTGCGAGCAGCTTCATGACGATCGCCGAGATGGCGCCAGGGATGTCTTTCACCCGCTCGGCAGGCGGCACCGGGCGCCTGGCGAGATGGCAGTGCACCAATTCCATCGCCTCAGCGGCGACAAACGGCAAAGCACCGGTGAGCATTTGGTAGAAGGTGACGCCGAGCGCGTAGAGATCGCTTCGCGAATCGATTGACCGATTCATCCGACCAGTCTGCTCAGGCGCCATGTAGGCGAGTGTGCCTGCGATCGTTTCGGTAGGGCGAGGCGATTGGCGCTCGCGCACGAAACGCAAGGCGATGCCGAACCCGGTCAACTTCACCTCGCCGGTCGCCTCGTTGAGCAGGATGTTGGCTGGCTTGATATCTTTGTGGACAAGGCCGCGCTGGTGAAGTCTACCGAGAGCCGAGGAAATGTGGATGGCGAGGTGCAAGAAGCGTCCAGCCTCCATGGGCACACTGAGCAACCGCTCGAGCGGCTCGCCACCCACATCCTCGAGCACAAGTATGGTTTGACTCCCGTCGTGTACGAGGTCAAGCGGCCGCACCGCCCACGTCGCGTCGAGTTTATCCTTCAGCTCGTATTCGTGTGTGAGGCGCTCGAGGCTTGAACGGGAGGGGTGCTCAGCGGCGGGAGCAACGAGCAGAACGCTGCGCCGCTTACCATCGTCGCCCAATCGCCAGCCGCGGTGAAAGACGCGTTCGGTGTCTCTCCACAGGACCTGAGAGCTGTCGTCTGAGTATGCGACGTCCTGCGAATGCGGCACCATTTGTCAGACTCCGGCATCCGAGATCCGAATCAAATCCAGCCAAGCACGCTCTAGGCGCGCCAGCGGCCTACCTCGCTTTTATCTGCAGAAATCGTACCCTATCGCCTGAGAAATGCCAGCTGTTGGGTCGTCTCGTTCGGTCCAACGCGCCTATTTCCGCCCTCTGCTTTGCGGGAATTTAGTCCGATTTGCCGGGCTTCGCTCGCGTCGGCCGCACATGTAGGTCAAATGGGGGCCGGCCAAGGCAACAGCGACGACTCATGGCAAAAGCCTGCCGATGTGAGACCGTCGTCGCGCGCATTGCCACATCCAGACCGACACCGCGAACGTTCGGCCCGTTATTTCAGATGGTCTGGCAAGTCCACCCATTCACCGAGGCCAGCCAGGTTGTCGGGCAGGCTTTGAAGATAGCGATACTGATCGAAGGCCTTGAAGTTCTCGCGGAAGTTCGCCAGCGCCTTGCGCCACCACATGCGCTGGCGCAGTTCCTCAGGTGTGAGGTCAGCCTCGGTGGCGCCCTTGCCGCCGAGTTCAACCCGCGTCGCTAGCTCGTTTCTGAAGGCGCCGCCCTGCCAATAGGCGGCACCCATACCGACGTAATAGACGAACAACACCGTCGTCATCATGGTGTATTCGCGCTCGAAGTGCTTGTAGCTGTAGTCCTTGTAGATCTTGGTCTTCGATTTGAAGCGATCGTAGAAGGCCCGCAGGATCTTGTCGCGGTTGGCGCCGGTGTAGACCTCCGGCAAGACCGAACCGCTGCTCATGAGATAAGCAAGATTGGACGGGACTGGTCCGCGGAACAAGAGCTGGAAATCAATGCACAGCCAGCCGTCCGGATAGCTGGCGCTGCGATTGCAAAAGAAGATGTTGTCACCACGCAAATCGCCATGCGCCAGGGTGCAGGTGGCGCCGTGCTCCGGTCGCGCCTGCTTGAAGAAGGCGTCGATCTTGCGGGTAAACATCTCGCAGATGCCGGTGCCGCCGAGATAGCGATCCCAGGTCGGTGAGCCGACCACGCTCGATCCTTCGAGAGTCGTGAACTTGTCGAAGATCTTTGCCCCGCCAGGCATGACATATTTGTAGATCGCGATATTGGCGTCGGAGGCCCAGAAATCCACTCCCATCTCGGCCAACGGCTTGGCCTTGTCGCCGCTGTCGCAACCCTCCCAAACCACCGCGATGTCGACCAGCCCCGGCACCATCTGCATCACTTCATCGAAACTCAGCTCGTGCTCGTGCACCTTGTGCTGCGCAAAGGTGTCGGCGTCCTGCATCACGAGGGCAAAGCAGTCGGTCGACAGATCAGCAGCGGCAAGATACGCCCTGGGATGCGGGAAGAATTGGCCGGCAGCGAACCGGTATCCCGCGATTTCTTTGATGAACATCGCCCGGATATTCTCCTTCGGCAAAATCTCGAACGGCGGCCAGGTCTTGACGACGAACGACGTCGGCGCGTCGGTGGCCTCCTTGTAGCGACACTTGACCTTCTTGATCGCCGAGAAATAGCCGGCGGTCATACCGACTCCTTCTTCTTCCTGCGCGACGACCTCGTTAGAAGCGGAGATCACCTTGCTGTGGCGCAGCACCCGCGTCATGAAAGCGGCATCTATCTCGTCGAGACTCTTAGGTAGCGGTCCAGAAAATACTTCTGACATAAGGCCCCTCCTTCGTCGTTTCCCCACCAATGATCTGAGCGCATACCGCAGAAATCGTCCTGAGCTGCCCAGCAGTCCTTTGCCACCAGTTTGGACCGTGCTTAACGGATTTTCTCCCAACTCGCTTGCTAGAGTTTTCTTTCATTCGAGTACCAGCAGCGAGTGACCTCCCATAAGCTTCGAGGATTGGAGGTCTTCAGGATGTACTGCATCGCTTGTCCCCCAGTTCTTCAGCTCTTCAACAGTCCGACCGAAATACTCGGTGAGTGGGCTATTGACAGACTCGAGCTCGCCGCTCGGGACCATGATCGCGACGAGTCCGGCTATCCCGTCGATGGCTGCTCGAAACTTCGCTTCGCTCCCTCGCAGCGTCACCTCAGCCCGCTTGCGCTCGGTCAGATCGAGGACGAACGCTAGGTGGCCGCCTCCTTCCTTGAACGGCGCGGCGCCTACAAGCCGTTGCTGCCAACGGCAAGCAAGATCACAACGGTCGAAAATGTAACCAGTCGTCGCGTGACGAAGGACATTGCAATTCTCCATTGAAACCGGTGAACGTGTCCGATTGCCAACGGGACGCCCTGTCAGGAGGGTCCCTCTGAAGCCTGCAGTCCGACTTCCAAATTGAGTGCCGCTCAGCGAGCGTTGCGCTCGCGACCTGCCGAAATCCTATCCGATTTCCTGCGGAATGCTAGCCGACCCGGCTTCTGATTAGCAGCAATTTGGCGCGATTTGCCGGGCTTTGCCCGGCCCAGCGCCGCACGCGCCTCACATGGGATTCTATGCAGGAAGCGCGCCGAGCCGAGCTAGGACCAGTGGATTCGCGATTGGACTACTGGCCGCGACGAGCGGATGCCGCACGAATGTCATTGGCGTCGAGTGCCAGGGCGAGAAGTTCGTATGCGCGTGGTGTTTTGCGAATTTGCAAATTGAGCTCGGCGAGACGGAGCGCCTTCTGGGGGTCGTCTCCCGCACCGAGCCAGAACTCCGCCGCATGATCCGCGAACGCTGCGGGGTGAGCCGTGACCAACGCGTCGTAGCGGTCCGCTGCCCTCCGGCGCCAGGTAAGGGACTCCTCGTTGCGCCCCATTTCTCCGAGAATGCGCGCGAGTTGCGCCGCGTAATCGGGATCGTCCGAAGA
>Ga0081540_1003902_pt1 | contig 11615 bp, 10 predicted proteins | sample TabmetS2T1R1_FD_71024 | JGI IMG/M metagenome (GOLD analysis project Ga0081540, IMG submission 71024) | Tabebuia heterophylla rhizosphere microbial communities from the University of Puerto Rico - S2T1R1 | ecosystem: Host-associated > Plants > Roots > Rhizosphere ...
GATCGCATCGAGCGCCTCGGCGAGGCCCCCCAGCATGTCCATGGAGACCGCGTTCATGACCTCCTGATGGTCGAGCTTGAGGACCGCGACCGGTCCGTCGAAATCGAGCGTGACGTGCTTGAACTGCATGGTTTCCTCTCGGGTTGATTTTTCTGCGCGCGTTCCGCGCCGCGGATTTTCCGACCCATATTTGATTTTCGGGGCGGGCTTGTCCATGGTTGGCCCAGAACGTCACCCTGCATCCGGCGCACATCTAGAATGCGCCCAATCAAATGGGAACACCCAAATGAGCATCTTCGACCTCTCCGGCCGTGTGGCCGTGATCACCGGCGGCAATGGCGGTATTGGCCTGGGCATCGCGCAGGCACTTGCGTCCAGTGGCTGCAACGTCTCGATCTGGGGCCGCAATGCCGAGAAGAACAAGGCGGCGGCTGCGACCATGGCGGCAGGTCCCGGCAAGGTGCAGACCCTGGTCTGCGACGTCACGGACTCCGCCTCGGTCAGGGATGTGATGAAGGCGACGCTCGACACCTTCGGCCGCGTCGACGGCTGCTTTGCCAATGCCGGCATCGGCGGCGGCGGACGCCGCGCCTTCATCGACCGCACGGAAGAAGAGTGGCGCCGGATGTTCGCCACCAACCTCGACGGTGTGTTCCATGTCTTCCAGGTGGCGGCGCGGCACATGACGGAACGCGCGGAGGCCGGCGATAAGTTCGGCCGCCTCGTTGCGACCTCCAGCCTTGCCTCGCTGTTCGGCACCGCACGCAACGAGCACTATGCCGGCACGAAAGCAGCACTGAATGCGCTGTGCCGCGCGCTGGCGGTGGAACTGGCGCGCCATGGCGTCACGGCAAACGCGATCCTGCCCGGCTGGATCAAGAGCGACATGACCGCAGGCATCATGGCCAACGACAAGTTCGTCGCCAACGTAATGCCGCGCATTCCCGTGCGCCGCTTCGGCGAGCCCTCCGATTTCGGCGGCATCGCCGTCTACATCATGAGCAAGGCGTCGTCCTATCACACGGCGGACTGCTTTGTGATCGACGGCGGCTATACGGCGTTCTGAAGAGCCCCGCGCGAGGATCAACATGCTTCCGTCGCAGCGCGCCCTGTTCGATATCCCGCGCCACGTCTGCTACCTCAATGCGGCTTCCTACAGCCCGCTGCCGTTGCGGACCCTGGAAGCCGGCCGTGCGGCTGTGGGGCGCAAGGGCACGCCCTGGACGCTGGCTCCTTCCTTCGCGGGCGAACAGCACGAACGCGCCCGGCTTGCCGCCGCCCACCTGATCAATGCCGATCCCACCGACGTCGCGCTGATACCCTCGATCAGCTACGGCGTTGCGACCGCGGCGAAGCTCCTGACGATCGAGCGCGGCACACGCGTCATTGTCCTGGAAAACGATCATTCCTCGCCGGTCCTCGAATGGCGAGCGCGGGCGGAAGCTCAGGGCTTTGCCGTCGAGACGGTTCGCAGCCCCGATGACGGCGACTGGACATCGGCGGTGCTCGCCGCCATTGAACGATCGGTGGCGCCGCCCGTCAGTCTCGCATCGATCTCCTCCGTGCACTGGTCGGATGGCGGGCTGATCGACATCGAAAAGGTGAGCGCAGCGCTCCTGCGCCATGGAGCGAAATTCCTGATCGACGCGACACAAAGCGCCGGCGTGCTCGCGATGGACGTGAAGCGTCTCGATCCGGATTTCGTGATCTTCCCGACGTACAAATGGTTGATCGGGCCTTACGGTCGCGCCTTTCTCTACGTCGCCAGGCGCCATCAGGACGGCATCCCGCTCGAGCAGACCGCGGCCGGCCGCCGCAACGTGCGCGCCGAGAACTCGGTCTACTTCACGGATCTCAACTACGTCGGCGATGCCCGCCGCTTCGATATGGGCGAGCGCGATCATTTCATTTCGCTGGAGATGGCAGCGATCGGCATGGAGATGATGGCTGAATGGGGCGCGTCCGCGATTGCGCAACGCCTGTCGATGCTGACGGAACGGATCGCTGCGGGTTTGCGCGGCAGCGGTATTGCCGCCCCGCCGTCCGGCTTGCGGGCGCCGCATATCCTGAGCCTTGCCTTCAAGGGCGGGATGCCGGCCGGACTCATCGAGGGGCTCGCGAGCGAGGGCGTCTACGTCGCGTCGCGACTTGGCCGCATGCGCATCTCGCCCCATGTCTACAATGACGAGGAGGATGCTGACCGTATCGCTACGGTTTTGGCACAGCGGCTGCGGGCCTGACATCGGACATTCACTCGCGACAGGGAAACACAAAAATGGAATACGCACCTTCCGAACTCAGCCAGCGCGAACGCTACAAGGTGCTGACGTCCTTCGTCCTGCCGCGGCCGATTGCCTGGGTCACGACGCTGGGACCGACGGGCGTCGTCAACGCGGCGCCCTTCAGCTTCTTCAACGCCTTCTGCGAAAGCCCGCCAATCTGTATGTTTGCGGCCAACGCGCGGCCGGATGGCAGGCCAAAGGACACCCTGGTGAACATCCAGCGCAGCGGCGAGTTCGTGGTCAACATCGCCGACGAACCGCTGGCGCAGGCGATGCACGAGTCCTCCGGCGACTTTCCGCCCGAGATTGGCGAGCCCTCCTATCTCGGGCTGAAGCTTGCGCCCTCCTCCAAGGTATCCGTGCCGCGGCTGGCGGACACGCCATGGGCGATGGAGTGCAAGACCTGGAAGATCATCGACGTCAACGGCGACCGTTTCCTCGTCATGGGCGAAGGCATCAACTTCTATATCCGCGACGAGCTGTGGGACCGCGAGGCCATGCGCGTGCACATGGACCGCTATCATCCGATCGGGCGCATGTTCGCGGACCGCTATTGCCGGACCGATGACAGGGTGGTCTTTCCGGCAGCGCAGGGGCCGGTGGCGAAATAACCTCAGGCCGGCCGGTGCGCGCGCAGGAATGAACGGATCTGGCGCACGGCGAGCGGCACCCGCTCCTTTGGCTCCTTCCACGGGAACATGCTGACCTCAGCATTCGGGGCCAGCATCGCCGACTCCATCGCCACCGCATATGGATGCGCCGGAATGTCGTCGGGCAGGATCAGCACCGGGGTCTGGCAGTTCTTTACGAAATCGCGCGTCACGGTGAAGACGAAGTCGGGGTCGGTGCGGTACATCCTCGTCAGGAATTTCTCCGCCTGCTCCATGCTGATGTCGGGGCGGCGCTTGACGAGATCCGGCGCCCAGCCATTCATGTTGCTGTCGTAGAAGTAGTCGCGCAGCTCCGGGCGCGAGCCGCTCGGCATGGCGAGCACGGCGGCGACGACGCGATCGCCGGCGCGCTTCAGGAGATTCCATATCAGCGGGCCGCCGATGCAGAAGCCGAGCACCATGAACTTCCTGGCGCCGAGATAATCCATCAGCGCGAGCTGGTCGTCGGTGTGGGAATCCCAGGGGCGATCAATCTCGAGCGGGCCGGAGGACTGGCCGGAATTGGCGTTGCGCAGGTCGAAGGCGACGCAGCGGTACTCGTTCGAAAATTCCTTCATGGCGTTGAAGGGCGGATACGGGCCGGTGATGCGTTCGATGCACGAATTCAGTCCGCCGCCGGCGATCAGGAGCAGCGGGTAGCCGGTGCCGGCTTCTTCGTAGTGGATGCGAACGGCGCCTTTTTCGACAAAGCCCATGGTGTCCCCCCTTTTTTGCTTCTCCTTCTCCCCGCCTGCGGGGAGAAGGTCGGGATGAGGGGCTAGCTCCGCACATTCAGTTCGTGGAGAGTCCCCCTCACCCGGATTATTCCGCCTTCTCAGGCTCGCCGATCTTGTCCTGCGTTTTGGTCTGGAAATCGCTGGCGTCGTGGCGCTCGTGCAACTGGCTCGCCGGATCGCCCGAGATGCGGTTGACCATGCGACCACGCTTCACTGCCGGGCGCTTGGCGATCGCATCGGTCCAGCGCTGTACGTTCTTGTATTCGTGCACCGACAGAAACTCGCCCGCGCCGTACACCAAGCCCTTTGCCAGCGCCCCGTACCACGGCCATGTCGCGATATCGGCTATCGTATACTCGCTGCCGGCGAGATATTCATTGTCGGCCAGCCGCCGGTCGAGCACGTCAAGCTGCCGCTTCACTTCCATGGCGTAGCGGTCGATGGCATATTCGATCTTGATCGGCGCATAGGCATAGAAATGGCCGAAGCCGCCGCCGAGGAACGGCGCGCTGCCCATCTGCCAGAACAGCCACGACAGGCATTCGGCGCGCTCCTGGCCGCCGGCCGGCAGGAAGGCGCCGAACTTTTCGGCGAGGTGGACGAGGATCGCACCCGATTCAAAAACCCGGATCGGCGTCGGCCCGCTGCGGTCCATCAGCGCGGGGATTTTCGAGTTCGGATTGACCGCGACAAAGCCGCTGCCGAACTGGTTGCCGTCGATCCTGATCAGCCAGGCGTCGTATTCGGCGCCCTTGTGGCCGAGCTCGAGCAACTCCTCCAGCATCACCGTGGCCTTCACGCCGTTCGGCGTCGCCAGAGAATAGAGTTGCATCGGATGGCGGCCGACTGGCAATTCCTTCTCATGCGTCGGCCCTGCAATCGGACGGTTGATGGCGGCGAAGCGGCCGCCACTCTCCTTGTTCCAGGTCCAGACTTTCGGGGGTTCATAGCCGGTAGTGGGGGCGTCGGTCATCGGTCCTGTTCCTGCTTTCTTATGATGTTCTTTGCAGCCACCGCGGCAACGGCCCGCCGCTTACGATGTAAACACCTGCCGAGATCAAGACAATGGCCGCCCAATCCTGTTTTTGCGGCCATTCGCCAAGGACCGGAATCGCCATCAGCGCCGTCATCGCCGGGCACAGCGCCGCAAAGGCCGCGCCGCTGGATGCACCGAGGATGCTGACGGCCTTGCCGTAGAGCATCAGCGAAACGATGGCGGTCAGGATGCCCTGCACGAATGCCTGGAGACTGATATCGAGCCACGATGCCTGTGCAATGGCAGTCCCGGGCAAGATCCAATAGACCGGCCAATAGAGCAGCGCGGAGCCAACGGCCGAGATGGCTGCCGCATGCAATCCGTCCAGCCGCGCCCGCCGCATGGCGACGGTGTAGAACGCCCATGCCAGGCCCGCGCACAGGAACAGTCCGTGGCCGAGATTCTGCGGCGATCCCAGCTCGGCACCCGATCCCAAGGTGATGGCCAGCACGCCGGGCAGGATTAGTGCAAACCCGAGCTGCTTGGCCCGACTGAATTCCTCACCGAGCATCATCGCCGCGAGCAGTGCGACCAGCAACGGCATGACACCAGGAAACAGGGCTCCAGCGTGCGCCGCGGGCGCAAACAGCAGCCCTGAATTGGCAAGGAAAACCGGCGCTGCGCCTCCCAGCACAATTGCAGCTAACCCCGTCGAGCCGAGGCGGTCGACAGCTAGTCCCCTGGTGACGACCAGCGGAACCAGCAACGCGCCGGCAACGCTGAAGCGCAGCGCGGCAATATCCCATGGCGTCAGGCTGGTGCGAAGGCCGAGCCGCGCCACCACGATCCAGCCGGACCAGATGCACACGGCCGCGAGCCCGCAGGCAGCGCCGCGCAGATATTGCGCAGCGTCGCGCGATGACGGCATCGGGCCCTCCCCATTTCGTAACCTGTAATATTGATTTATAAGGTTATGCTTCGAATGGTTGGGAGACAAGCTCGTCATGACGGCCGCCAACGATCCCTTCGACTGGAGCGGAGGCCACCCGGCGCTTGATTTCGTCAACACGCTCGACGAGCGACCTTTGCCGGAGCCGGTTGAGCGTCTGGCAAGCTACGCAGAACTCGTGCGATTTGCCGAACTGGCCGGCATCATCGCGCCGGCGCAGGCCAGGCGTCTGCGAAAGCGCTCGGCCGGACCCGGGCCCGCGCGGGTGGCCAGGGACGCCCGCAAGCTCCGGGAGCAGTTGTTTGAAGTTCTGGCCGCGGTGCATCGCGCCAGGAAGCTGCCTCCCGGCCCGCTGCGCGGCCTGAGCACTGCGATCAACAAGGCTCAGGCGGCAAGGGTGCTGGCGGGCTCGAACGGACCCGGCATCGTCGGTTACGACTGGGCCTTACCCCGTGCGGTCGACGCGCCGCTCCACGCCTGTGCGCTCGCGATCGCCGATCTGCTCACGGGCGAGGATCGCGCGCGAATCCGCAAGTGCGGCGCGCCCGATTGCGATGTCTACTTTATCGATCGCAGCAAGGGGCATCGCCGGCACTGGTGCAGCATGCGCAACTGCGGCAATCGCGAGAAACAGCGGCGCTGGCGCGCGCAGGAGTCGTAGGGTGGGCAAAGGCGCCCTTGCGCCGTGCCCACCTTCGTGAGGTCATGCTTGATAGGGTGGGCACGCTTCGCTTTGCCCACCCTACGGAAGCTAGGATGCCGCAGCCGTCTGGCGCTGCCTGGCCGCCGTCATCGCAAAACCCTCATAGCCCCTTGCGGCGACCTCGTCGCATTTCTGCCGGTAGACCGGCACGCCGCCGATATAGGGCATGAAGATGCGCGGCTTGCCGGGGATGTTGGCGCCCATATACCAGGATGCCGCTTGCGGATAGAGCGTGGTGTAGGCGACCTCGTTGACGTGCGCGACCCAGTTGTCTTCGGCCGCCTTTGTCGCCTCCATCGCCGCGAGGCCATTGTCACGCATGTAAGCTACGCAGTCCGCAATCCAGTCGACATGCTGCTCGATGGAGACGATCATGTTCGAAAGCACCGACGGACTGCCGGGACCGGTGATGACAAAGAGATTCGGAAAGCCCGCGCTCATCAGGCCCAGATAAGTGCGCGCACCCTCGGCCCATTTCTGGTTCAGCGTCTTGCCATCGCGGCCGACGATGTCGATCTTCGCGACCGAGCCCGTCATGGCGTCAAAGCCCGTCGCCAGCACCAGCGCGTCCGCCTCGTAATCCTTGCCGGCGACCCGGACGGCGTTTTCGGTGATCTGCTCGATCGGATTCGCCTTGATGTCGACCAATTCGACATTCGGCCGGTTGAAGGTCGCAAAATAGTCGGTGTCGACGCAGATGCGCTTGGTGCCGATCGGATGGCTATGCGGCTGCAGCAGCTTTGCCGTCGAGGGATCCTTGACGATCTCGGCGATCTTGCCGCGGACGAAATCAGCAGCGGTATCGTTGGCGGCCTTGTCGAGCAGGACGTTGTTGTAGACGGCCATGAACACCACGCCGCCATGCTGCCAGCCTGCCTCGTACCGGGTGCGGCGCTCATTGTCGGCGTCGTCGAGCGCGCCGCGGTCGGGCTGTTTGGTGTAGATGCCGTTGCGCGACACTTCGCGGGCGAAGCGGCGGACTTCCGGATAATTCTGCTTGAACCAGTCGCGATACTCCGTGGAGAGCGGGCCGTTATGCGCGGGAATGGAGAAATTCGCCGTGCGCTGGAACACCGTGAGGTGCTTTGCCTGCTCGGCGATCACAGGCACCGCCTGGATGCTCGAGGAGCCCGTGCCGATCACCGCGACACGCTGACCGGTGAAATCGACCGCCTCATGCGGCCAGTGGCCGGTGTGATAGACCTTGCCCTCAAAGCGATCGAGCCCCTTGATGTCGGGCATGCGCGCATTGGACAGGCAGCCGGTCGCGAGCACAACGAAGTTCGCCGTCACCGTCTTGCCGTCCGATGTCGCTAACGCCCAGGTGTTGCTGCGCTCGTCGAACTCGGCGCGCTCCACGCGAGTATCGAACTGAATGTCGGGCCGCAGGTTGAAGCGATCGGCGACGTGGTTGGCGTAGGCAAGGATTTCCGGCTGCGGGGCGTAGCGCTCGCTCCAGTTCCATTCCTGCTGCAATTCCTCGGAGAAGGAGTAGGAATACTGCATGCTCTCGACGTCGCAGCGCGCGCCGGGATAGCGATTCCAGTACCAGGTGCCGCCGACGCCGCTGCCCTGCTCGAAGACGCGTGCCGTCATGCCAAGTCCGCGCAGCCGGTGCAGCATGTACAGGCCGGCAAAGCCCGCGCCGACCACGACGACGTCGTAGCTGTCGGCCTTTGCAGCTGATGATGGCTGGGCGGACATGGACGGTCTCTCCCGAAATTGTTCTGATTTGCCCGCCAGCATTCTATCCGCAGCCGCAAAGCGCAAGACGTAAAACCGCCGTTCCGGCCTACGGAATGGGGGCATGCAGGTACAGCAACGGGGTGCGGCAACTGCGCTTGGCTTTCCCGCCCCGGATGGGCTAGCGTTTCGGTCAGTCAACAAGTCAATCAAGAAAAAAAGCCGCCCAAAGGGCCGCCGCCGGGAGAGAACACGACCATGAAATCACCCATCTGCGACATGCTGGGAATCGAGTTTCCGCTGTTCGCCTTCAGCCATTGCCGCGACGTCGTCGCCGCCGTCAGCCGCGCCGGCGGTTTCGGTGTTCTGGGTGCGACCTCGCATTCGCCCGAGACCGTCGAGCGGGAGCTGAAATGGATCGACGATCACGTCGACGGCAAGCCCTATGGCATCGACGTGCTGATCCCGGAAAACATGTCGACGGCGGGCGAGAAGGATGTCACCTGGAAGAGCCTGGAAGCCCGCATACCTGCGCAGCATCGCGAATACACCAAGGACCTGCTGAAGAAATACGGCATCGAACTGCAGACCACGAACGTCGCCGATAACCAGACGCAGCCGTTCGACACCAAGCGCGCGCTGGAAGTGCTGGAGGTCTCGTTCAGCCACCCGATCCGGCTGATTGCCAACGCGCTAGGTGTGCCTCCGAAAGAAATGCTCGAGATGGGCAAGAAGCACGATGTGCCGGTGGCGGCGCTGGTCGGCGCCAAGGAGCACGCGGTGCGGCAGGTTGCGGCGGGCGTCGACATCCTGGTGGCGCAGGGCACCGAGGCGGGCGGGCATTGCGGTGAGGTCTCGACCATGGTGGTGGTGCCGGAAGTGATCAAGGCGGTGAAGCCGATCCGCGACGTGCCGGTGCTCGCCGCCGGCGGCATCATGACGGGACGGCAGATGGCCGCCGCCATGGCGATGGGCGCCGCCGGCGTATGGACCGGATCGGTGTGGCTGGCGACGGTGGAATCCGAGACAACGGAAATCTTCCGGGAGAAGATGATCGCCGCCTCCTCGCGCGATGCGATCCGCTCACGCGGCCGCACCGGAAAGCCGGCGCGGCAGCTGCGCTCGGTATGGACCGATGCATGGGACCGCGCGCCGGAAAGTCCGGGCGCGCTGCCGATGCCGCTGCAGAGCATCATCAGCCGCGATGCCTTCAACTCGATCGACCGCGCGGCCGCAGCCGGCAACCCGCAGGCGCGCGACCTCGTCAGCTATTTCGTTGGCCAGGGCGTCGGCCTGATCGACAGCGTGAAGTCGGCCGGCGCGGTGGTGCAGGAATTCAAGGAAGAGTTCCTCGAGGCCGTCGAGCACATGAATTCGCTGGTGGCGGATTAGCGACCCTCATGGTGAGGAGGCGCGTTAGCGCCGTCTCGAACCATGAGGCCCTTCCGTGGCCTTCATCCTTCGAGACGCGCGTTCCGCGCTCCTCAGGATGAGGGTTTGAGTGTCGTAAAGGAAGAACAAGAACAATGGCCATTTCTGAAGACCGCATTCCCGTCATCGTCGGCGTTGGTGAAGTCGTCGACCGCCCCAGGGAAATCACCCAGGGGCTCGAACCCCTCGCTCTGCTTGAGGAAGCGCTCAGGCGTGCGCAGGCCGACTCCGGCGCAAAACTACTCAGCGAGATCCAGTCGCTCGACGTCGTCAACTTCCTGAGCTGGCGTTATCGCGATCCGGAGAGGCAGCTCGCAGCGCGGATCGGCGCGAGGCCGGCGCATCTCTACTACGGCCCGGTCGGCGGCGAGAGCCCGATCCGCTATCTGCACGAGGCGGCGAAACGCATCGCGCGCGGCGAGTGCAGCGTCGCGGCGGTGTGCGGCGCGGAGGCGCAATCGACCGCGACCAAGGCCGAGCGCGCCGGCGTCAAGCCGCCGTGGACGCCATTCGCCCATGACGTTGAGGAGCCCAAACGCGGCGCCGCGTTCCAGAAGCCGCTCGCCGTGAAGCTCGGCGTGTTTCGGCCGATCACCGTCTACCCGCTCTATGAGAGCGCCACATCGGCGCATTGGGGCCAGAGCCCGCGCGAGGCGTTGGCCGAGTCCGGCGAGTTGTGGTCGACCTTTGCCGGCGTCGCCGCGCAAAATCCCAATTCCTGGCTGAAGAAGAATTTTTCGCCGGACCAGATCACCACGCCAACCCCGGACAACCGGCTGATCGCCTGGCCCTACACCAAGCTGATGGTCGCCAACCCGTCCGTGAACATGGGCGGCGCGGTGATCCTGACCAGTCTGGCGAAAGCGCGCGCGGCCGGCGTGCCGGAGGACCGCATCGTCTACGCACTCGGCGGCGCGTCGGCGGAGGAGCCGCGCGATTACCTGATCCGCGACCAGTTCTTCGAGAGCCATCCGCAGAATGCCGTGCTCAAGGCGATCATGGATCTCGTCGAAGGCGACGGCAAGAAGTTCGACGCCGTCGAGCTCTATAGCTGCTTCCCCGTCGTGCCGAAGATGGCGCGGCGCACGCTCGGCCTCGGGCCAGACGTGAAGCCGACGGTTGCCGGTGGCCTCACCTTCTTCGGCGCGCCGCTCAACACCTACATGACCCATGCGGCTTGCGCGATGGTGCGAAGCTTGCGCGAGCGCGGCAATCTCGGCTTGCTCTACGGCCAGGGCGGCTTCGTCACCAAGCACCATGCGCTGGTGCTGTCGCGCGAGGCGCCGAAAGCGGCGCTGGCGCAGGACACCAGCGTGCAGGCGGAGGCCGACCGCAACCGCCGCAAGGTGCCGGAGTTCGCCACCGAAGCCGGCGGCAAGGGCAAGGTCGAGGCCTTTACGGTGATCTACCGCGGCAATGGCGAAATCGAGCATGGCGTCACCATGCTGCGCACCGAAGACGACCGCCGCACGCTCGGCCGCATCCCTGCAAGCGATGCGAAGACGCTGGCGCATCTGCTGAACATGGATCGCACGCCGGTCGGCACGATCGGTGACATCGTCACCGGCGAGGACGGCACGCTGGAGTGGCGGGTGGCCTAGCGACGATGTGCTCCCTCGCCCCGCTCTTGCGGGGTCGAGACGAGCGAAGCTCGCTCTTAGAGGGTTGGGGTGAGGGGCTGCTTCCGCAATCGAGATGGCAAAGAGGACTCGCGGAGAGGCCCCCTCACCCGGATCGCATCTTCGATGCGACATAGCCGAAGCTTCGCTTCGGCGTTCCTAGGGACGGCCGCCCAAGGCGGCCTATGCCTCTCCCCGCAAGCGGGGCGAGGTAAGAGCGCTACCCTTTCACGTCCTGCTTCTCGGAGGCGGTGGCGGGCTTGCCGCCCTTGCCGCCGACCACGCGGACCTGATCGCCATCGGCAAGGCCGTCCGGTGGCGCGGTGATGATACGGTCGTCCGCCGCGAGCCCCGAGGCGAGCTCGATCTCCTTGCCGAGGTCGCGCGCGATGGTGACCTTCTTGAACCGCACCTTGTCGTCGGGACCGACGGTGGCGACGGAGAGTCCGTTCTGGTTGAAGATCAGCGCGCTGGAGGGAATGTGCAGCGGAATGGCGTCGCGCTGCAGGCTGAGCTTGACGCTGGCGTAGCCGCCCGGCATCAGCTCGCCGTTGGAATTGTCCAGCGCAAGCTGCATGCGCGTGG
>Ga0081540_1003903_pt1 | contig 11611 bp, 8 predicted proteins | sample TabmetS2T1R1_FD_71024 | JGI IMG/M metagenome (GOLD analysis project Ga0081540, IMG submission 71024) | Tabebuia heterophylla rhizosphere microbial communities from the University of Puerto Rico - S2T1R1 | ecosystem: Host-associated > Plants > Roots > Rhizosphere ...
AACGAGGATTGCCCGTTTGCTCCCGGATAGACTGTGAACTTTACCGGTTCAGTAGAAGTAGCAAGCGCAAACTGCTTTACCGGCCCTGTTGGCACAATTCCCCCCGCCTTCACATAAACGGGCATCGTTTCCAAATCAAGGTTGCGCGAGACAGTCGTTCCGCCTAGTAATCGCTCAGCGGTCCAGAAGTCCCACCACGTTCCGGCTGGCAGATAAGTCTTCCGTTCGTGCGCACCCGCCTCCAGAACAGGAGCAACGAGCAGACAATCGCCGAACAGATAAGCATCTTCAATCGCGCACGCCTTCTTGTCTTCCGGATAATGCAACCACAACGCCCGCATGAGAGGCATGCCGGTCCGATGCCCTTCCGCTACGGCTGTATAGATGTATGGCAGCAGCTGGTACCGTGTGTTGAGATATTTCTTGCATACGCGTTCTACCTCGGCGTTGTGCAGATCTTCTGGCTTCGGCAGAACCTCGGCTGCATATTCCGGCTCCAGTTCAGCCGGGCCATAGTCACCGGTGTTCCATCCCCATGGCAAACGCAACTTCCATGTGCGTCCATGACTGCGGAACAACGGACAGAAGGCACTGAACTGGAACCAGCGCACATACAGTTCCGCGGTAAGTTCTTTCGTCGGCACAAAGCCGCCGGTGTCCGTGCCCCAATAGGATATGCCGCACAGTCCTGCATTGATGCCGACCATCACCTGCGCGGCCAGCGTCTTCCAAGTGGAGAAGATATCGCCAGACCACAGCCATCCATAGCGCTGTATTCCTGCGTATCCATTGCGATGCAGTGCATAGGGCCGCAACTCTGGGCTCGTCTGACGCTCCCCTTCCCAGTACATCTCATTTCGAGTAAGGCGCGATGCTACAGGAAGAGGATCGCCTTCATCAGGCCACCAGCCATCCACTCCGGCACGAATCAACGGCAGGTGTCGTTTCCAATATGCTGCCGCATCTCCCGGCTCTTCAGTCGCCGTGCCAGAATCTGCAACCTTGCCGTGCAGGTCCAGCGGCGGATTTACGATATGTACAACCACTTTGAAATGGTCTTCATGCAACTGCTGAATCATTGCGTCAGGATCGGGAAACACGCCATCGTTAAAGGCAAATGAACCATGACCGGTATTCCAGCCGGAGGGACAGAACCCGGTGCCCAGATAGATCAGCGCATCACACGGCAATTGTTTTTCACGAAAGGTCTTCGCTTCCGACAATATCTCCTGGCGGCTCGCCAGTGTTCGATGCGACTGCTGGTATCCCAACGCCCAGATCGGTGGCATGTGCGGATAGCCGGTAAGTTCCGCCCATTCACGCATCAGCTGTGCGGGAGTGTCACCGAGCATCAGAAAGACATCCATTCCTCGCGCGCTTTCTGCTGAGCGAAAGAGACCATTCTCACCTGTCAGATCAAAGCTTCCCCATGGATCATGGAAGAACAAACCCCAGCCGTTCGCACCAAGCAGCAACGGAATCGGCACGCGCGCCCCGTAGACTCTCAATTCTTCTCCGCGCTGTCCATTGCGCATTGCCTCGGTTGTCCCGCGGCGGTCCAGCGGATGAACGCCCTCGCCAAGTCCAAACAGAGGCCCTTCTCCATATCGAAAGCCGATCTGGCTTGTGCCCGAATCAAAGCGAAGTTCCTGCCGCAGGCGTCCATCCGCATCTTCAACGGCGACGCGAAGAGGATTGGCTGAAACTCGAATGCTCCGTTTGCCCCACTGCACGGAAGGCACATCTTGATGCGAATGTGTTTGCAGCATCGGTCGAGGCCACTGTCTGCTCACAAGGCTGCCATCGGTAAAGGTCTGCTCAAGGCCAACATCCACCGCCGCCAGGTTTACGCGAAGCGTGTTCTCCCTCACGGAAGTCAACGAGAGTTCCAGCGCAGCAGGCCCGGTATCCGGCTTATCAGCAGTGGTCGCCGCAAAAAGTGTGGCTCCCGCAAATCGTTCGCGTAGCAGCAGAGTCGCTGTGCCTGCACCTATTCCACGCAGCACAGTCCTTCTCGAACAATCAAATGTCATTCGCAAGCTCCGTACGCCGGCGGCTTTAACAACGGACGCAGGCTAAGTAAATGTTTTCTTACAAGTGCGGCAAAACTTAAACGGTCAGATTAGGTACATCAAAATATCTGGTTGATTAATACGGCGTTAGATTAAGAACCCTACCAGCTCCCTCGTTCCCCAAAAACGTCAATGACGTGTGCAAGTCGCTCGGCTCCCTTTTCCCAGTTTGTCTGCAGCCCGCGTTCGACACGATCCGGATCTCCAGAGGCAATCGCCCCAATAATCTCTTCATGCTCGGCAATGGAGAGATGCAAGTCATGAATGATGGAACTGGCGTAAAGGCGCCAATAACGTTCTGTCTGCGGTTCAATTGCTTTGTGCAACGCGAGAAGACGTGGTCCTGCTCCTGATTCAACAATCTGGCGATGAAAGTTGTGATCGAGATCAAAGATGCCTGCGGCCTTCGCCGGTCGCGCTTTCACAATCTCATTCAATTGTTGGTTGTAACTCTTAAGGTGTTGCACAATCTCCGTGCGCTCCGCCTTTGGCAGCGCCGCCGTGCGGCGTCCGGCAAGACCTTCGATGCGGCCAATAATCGAATACAGCTCACTCGCATCTTCCTTGGTGAGCGGAGCCACCACCATGCGCGACTTGCTGACATTCTTGTGTTCAAGCACATAGCCTTCGCGCTGCAGCCAGTGCAATGCGCCGCGCACAGGCGTGCGGCTCATGCCCATCCGGTCGGCCAGATCGCCTTCCACAATCCACGTACCCGGCGACAATTTGCCGTGGACAATGAGTTCACGTATTTCCTTAAATGCCGTATGCAGACTGGTGCCGTGCTCGGCTCGGGGTGTGCGGGACGTTTTCTTTGACGTTTTCATTCTTGCAGCCAATGCACAGAGTAACGGATACGGCACGTTAAGCGAAATAACCAATCCATCACCTGCGGCAGTCGCGTCGCCGGGTCGTATGCTGCACACAAAATTTGACGGGCATGAACACTTCGGAGATGCCCACAATTTTTTGATTCCTCAACGCAGAGAAGTCTCTTTGTTGGGAGTTAATCAAACCGGTTTCTGGGATACAGGAAAACCATAGCAACGCAACCATCCATAGGTTAATATGAAATCGTATCCAATTTTGTAGACATTGTGAAAATGCAAATTGCCAATCGCGCACAACGCGTAGAAGTTATTGATTCGCATACCGCTGGCGAACCAACGCGCCTGGTGCTCTCCGGAGGTCCCAACCTCGGCACCGGCCCGCTGGCTGACAGGCTGGAATGCTTTCGCCAGACACACGACTCGTTTCGCTCGGCCGTTGTAAATGAGCCTCGTGGCTCCGATGTTCTGGTGGGCGCGCTGCTGTGCGAGCCGGAGGATCCGAGCTGCGACGCCGGAGTCATCTTCTTCAATAATGTCGGCTATCTGGGAATGTGCGGCCATGGAACCATTGGAGTTGTCGTAAGCCTGGCATACATGGGAAAGCTCAAGCCAGGAACGCACCGTATTGAAACGCCCGTCGGAGTGGTCAGCACGCGCCTTCATGAATCCGGCAAAGTCACCGTGGATAACGTGCCGAGTTACCGCAGCCAAAAATCGGTCACAGTAAATGTGCCCAATTACGGTGAGGTTAGTGGTGACGTCGCATGGGGAGGCAACTGGTTTTATCTGATGGAGGAGCACGGCCTGCACCTCGATCTGCGACACGTCGCGGAATTGACGGATTTCGCCTGGGCGGTAAAGAACGCGCTCGCTAACTTCGGCGTTACTGGAGAAAATGGAGCTGAGATAGATCACATCGAGCTCTTCGGACCGCCGCAAAATGGCCATTCCGATAGCCGTAACTTCGTCCTCTGCCCGGGAAAGGCGTATGACCGTTCCCCCTGCGGCACAGGCACCAGCGCCAAGATGGCCTGTATGTATGCCGAGGGCCAGCTCGCTCCAGGACAAATCTGGCGGCAGGAAGGCATCCTGGACACAATATTTGAAGGCAGTATTCAGGTTGAGAATGGCCTTGTGTTGCCCAGCATCACCAGCACGGCGTATGTAACGGCTGAGTCGTCCCTCATTCTCGATGACGACGACCCATTCCGCCTGGGCATTGTGCCATGAATCGCAGTTATGACGCCGTGGTTATCGGTGCCGGAATCGTCGGTGCTGCCTGCGCCTGTGAGCTGGCACACGAAGGCCTACGCGTTGCCATCGTAGAGCGGGACCTGATCGGAGGCGGAGCGACTGCAGCCGGCATGGGCCACATCGTCGTCATGGACGACTCACCAGCACAGCTTGCGCTCACACGATATTCGCAGTCTTTGTGGAATGAGCTGCGTCCTTCGCTACCCTCCAATGTCGAATACGATCGCTGTGGCACGCTCTGGATCGCTGCCGACGAAGAGGAAATGAACGAAGTAAGGCGCAAGCATGCGTTGTATGCCAACGCGAATGTGCCTACTGAAATCCTCGACGGCCATGCGCTTATCGAAGCCGAACCCAACCTTCGTAAGCCTCTGGCGGGCGCCTTGCTGGTTCCTTCCGATGCCGTGCTGTACCCTCCATGCGCCGCGACCTATCTGACCACATGTGCCGAACAGAATGGAGCTGCGCTTTTGCTTGGCAAAACCGTGGTCGCTGCAGGGCAAGGCAAAGTCTCTCTGAATGACAGAACGATCATCACCGCAAAATACATCGTCCATGCCACCGGCGCGGCCGCAGTGTCACTGCTACCCGATCTTCCGATCAAAAAACGAAAAGGCCATCTCCTCATCACTGACCGCTATCCGGACTTCGTGCGACATCAACTGGTCGAACTGGGATACCTAAAAAGCGCGCATTCCGTCACCAGCGATTCGGTAGCTTTCAATGTGCAGCCTCGACGCACTGGCCAATTGCTGATCGGATCTTCACGGCAATATGGCGCTGAAGATTCCGCAATCGATCACGGAATACTTGAGTCGATGCTGAAACGCGCCTGCGAGTATCTGCCGAACCTGGGGGCCCTCTCCACCATTCGCGCATGGATTGGCTTCCGTGCCGCCACGCCTGACAAGCTTCCGCTCATCGGCCCTACAGAAGATCCGACAGTCTTTCTCGCCACCGGACACGAAGGCCTGGGCATCACCACTTCATTGGCAACGGCTCGCTTACTTGTCGATTCCATTTTGACGAGACAACCCGCGATTCCAGTTGAGCCATATCTACCGGCTCGCTTTGTTCGGGAGACCGCCCATGCCTGAACACATTGCACTGATGGTCAATGGGAGTGCACTCAGCGTAAAACGCGGCACGAGTGTGGCTGCCGCCATCATGATCGCGGGCAGCCCTTGCCGCACCTCAGTCAGCGGTGAGCCACGAGCACCGCTCTGCGGCATGGGAATCTGCTTTGAATGCCGTGCCATCGTCAACGGGCTTCCACATTGTCGCACGTGCCAGATGCTCTGCGAACCGGGCATGGAGATATGCTGTCAATGACCGAATCGTTTGACATTCTCGTGGTTGGTGCCGGACCTGCAGGCATGGCGGCGGCTATTCGTGCCTCCGAGAATGGAAAACGTGTCGGCCTTGTCGATGACAACTTTACGCCAGGCGGCCAGATCTGGCGCGGCACTCATTCAGCATCGTCTGTAACTGCCGCCTCATGGTATGCACGTTTGGAGTCCCGTTTCATCAAACGCCTACAAGGCTGCCGCGTCTTCAGCCAGCCAGCACAGGGAATGCTTCGAGCTGAAAGGAATGGCGACTATCTGGACCTCGCCTACGACAAGCTCATCCTTGCCACCGGTGCGCGTGAACGCTTTCTTCCCTTTCCCGGCTGGACTCTTCCCAACGTGCTCGGCGCAGGCGCGTTGCAGGCGCTGGTCAAATCTGGACTACCGATCGAAAACAAACGTGTCGTAATCGTCGGAAGCGGCCCGCTCCTGCTTGCTGTCGCCGCGTACCTCAAAACACGCGGAGCACAGATCATCACCATTTGCGAACAGGCTTCTCTCACGCGCCTCGTGCAATTTGCAACGTCGTTGATTACAAATCCGGAAAAGATTCAACAGGCCATCAATTATCGATGGCGGACACGCCGCACGCGATTCCATACATCCTGCTGGCCAACAAAGGCCGATGGTCAAGGCAAGCTTGAATCAGTCACTCTGCGCAAGCTCAGCCGCGAATGGACAGTTTCATGCGACTATCTCGCGTGTGGCTTTCACCTTGTTCCCAATACCGAGTTGGCTGAGCTTCTAGGCTGCGCTACTTCTTCTGAAAGCGTGATCGTCGATGAGTGGCAGTCCACCTCCGTCGCCGGCATCTATTGCGCTGGCGAGCCAACCGGCGTCGGCGGGCTGGAACTTTCGCTTATCGAGGGCGAGATCGCTGGTTACTCCGCTGCGGGAGAAACTGCAAAAGCGCGCTCCTTACAACGCAAGCGAGAGAAGCTACGCCTTTTCGCGAAGCGGATGGCAGCAGCCTTCGCTCTCAATCCTGCGCTCAATCAACTGCCACAAAACGATACGATCGTCTGCCGCTGCGAAGACGTGCAATTCGCTGCGATGGCAAAGCACGCATCGTGGCGTGCCGCCAAATTGCAAACGCGCTGTGGCATGGGACCATGCCAGAGCCGCATCTGCGGACCTGCGGCTGAGTTTCTTTTCCATTGGAAAGCAGATTCGATTCGACCGCCTGTGTTTCCGGCGTCCTTGTCAAGCCTTGCTGCCTCGCCAGCGGGGCGCGAAGCACAACTTACCACTTAGGAGATGCGATGAACTGGTTTGGCGTAATGCCTGCAATGACAACTTCCTTCGACGAGAAACTGGACATCGATCACGCCTTTATGGCAAAGCACGCTGCATGGATGGTCGAAAACGGTTGCACTGGACTGGTGATGCTTGGTTCGCTCGGTGAGGCCGCAACACTTACCTCGAGCGAAAAAGAATCGATCCTGAAAAATATGGTCGCGACAGTTAAAGGCTCAGTGCCAATCGTCGCAGCCATTTCCGCACTTTCGACAGCCGAAGCAGTGTCCCTCGCCACAATGGCTGCCGATGCCGGATGCTCAGGCCTGATGGTGCTGCCCCCATATGTCTACCGCGGCGACTGGCGCGAGATGAAGGCTCACATCGCGACGATATTTCGGGCAACTCCTCTCTCATGCATGCTCTACAACAACCCAATCGCATATGGCACAGACTTTCTGCCTGAACAGATCGCTGAGCTTGCCGCCGAACACGACAACTTCCATTCGGTCAAGGAATCCAGCGCCGACGTGCGTCGAGTATCTGCAATCCGCGCGCTGGTGGGAGACCGTTTGAAGGTTTTTGTAGGTGTGGATGACGCCATCGTTGAAGGCATCGCGGCGGGGGCAACCGGGTGGATCGCCGGCCTGGTCAATGCAATGCCTGCCGAATCGGCCGCTCTTTTCAACCTTGCTTACGAGGGCAAACATGATGAAGCCTTCGCTCTTTATCGCTGGTTTCTCCCGCTGCTGCGCATGGATACGGTGCCCAAATTCATTCAATTGATTAAATTCGTTCAAGGAGAAGTCGGTGTCGGCAATGCACGCGTACGTGCGCCGCGTCTTGAAATCACGGGCGACGAACTCGCTGAGACGAAGAAGATACTCGCGGAAGCGCTCCGCAACCGGCCAAAGATCGAGGAGAGTGCATTTGCGGTCGCGGTGCGCTGATAGCTTTAATATATTTTCGACATTGGCTTAAGTCTGAATGTGTGGCGAGATTGCGAATTTCGTGTGAACTTCCTTCGCATTCTTTAGCGTGACAAATAATCTACAGCTATTGGACATCACCATGCTCAAAGGAACATCGATCCTCGGCTTAACGCGCGGCTCCCAATCGGGAGCCGCATTCCATGGCCTGAATCCTGCTACGAACGAGCAGCTTCAACCCACGTACTTCTCGGCATCAATCGAAGAGATAGATCAGGCTGCAACATTGGCCGAAGAAGCCTTTGCAACCTACAGCAAACTCACAGGACGCGAACGCGGGGCATTTCTGCGAAAAATTGCCGATGGCCTCCAATCCATCGGCGAAGACCTTGTGCAACGAGCGCACCAAGAAACCGCATTGCCGGTCCCTCGTCTCCAGGGTGAAGTAGTTCGTACTGCGAACCAGCTTCGTCTCTTTGCAGATGTCGTCGAAGAAGGCTCATGGGTCTCAGCGCGTATCGATACTGCCGATCCCGAGCGCAAGCCTCTGCCTAAACCGGACATCCGCTCGATGCTCGTGCCTCTCGGCCCCGTCGCCGTCTTCGGCGCAAGCAACTTCCCGCTGGCCTTTTCAGTCGCTGGCGGCGATACAGCATCAGCACTTGCTGCAGGCAATCCCGTCATCGTCAAAGCGCATCCTGCGCATCCCGGCACAAGCGAGTTGGTTGGTAATGTAATTCGCGAAAGCATTGCCGCATGCGCTCTTCACCAGGGAGTGTTTTCCCTTCTCTTCGACGCTGGAATTAAAGCTGGACAAAAGCTGGTGCAGCACCCACTCATCAAAGCCGTAGGCTTTACCGGATCATTGGCCGCTGGCCGCGCGCTGATGGACCTGGCGGCAAGCCGTCCTGATCCCATTCCCTGCTACACCGAGATGAGCAGCGTCAACCCGGTCTTCATTCTCCCAGGAGCGTTGAAGCAGCACGAGAAAATTGCCGCAGACCTAACCGCTTCCTACACGCTGGGAGCTGGCCAATTCTGCACAAAGCCAGGACTAGTCTTCCTGCCGACACAGCCTGAGTCTTCGGATTTAGTAGAGGAATTACGCAAACGCGCAGCCGATCTGCCAGCGTTCACGATGCTGACCGCTGGTATCGCGACGCAATATCAAAGAGGACTAACACAGCGAACCGAAGCCGATCAGGCGCGCATCGTAGCCGCCTCAACAGCACAGGCACAGGCTTCCGCAGCCACAACTGCGACTCTCTTTGAGGCAGATGTCGAACAACTTCTCAGCGATCCTTCACTATCAGAAGAAATCTTCGGCCCTACAACTCTGCTCGTGCACTCCAGTAGCCGTGAGCAGATGCTCAAAGCCGCGCATGCGCTCCAGGGCCATCTGACTGCAACACTAATCGGCACCGAAGAGGAACTTGCGGCAAATCAGGACCTCATCGCCATCCTCGAACGCAAAGTTGGCCGTGTCATCTTCAATAGCTACCCAACAGGAGTAGAAGTTTGCCACGCCATGGTGCACGGCGGCCCATATCCCGCTACATCTGACGGCCGTTCAACTTCGGTCGGGAGCCAGGCAATCTTCCGCTTCTCGCGCCCCGTCTGCTATCAGAATCTGCCACAGTCAGCCCTTCCTGAAGACCTCAAAAATGGCAACACGCTCGGCATCATGCGCATGGTAAACGGATCCTTGACGCGCGAAGGCATCTAGCTGATGCTTGTGCGCACCTTCGCATTCATACCGTAGATAGCTAAACGGAAAACGGGATCTTCATCGCAGACAAAGAAGACTGCCAACTATTGAAGCACCAGGACGCGAAGATCGATTCCACACGGAGTATTGTTGCTGGGTGTCGTCACTAAACAAAACAAAGAACACACCCATGCCTTAAATCTGGCAAACCACTGAAAAATAGAGAAAATTGAATAACAGATGACATTTGGCTGACAATACTGAGACAAATCATGGCACTGCGTTCCTTACTCTAATTACGAGTAGGGGAGCATCTTGCGAAAATCTCGAAAAATTGTCTTTTTCTTCCCATCGTTTGCAAGTTCTGAAGCAACAGCCCCGCTTGGAATACTGGCTGTTGCTACTCCTCTGATTCGTGCTGGTTTTGAAATTGTTCTGATCGACTCTACGATCACCCCCGACTTCAAGCAGCGGGTTCTCATAGAAGTGCAGGATGCCCTGTGCCTCGGCATCTCCCTTGTAACTGGACCGATGATTCGGGAGACGGTCGATATAGCACGAGCTATCAAAGCGTGGGATCCCACATTCCCGATCGTTCTAGGCGGGTGGCATCCGTCTCTTCTTCCCAAACAAACTCTTGAAGCCGACTATATCGACTACATCGTACGCGGTCAGGGAGAAGATGCATTTCTTGAGCTTGTCCGTCATATCGCGAACGACTCTGCGCCAGACTTTGTCGCAGGAATTGGGTTCAAGCGCGACGGACGGATGATCATGACCCCGGAACGGCATCTCAAGCCTCTTGTTGAGATGCCTCCGAAGGCTTATCACATTGCTGACTTCGACGCTTACGAGCGCAAATGTGGAAAGCGATGGGCAATGTATACATCCAGCCTTGCCTGCCCGTTTAATTGTGCGTATTGCACAAACTCTGGAGTTTATGGACGTAAGTGGAATGCACTGCCGGCAGAGCAATTTGTAGAAGAGACTGTAGACCTGAGTCGCAGGTATGCACTGGAGATGCTTTGGATTGTCGATGACAATTTTTTAGTGGACCTAGACCGCGCGCGCGCAATCGCGGAGGGTCTGGTACGGGCAAACTCGCACTATAGCTGGAGCATTCAGGCGACTACAAATCTCACCTCGCGACTTACAACCGAAGATCTCAAGTTGCTCCGCCGTGCTGGTCTTCATCAGGTCTGCCAAGGTGCGGAGTCGGGGTCGCCAACTGTCTTGAAGGCGATGCAGAAGGGCTGGCAGGATTTTGAATCCATTCATGAAAGCGCCGCGCGGTGTTTAGAAGCCGGTATTCGGCCTTCATTCAACATCATTTTCGCCTTTCCCGGTGAAGGGAAAAAGGAACGTCGCGAAACCATTAACTTCATCATGGATATGTGCCGTCGCTTTCCCGGCACAGAATTCTGGACCAACATTTTTACGCCATACCCAGGGTCCCCTGTCTTCGAGAAAACCGAGGAACTTGGCATTGAGGTTCCCAAGACCCTGGAGGAATGGGCGGATTTCTTCCCACGCTATACCAGGTTGCCTTGGCTGGATGGATTCGAACACAAGCGCTTGCAGGTGACACGAGACTATCTGCGCATAGCCTTTGACCGTATTCCCATTGCAGCTGACAAGCGCGGCGCGATAACACGTCTCGCGCAAAAGTGCATCTCGTTTCCAGCCCGCTGGAGGTTGGATCGTGATGTCTATAAATTCCCTGTCGAATTGTGGCTGAACGACAAGCTGAAGAAGTACACCGCGATGAAGCCAGCCGTGGACGCCAAGAGGCTCGCGAATACGCCGGCGGAGGCAGCGTGCTAATGAAGAACAGTGCTGTGGATGAATCCAGAGGAACGAAAACCGAGACAGAATCTCGGATAGACGTGTTGTTGACACATTCATACCACCTGCCCTACGACCAGAAGCAGCTGCGCAAGATGCAACCGTACATGCCCATCGGTACGTTATATGCCGCCACCTCCCTTCGATCTGCAGGCATTCAGGTCGCGGTATTCGACCCCATGCTGGAAGATCCGGCAACGGGTATTGCCCGTGCATTGAAGAAGTACCGCCCGCGCATCGTCGCCATCTATGAGGACGACTTCAATTTTCTTTCAAAGATGTGCCTGACGAGAATGAGGGAGGTTGCGTGGGCAATCGCTGGGGCTGCCAGGCAAACCGGTGCTACCGTTATTGCGCATGGTTCAGACGCGACAGATAACAGCGAATT
>Ga0081540_1003904_pt1 | contig 11611 bp, 8 predicted proteins | sample TabmetS2T1R1_FD_71024 | JGI IMG/M metagenome (GOLD analysis project Ga0081540, IMG submission 71024) | Tabebuia heterophylla rhizosphere microbial communities from the University of Puerto Rico - S2T1R1 | ecosystem: Host-associated > Plants > Roots > Rhizosphere ...
GTATGCTGCAAATTTGCCGCTGAAGCCCTAGTAGCTGCTGGTGGCGAAATTGGATTCAGCGACGGTCTGATGACAACAAGGCAAGCCCTGAACGATGCCACTGCCCCGCTCTCGTTAGCGCAATGGATCGCCTATTCTAACGAGCCCTCACTGGGGGTGGCTCCGCGTTTCGTCGAGATTCGCCACTCACCGGCGACAATTCTCGTCAAGGCAACTTAAATGTCGCGGCTGGCTATCAAAGCCAGAATCCGCAAGAAGCAGACGTAGCACGTCATACAATACAAGCCGGCGTAATGCGAACCTGCCAATGTACGACAACGACGTGGCACGAAAGCGAAGGAGGCGACATTGGACTTCTCCCTTTCCCCAGAGATCGAGGACTATCGCCGTCGCGTGCGCGCCTTCGTTGAGGCCAACATCCTGCCGCTGGAGGGCGACCCCGCCAGCTATGACGCGCATGAGAACATCGCGGACGGCCCGCTTGAGCGCATGTGCGCTAAAGCAAGGGAAGCCGGCCTTTGGTCGCTCTCCATGCCGAAGGAGCGGGGAGGGCAGGGGCTGCCGATGGTCGGCATGGCGGCCTGTTATGAGGAGATGAACCGCTCCATCTTCGGCCCGGTCTGCTTCAACGCGGCCGCGCCCGATGACGGCAATATGATCCTGCTCAATAAAGTCGGCACGCCCGAGCAGAAGGAGCGTTGGCTGCAGCCGATCATCGACGGCAAGGCGCGCTCCGCGTTCGTGATGACCGAGCCCGCTCCTGGCGGCGGCTCTGATCCAACGATGATCCGGACCCGCGCGGAAAAGCGCGGCGACCGCTATATCATCACCGGCCATAAATGGTTCATCACCGGCGCGGGAGTGGCGAAGCATTTCATCCTGATCGCCCGCACATCGGATGATCCGCGTTACGGTCTGACCGCCTTCCTGTTCGATCGCGACCAGCCCGGATGGGAGCTTATCCGGCGAATTCCGATCATGGGACCTGAGGAACATGGCGGCCATTGCGAGTTGCGCTTCGACGGCCTGGAGGTGCCGGACGAGAATGTGCTGATGCGCGAAGGCGAGGGGTTGAAGGCGACGCAAATTCGCCTGGGCACAGCTCGGCTCACCCATTGCATGCGCTGGCTGGGTCTCTCCAAACGCTGTCTTGAAATTGCGGGCGCCTATGTGCGTGAGCGCAGGAGCTTCGGCACGAGCCTCGCCGAGCATGAGGGCGTCCAGTGGCTACTCGGCGATGTCGCCATGCAGATCGAGATCGGCCGCCTGCTCACTATGAAAGCCGCCTGGGCGCTCGACCAGAGCAGCCATGCCCGCCAGGAGGTCTCGATGGCCAAGGTGCAGGTGGCCGACATGCTGAACAAGGCCGCGGACACTGCCATCCAGCTTTGCGGCGCACGGGGCTATTCCAAGGACACCGTGCTGGAGTGGATCTACCGCTATGCCCGTCAGGCGCGCCTCGTCGATGGCGCATCGGAGGTGCATAAGATGGTGATGTCGCGCAGCTATCTCGAAAAGGGCGATGGCACCTGGAGTTGGGGATGATGTCGCCTGAGGCGCAGGCGCAGCTCAGCCAATGGCTGGCGCGGGAAACTGGCGCCGACGGCGTACGGCTGGAGAATATCGCGCTGCTCAGCGGAGGGGCGATTTCGCAGAACATCGCCGTCGCCGCGACACTTTACGAGGACATGCCTGCAACCGTGGATGATTTCGAGCGGCGCCTTGCTGCTGACATCGAAGCGGGTCAATTTGACAAATGCCGGCCCAAGGCGCGACGCCGCTTTCGCTGCCATCAAAGCCATCAATGCGGCACGTGTCGCGTCACCAATCCGAAGCTGCTGGCGACCCAATAACCCACGAAAATCAGGTTTTTGCTATGACTCAGAAAATCCTCCCCTTTTTGATGTTTGAGGGTAAGGCCGAGGAGGCAATGAGCTTTTACGTGTCGCTGTTCAAAAACGCCGAGATCGCCAATATCCAGCGCTACGGTCCGGGAGAGCTCGGCAAAGAGGGCTCGGTGCTGAAGGCGCTCTTCACATTGGACGGACAGAGCTTCATGTGCATCGATAGCCCGGCTGAGCACGCGTTTACCTTCACGCCTGCTTTCTCGATCTTCGTGACCTGCGAGACCGAAGCAGAGGTCGATACCTTGTTCGCCAAGCTGTCGGAAGGTGGGCAGGTGTTCATGCCGCTTGGCGAGTATCCCTTCAGCCGAAAATTTGGCTGGATTTCAGACAAATACGGCGTGTCCTGGCAGCTGAGTTTCGGGACGAAGATCTGACGCTGCACCCTTTGGCATTGCATCTGCATTCGTAGGCCAAGAGTTGCCTTTCTTTCGATGCGGTCCACAGGATACGGCATTGAGAGACAGCTCACGCTTGCCAATTTGATAGGCAAAGCGCGTAGAATACCGGGCACAACAAGCCCGCAGGATAGCGAGCAACCTATGATGCAGCCCTCCATTCCCCCCTTCGATGCCCCCTATGCCGAGGACGATGTTGCCATCGCACGGCGGCTGTTCGCACAGAACTGGCTGGGCCGCGATACTGAGGCGAAGATAAAAGCCCGCGCTCGCGATCTGATCAGTGCTATCCGGGCGCGGAGCGGCTCGCTCGGTGGTATCGATGACATGCTGCGCGAATATTCCCTCTCGACCAAAGAGGGACTCGCGCTGATGGTGCTGGCGGAGGCGCTGCTGCGCGTTCCCGACAGCGCCACCGCGGACCGTCTCATCGAAGACAAGCTCGGCCAGGGTGATTTCGCCCATCACGAGGCGCGCTCGCAGGCGCTTTTGGTCAATGCCTCGGCCTGGGCACTCGGCATCTCCACGCGCATTATTCAGCCGAATGAGACACCCGAGCACATCATCGGACAGCTCGCCAAGCGTCTGGGGCTGCCGGCAGTTCGCACTGCCGTGCGCCAGGCTATGCGTGTGCTCGGCAATCATTTCGTGCTTGGTCAGACCATCGAGGAAGCGCTAGACCGCGCGCGCTCCAGCCAGGGGCGGCTTTACCGTTATTCCTTCGACATGCTGGGCGAAGGGGCGCGCACCGCGAAGGACGCTGAGCGCTATTTCGCATCCTACGCCGCCGCCATCGATGCGATCGGCCGTGCCGCGGGCAACCGCGCTCTGCCGGAGCGGCCGGGCATCTCGGTCAAGCTTTCGGCGCTGCACCCGCGCTATGAGGCGGTGAGCCACGAGCGCGTGATGCACGAACTGGTGCCGCGCCTGATCGAGCTGACTCAGAAGGCGAAGAGCTATGATCTGAATTTCACCGTGGATGCCGAGGAGGCTGACCGGCTTGAGCTGTCGCTGGCCGTAATCGGTGGGGCTTTTGCTGATTCTTCGCTCAGCGGCTGGGACGGCTTCGGCCTCGCCATCCAGGCCTATCAGAAGCGCGCCGACGCTGTGATCCGCTGGACCCACAATCTCGCCGAACGGCTAGACCGGCGCATGATGGTCCGGCTGGTGAAAGGCGCATACTGGGACACCGAGGTGAAGCGCGCGCAGGAGCGCGGCCTTGCCGACTATCCGGTGTTCAGCCGCAAGTCGATGACCGACCTCAACTATGCTGTTTGCGCCGGTCTGCTGCTCGGCATGCGCCCGCGCATCTTCCCGCAATTTGCGACGCATAACGCGCTGACGGTCGCTACGATCCTGGAACATGCCGGGGAGCCGGAGGGCTTCGAGTTCCAGCGCCTGCACGGCATGGGCGACGCGCTCTATGCGCGGTTCCTGGAGAGCACTCCCGGCGCCGCCTGCCGCGTCTATGCTCCGGTCGGCGGCCATCGCGACCTGCTTGCCTATCTGGTGCGCCGGCTCCTGGAGAACGGCGCCAATTCCTCCTTTGTTTCCGCGGCCGCCGATCCGGATGTACCGATCGAGCAGCTCCTGCGCAGCCCCATGGAGGTGATCGGCGCCCCAGAGAACGCTCGGCAGGGACGCTTGCCCCTCCCGCCTCATATTTATGGCGCCTCCCGGCGTAATTCGCGCGGTGTGGAATTCGGCCATCGGGACTCGCTGGATGGGCTCCTGCATGAGATCGAGGCTGGGAAGCAGCCTTCCGCCCGGACGACCTCGCTCATCAATGGTCAGCCGACGCCCGGACCATCGCGTAAAACAGCCAGTCCCATCGATGGCAAAACGGCGGTCGCCGAGATCAGCGAGCTGTCGGCGGATCATGTTGGCGAGTTGTTCGCTGCGGCAAGTGCGGGTTTTCGCACCTGGTCCGCTAAGCCCGCAAGCACCCGCGCCGCAGCTCTGGAGCGCGCCGCCGATCTTCTGGAGGAGCGCCGTGGTCGTTTCCTGCATCTCTTGGCGCTCGAAGGCGGGAAGACGCTCGATGACGGCCTCGCCGAGGTTCGCGAAGCGATCGATTTCTGCCGCTACTATGCCGCGCAAGGCCGCAAGCTGTTCAGCCCGGGCGAGCGCATGCCGGGGCCGACCGGCGAGTCCAATACGCTGCGCCTGCGCGGGCGGGGCGTATTCCTGTGCATTTCGCCGTGGAATTTCCCGCTGGCAATCTTCATGGGGCAGGTGGCGGCGGGGCTGATGGCCGGCAATGCGGTCATTGCCAAACCTGCCGAGCAGACGCCGCTTGTCGCCTATGAAGCTGTCCGGCTGCTCCACGAAGCGGGCGTCCCCGCCGGCGTCCTGCATCTGGCGCTTGGGGACGGACGAGTTGGCGCGGCGCTGGTCGAGCATCCCCATGCTGCCGGCGTCGCCTTCACCGGCTCGACCGAGGTCGGCCGGCTGATTGCCCGGACGGTGGCCGGAAAGGATGGACCAATCGTGCCGCTGATCGCTGAGACCGGCGGCATCAATGTCATGATCGCCGATGCGACCGCCCTCCCCGAGCAGGTCACCGATGATGTTGTGATGTCGGCGTTCCGCTCAGCCGGCCAGCGTTGCTCGGCGCTGCGCCTGCTCTGCATCCAGGATGATGTGGCCGGCCCAATGATCGAGATGATTTCCGGCGCAGCGCGCGAGCTCAGGATTGGCGATCCGCGCGATCCGGCCACCCATTGCGGACCGGTGATCGATGCCGAGGCCAAGGAGCGGCTGGAGGCTCATGTCGCGCGCCTCAGCCGCGAGGCAAAGCTGCATTACGCTGGCGCGGCTCCCGAGACCGGCACCTATGTCGCGCCTCATCTCTTCGAGCTGAAGGAGCCGCGCGCGCTGGGCGAGGAGATTTTCGGCCCGATTCTTTGCGTCGCGCGCTACCGGGCGCAGGACTTGGACGCGGTGCTGGCGGCGATCGAGGCGACCGGCTACGGCCTGACGCTGGGCATTCATTCGCGCATCGGCGAGCGCGTCGAGCAGATCGCGAAACGGCTCAGCGTCGGCAACATCTATGTAAACCGCAACATGATCGGCGCCGTAGTGGGGGTGCAGCCCTTCGGTGGTTTCGGTCTTTCCGGCACCGGACCCAAGGCTGGAGGTCCGCATTATCTCGCGCGCTTCGCCACCGAGCAGACCGTCACCGTCAACACCGCAGCATCTGGCGGAAATGCCGAGTTGCTCATGGGGATGGAGTAGCGGGAGGTGTCATAGCGGCAGGGGATGGGGGCGTAGCTCCCGTCACCTGCGTGCTGGGTGTTGACGCGACCGGCGGACAAGGGGCGCCCGCCGAAATCCACCGCTTTACAGAGTCAACGAAGCCGTTGTAGCTGAGCGGCGGTGTCGATCGCTCCGTACCGTCGCGGCGCTTGCCCGGCTGCCATGCCCATTGCACGAAGGATGCGAACTGCGCGTACTCGATCAGCCCCTCAAAATCAGGCTGGCCGTCATCATCCTCGCCGTGTTTAAGCGTTGCGCAGATCGCTGCGCTCGAGGCCCGCTCGCCCGGCGCTTTCTCCCATGCGAGTGAGAGGGGGGCCATATGCCAATCCTGCGCCCCCGGGATGCCTGCTTGATTTTCTTCCCTATGGCAGGCCTGGCATTTCATCAGCGTTCCATGCCCGTTCTGCCCGCGCTGGACCGAGAGCATATGCGGACGGCGCCTATCGCCCTGAGTGGGATAATCAGTGATGGTGTGACAGTTCAGGCAGCGCGGATGGGTCAGCACGCTTTCGATCTTGGCCCACTCGGACAGACCGCCAAGAAGATCACCCACAACCTCCTGACCGTCCGCCGAAAGCGGCGCAAACATGAAAGCACAAAGCCCGGCCAGCCCACTCGCAAGGAGCAGCTCACGGCGACGGCTTTGCCTTATACCTCTCAAACGGACCCACCCATGCCGATTCTCCTAAACCCCGGCTCGCAGACTGGGAGAATCGTCCTCTGATGCCGGCGATGTAAGACCGGTTTTGCCCCCAACGCCAGCAGGAAGCGAGATCTCAACAACACGCCGTCATCAGAAAAGTGTTCATAATAAGCCGCAGGTGTGCTTGTCGATAGATTTACCCGTTCTGCGGGAAACCCAATCCTAGGCGTTGGCGCGGAAGAGGTTTCGGGGCTCTCTCATCGCGTGGCAGCAAGGCGGAAAAGTTGTCCCGACGCCGGCCTGGGCCTTGCGGAGGCGAGCCAATTCGCTAATTTCCGAGGTATGGCTCATCACCATCACCACCCTTCCGGCCACGGCAGTCATCATCATGGCGCCCATACTCATGGGACCAGCGAGGCCCGCATCGGTATCGCGGCCTTACTCACAGCGTTATTTCTGGTCGCCGAAATTATCGGGGGTTTGGTCGCCGGCTCGCTGGCCCTGATCGCGGATGCCGGTCACATGTTGACCGATGTGGCGAGCCTTGGCCTTGCCTGGTATGGCTTTCGCCTCGCCCGCCGTCCAGCCGATTGGCGACGGACCTATGGCTATGACCGCTTCTCGATCCTGATCGCCTTCGCCAACGGCCTCGCCCTGTTTGGCATTGCGGGTTGGATCCTCATCGAGGCCTGGCAACGACTGCGCGAGCCTGCGCCCGTGCTCGGCGGAATCATGTTCTGGGTGGCGTTCGGTGGGCTCCTGGTCAACGTGCTGGCTTTCTGGCTGCTGCAAAGCGGGGACCGTGACAATCTCAACGTCCGCGCGGCTGCGCTTCACGTCGCGGGCGATCTGCTTGGCTCTGTCGCGGCGCTGGTGGCTGCCCTGATCATCATGGCCACAGGCTGGACTCCGATCGATCCCCTGCTTTCCGTGCTGGTCTCGCTGATTATCCTGCGCTCCGCCTGGCGCGTCGTCGAGGATAGCGGCCATATTCTCCTTGAAGGGACGCCGAGCGGCATCGACAGCCGCGACATCGCCCGCGATCTGACCACCGCCTTCCCAGCCATCGCCGACGTTCACCACATTCATGCCTGGTCGATCACCCAGGAGCGCCCGATGGTGACACTGCATGTGCGCATCCTTGACCAGCAGCGTCCCGAGCAGGTTGCCGCCATGGTCAAGCGCCGCCTGAAAGAGCGCTTCGGTATTGCGCATGTCACGGTTGAGGTCGAGTTCGGCGACTGCGCCGACCAGCACGCCCGGGTCTAGCGTTTCTGCTTAGATTTCTTCACAAGACGAGAACACCACCCGTGCCTGCTTGAGCGCAAGTAATGCACGTCGCCGGCCAAGTTTGGAAGCGGCGTGCAGGGCGGGCGAGGTCCTGTAGCGGTGTCTCCCGTCGAATTGCAGAGCTGACTGCTTCGGATCGATTTTAGAAAGTCAATACGTAATACCACCAAGCCGCCGGATCGCCCGCTAAGTCTTGATTTACCTCAGCGTCATATTGCTCTGCACGCGATGCTTTCTTAGCAGATGCAAAATTCAAACCTAACTGTTCCGTTACGGATGCGCCCTTAACGTCATTCGATGGTTGAGTTTTCTGGCATTTTTTCATCTATCGTCCTATTGCACTGCACAAAAATGCGGCCCATACTTTCCTATCGCGGCAGTGAAACCCGGCCTGGGCACGGTCTGGTCAAGGAGTGCGCGCGATGAACTACATGACTTATGAACTGGCCCATACAGTGCTTGCCCCGATGCGCTGGGGAGCACACGGGCTCAAAGTTCAGATGTCCTCGCCTTTCAATCCATTCCGCTCACTTCTGGTGCCGCGCATGATCGCGGCCGGCTGCGAGGTGTTTGAGAGCGTCACCCGCCGCTACGGCAAGCCGGAATTCGGCATCAAGGAAACCCGCGTCGGCGGTATGCCGGTGCCCGTCCGCGAGGAGGTCATTCTCAGGAAGACTTTCTGCCACCTCCTTCACTTTGATCGTGATGAGAGCGTGCTCGGCAAGCGCTACGATCCGAAAGTGCTGCTGATTGCGCCGATGTCCGGGCATTACGCGACGCTGCTGCGCGGCACCGTCGAGGCGATGATTCGCGAACACAATGTCTATATTACCGACTGGCTCGATGCTCGTACCGTGCCGGCCAGCGAAGGTCCGTTCGATCTCGACGATTTCATCGACTACCTTATCGAGTTCATCCATTTCCTCGGACCGAACACCCATGTGATCGCGGTCTGCCAGCCTTCTGTTCCCGCCCTCGCTGCGGCGGCGGTGATGGCTCGGCGCGGTGATCCGCTCGCTCCCGCCTCGCTCACGCTGATGGGCGGGCCGATCGATACCCGGCGAAATCCCACTGTCGTGAACAATCTGGCAGCGGAAAAGCCGATCGAATGGTTCAAGCGTAACGTCATCTCGCATGTGCCATTCCCCAATGCCGGCTTCATGCGGCCGGTCTATCCGGGCTTCATCCAGCTTTCCGGCTTCATGACGATGAATCTCGACCGCCATGTCTCGGCGCACCGCAAACTGTTCGACCATCTGGTGAAGGGCGACTGCGACAGCGTCCAGCAGCACCGCGATTTCTATGAAGAATATCTCGCGGTCATGGACCTGCCCGCCGAGTTCTATCTGCAGACGGTCAAGACCGTGTTCCAGGATCACCTTCTGCCTGACGGCAAGATGATGCATCGGGGCGAGCCGGTCGACTGCAAGGCGATCACCAAGACCGCGCTGATGACAGTCGAAGGTGAGCGCGACGACATTTGCGGTCTCGGCCAGACCGAAGCGGCGCAGGACCTCTGCCCCAACATCCCGGTGGATGAGAAATATCACTATGTACAGCCAGGTGTCGGCCATTACGGCGTGTTCAACGGCACACGTTGGCGCACGGAAATCCAGCCGCGCATCCGGGAATTCATCCGCACCATCCAGTTCAAGCGGCGCATCGGCACACAGTCAATGCGGATGTCGCTGCCTTATCGCGGACTGAAGGAGGAGCGCGAAGAAATCGTGGAGTACAAAGCACCGCGGCAGCCGAACGGCGCGGCTTAGGACAGCTTGACGACACAGCGACGCGGCTTCAGGCCTTCTCGCACCAGAAGCGATACATACCGTCGAAGGTGCGGGGGTTGCTTTCCTCGAACCGGTGCCAATTTGCCAGCGCGCCCGGCCAGCCGTCGTCGGAAAAGGCGGCGGTGAATTGCGCCTCGAGAGATGCCGGCAGCGCGAAGCCGCGGAAAATCAGACCGGCCTCTCGCAGCTGAGCCTCGACATCGAGCAGCGTAAAGCTTGTTTCCTGAGCATTGAGCACGAGATCGCGAAACTCGCTCAGCGTGTAGAAGTCGAGGGATCGCAGCAAGAGCCCGTTGCCTGCTCCGGCAATGAGCCGTCCGCGAAAACGCCGAGCCGCTTCATCGTCACAGTCCGGGCCCGGATAGTGTGGATCGCTGCGGAGTTCGACGATGTTCCGGCGCGCAAAGCTGCTGTAGAGGCCGACCAGCATCAGCCCACCCCTGCGCAGCATACCGGCGAGGCGGCGCATGCCAGTCAGCGGATCGGCGAGATGATGGAGAACGCCGATCGCTTCGATGATGTCGAACGGCCCGGCCTCCATCGTAAGGATATCGCCCTGGGCAAAGCGCAAATTGGGCGTGGCGAATTTCGCCGCTTTCCTTGCGCCGTAAGCAAGGCTTCGCCGGCTGAGATCCACCGCCAGAAGATCGGCATGATCGCCATAGCGCAGCGCTGACTCGATGGCTTGGCGCCCCGTGCCGGCTCCGGCGATGAACACTTTGAAGGGCCCCTCGAAGAATGTCAGCCGATCCGGATTGAAGAAGCGCTCGAGACGCCGCCTGGCTGAATCTTTCGGCGGCACTGTGAGGCTCGTCCAACGGGGATAGGGGTGGTCATGATATTGGCGGCCGACACGCAGAGACGTTGCATCCCTGATCTCACCGAGAAGCGGAATCGCCTCGCTGCGGGCGGCCAGCTCCTCGTCTTCCTTCAGACGGGCGGCGATGACGTCGGCAAGTGAGCGCGGGCGGAGCTTGCGGCAATCGCTGCTCGTAAATCTGCCGGCGATGACAGTCTCAGGCGTGCTGTAGAGCAGATGCCAGAGCAGATGCTTCGATGCCGCACTGCTTCCTGATGCAAGCTGCTCCCAGTCAATCGGCGCCGCCTTGAGTCGGTTCGCCTCGTCATCGCTGATGGTGAATACATGCTCGTTATTGAGACATTGCTGCAGCAGAGCGCAGGCAAAGCCGAGCAGTGCTTTATCCTCGAAGCGCTTGTCGGCGAGCTCCATGAGGATGACGCGGCGCATGGCCGTCAGCAGCTTTTCGAGATTGGGATCCCGGTTGATGCCATTCGTCAGCGCTGCATGAAGCAACGGGTGCGACAGCGTCTTGTCGGTGCGCTTGAGCAGCATCGCCCGCGCGGCAGGGAGTGCGTTGCCAAGCGAGGCTTGATGCACCGCTCCACCCAACATCGTGGTCGCGCGCAGATAAGCTATCGCCGTTGCGGCAAGGGGCTCGTGATCGATCTCCCCCACGGCAAAAGCTGCAAGCAGGCCATAAGGATCCAGATCCTCAGGCGTGCGCAGCACATAGCGGGCGGTGAGTGCCGAGAAGCGCCTCGCGGGGTCGGCCCAGGCGGGTCGCAGGCGCAGAGCGCGCGTGAGATGGGCGGCCGCATCGTCGATCTCGCCAAGCCGTTCTTTGGCGCTCGCCAGATTGAATAGCGGCACCGGATCACGAGGCTCGGCGCGATGCGCCTTCTCGAAACAGCTTGCAGCAAGATTGAACCGACCGGCGACGAACGCCTCGGTTCCATCTTTCAGAAAGTCGGACTGGGGTAGCCGTGCCCGGCTTACGCGATTCATTCCGGATGCGTATCGCACCTGGAGCAAAAAGCCAAGCGGTGCTCATGCTCGCCCGCAGTCGTTTTAGAAAATTAGATTAATCTTAGCGGCAGCCCTCGCCGACACCCGGCTTGAAGTTGTCCTCCATCACTTCGATAAGCGCTTCAAAGAATTTCTTCTCCGCTCGTGGAAAAGTTACGCTCATCGCATTGATGACACGATTGTTACAGGAGAACATGACTTTCTGATAGTAGATCACGTCGCCGCGGAAGCCGGAAAGGACGAACCAGGTCTTGCCGCGTGGACTATAATCCATTTCATCATAGCCGGCGAACTGCTTCAGGATCGTTTCACGATATTCGGCCGGCGTGAAACGCTCATCGTTAATTGCTCCGTACACGACGATCTTTGCGCGACCATCCGACGTCAGAAAGACTTCTCCGCCGCCATCCTCGGAGGTGCGGCTCGGCGAGAAGACGCTAGACGGATAGAGAAGGGTGTAGTTGAAGCGAGGGTTCTGATAGGTCGTCCAGTTCTCG
>Ga0081540_1003905_pt1 | contig 11611 bp, 13 predicted proteins | sample TabmetS2T1R1_FD_71024 | JGI IMG/M metagenome (GOLD analysis project Ga0081540, IMG submission 71024) | Tabebuia heterophylla rhizosphere microbial communities from the University of Puerto Rico - S2T1R1 | ecosystem: Host-associated > Plants > Roots > Rhizosphere ...
GGATGAGCTGCTCGCGAACGGCATTCAGCCGTTTGCGACGCTCTACCATTGGGACCTGCCCCAGGCGCTGCAGGATCGCTTTGGCGGCTGGACCTCGCGCGACACGTCGAAAGCCTTTGCGGACTATGCCGCCCATGTCTCGGCGCGCCTGAGCGACCGCGTGAAATGCTTCTTCACCATCAATGAATGCTCGCGCCATGTTCACCTCGGTCATGGCGAAGGCGTCGACGCGCCCGGCCTCAAGCTGTCGCAATCGGGACAGAAGCAGGTCCGTCATCACATCGCACTCGGACATGGCCTTGCCGTGCAGGCGATCCGGGCGCACGCGAAGGCAGGCAGCAAGGTCGGACCGGCGGAGAACGCCGTGAGCTGCATCCCCGCCGTCGAGACACCGGCAAACATCCGCGCCGCCGAGATCGCCACGCGCGAATTCAATGCCGGCTACCTGACCGTGATGCTGGAGGGAAAGTATCCCGAGGCGTACCTGGCGCACGATGCACCGAAATTCACCCCTGAGGATCTGCGCATCATCTCATCGCCGATCGATTTCGTCGGCCTGAATGTCTACACGCCGGACCATTACGTCGTCGCCGCGGACAACGAACGCGGCTTCACACCGTTGCCGTTTCCCGCATCCTTTCCGCATATGAAAGCCGGCTGGCTCAGGCCCGGCCCCGAGGTGATCTACTGGGTGCCGCGCCACGTCGCCAAACTCTGGAACGTGAAATCGATCTATATCACCGAGAACGGAACATCGGGCAGCGACCAGCCGGCCGCGGATGGCGCCGTTCAAGACGTCGATCGCATCATGTATCTGCGCAACTATCTAGGGCAGCTACAGCGCGCGACGTCCGAGGGCGTCCCGGTGAACGGCTATTTCCTGTGGAGCCTGATGGATAATTTCGAGTGGCAAGACGGATATGAGCAGCGCTTCGGCCTCTATCACGTCGACTTCGCCACCCAGCGCCGCACGCCCAAGCTGAGTGCATCGTTCTATCGCGAAACGATCGCGCGCAATGCGGTGGCGTGAGTTTTGTTTGAGCATGATCTCCGCGCAAACGCTTCGCGTTTGTCGCAGGGAAAACCGCTTCACACTTTTCCGGATCATGCTCTAATCCTTGCGCAGGCCCTTGCCCATCGCTTCATACATCATCCTCTTGAAATTATCTTGTATCCGTCCACCCTGCGTGGGCGCCATCACCATGAAGATTCCAAACATGTCGTCGACGGGATCGACAAAATAGAAGCTGCCGCCGGCGCCATCCCAGCGATATTCGCCGAGCGGCCAGTTGGTGCCCGGCGGCGGCGAGGTGCGAACGGCGAAGCCAAGGCCGAAGCCGCTGGTCGGGTTCGGAAAATAGAAGGGATCATGGAGGATCCCGGTCTCGGGCCCGATCTGATCCGACGTCATCAGCGCCACGGTCTCGCGCTTGAGGTAGCGCTTGCCGTCGAGTTCGCCGCCATTGAGCAGCATTTGCAGGAAGCGGGCGTAATCGTGGACGGTGGAGACCAGGCCCGCGCCGCCGGACTCCCAGCGCCGCGGCAATCTCGGATCCTTGATTCCGGCGACCCGAAAGCGATCGACGAGAAATCCGTTGGCGATCCGCGCCCACTTCGATTCATCCGGGACATAATACGCAGTGTCGGTCATGCCGAGCGGGTCGAACAGGCGCTGCTTCTCGAACTGATACAGCGTCTGCCCCGAAACCACTTCGACGACACGGCCGAGCACGTCAGTCGAATGGCCGTAGTTCCAGCGCGTCGTCGGCTGATCGGCGAGCGGCAGCACCGCGATCCGGTCGGCGAATTCGGCATTATCGTAGTTCCCGGCGAACAGCAGCGGGTTGGCGTAGATTCTCTGCACCTGGGTTTCGCCAAAGAAGCCGTAGGAAATGCCCGAGGTGTGCCGCAGCAGGTCCCGGATCGTAATCGGGCGCTTCAAAGGCTCAAGCTTAAGCGGATATTTTCCTGCTTCATCGGAAAGGTCGACTCCGACCTTTGTATTCTCGAAGGAGTGAATGTACTTCGACACGGAATCGTCGAGGCTGATCTTGCCATCGTCGACCAGCATCATCACGGCAACCGAAGTGACGGCCTTCGACATCGAATAGATCTGGAAAAGCGAATCCGGTGTCATCGGCTCGCCGGTGTCCGGATCCCGCACGCCAAAGCTTTCGAAGATAACCGGCTTGCCGTGCTGCTGAATCAGCAGGACGCCGCCGGGAATCTTGCCGGCTGCGATCTCGCTGCGAATCATGTCGGCAAGCCGCTTCAGGCCCTCGGGCGAAATCGCCGCCGCCGGCGCGCGGGATTCGGCGCGCAGTTCACCCGCCCAGCCGGCAGGCAGGGAAAATACGAGCGCTGCCGTGAGGAGGCAGCGCGCCGCGACGTTCTCAGTTTGCCAGCGCTTCATAGACGAGCAGCTTGAGCGTGCGCTGGATGCGCTGACGCTCCGAGGGCGTCTGTTCCAGCAGCACGAACATCATCTCCTGCCTGGGGTCGATCACCACGTAGCAGCCGCTGGCGCCGTCCCATTTCAACTCTCCGAGAGATCCCGGCGGCGGCGGCTTGGCGTTGCCGGCATCGGTGCGCACGGCAAACCCCAGCCCCATGCCAAACCCGTCGCCGGGGAAATAGAAGAAATCCCGCTCGACGCCGGAGTCCTTGCCGGCATAGTCCGTCGTCATCATCTTGAACGTCGCCGGCGTCAGATAGGTCTTGCCGTCGTAGGTTCCGCCGTTGAGCAGCATCTGCGCAAACTTCGAGAAATCGTCCATGGTGGAGACCATGCCGCCGCTGGCGGACAACCACTTCTGGCGAACCTCGGTCCTGTACTCGCGGCCGACCCGGAAGTTGCTGTCGTTCGGCACCGGCTGCGCAAGCCGCTTCAGCCGCTCCGGCTCGGTGACGAAGAAATTGGTGTCGACCATGCCCATGGGATCGAGCAGCTTTTCCTTCTCGATCTCGAGCAATGGTTTGCCGGACACGATCTCCATGATCCGGGCCAGGATGTCGGTGGAGTGGCCGTATTGCCAGAGCGCGCCGGGCTGGTTGTGCAGCGGCAGCTTGGCAATGCGTTCGGCGAATTCGGCGAGGTCGAACTCGCCCGCATAGATGTTGGCGTCCTTGTAGGCCTTGCGCACCAGGCTGTCGCCATAGAAGCCGTAGGTGATGCCGGAGGTGTGGCGCATCAGATCGAGAATGGTCATGGGGCGGACCGGGTCCACCAGCTCGAGCGTCTTGGTGCCGTCCTCCGCCTTCTTTTCCACGCCGACCTTCACATTGGCGAAGGAGGGAATGTACTTGGAGACGGGATCATCCAGCTTCATCTTGCCGTCCTGGATCAGCTGCATCGCCACGACCGAGGTGATCGCCTTGGTCAGCGATGAGAGGCGGAAGATGGTCTTGTCCGTGATCGGCGACTTGGACACCACGTCCTGCACGCCAAAGGTCTCGTGATAGACGTCCTTGCCGCGCTGGCGGATCAGGACGTCGGCGCCGGAGATCTTGCCGGTGTCGACCTCGTTCTTGAAGAACGCCGTAATCTTCGCAAGCTTCTCCGGATTGAATTTCGCGCCGGGCGGGATGTCGAACGTACCCTCGCTGGAAAAGGTACCCTGGGCGGCGACAGGCGACGCCGCAAGCAGCGCCAGCAGCACGCCGAAGGCCGGCGCACGCACGCAATTCCTCAAATACATCAATCCCTCCTCGGATTTATCCCAGGGAGTGTAGCGGAGGGGTCAGTCAGGGCCAAGGGCGCCAAGTGCCGCTTCGTGCAGGCTCGCGCTGTCGCGGGAGAAGCAGCAGAAGATGACATGATCGACAGCCGGCGCCTGTTCCAGCGCGCTCACGGTGGCCGCAACTGCGATCTGGGCCGCGCGATCGGCCGGAAAGCGGTAGATGCCCGTGGAGATCGCGGGAAATGCCACCGAGATCAGCTCATGCGTCTGACACAATTGGACCGCACGGCAATAGCAAGACGCGAGCAAATCGTCTTCGCCGCGGTCACCGCCATTCCACACTGGCCCGACAGTGTGGATCACATGCCTCGCCTTCAGCCGATAACCCTTGGTGATTTTGGCGTCGCCGGTCCTGCAACCGTGAAGCATCCGGCATTCCGCCACCAGGTCGGGACCTGCCGCCCGATGGATGGCGCCATCGACGCCGCCCCCGCCGAGGAGCGACGTGTTGGCGGCGTTGACGATGGCGTCAACGCCAAGTGTGGTGATGTCGGCAACGATGACTTCCAGCCGCGCCTTGCCTATCAGGCGGGCAGCCAAGAGCCGGCCTCAGACCGCGGCGTTGACCGCGATGCCCCTGTCGGCAAACAGCTGCTGCAATTCGCCGGCCTGGAACATCTCGCGGATGATATCGCAGCCGCCGACGAACTCGCCCTTGACGTAGAGCTGGGGAATGGTCGGCCAGTTCGAATAATCCTTAATGCCGTTGCGCAGCTCGGCCGACTCCAGGACGTTCAGGCCTTTGTAGCCGACGCCGATGTGGTCGAGGATCTGCACTACCTGACCCGAGAATCCACATTGCGGAAATTGCGGCGTGCCCTTCATGAACAGCACGACTTCGTTGGCCTTCACCTCGTTGTCGATAAATTGCTCGATGCTCATCTTCGCTTCCTTCTTGGCAGGCCTCTTTCGGCGCTGCCTTTCGCGGGACCGATCCGGCCGATCTAACCCGGTGACTGCCGTATATGTAAGCCCAAACCCTTGTTTGTCCAAAGTAAAATGGCGGGGAGCTGGCATGCGGTCCTGCGGGCGGGCCATCCTGCCAGCAGCTGCCATAGCCTGATGGCAGCCATATCATAGCCCCATAAGGCTTTTTTCCTGAAACGGACGCCCTATCTAGGACGAACTGTGCCCTAGGAACCTGTCTGCCGAAGTAACGTTCTCTCCCGGATTGGAGACCACCGTGACGAAAACAGCCTCCGCCGCGGCCCCTGTGACCGCTCCTGCTCCGTCACTGTTTGCCGATCCCGGGACGCTTTCCCAAAGGCTGGTTGACGCCTATCTGGCCGTTCGCAACGAGACCGAACGGCGCGCCGCCCCCCTCTCGGCGGAGGACCAGCTGATCCAGTCGATGCCGGACGCGAGCCCGGCGAAATGGCACCGGGCGCATACCACCTGGTTCTTCGAGCAATTCCTGCTCGGCGAGCATTGTGCGGGCTACGCGCCCTTCCATCCCGACTACGCCTATCTCTTCAATTCCTATTATGTCAGCGCCGGTCCCCGGCACGCCCGCCATCAGCGCGGCCACCTGACCCGCCCGAGCGCCGATGAGGTCACGACCTATCGCCGGCATGTCGATGCGGCGGTGGTCAAATTCTTCCGGACATCGGACGAAGCGACGCTGAGCAAGCTGGCGCCGCTGGTCGAGGTTGGGCTCAACCACGAGCAGCAGCATCAGGAATTGATGTACACCGACATCCTGCACGCCTTTGCGCAAAACCCGATCCCGCCGGCCTACGATCCGGCCTGGACATTCCCGGCCTCTACTCGCGGCAGCACCGAATGGGCTGACCTCAACGAGGGCATCCACACCGTCGGGCACGCCGACGACAGCTTTCACTTCGACAACGAAAAGCCGGCGCATCGCGCGCTGGTCGGACCGGTCAGGCTAGCGCGAAATCTCGTCACCAATGCCGAATGGCTCGCCTTCATGGCCGATGGCGGCTACCGCACGGCAACCCTGTGGCTGATGGACGGCTTTGCCGTTGTCGGCAACGAGGACTGGGAAGCGCCCGGCCACTGGCGCATGGTCAATGGCGAATGGCAGATCATGACGCTGGGCGGCCTGCAGCGGATCGATCCCGAGGCGCCGGTCTGCCATGTCAGCTACTACGAGGCGGACGCCTTCGCGCGCTGGGCCGGCAAGCACCTGCCGACCGAGATGGAGTGGGAGGTCGCCGCGCGCGCCGGCCTGCTCCATGACGCCTTCGGCATCGTCTGGCAATGGACCCGCAGCGCCTACTCGCCCTACCCCGGCTATCGCGCCATCGAGGGTGCCCTCGGGGAATATAACGGCAAGTTCATGGTCAATCAGCTGGTGCTGCGCGGCTCATCGCTTGCAACCCCGGCCGCTCACAGCCGTATCACCTATCGCAACTTCTTCTACCCCCACCATCGCTGGCAATTCACCGGACTGCGCCTCGCCGACTACGCCTGATTTTCATTGTCAATCACGCGCGGGAAAAGCGCGTTCGGGAGAGTATCATGAACGTACATGCCCCCGCTTTGGCCGAACCTCACCGCGTGGACGGCGCAACTTCCGCATTCGCAGGCGATGTGATCGGCGATCTCTCCAGGTTCCCCAAGAAGCTTTCGCCGAAGTATTTCTACGATGCGAAGGGATCGGAGCTGTTCGAGCAGATCACGGTACTGCCGGAATATTATCCGACCCGCACCGAGCTTTCGATCCTGCGCGAGCGCGGCGGCGAGATTGCACGATTGATCCTGCAAGGGGCGGCGCTGGTCGAATTCGGCGCCGGCGCCACCACGAAGGTGCGGCTGCTGCTCGAGCACGCGCGCCTTGCGGCCTATGTGCCGGTCGATATTTCCGGCGATTTCCTCAAGGCCCAGGCCGACGGCTTGCGCCGCGATTTCCCGGCGCTGGCGATCTATCCGGTCGCGGCGGACTTCACCGCGCCGTTCGCGCTGCCGGACGCCGTCGCCAACATGCCGAAGGTCGGCTTCTTTCCGGGATCGACGCTCGGCAATTTCGAGCCGCAGGAAGCGCAGGCCTTCCTGCGCAGCGCGCGCGACATCCTCGGGCGCGGGGCGCAGATGATCATCGGCGTCGATCTGGAAAAGGACGAGCGCACGCTCTACGACGCCTATAACGATGCCGCGGGCGTCACCGCGCGCTTCAATCTCAATGTGCTGGAGCGCATCAACCGCGAGCTCGGCGGCAATTTCGATCTCTCCGGCTTCATGCATCGCTCGGTCTACAACCGCGACCGCCATCGCATCGAGATGCACCTGATCAGCCGCAAGGCGCAGAGCGTGCGCGTGCTCGGCCATCAGTTCTCGTTCCGTCCGGGCGAGAGCATTCACACCGAGAACAGCTACAAATACAGCTTCGACCGCTTCACCGCGCTGGCGCAGGCCTCGGGCTGGCAGGTCAAGGAAAGCTGGACCGACAAGGCCAGGATGTTCTCCGTCCACGCGCTGACGGCGTCCGCCCAATAGTTGCGGGGCTGCACTGCACCGCGCTAGCCTTCCCTCCTCGAACCTGGGGGGAAGCCATGAACGTCGCCATCATCTGTACCGCGCTGCTCGGACTTCTGCTGTTCGGGCTGGGATTTTATGTGTCGCTGCAGCGCCGGGAGAACCGGCGCAGCGTCGGCCATGAGGCAAGCCCGGTCGATCCGCTGCATCGCGCGGTGCGCGCGCATGCCAATACGGCCGAATACGCGCCGTTCTTCGCGGTGCTGTTCCTGTGGTACACGACGCGCCCCGCCCCGGCCTGGATCCTCGCCAGCATCGTGCTGGCGACCGTGGCGCGCTTTGCGCTGGCCGGCGCCCTCTTGTTCGGCGCCTCGCTCAACCGGCCGAATCCGGCGCGGCTGTTCGGCGCGCTGCTGACCTATATCTGCGGGATCGTGCTGGCGGCAGGCCTGCTCGTCACCTGAGCTGCCCCGTCGCCTGATCTTCAGGTTTTGGCGCGGGACTTGTCGCGCGCCGCCCTCGGCCTGCGCGACGGTACGATGCGCGGCGCCGGCACCCAGACGTCGTTGACGCGCTCGGCGCTCAAGAGCCAGGCATGGATGATCCGCCATTTGTCGTGGCCGCGCGACTGGAAATCCAGCAGCGGCGACTTGGCATCTTCCAGCTCAAAAAAGAACTTCAACGAATCCTTCCCCGTCGGGCCGCTCTGGTCGACCGTCTGCCGGACGATCCAGCGGTCCCATTCTTCGAGGATCAACGACTTAGCTTCGTGTTGTTTCATGGGCGCGCGTTCCCGGCCACGGCATCCGTGGGGGTTGAGGGTTATCGCGCTGGTCCGGGTTATGGCGAGAAGATGTCAGCGCCGCCGCGCCCTAAAAGACACCTTATCGTTAACGAAGGTCGCAGAAACTTATTAAACCTTTCTGAACTTTTGAGTCGAGTCCGGAATGGCTATGACCAGCGAATACCCTTTTATCGTCGAAATTTTGACGCCGACTCAGATGACTTATGGCGCGCGGCTTGGCTGGGGTGAGTTTGTTTCGTGCCAGGGGAAGTTAGTTATGAGCAACGCGTTTCCGCAAACGACCGGGCAGGCTTCCCGGTCCGCATTTATTACTGAAGAAGATAGCGACTGGGATACCGGCATGGAGCACGACGTGGTGTCGCTGCTCGAGGAAAATGCCCGGCTCCGTGCATTGGTAGTGCGGCTTTCCGATCTCGTGCTGAAGAGCGTCGTCGATCAGAAATAGGCACTATTCTTCCGGCTTCGAGCGCAGCGACAACGATTCCCACACCGCGATCATGATCATGATCGCGGTGGTGAGGATCAACAGCCATAACGGCGACAAATCGTGTCCGACCAGCCAATGGCTGCGAACGCGAGGATGCCGGCTATGTGCGAGAGCTGCAGAAAGCCGCGGATCGCGTGCCTGAACAGGATGGTCCCGACCAGGAACAGGAGCGGGCCGCCCACGGCGGCCAGCACGGTTTTGCTGTCGGAATGGCCGCCTGGATGCTTGAGCACGAGTTCGCACCGCGCGGATTATCCGCTGCCATGGCCTTGTCCTGCGTCTCGGGCCTAAAGCGCGATAAGAAATCGCGCTTTAGATTCTCGTTTGGGCAGGATCTCGGCGCAAACGCTTCGCGTTTGTCGCAGGGAATACCGCTTCACACTTTTCCGGATCATGCCCTAGCTCTCCGGCACGCCGGTTTGCAGCGCCAGGGCGTGCAGGACGCCGCCCATCTGGCCCTTCAGCGACTGGTAGACGATCTGGTGCTGCTGCACACGGGACTTGCCGCGGAAAGATTCCGAGATCACGGTCGCCGCGTAGTGGTCGCCATCGCCAGCCAGATCCCGGATCGTCACCTCGGCGTCGGGAATCGCTGCCTTGATCATCGATTCGATATCGTGGGCGTCCATCGGCATTCCAGCAGACCTCCTGGGGGCTTCGAATCAAGGCACGGATCGCGCGGCCGTGATGGCCGAAATCTAGCGCGGTCGGCCTTCTAGGTCACGTATGTCCGCACTATATTCCGACGACCCAAGGTTTGGAATCTGCCCAATTGTCCCGCATCGATCACGACGGGCTGATCAAAAAAGGCACAAAACCCATGAAACTCCCCGGTCCCGACCATCCAATCACCATCGCGCCCAACCCAAAGCGGGTCCGCGTCTCCGTCGGCGGCACCGTCATTGCCGACACCACCCACGCGCTGGTCCTGAAGGAGGCCCGCTATCCCGCTGTGCAATATGTGCCGCGTGCGGACGCCAACATGGCGCTGCTGGAGCGCACCGAGCGGGTGACGCACTGCCCCTACAAAGGGGATGCGAATTATTTCAGCATCAAAGCCAACGGCACGACGCTGGAGAACACGATCTGGACCTATGAGGAGCCCTACCCGGCGATGGCCGAGATTGCCGGGCATCTGGCGTTCTATCCCGACAAGGTGAAGATCGAGGAAGTGGCGTAGGTCGCCTCGCACCTATCGTCATTGCAAGGAGCGATAGCGAGGAAGCAGGCGCCTGCCACCGGGAGAAAGGCACAAATCGTCCTTGCTCAATCCGGTTGCCGCTGCGAGATTTGAGCGTCATCTGCCGGGGGGAGCCCCATGACGACCATCTCAACGACCTCGGCCGACGTTCACGCCGCGCCGAAGGTCAAGACGCGCAATCTGTCGCTCGATCGCGCCCGTACCTTCCTGACGCTGGTGGTGATCCTGCATCACGCCGTGATCCCCTACACATATTACGGCCATACCGACCCGAAGGAATTCTTCGGCTTCGACATGATCGTGCTCGCCACGGACAGCTTCTTCATGGCGATGTTCTTCTTCCTGTCGGGTCTGTTCGCATGGCCAGGCATCGCGCGGAAGGGAGCGGTGGACTATCTGTCGGACCGCCTGCTCCGGCTCGGCCTGCCCTTCGTGATCTGCGCCTTCACGGTTATTCCGCTCGCCTATTACGCCATCTCGCTGCGACAGCATCCCGAGATCGGCTTTTCTGAATTCTGGTGGACCACGATCACCAAAGGCCCGTGGCCGAGCGGGCCGATCTGGTTTCTTTGGGTGCTTTTCGCCTTCGACGTGGTGGCATGCATTCTGTACCGGCTCTCGCCGAACATGCTCGATCCGATCAATCGGCTCTCGCTGTACGGTCGCCGGCGGCCCGCGGCATTCTTCGCAGTCATGCTCGCCGTCACCGCAGCGTTTTACGTTCCCGGCCTGATGTACTACGGGCCGGCGAGTTGGCTCGAGTTCGGGCCGTTCTCGGTGCAGCACGGGCGAGTGCTGCTGTACGCCACCTACTTCTTTTTCGGCGCCGGCATTGGCCTTGCGTCTATGGATCGCGGCTTGCTGGCACCGGATGGCCGGATGGCGAGGGTCAGCTGGGACTGGATGATACTGGCGATCGTTCCGTATTACCTCATGTGGGTGCTGATCGGCATCAAGCGCGAGAACCTCGGAAACCCGTCACCGCTGCCTGACTGGTATGAGGCGGCCTACGCCGTCTGCTTCACCGTCTTCAGCGTGGCCATCCTGTTCCTGATCCTGGCGTATTTCCTGAGGTTCGCACAGTCAGGCAAGAGCGTGCTCGATCTGATGCAGGCCGACGCCTTCGGCATGTTCCTGGTGCACTATCCGATCGCGCTTTGGCTGCAGTACTGGATGTTTGGCTTCAACATGCCGGCGACCGTGAAAGCACCCGTCGTTTTCGTATTGACGGTCGCATTCAGCTGGGCGCTGACGCGGGCGCTACGACAGATACCCGGCGCGAAAAAGGTGCTGTGAGGTGCGCTGCCGGAACTAACCGTTGCCGCTCATGTAGTTCGGCAGCCAGCTTTCGAACGCCTTCGTCAGCGCCGCGATCTCAACCGGCGTTTCGCCCGCAACCGCGATCGTATCGCCGCCCGTGGTGCCGATGCGCGCGCAGGGCACGCCCGCGCCCTTCATCTTGGCGAGCACGAGACCGGCGTCGGCGGCGGGCACGGTGACGATGTAGCGCGCCTGGTCCTCGCCGAACCAATAGGCATGCGGCACGATCGAGGACGGCGCGGCCAATAGCTGTGCGCCGATATTGCTCGCCATCGCCATTTCGGCGAGCGCGACCAGGAGTCCGCCGTCGGAGACGTCGTGCACCGCAGTGGCGGTGCCTGCGTGGATCATGCCGCGCACGACGTCGCCGTTGCGCTTCTCGGCGGCCAGATCCACCGGGGGCGGCGCGCCCTCTTCGCGGCCGCAGATGTCGCGCAGATACACCGATTGTCCGAGCCAGCCCTTGACGTCACCGATCAGCAGGATCGCTTCGCCGGCGGCCTTGAAGGCGAGCGTTGCCGATTTGGTGAAATCGTCGAGCACGCCGACGCCGCCGATCGAGGGCGTCGGCAGGATCGCCCGGCCATTGGTCTCGTTGTAGAGCGAGACGTTGCCGGAGA
>Ga0081540_1003906_pt1 | contig 11608 bp, 7 predicted proteins | sample TabmetS2T1R1_FD_71024 | JGI IMG/M metagenome (GOLD analysis project Ga0081540, IMG submission 71024) | Tabebuia heterophylla rhizosphere microbial communities from the University of Puerto Rico - S2T1R1 | ecosystem: Host-associated > Plants > Roots > Rhizosphere ...
CCAGCGATCCCACAATTCCGTCTTCTCAGCCGCCGTAAACCCTCGACGAAAGCCTCGATCCATCGTCACACTCCATCTTTTCGCTCTAAGATAAAGTGTTGCGTCGACCGGTTGAGGCCACCGTCACTAGCGGACACCCCGTTCCTTTCCTGCCCGCGTCCGCTCCACCCCCAAAACCGGACGTTTACGGCTACGGCAGCCATGTCCGCTAAGGACCAATTGCAGACATCTACTCGAGAGCCCGTTTAAGCCAAAGCGGGCATCGGGGCGCCGGCTGAAAGGTTGGCCTAATCTGACACGACTTGGAGAGTTTGGACGTGGCCGTCCGAGTAGCAGGCGCCGCACCGCTGTTTTCAACGGTTGCCGCCATCTCCTATAATTGAGTAAGGAGCCCAGAACAGCGGATGCGCGTAGGCAAATTCGGTCTTGCCGTCAGCGCCAACGTAACCAGGCCCATCCATCAGCGCAATCATTGCCTGGCGCAACCCCTCGGAGCGCGTCAGCTTGGGATCGGCCGCTTGACGCCTAAAGAGATCAGTGACAAGGCCCATGGCCGATTGCGAATGGACCGACCAGTTGGTGACCAGAATGGCGCGCGTGCCCGCGTAGAAGAATGCGCGGCCAAGACCGGAGGCGGCCTCCGCGCCCGCGCCCGACGCCGCGCCAGTGTTGCAAGCCGAAAGCACAACCCAGTCGGCATCGAGCTTGAGGGAAAGAATTTCTTCCATCGTCAGCAATCCGTCGCCATCGACCCCTGCGGCAGCGGGTGCCGACAGCGCCAGGGCCGGCTGGTTCAACCCATCGAGCTCACCCGGTACCAAGCCGTGGGTTGCGAAGGCCAGTACCTTGAAGCCGGAAAGGTCAGTCGTTTTCACGATCCGCTCGTTGGCTTGCTTGCCAAGTTTGAGCACCTTCGCCGGATCTGCCTGCAGGGCGAGTGCGATCGACCTCAACTCCTCAGCGGTGTCTGGTAGGCGTGGCAGCATCGCAAGTTGGGCGCTGTCGATCCCATCGAGCTTCGGCGATGAGCGGCGCTTCAGCGACAAGCCTCGTGTGGCGGCGGATGTCTCGGCAAGTCTCGTCGGCTCGGGCGATTGTCCGGACTGCCCGACATCCTCTTCCTGCTCAGTGCTGAAGATGGGATCGCCGAACGCGATCAGCTCGGTTCGGTCCGGTTTGCCTGGAGGTAGCTTGCGAAGCGTTCTGAGTGCTGCCGATGACGGAATCATCGAAACGGCGTGCGTCCGCGCCAGCCAGGGCACGTTGCCATAACCCGAGAAAAGCGGATCGTCCTCCGAAGTAACGGTTGCTGGCGCCGTCGGCAGAAGCGAGAGCGGCAACAGCCCCAATGCGCCGTTCGTGACGACGATCAGGCTTTTCGAGTTTCTCCAACCCGCCTCGACAGGCTTCAAAAGCAGCGAATAGATTTCGTGCGCCAGCGCGAGGTCGAACGGAGGAATATCGGAGATCAGTGCAGCCTGCGGCTCGAGGGATTCGCGTAGCTTGTTCACTCTGCTCTGAATTTCGCCAGCGGTTGCATTGATTGCCGCGAACACAACCGTACCTTGCTTTGATACCGCCCAGACGAAGCTTTTGTCGCGGCCGAAGTAAAACGACAGCATCGACTCGCCCGGCATCAACGCCTCTTTGATCTGCTCGACGCTGGGCGGCTGCGGGTCGATCAATTCAGCATAACGCGGGAAGCGCTTGCCGATTTCGTCGCCGACTTTCCTGCGATCGGCGCGCAGCTTGTCGATCCTCGCCTTGGTCGCGTTGATAACGGAATCGTCGCGCTCATCGGAGGCCAGCGCGTTATTCAGAGCTCCAAGCGCCGCGTTGATCTGCTTCCCGAGATCCTGTTCATTGCGCACGAATTCGGCGAGCGCGGGGTCTGTCGTCACGCTCCGGGCGCTCGATTCCGACAGCGCGCGCTGCACCGACCGACCGCGAACCGCGTCAGCCAACGCAAAGGTCTCAAGCGCTACCTGATCGTCGCCGCCTTCCGCCCTGGCCAACAGCCCGATGTACGACTCCACGATGCCACTCAGGCGCTGACGTCGCGCAACGCTGACTGTATCGTCATCATCGGCGGCGTTCTCACGCGACGCCGCGATCAAAATCGGAATGGCGGCCTTGAACTCCTTGATCGCATCGGTGCTGCGGCCAGCCAGCGCGTAGCCCATCGCCAGCGTACCCCGTGCATCGGCTGTATCGAAATGCCGTTCGCCTAGCTGTCTGCTTCGTTTGTCGACGAGCGCCTGCGCCGCGGCGAGCCCCTCCGGGATCTGGCCTGATGCGTACAGCGCGGTGATCCGCGAGCCATTAAGCTCGAGCAATTGCTTGCGACCGGGCTCCCACCTTGAAATCGCGCGGTCGAGCTCGGCGTAGAGTGCGGCCGCTTCCCGCCCCTTGCGCTGAAAGATCAGCACGGCCCCGAGCTGCGAAAGCGTAATCGCCGTAACCTGACTCTCATTCTTGATTCCTGTCATCCGCTGGATATCGAGTGCTGCTCGATAGAGTTGCTCGACTTCAGCGTAACGTCCTTGGTCGACCAGCACATTCGCCAGACCCATCACGAACTTGACCGTCTTTGGATTGTATTTGCCCTGTAACTTGAGGCGTGACAGCAGCACCTGGCGGACGTCGGCCTCCGCTTCGGCAAGCCGCCCTTGCTTTGCCTTCATTCGTCCAGCGTTCAGAAGATTGAGATCGGCTGCGTGAGCCATTAGGTCCGGAGGGACGCGACGTTCCCATTTCCCGCTGTCCGCAATTGCGGCACGCTTGTAATCGGCGGACCGCTTGTAGGCCGCTTCGGCCTCGCGATATTGGCCGCGCGCCTCAAACACCGCCGCTTGCGAGGCTTCGTAATCGGCCTCCCAAGACCGCCCGTAGAGTTGGTAGCTCTGCCGAAGCCTTGGAAGGCCGCTGGTGCGTGCCTCAGTGATCGCAAGATTCATGCGCTGCAGATAGCCCTCGGCCTGGGCTACATCGCCCACCGCAATGGCGCTCACGATGATGTTCCAGGATGAGTTCACGATCCAACCGACGAGGTGTTGCGCAGTTGCGGTGCGATGGAGGTCCTGAAACGCCTGCAGCGCGCCCTTGGGATCACCCTGGTGCGCTTTGACGATGCCGATAAACTGCCCTGCAAGATGGGCGAGGTGGACATCGCCCGCCGCTTGCAGCGCTTTCTGGGCGTCGGCCAGTGCCTCGTCAACACGGCCAAGCGTCAGCCGCGCATTGCCGCGGTTGTAATAGAAGGTGGCCGCGTTCGGGCTGCCAGGTGCGGGCTCGGCATCGGCCTGCGCCTTCATGTCCGAGTGGCTCTTTGGATCGGGCTTTTCGCTGTCGAGAACTGACGCAATGTCCTTGATCGTGCGTGGCGGCGGCACGAAACCGGCGGGCAGCGCGCGGCTCAGGTCCACGACCTCCTTTTTTGCGCCGCCCTCGATTGTGATCGCCACATTGGCACGGGCATTGGCCTTGTTGAGCGCGGCCATCACGCAAGCACGAACCTTTGGGATAACGCCGGCGCGGCACTTTGCAAGATTGGCTTCGCGATCCCCTCCGCCGCCCTTTAGGCCCTGCATGCACGCCTGCACATTGGGTCGGCCAACAGATTCAATGCAGGCCCCGCGTGCCTGCTCGAGGGTAAGCGCAAAGCAAGGCCCTGACGACGCGATCAGAAAACCGGTCGCAAGCAGCATATGCGCGCGGAGTAGCCGAAACGAAGCGCGGCAACTTCCAACGCGAATCGTATTAGACCCTCGCATGTTGAAAGCACCAATTCGTGCCCAAGTGACCATTCTATCCTTACCGGTCGCGCTGTAATGCTGCCGTGATGTCGCACCTGGTCAACTCGACCCGTCGCGATTTTGGAATTTCGAGCAAAACGCATCTCGAAGCGCAAGGAAGTGGCTATGTCTGCTATGGGCCGGCGCGGCGGACCGTAGATGAGCAGATCACCGAACTCCAAAAAGTTTGCCAAAGTGGAGAAGCTCGGCAGCCGCCGCCCTATCGATGGCCGCGATACGATCCGAAAGGTCGGAAATCATGGTCTTCATTGACCAAAGACGCCCTTCAGGCCCGTGTAGACAGATCCCGCCGCCGTAACTACGACCCCGGCAAGGGGACCAATCATCCGCATGAGATCTTGGATACGGCGTGCGCGCCTGCGCATGGTCTCCTCGCCGACATGTTGTCCTAGCATGCGGGCTGCGCGGTACGCCGCCGCGTTCGGTTTCCCGGCGGACGCGATCGTTGTCGGCAGCATCCACAGCACCAGGTTCACTAGGATGTTGCCGGTGAGAAAGCTGAGTGCGATGCTCAGTCCGTATTCCACTGTTTCCCGCCATTCGCGCAGCGACGCTGGCACGATCGATGTTCCATCGACATAGGAAACGATGGAGAACATTCCGAACACGCTGAGTGAGGCGATCAGTATGCCTAATCCGAACGCGCCGCGAAATCCGATCCGGCTGAAGGCGTAGGCCGCCATTCCGAACGGCAGCGGAATGATAAAGGACGCAACCCTCAAATAGAGCTGTGGCGCATCGAGCTTCATGATCACGAGATAATGCGCAAATAGCAGCATCAGCGTCGGGACCAGTACATAGATTCCGCCGTTGAGGAACAAAAACCGCGCAGGCCGGTCATACAGCGCCAGCGAGGTGTTGACCTGATCGAGCCGGCGCTGCAGCCGGTCAAGTTCCGCGACGGCTTCCTGAATTTCCTCGATGATGGGGAGGACCATCCGCAGGTCGCGGCTGCAATGCTTGCAGACGGCGGCCTCATCCTTGATCGTCTCGGCGCAAAACGGACATTCCATTGCGACTACGCCGGCCGCGACCGGGACAGGCGTCCGCGCCTGGTCGCCAGCCGCGCCTGGGCCCGCTCGAGCTCGGCGCGCAGCTTATCGCGCTTTTGCAGGAGCTCCATCCGTTCGGCGAGCAGCGCCGGCGGGATCGCGGTGTCGCGGCTGCAACTCGCGCAGACCGGAGCCTGTTCGTCCTTCTCCGAGTGGCAGAACGGACATTGCATCAGGGCACAATCTTGAGCAGGAAGCTGGTGGTGGAAACACGGCCTTCCGAGTCCTTGACGTCGATCCGCACCAGGTGATCGCCAGGCGGCAACAGCGCATCCGGCATGTCGATCCCGGTCGGCTGAACGAACGGCTTGACGCGCGGCGTCAAGTCAACATTCGGCTGCTTAAGGTAGATGACCTTCAATCCGTCGAGGTCTATGGTCGATCCTCCCAGCGGCTGGAACTTGACCTGAAGATGGATCGGCGACGGCTTTGCGCTGCCTTCCTCCAACACGGTGATCTTCGGTCCGCGGGTGATCCCGCGATTCGAATTCGGCACTGCGCCCTTCATGGGCGGCAGCGCGGCTTCCTCAGGCGTAATCAGCGCTGTCGCGAATGCCGGGGCCGGCATGGCTAGGAGGATCGCGAGAACGGCGGTACGAATGATTTTGACCGGTCTAATCAACATCGAAATGCTCACTCACTCGCTTGTACGATATGGACATAGTCTTGCAGGGTCAACGCCGTCCGCCATCACCGATGATCGTATAAGGCGCCCAGAAGAGCGGATGTCCGTAGGTGAACTCGGTGTTCCCGGATGCGTCGAGGAAACCTTTGCCGTCCATCAGTGCCACCATGGCCTGGCGCAGCGCCTCGCCGCGCGTCAACTTGGCGTAGTCGGCCTGCCGCTTGAATAGATCGGTGATCAGATCCTTGGCGGACTGGGAATGCACCGACCAGTTGGTAACGAGGAGCGCGCGCGATCCCGCATAAAAGAAAGCGCGGCCAAGTCCGGACGCCGCCTCTGCGCCGGCCCCGGCACCAGCCCCGGTGTTGCAGGCGGAAAGCACGACCCAGTCGGCGTCGAGCTTGAGCGAAAGGATCTCCTCCATGGTCAACAGCCCGTCGCCTTCAGTCCCTGACACCGAAGGCGCCGACAACGCCAGGGCGGGTTGGGTCAGCCCGTCGAGCTCCCCGGGCACCAGACCATGGGTGGCGAAGGCGACGATCTTGAAGCCGGAGAGATCCGCCGACTTCACCGCCTTCTCGTTGGCGTCCTTGCCGAGGTTGAGCACCTTGGTCGGATCGGCCTGCAACGCCAGCGCGATGGATTTCAGTTCATCCGCCGTGTCGGGCAATCGCGGCAGCATGCCGATGTCGGCCTTGTCGGCGTCATCGAGCTGCGGGGTGTTGCGTCGCTTCAGCGGCACGCCGCGCGTCGTTACCGAGGCGTCGGCGACTTGCACCGGCTTGTCGGCCTTGGCAGCATCTTCCGCCTGTTCCTTGTTGAAATAGGGGTCGCCGAAGGCAATCAACTGCTCCCGCGTCGACTTGCCCGGCGGCAATTTGCGCAGGGTTTGCAGCGCCGAGACCGAAGGCACGACCGTGACCGCATGGGTGCGGGCGAGCCAAGGCACGTCGCGATAGCTGGAAAACAGCGGGTCGTCATTGGCCTTGACCTCGCTCGGCGCAGTCGGCAGCAGGGACAGCGGCAACAGGCCGAGCGCGCCATTGGTCACGACGATCAGATTCTTCGCAGGCTTCCAGCCTCCCTCATCGCCCTTCAGCAACAAGCCGTACAACTCGTAGGCGAGCTTCACGTCAAAGGGCGGAATGTCCGATACCATCGCCACCTTGGGTTCCAGTGCCTCGCGCAATTTGGTGACCCTCGAATTGAGGTCGCCGAGCGTCATCTTGATGCGTGAGAAGTGGACTGGACCGTCTTTCCGCGCGACCCAGACAAAGCTGTCGAAGCGGCCGAAATAGAACGACAGCAACGCCTCGTCGTCGGCGAGTTGCTTCTGCAGGTCGGCGACGCTAGGCGGCGGCGGATTCACCAGGTTGCCGTATTGCGGGAATTTGCGCGCGATCTCCTTGAGCGCCTGGGCGCGGGCGTTCTGCAGCGAATTGATTTCAGCCTGGATCGCCTTGAGCGCCTTCTCGTCGCGTTCTTCCGGCGGCGACGACAGCAGATTGTTCAGTGCCGCCACCGCGGCGCCGACTTTCTTCTCGCCATCCTGCGCGGTGCGAATGAGATTGGCCAGTTCCGGATTGTCTGTCGCCGAGCGCGCCGACGAAGCCTGCAGCGCCCGCTGAACCGCCTGCCCGCGCAGGATGTCGGCGTAGCCAAAGGTTTCCTCCGCCACATTGGTCGGCGCAAGCGAGGGATTGAGTGCAAGCACCCGCAAATAGCCTTCCACGACAAAGCGGACGCGCCCTTCGCGCGCGGCCGCCGTCGCGCCACTGTCGTCGTCGCCGCCACCCTGCATGTTGAGCAAGATCGGGATCGATTCCTTGAACGCCTCCAGTGCTTCGGCCGCCTTCGAGTTGCGGGCTTGCGCGATCGCGTAGAAGCCGCGCGCCACCGCCGTGTTGAAGCTCTTGTCGCCCGACCGGCTGCGTTCCCTTTCAAACGTCCGCTGCGCGATTTCCAGCGCGTTGGCGTTGCTGCCCGCGGTCAGCATGATGGAAACCCGCGACAGGCCACTGCTGATCGCCTCGCGTCGCGACGGCTCCCATTTGGCGGTCCAGACATCGATCTGGTCGTAGAGCTTCGCCGCGTCGTCGTAGCGCCGCTGCAGGCTGAGAATTTGCGCAAGGAACGATTGGGCCCCGACCATGGCTCCGGATTCCGCGCCAAAGCCGAGGCTCTGATAAGTCTCGATCACCTGGCGCTGCAGCTGCTCGGCTTCCTGATAGCGACCTTGCTCCTGAACAACATAGACGAGAACGCCGAGCACGCCTGCGGTATCGACGTGATACTTGCCGGACTTGCTGAGACGGCTCAGCAAGGCGTGGCGAACGGCAGCTTCGCCCTCGCCAACGCGCCCCTGTTTGACTTGGACCCGCCCCTCCAGCGCGAGCGCCCAATCAGCGGCGCGTTCGTATTCGCCCTCCGCCGGCTTGGTCTCCCATTGTGGTAGATATTTGAGCACATCCATATAGGCCAGCGCGGCCCTGTGGTAGCTGGCCTCCGCTTCCGCGTAGAGCCCTCTCGCCTCGGCAACACGCGCGTTGCCATCCTCGACATTGGCCTGCCAACTCGAGCCATAGATCGGGAAGTTGGGCCAGCGCTTGGCTTCCGCAAGCAGGGTGCGATTGCGCGCGGCGTAGCCTTCTGCCGCATTGATGTCGCCGTTACGGATCGCCGCGGCGACGAGGCCAAAGTTCAGACCGAACAGCCTGCCCCTGCCCTTAGCGGAGAAGGCCGCCACTTGCTTGGCCACGATCTCGTTTGCGCGCTTTTGCTGACCGACATCGCGAAGCCGGCGCACAAGGAACTGCTCGTAACGGCTGGCTACGGTAACGTAGTCCGCCCCCTTGCCATAGCTAACTGCCAACTCCGCGTCCGCGAGCGCCTCGTCGTTGCGGCCAAGCAGCGCCCTCGCCTGACCTCGCTTGTAGTAAGAGTCGGCAAGTTGAAGGCCCTTCAGGTTGTTCGGCACCTCCGCCTCGGCTGCAACCCGCACTGGTCCCGTACGCGAGGGATCCGGCTTCTGCTGATCGAGAATGGCCGTGACGTCAGAGATCGTGCGGGGCGGTGCAACCATACTGGTCGGGGCAGCCTTGGCTATTTCTGCAGCGGTTGGGGCGTCCTCGGCCTTCGGAGTCGCCTGCTTGGACAGCGACTTCTCCATCGCGGCCTGGACGCAGGCCTGCACCTTCGGCCTGGCCTTTTCGCGGCAGGCCTCCATGCTGCCGCCGCCCGCCTTCATGCAGGCTACGACGATGGGCCTGCCGACGCTTTCGCGACAGCCCTCGATCACTTGCTTGGAGTCGACGGCCGACGCCGGCGCTGCAGCGAGCAGGAAAATGCCCACTGCGACAATTCGTTCTGCACACATCAAATACCCCGCGATGAAAAAATCGCGCACTCCAATATGGGGGTATTTGAGAACAAATAATCCAGCCCGGTCAAGCGCCGCGCCGGGCACTTCTCGGTCACATTGCACTGGAACCGCGGCTCCACGCCGGCGGTGAAACTCCACCGGAGCCACAGCTACGCGTTGTATACACCGTCTTTGCGTAGACGCCGGATCGTGGATGCTTGTCGATCACCTTGTCGACGCGGCCGAAGGCCTTCTTGGTGAAGTTGTCACGCTCAAGCGCAGCTATGCTGGCTCGGTAAACATCCGCTGAACTGGCATAACATGCCGAAGCGGCGGGCGCCATTGCTTCGGCATGGAGATTGAGTGCACACAACTTCTTTCGGCGTCTGCTGTGGGTCACAAGCTGACCTCGGCCGCAACCCTTGTTCATGTCAGCTTTGGGGCATTTGCAGACATCCTGGCCCGTCAGAGCGATATCTGCTCACCTCCTGGAAGCGGACATCGTTAGTTTGGACGGCCCATATCGGCGAAGGGCCAATAGGCGACATACGGCCTACCTCAGCCAACAACTCGACGCCGAACGTTCGGACAAGCTAGCTAAAAAACGCATCGTCCGGTTTGAGCGTAATTTTTCTGTATCACGCCACAATGGATGTTGCAGGTTTGATTATCGCCGGTGTTTCGGACGCAGCGTGACAAGCAAGCCGCATAGCTACAGCCTCCTCCGGCCGCCGCAGCAGCAGCGGCGCTGCCGCTGTTATTTTCTGAGCTGCCACTCACAGGCTTTGGCTTATCTTGCGGTTGCTTTGCGCTGCCCTTGGCTTGGGGTCTCTCGGGTTCCTGCCGCCGCTCGCATTCATTGTAGTCGTTGATACGATAGCCAGCCCGGCAAGTGATCTTGACACAACGGTCGCCATCCGTACGGAAGCCGGTGTCGCAAATGAGCGGACAAACGCGGCTGGTCTTACGCTTCACAGCGTCGAAAGCTTCGATGCTGGCGGCCTTCACCTCCAGCTTCAAGCCTGCGTGTTTGTTGAAGAGGTCGAGCGCCTTCTGCGATGCGGCGTTCCAGTTGCCGTCGACGGTGGCGGTCGTGCAGCCGACGCGGCGCAGTTCTGCCTGCAGGGCGCGCGGTAGATCGACGGTAGGCTGTTCCGGCTTGTCGGCGGGGGCCACAGCCGCGAGCTGCTGCTTCTTCTCCTCCGCTGCCTTCTCCGCGGCGAGACGGGCCTGCTCCGTATCGGCGGCTTTCTCCTGTTCAGCTTGCTTAGCCTTCTCGGCGGCCAGCCGGACTTTCTCCTGCTCGGCGAGGCGTGCCTTCTCTGCGCCTGCGACCTTCTCTTGCTCGACCTGCTTCGCCTTCTCGGCGGCGACGCGGGCTTCTTCAGCCGCCTTGGCTGCTGCTGCTACCTTGGCCTGCTCAGCCTGCCGTGCCCCTTCGACTGCGAGGCGCGCCTTCTCTTGCTCAGCCTGTCGAGCCTTCTCGACTGCGGCGGAGCGGTTCTCCTCCGCCGCGATCTTCTTCACCTGGCCCTTCGCAAGGTCGGCATAGAACCCCTCAGGGTATGTGCGGAGGAAAGCCTCCCAGCCGTCCCGGGTGCCCAGTTGCAGCGCCAGCTCGTAGTCGCGCCGGATAGCAGTCTGTGGGTCTGCCTGCGGCCCTGTGGCCGTCGGCCTCGCTGCAACGAGCGGCACGTCATCACCGCCCAGAGAGCCGTAGACGTAGGGCTCCTGCTTGTTGCCGGTGTTCTTCAGGACGTCATCGCGGACATAGCCGAAGGCACGGCGTAGATCGAGACCCGGCTTGACGACATGATTCACCAGCGCCGTGGTGAAGGGGCTATTCTTGCCGTCGCCGTCAGACGCGGTCGATCCCGCCTTCGAGGCGAACGCGATCAGGGTGTTCGGACTGGTCGGCTCGACCTTCGCCAGACCGCGCCCAACAGCACGCGAAGCGAGAGTGCGCTTCATTGACCTTGTGAAGGGGCTATCACGGCAAGCATCGAGGATCACGAGCCGCAGCTTCTTCGCGGGCTCAATGGACACGAGGACGCGTTCCAGCGAGAGCGCCTCGTCGAAGATGTCGATGTCGCGTTCCAGGACAGCATCGACAGGAACGAGGTAGTTCACCCCATCGACCTCAATGCCATGACCGGCATAGTAGATGACGGCGACATCGGCATCGCGAGACTTGTCGACGAAGTCGCGCAGGGCGCGCCGCATGTCGGCGATCTTGAGATCGCGACGGAGGCTGACATCGTCGAAGCCAGCCGTCTTAAGGGTGTCGGCCACAAGCGCCGCATCGTTGGCTGGGTTCGCCAGCCGAGCGACCTTGTCGTAGCTGGAGTTGCCGATAACCAGGGCGACGCGCTTCTCGGCCAACGCGGGGCTCCCGGCGAGGCACCAGCCTGCCAGCATCAACCCCCAGATCATCTTCCGAAGCGCGCCCATCCCAGCTACATAGATCGCATCAAAAGCTACGCATATTCAAGCCGGTACTAATCTGTTCCTCTGTGAGGATCGTCACCTTCAGCACCGGAATGGGGATGAATCGTTGGCTGGTCGGGTTCGTGTCCGCAGTGGGTCACGTGTGGACGGCGCCCTGGCAAGAACTTTCTGACGTTTGCAGCACTGGTCGGGTGCGGTCACGTGTCCGGCCTGTTGGTGCGGCAGGTATGGCCGCTGGCCCTAATGCTCTGCGCGGAACGGGTCCCAATCGTTAGCCCGCACTCGAAGTGCGATGACCCAAACGGGT
>Ga0081540_1003907_pt1 | contig 11608 bp, 9 predicted proteins | sample TabmetS2T1R1_FD_71024 | JGI IMG/M metagenome (GOLD analysis project Ga0081540, IMG submission 71024) | Tabebuia heterophylla rhizosphere microbial communities from the University of Puerto Rico - S2T1R1 | ecosystem: Host-associated > Plants > Roots > Rhizosphere ...
CCAAGGCGAGCAGCAGCAGTGAGACGGCGATCTCGACGACGCGCGTGCTGATCAACGCGGGGGAATTGTCCGCGGGGGCGGTCGGATCTTCGACGACGATGTCAGCTTCGGGCGCGGGCATCGCTATCGCGGTAGCCCCGGCTTGCGGCGGTTCGCGATCGAACTATGCGACGAGAACAAATCAGCCGCGTACTGTCGCCCATAGCAGTCCCGCTTGCGACCACTAGTGTGCGACAAATCCCGCCTCGCTCATGAGGTTTTTGTTCAGCGCGTCGTCCGTTTCGAGGAACTTCACCATGTCGCCGCCGGTGAGGAAGATCGGCTTGAGCGCCTGCTTCTCCATGTACTCCTTGTATTCGGCGGTCTGCGTGAGCTTCTTGAACAGATCGACGTAGAACGCCGTTTGCTCCGGCGTCACCTTGCCCGGCAGGAACATGGCGCGCAGCATCAGATATTGGATGTCGAGCCCCTCGTCCTTGCAGGTCGGGATGTCGTTCCAGGACATGTCGCCGGCGACTTTGCCCTTGTATTCGATCCGCTCCTTGTCGAAGACGCACAGCGGCCGCACTTGGCCGGCGCGCCAGACTTCGAGATTCTCCGACGGGTTGTTGACGTTGGCGGCGGTGTGATTGCCGACGAGCTGGGTCGCCGCCTCGCCGCCCGACTTGTAAGGCAAATACGCGAACTTCGCTCCCGTCTTCTTCTCCAGGAAAACGGTGAGCACGTGATCCTCGCGCCGCGAGCCGGTGCCGCCCATCTTGAACGGCGGGTTCGCGCTCTTCGCTGCGGCGACGAATTCTTTCACGGTCTTGTACGGCTCCTGCGCGTTCACCCACAGCACGAACTCATCGAGCGCGATGACGGACACGGGGGTGAGGTCGCGCCAATTGAACGGAATCTTGGCAGACAGCGGCAGCATATAGATCAGCGAATAGGCGATGAGAACCTTGTTGGGGTCACCTTCGCTCGACTTCATGTAGATGAGCGCCTCGGCCCCCGACGCGCCGCCCTTGAGCGAGACGACCATCGGCTGCTTCATCAGGTTGTTCTTCTGCACGGCGGCCTGCATCATGCGCGCCATCTGGTCGGATGCTCCGCCGGCGCCGGCGGCAACGACGATCTCCACCGGCTTGCTCGGCTCCCACGCAAGAGCCGGCGCGCTGGTCAGCGCGATTGCCAGCGCAGCGCCGGCGGTGAGGCAATTGGGCTTGGTCATCGTCTCCTCCTGAACTCACTGGGCGCATGGCCGGGCCTGGCCTCGCGCTTCTCCTGGGTTGTTGGGCATTCTGCCGCTTTGCGCCTCTCGTTCAAGCGTATCGGCCGCCGGCGGGCAAGCCGCGACGCTTCGCCGCTCGCCGGGTCGTGCGTTTGAGTTCCGGGCTTTTGCCTTGGCGAGCGCGATGAGCTCGGTGAGGCCGAGTGCGGGCTGATCGCCTGCAGCCGCATCGCGGGCATCGCCGCCGCCCGCGTCGATCTAAACTTTGACAATACTCGTAAAATTGCGTTCCTTGGAGGGTAGAAAGCCTCGACAACATGGAGGAGCCCAATGACAAAATTTGCCGCCGCCTGTGCCGCGGCCGCGACACTTTGCGCGTTCTCAGCCGCGGGCCATGCGCAAACGGTGCTCAAGGCCTCGCATCAATTTCCCGGGGGGAAAGGCGACGCCCGCGACGAAATGGTTCAGATCATCGCGCGAGAGGCGAAGGCCGCCAATGTCGGCCTCGAAGTCCAGGTCTATCCCGGCGCGTCGCTGTTCAAACCCAATGACCAGTGGAATGCGATGGTCAACGGCCAGCTGGACATGTCGTCGTTCCCCCTCGATTACGCGAGCGGCAAGGTCGGGGCGTTCAGCGCCACGCTGATGCCGGCGCTGGTGCGCAATCACGATCGGGCGACGCGGCTCAACGACTCGCCGTTCATGAAGGAGATCAAGACCAAGATCGACAAGGCTGGGGTCGTCGCGCTGTCGGACGCTTGGCTCGCAGGCGCGGTCGCTTCCAAGAAGGTATGCATTCGCAAGCCGGAAGATATCAAGGGCCTGAAGATCCGCTCCGCGGGTCCGACTTTCGCCGCCATGTGGCAGCAAGCGGGCGCCTCGATCGTCTCGGTTCCGAGCAACGAGGTCTACAACGCGCTGCAGACCGGCGTGGCGGACGCCACCGACACCAGCACCGGAAGCTTCGTCTCCTTCCGCATCTACGAGCAAGTCAAGTGCATCACTGCCCCTGGCGACAACGCGCTGTGGTTCATGTACGAGCCGGTGTTGATGTCCAAGCGAAGCTTCAACAGGCTCAAGAAGGAGCAGCAGGACGCGCTGATGAACGCCGGAAAGAAGGCGCAAGACTACTTCAACAAGGCGACCAAGGGCCTCGACGACGAAATGGTCAACACGTTCAAGAAGAACAATGTCGAGGTCGTCACGCTGACGCCGCAAGAATTCGAGGCTTGGGTCAAGATCGCCCAGGATAGCTCCTACAAACAGTTCGGCGCCGAAGTTCCTGACGGCAAGAAGCTGATCGAGGAGGCGCTCGCGGTCAAATAAGGCCGCAGCCGATCGCAGGACGACCGGCGGGGCTCCCTCGCCGGTCGTCGCGTGTGCGGACGGGGAGGGCGACACATGGAGCAATTCATCCGCGGCGTCACGCTGATCTCGCAGATCTGCGGGGTCTTCGCCGCGGGCTTGATCGCCGCCAGCGTGGTGATCGTCTGCGAGATGGTATTCATCCGCTACGTGCTCAACGAGACCACGATTTGGCAGACCGACTTCGTCACCTTCAGCATCGTTGCGGCAACCTTCATCGGCAGCCCATACCTGATGCTCAGCCGGGGCCACGTCAACGTGGACGTGCTGCCGCTTTACCTCGGACAAGAGGGCCGCTACCGGCTCGCGCTCGCGTCCATGCTGATGTCGTTTGCATTCTGCGCCGTCATGACGGTGCTCACCTTCCAGTTCTGGTACGAAGCCTGGGAGAACAATTGGCGTTCGGAATCGATATGGCGCGCACGGCTGTGGATTCCATACGCGGCGATGCCGGTCGGATTGGCGCTGCTTAGCCTGCAATACGTCGTAGAGATCATCAAATTGGTGACGGGGCGCGAGTTGCCGTTCGGGTTGCCGCCGAAGGAGAAGGCATGAGCCCGACCAGTCAAGGCGCCATCGTCCTCATCGTCACGCTTGTCGTCCTCCTCTCGGGTGCGCCGGTTGCTTTCGGGCTGGGGGCAATCGCTCTGGCTTTCCTCGTGATCTTTCAAGGCGTGGATTCGCTGCACGTCGCCGCCGAGACCTTCTACACCGGGCTGTCCGACTTCACGCTGGTCTCGATTCCGATGTTCGTGATGATGGGCGCCGCGATCGGCTCCTCGCCCGCCGGCAAGGACCTGTACGAGGCACTCGACCGCTGGCTCTATCGCGTGCCCGGCGGTCTGGTGATCTCCAATATCGGCGCCTGCGCGATCTTCGCCGCGCTGACGGGCTCGTCTCCCGCCTGCTGTGCCGCCATCGGCAAGATGGGCATCCCGGAAATGCGCCGGCGCGGATATCCGGACGACGTCGCCACCGGCTCGATCTGCGCCGGCGGCACGCTCGGGATCCTGATCCCGCCGTCGATCACCTTCATCCTGTATGGGATCGCAACCGAGACCTCGATCGGGCGGCTGTTCCTCGCCGGCGTGCTGCCGGGACTGATGCTCACCGGCCTGTTCATCCTCTGGACTCTGTTCATCATCTGGAAGCGCGGCTTCCGCTCGCACGCGGCGGACTTCCGCTACGCCTGGCGCGAGAAATTTCAATCCATTCCGAAGATTGCGCCCTTCATCCTGATCATCGTCGGCGTCATGTACACGCTCTACGGCGGAGTTGCGACGCCCTCGGAGGCGGCCGGCGTCGGAGCGGCGCTTTGCATTCTCATGGCCATTCTCATCTACCGCATGTGGATGCCGGACCGATGGTGGCTCATTCTGCGCGATACCACCCGCGAGTCGGTGATGATTCTGATGATCATCGCTGCCGCCGTGCTGTTCGGCTACATGCTCACCTCGCTCTATCTGACGCAGACTTTGGCGCAGGCGATCGCCGATATGCACGTCAACAAGTGGTGGTTGATGCTGCTCATCAACTTGTTCCTATTGGTGGCCGGCTTCTTCATCCCGCCGGCGGCCATCATTCTCATGACCTCGCCGATCCTCTATCCGATCATCACCACGGCGGGGTTCGATCCGGTCTGGTTCGGCGTGATCATGACCATCAACATGGAGATCGGGTTGATCCATCCGCCGGTCGGTCTCAACATCTACATCGTCAGCTCGATTGCTCCCGACGTGCCGGTGACGCGCGTGATGTGGGGCACCATCCCCTACGTTGTGTGTATGATGCTGGCGATCGTGATCCTATGCGTATTCCCCGAGATCGCCACGTGGCTGCCGGATCACCTGATGGGGCCGCTGCAAAGGTAACCTAGCCCTCGCCGATCTCGCGCAAGATGTCCGCCGTGTGCTCGCCGAGCCGCGGCGCGGGCCGCTCCGCCGCCATCGCCTTGCCCTCGATGATGATCGGCGTGCGCACGCCCGGGATCGTGCCGCCCTTGGCCGCCGCGCTCGGGCGATCGATCCGCATGCCGCGATGCGCCACTTGCGGGTCGGTGAAAACCTGGTCGAGCGCGTTGATCGGTCCGGCCGGAACACCGACCGATTCGAGCTTCGCCAGCAGCTCGGCGCGTTGCCAGCGGCGGGTCAGCGCCGAGAGCCGCGCAATCAAGCTCTCGCGGTTGACCAGCCGATCGGAATTCGCGCGATAGCACGCCTCTTCGGCGATTTGCGGTTCCCCCAGCAGCGCGCACAGCTTGGCAAACTGAGTGTCGTTGCCGGTCGCGATGATGATGTGGCCGTCGCCTACCGGGAAAACCTGATAGGGCACGATGTTGGGATGGGCGTTACCGATGCGTTTGGGCACCTTGCCGGAGACGAGATAGTTGAGCGCTTGATTGGCGAGCACGCCGACTTGGCTGTCGACGAGGGCGGTATCCACCAGGCAGCCGCGGCCGGTGCGCTCGCGCTCGATGAGGGCGGCGAGAATGCCGACCACCGAATAGATGCCGGTGAAGATGTCGGCGACGGGGACGCCGGCACGCTGGGGTTCCCCGTCCGGCGCCCCGGTAAGCTCCATGATCCCGCCCATGCCTTGGGCCATGAGGTCGTAGCCGGCGCGCGCGGCGTAGGGGCCGCTCTGCCCGAAGCCAGTCACAGAGCAGTAGATCAGGCGCGGGTTCTCCTTGCTCAAGCTCGCGTAATCGAGGCCGAATTTGGCAAGTCCCCCGACCTTGAAATTCTCGATCAGCACGTCCGAGCGCGCCGCGAGCTTTCGCACGATGCGCCGGCCCTCCTCGGTTTCGAAATCGACTTCGATCGAGCGCTTGCCGCGATTGGTGGAGTGGAAATACGCGGCGCCGAGATGGCCGCCGTCGGCCGCCTCGACGAAGGGCGGACCCCAGCCGCGCGTATCGTCGCCGGTGCCTTTGCGCTCGACCTTGACGACGTCGGCGCCGAGGTCGGCGAGAGTCTGCCCGGCCCAGGGGCCCGCCAGGATGCGGGCAAGCTCGAGCACGCGTAATCCGGCCAAAGGCCCGGCCATCAGTCCTCCCTCGGGCGAACGGCGCCCGCAATGGGTGAAAACACGCGCTTCTGTGGCCCGGGAGGCCCCGTCCTGTCCATAGCCCGCCCTCGCGCCGAGCTGGCATGATTCGACCTGGCATGATTTGTGAATTCGTCAGGGCAGCCCTATCTATGATCCCATGCCGCGAGAGATTTAGCCCCCGTGAGCACCTCCTCCTTCAGCGACATGCTGCAGTCGATCGCCGAGCGCGGCCGCGCGCTCATCGACCGCACACGTGACCGGCGCGGCGTCGCCGAGCAGCGCTCGGAAAGCCTGGCGCAGCTCTGCGAAGATCTCCTTTCCGGCCGCGGCGAAGCCTCCGGCGTGGCGCTGGCGCGCGAAATCCTCTCGCGCTACGCGGAATTGACGACCGGACCGCGCATTGCCTTCTTCGAAGCGCTGGCGAGCCGCTTCGGCGCGGACCGCAACCGGCTCAGCGCCGCGGCCAGCGCCTGGCTGACGGCACCCTCGGACACGTCTGCCTCCAAGGTGCATCGCGCCTCCGAGCCGCGACGGCTCGAGCTTTTCCGCCGCCTCAATCTCGCCCCCGGCGGCACCGCGGCGCTGGTGCGCATGCGCGAGCAGCTGATCGACGCGATGAATCATCGCGCCGATCTCGCCGTCATCGACGACGACTTCCTCCACCTGTTCCAGTCATGGTTCAATCGCGGCTTCCTGGTGCTCAAGAGCATCAATTGGTCGACCCCGGCGTACCTGCTCGAGAAGATCATCCGCTACGAGGCGGTGCATACGATCCGCGACTGGAACGACCTGCGCGCGCGGGTCGACTCGCCCGATCGCCGCTGCTACGCCTTCTTCCATCCCGCGCTGGACGATGAACCGCTGATCTTCGTCGAGGTCGCGCTCACCCGCGGCATCCCCGGAGCGATCGATCCGATCCTGTCGGCCAAGCGCGAGCCGGTCGAGCCCGAGCGCGCGACGACCGCGGTGTTCTATTCGATCTCCAACTGCCAGCGCGGCCTCGCCGGCGTGTCGTTCGGCCATTTTCTCATCAAGCAGGTGGTCGAGGAGGTCAGCCGCGAACTACCGCGCTTGGCGACGTTCATCACGCTGTCGCCGGCGCCGAATTTCGCCCAATGGCTCAAAACCGAGCGCGCCAAGGAGAGTTCGGTGGCGCTCAGCGCGGAGGACCGCGCCGCGCTCGCCGCGCTCGATCGCCCGAACTGGTGGCGCGACGAGGCGAGCGCCGACATGGTTCACGAGCCGCTGTTGCGCGCCGCCGCCTGGTATTACCTGCGCGCGCGCTCGCCCCGCGACACGCCGCTCGATTCGGTCGCGCGCTTCCATCTCGGCAACGGCGCGCGGCTCGAACGGCTCAACTTCCTGGGCGACACGTCGGAGCGGGCGCTGCAGCAATCACAAGGCTTGATGGTCAATTATCTTTACGATCTCGAGCACATCGAGCAGAACCACGAGGCTTACGCGCAGCAACACGCGATCGTCGCCGCAAACGCGGTGACGCGCCTCGTGCGCGCGCCGGCGCGGGATATCGTGCCGGCGAACGAGTGACACCGCTCCGGCTTATCGGCCAGACACTGTCGTCCGGCGAACGAACCATTGCGGGAGTTAGCTCGTCCGTAATGCGGGGCTAGGCTCGTCCGTACACCGGCACGATGGCGCCGCGGGTGACGCGGTTCTCCGGCGAAGCGAGGAATAGGATCGTCGCCGCCACCTCCTCGACCTTCGCCCAGGCGGCATGGTCGGCGTTCGGCATCGCGCGCCGGTTGGCCGCGGTATCCATGGTCGAAGGCGCGACCGCATTGACCAGGATGCCTGCCGGCACGACCTCCTCGGCCAGCGCCACGGTAAGCGCTGCGAGCGCTGACTTGCTGGCGGTGTAGGCCGCCATCCCGGCGCCTTGCCGCCATTCGAGGGCCAGGCGGGTGGCGACGTTGACGATGCGCCCGCCGCCGGCGGTCATGGCGTTGACGGCGGCCCGACAGCAGAGGAACGCGGTCACGAAATTCATCTCCACTTGCTTCATCAAGTCGGATTTCGTCGTCTCCGCGACGGGTGTCATGGCAAAACCGCCGGCGAGGTGGATCGAAGCCCAGAGGCTCGGCACGCCGCGGTAAAGCTTGGCAACGTCCGCCTCCTGGGTCAGATCGATATCGGCCACGAGCCTGACTTTAGGATGGTCGCGCAGCGCAAACCGATCCGCTTCCGCGCGATCGACATACGGCACGTGGCAGACCGCGCCGGCCGCGATCAGCGCGCCGACCACGGCGGTGCCCAGCGCGCCGGTTCCGCCGGTGACGACGACGTGGCGGTCGCGATAGTCCATCGGCTTCTCCCGTTGCTGGCAAACGCGCGCGCATCATCGATTATGCCTCGCGCGATGCAAGGGCCATTCCTGCGGCAAGCGAGCTTGAGCCGGCCCCCGCGGCGCGCCATGCTTGCCTCGCGTTGAACGGAACGGGCGGCATGGCCGATTTCGACCTCGCCATTGTCGGCGGCGGCATCAACGGCGCCGGCATCGCCCGCGACGCCGCCGGCCGCGGGCTGCGCGTGTTGCTCGTCGAGCAGAACGACCTTGCCTCCGGGACGTCGTCCGCCTCGACCAAGCTGGTCCACGGGGGGTTGCGCTACCTCGAGCACGGATGGCTGCGGCTGGTGCGCGAGGCGCTCATCGAACGCGAAGTGATGTTGCGCATGGCGCCGCACCTGATCCGCCCCATGCGCTTCGTGCTGCCGAGCGAGCCGGGTCGCCGTCCGGCGTGGATGCTGCGCCTCGGTCTGTTCGTCTACGATCATCTCGGCGGCCGGCAAATCCTTCCTCCGGCGCGCGCCCTCGACCTCGCCAACGATCCGCTCGGCGCGCCGCTCAACGGCCGTTACCAGCGCGGCTTCGAATATTCGGATTGCTTTGCCGACGACGCGCGCCTCGTGGTGCTCACCGCCGTTGACGCCGCCGAACGCGGCGCCGTGATCCGCACCCGCACGCGCTGCATCAGGGCGGAGCGCGGCGCGGTGTGGCGCCTCGTGCTCGAGACGCGGGGCCGTCGCAATCTCGCCACCGCCCGCATCCTGGTCAATGCGACCGGCCCTTGGCTGAAGCTGTTCGCGAGCCGCGTGCTGGGCGATCGCGCTGCCGCCCCGGCGCGGCTCGACAAAGGCAGCCACATCGTGGTGCGCCGCCTGTTCGAGCATGACCGCGGCTATATCGTGCAGACGCGAGACCGCCGGGTGGTCTTCGCGCTGCCGTTCGAGCGGGATTTCACGCTGATCGGAACCACGGATCAAAGCTTTGCCGGCGATCCCAGCGACGTCAAACCCGCCGCCGACGAGATCGCCTATCTCTGCGCCGTGACCAATGAGCACTTCCGTGTGAGCGTAAGCCCCGCCGACGTGGTTTGGTCATTCGCAGGCGTGCGCGCGCTCTACGACGACGGCTCGAGGAAGGCGCAGGACGTAAGCCGAGACTATGTCTTGGCGCTCGATGAACCCCACGGCGAGGCACCGATCCTGACCGTTTACGGCGGCAAGATCACCACCTACCGCCGCCTCGCCGAACAGGCCATCGACCGCATCGCGCATATCGTGAAGGCCGGACCCGCATGGACTAAGGGATCGCATCTTCCCGGCGGCGACTTCCGCTATGACGGCATCGAGGCGCTCGTGGCGAACACGCGCAAGTCGCGGCCGTTCTTGAGCCAGGCGCATGCGCTGCGCCTCCTGCGCGCCTATGGCACGCGCGTCGAGCGCGTGCTCGGGCCGGCAGCGAGCTTGGACGAGTTGGGGCCCTGCATCGGCGCCGACCTCACCGCGGCCGAGGTGCGCTATTTGGTGGAGCGGGAATGGGCGCAAAGCGAGGATGACGTGCTGTGGCGGCGCACGAAGCTGGGCTTGCGCTTTTCACCCGAACAGCGCGCCCGCTTGGCGACTATGATCGCCGCCATGGTCCCCGGCGCATGACAGATGGGGGAGAGCGCGGTTGCCCGATTATCTTCTCGCGATCGATCAAGGCACGACCTCGACCCGCGCCATCGTCTTCGATGCGGCGTTGAGGCCGGTTGCCACGGCGCAGCAGGAATTTGCCCAGCTCTATCCGGCGCCCGGGCGCGTCGAGCACGATGTTGAGGACATCTGGTCGACCACCGTGGCGACCGTGCGCGCGGCGATCGCCCGGGCGGGGGTGGCGGCGAAGACTATCGCCGCCATCGGCATCGCCAATCAGCGCGAGACCACGATCGTGTGGGAGCGGGCGACCGGCCGTCCCATCCACAACGCGATCGTTTGGCAGGATCGGCGCACGGCGGATGCCTGCGCCGCGCTGCGGGAGCGCGGACACGAGCCGGCGATCGCGGCGCGCACCGGGCTTCTTCTCGATCCATATTTTTCCGCGACCAAGATCGCCTGGCTGCTGGACCACGTCGATGGGGCCCGCGCCGCCGCGCAAGCTGGCCGGCTTGCCTTCGGAACCGTCGACAGCTTCCTGTTGTGGCGGCTCACCGGCGGCAAGCTGCACGCGACCGACGCCACCAATGCCGCGCGCACCTTGCTGATGGACATCCGCGCGGGCAGCTGGGATCGCGAGCTGTGCGAGTTATTCGGCGTCCCCAAAGCCATGCTGCCGCCGATCCATGATTGTGCCGGCGATTTCGGCAGCACCGATCTGTTCGGCGCCTCGATGCGCATCCTGGGCGTGGCGGGAGATCAGCAGGCGGCGACCGTGGGGCAGGGTTGCTTTGCGCCCGGCATGGTGAAGTCGACCTACGGCACCGGCTGCTTCGCGCTGCTCAACACCGGCGATCAGCCGGTTCTATCCAAGAACCGGCTGCTGACCACGATCGCTTATCAACTCGACGGCAAGCGCATCTACGCGCTCGAAGGCGCGATCTTCGTGGCCGGAGCGGCGGTGCAGTGGCTGCGCGATGCGCTCAAAGTGATTGCGGCGGCGCCGGACGTGAACGCGCTCGCCGCTAACGCCGATCCTGCGGAGCAAATTTATCTCGTGCCTGCCTTCGTCGGGCTCGGCGCACCCTGGTGGGACGCGCAAGCGCGCGGCGCCATTTACGGCCTCAGCCGCAAGTCGGGCGTCGCCGAACTCGCGCGCGCGACGCTGGAGGCGGTCGGATATCAGACCCGCGATCTGCTCGAGGCCATGCACGCCGACTGGCCGGACGCCGGCGCGAGCTCTGTCTTGCGCGTCGATGGCGGCATGGCGGCGAGCGATGCGACCATGCAGTTCCTCGCCGACATTCTGGCGATGCCCGTCGATCGTCCGGTCGTGATGGAGACCACCGCGCTCGGCGCCGCCTATCTGGCCGGCCGTGCCGCAGGATTATGCCCCGATCTGCCGGGCTTTGCCGAGACATGGAAGCGCGAGCGGCGGTTCGAACCGCGCATGGACGCGGCGACGCGCGAGCGCAAGTGGGCGGGCTGGCGCGACGCCGTCGCGCGCACGCTGAGCGGGCCACGCCGCCACGCCGGAGATTGAGCCGCGCGTCATGTCCCGTTAGCGTGGCACGATGGGGAACGGCGCCGATTCGAGCAATCATCAGCAGCGGCGGGGCACGCGGCGAGGTTTCGCACCGTGGGCGCAGCCGGCCGCGCAAGCGCTCGTGCGCTTCGATGGCGTGAGCAAGCGGTTCGGCGGCGCGACCGCCGTCGAGCAGGTCTCGCTCGACATTTTCCCCGGCGAGTTTTTCGCGCTGCTCGGTCCCTCGGGCTGCGGCAAGACCACGCTGCTGCGCCTCCTCGCCGGATTGGAGACGGCGGACGCGGGACGCATCCTGCTCGATGGGCAGGATATCGCGCCCGTGCCGCCCTATCGGCGGCCGATCAACATGATGTTTCAGAGCTATGCGTTGTTTCCGCACCTGACCGTCGAAGGCAATATTGCGTTCGGGCTCAAGCAGGAGCGGCTTCCCAGGTCCGAGATCGCGACGCGGGTCGAGGAGATGCTGGCGTTGGTGCGGCTCCCGGGGGTCGCCCAGC
>Ga0081540_1003908_pt1 | contig 11608 bp, 12 predicted proteins | sample TabmetS2T1R1_FD_71024 | JGI IMG/M metagenome (GOLD analysis project Ga0081540, IMG submission 71024) | Tabebuia heterophylla rhizosphere microbial communities from the University of Puerto Rico - S2T1R1 | ecosystem: Host-associated > Plants > Roots > Rhizosphere ...
GACCTCCTTCACCATCTGCGCGCCCATGTTCTCGAACTTGTTCTCCAGCTCGATCTCCTTCGCCACCGTCACGCCGTCCTTGGTGATGGTGGGGGAGCCGAACGACTTCTCGATCACCACGTTGCGGCCCTTGGGCCCGAGGGTGACCTTCACCGCGTCGGCGAGCGTGTTGACCCCACGGAGGATCGCGTCACGCGCGCGGACGTCGAAAACGATGTCCTTTGCCATGTGTTTGTTCTCGTCTCTCTTCTGAAAAAGGGGGGCGGATTACTTCTCGATGACGCCGAGCACGTCCTCTTCGCGGAGGATGAGGTGGTCCTCGCCCTCGATCTTCACCTCGGTCCCGGCGTACTTGCTGAAGAGGATGGTGTCGCCGGCCTTGATGTCGAGCGGGCGGACCTTGCCGTCCTCGAGGATCTTGCCGTTTCCGACGGCGACCACCTTGCCCTCGAGCGGCTTCTCCTTCGCGGTGTCGGGGATGATGATGCCCCCCTTGGTCTTGTTCTCCTCGGCGACGCGCTTGACGATCAGCCGGTCCTGAAGCGGGCGAATCTTCATCTTCGTTCCCTCGTGCATCGATTGGGGTTGGTGCGCGGGTTGGCACTCTCCCTACGCGAGTGCCAGACCTCTTGGCGCGGCGGACAATAACCGCGGGGGTCACCCTGTCAAGGCGCCCTGGACGATCTCCAAGGGCGCGAGAACAGATGGGTTTCGCCTCGCTCGCGCCCGGCCGCCGAGCACTGTCCCTGGCCGAGTGCCAGCCCCCGTTCTGGCAGAGCGGTGGCCCGAGTGCCAGCGCAACCCCTCGGAATCCTTGGGGTCGGTGGTGCACGCCTACGCCCGGCGTTGCTAACCTCGGGGGACGGAATCGATGGATCTCGTCGCGGTCACCTCGCTGAAGCAGTTCTTCAAGTCGCTCCTGGACGAGGCGCTGGGGCAGACCGGACTGAACGTCGCGGAGGTCACCGAGTTCTACCTGGCGAACCTCCTGACCGAGTTCGCCGCCGCCGACCGGCTGTTCGCCCCGGACGAGCTCGGGGGCGCCGGCGAGCCCCTCGCTCTCCTGTACCACCGGGCGCAGGCCGCCGACCGCGAGGAGCGGATCCGCATCCTCCGCCGCCTCGGAGACGTCTCGCTCTACAAGGCCGGGTTCTTCGCCGGCGCGCTCCGGGAGAGCGTGGTGGGGCAGGGCTACACCATCGACATGGGCCGGGCGGCCTACGCCCAGGTGGCGGCGCTGGCCCGGGGCGGCTTCGCCCACGTCTACGACGAGCTGGGCCGCAAGTTCCGTCCGCTCACCGAGGTCCTGGAGGGTATCGCCGCCCGGTCCGCGGCGCGGAGCTCTCCCGCGGGCGCACTGCGTGTCTACGAGTCGTGGCGGCGCACCGGCAGCGACACCCTGGAGAGCGTGCTCGTCGACGCGGGGCTCCTGCCGCCCGGCGGAGGGCTGCCGAACTGATGGCGACGGCCGGCCAAGCCGCTCGGTTCCAGCCATGAAGCTCGTCGACGAGGTCCAGGACCAGCTCGAGGCCATCTACGACATCGAGTGTCCGCGGGCCTCGGCCTTTCTCCTCCACCCGGAGCAGGCGACTCTGCTCCGCGCGCCCGCAGCGGACGAGGAGCTCTGGCTGCACGAGGGGGAGGACGCACTGGAGATCGGCCTGTACTACTCGGCCGCGCTCCGCTCGGACCTCGAGGCGCGCTCTCTCCACGACCGCGGCGTCGCCTCCCCGGTGCTCGACGCCTACTGCCGCCTGACCGAGGGGGTGAGCCACTTCCTCTACCTCGCGCGGGCGGTCGCGCTGGGCAGGCGGCTGTCGATGCTCGAGCTCGAGGCCCAGGCCGAGGTGGACAAGTTCGCGAGCCTCGTCCTCCAGCACTGGCCGTCGCTCGAGGAGGCCTCGGCCCGGGCGCTCCATGCGCGGCTGTTCCGGGACGTCTCCTACCGGCCCGGCCTGGGGCAAGAAGAGCAGGCGCGCTACGTCGAGGCGAACCGGCTGGCCGCGCTCTTCACCGCCGACCTCCTGGCCCACGTGGTTGCCCGGAGGGTGGACCGTCTGCTCGGGGCGCTCAGGTACGCCTACAGGCTCGGAGCGGAGGCCAAGCTGCGCCACCTGGCTCGCGCGGCGTGAGGGTCCTGGTACAGTCGGTTTCGTTACCGTGACGAAGCTCTCCCTCCTCGCGGTGGACCCCGACCTCGCGTCGGCCCGCGCCCTCTCCGATGCATTCACCCGCGCCGACTTCGGTTTCCGGGCCGTCCCGGACCTACGCCGCGCGCTCACCGTCCTGCGGTCCACCCCGGTGGACGTCGTGCTGGCGGTGGGGAATCTGGACACACCCCTCGTCTCCCAGCTGCTGGGTGCGCTGGCCCATGACGCAACGCTCTCACGGCTGCCGGTCGTCACTTTCGGCGAGCAGGCGCTCGACGCGGGGTTCGTGTCCCAGATGCGGACCGGGGTCGTGGAGATGCTCCTCCGGCCGCTGCAGGCGTTCGAGCATCCGGACCGCGTGCGTCAGGTCCTGGCCGAGCTCCCCGAGCGCACCGGGCGGGTGGTGGGCTTCGAGGCGCTCCGGATGGTGGAGCACCTCCAGCGCACGTTCCGGTCCGGGGCGCTGAAGCTCAACCCGGGCACCCCGAACGAGAGCCAGGCGCTCTTCACCCACGGGGTGCTGCGGGGGGCGAAGCACCGCGAGGCCAAGGGAGAGGTGGCGCTTGCGGCGATGCTCGCCCTTCCCCGAGCGCCGTGGGCCTTCGTCGAGCTGAGCGGTCAGGAGGGAGAGGGCACCGGCGTCGCCATCGACCTGGACAAGAAGCCCGCCACGCCTCCGCCGATGATGGAGGAGAGCGGCTACGACATCCTCCAGGACGGTGCCCCGGACGTGCTCCTGGCCGAGGGGAGCGGCCCGATCGAGATCGAGGACGAGTCGGAAGGCGAGCAGCTCCTGGTGATGGAGAGCGTCACCCCGACGCCTGCTCCGCCACACGTGCCGATTCTCCTGGTGGACGACGACGAGGAGCTCTGCCGGATGTTCGGATCGCTCTTCCGCCGGAAGGGCTTCGACGTCACCACCGCCCAGGACGGCCTCGCCGGCTACGAGGCGGCAACCTCCGGCGCCTACGAGCTGCTCATCGCCGACCTGAACATGCCGAAGATGGACGGCTGGGGCCTGCTCCGCCTCATCCGCGACGACCACCGCACGCGTGAGCTGCCCTTCGCGATGCTGAGCTGCCAGGACACCTATCGCGAGTCGCTCAAGGCGCTCGATGCCGGGGCGCAGGCCTACTTCCCGAAGACCCTCCGCCTCGAGGCGCTGGTGAGCCAGGTGCAGGCGCTCCTCCAGCCGCGGCAGCAGGCGAGGGTGGAGATCGCCGGCGGAACGGTCCGCTCCATCCCGGTGGGGCAGCTGGGCGTCCAGTGGACGCTGCGCGAGCTGGCCGCCGCCGGGATCACCGGGACCCTCCGGGCGCGCGACAGCTGGGCGACCTACGAGGTGGCGTTTCGCGACGGCCGGGCCATCCACGCCTCGGCCCAGACCGGCTCGCATCAGGCAGTGGGCGAGCGTGCGCTCAACGCCTTCGTCGCCAGCCGGTGCACGGAGGCGACCTGGAATCCGACCCCGCCCGGTCCGCGGCAGACGCTGATGCTGCCGGTGCCCGAGCTGCTGGTCCGCGCCACCCAGCTCCTCAACGACAACGCCGCGCGGCTCCGGGACGGGCTGATGATCAACCCGCTGGAGATCCACGTGAACCCCGAGCTGTACGAGGTCTACGTCCGCAACGGGCCGCAGCAGTGGCTGCCTGCCGCGCGGCTCCTCTGCGAGCAAGGCCTGCCGCCGCGCGAGGTCCTGGCGCGGCTGGACGAGTCTCCGCTCGAGCTGGAGGAGGTTCTGCGGGACCTGATCCGGCGGGGCGTCGTGTCGCTCAGCGCGCCGCCGTCCTAGACAGGCTCCGCTACAGCGCTGCCTTCGGCGCGTTGGCGTCGTACTTCCCGGAGAGGGTCTCGCGGACGTCGCGATCGAACTTCACCCGGCCGGTGGCCACCTCGCGGAGCGAAAGCACCGGCGGCTTGTTCTTCGACGTCTCGATGAGAGGCCGGGCGCCCGCCATCAGCTGACGGGCCCGCTTCGCGGCGAGCAGCACCAGGGCGAAGCGGTTGTCGACGAGGGGGAGGCAGTCTTCGACTGTGACGCGGGCCATGCTCTTGAAACCTCGGATTCGGGGGGCCCCCGTAAGGGGCGGAGTTCTGGACGTAACGGGAGGTGAGGGGGGGTGTCAAGGCGAGGCCGCCTCCCTACCTTCGGCCGGCCATGGGCGAGGCGCGGCACCCGAACCACCCCGGCGAGCTGAGCACCGAGGCGTCGGCCGCGGAGCGGATGCGCAACGGGGACGAGCTCGGGGCCCGGGCCAGGGCGATCCAGGTCCTCCAGCGCGCCGGGGTGTCCTTCCTCGTGGGCGGCGCGTACGCCTTCGCCCACTACACGGGCATCTACCGGGACACCAAGGACCTGGACCTCTTCATCCGGCCGGGGGACGTGGAGCGGGCGCTGGAGGTGCTCGACGGGGACGGCTGGCGGACCGAGCACCACCCCGAGGGCTGGCTCGCCAAGGGGTTCAAGGGCGAGTACTTCGTGGACCTGATCTACAGCTCGGGGAACGGGGTCGCGGTCGTGGACGAGGCGTGGTTCGAGCGGGCGCTCCCGGGCCGGGTCTTCGGCCAGACGGTCCAGCTCGTGCCCGCCGAGGAGATGCTCTGGAGCAAGGGCTTCGTCATGGAGCGCGAGCGCTTCGACGGAGCCGACGTGAACCACCTCCTCCGCGCGGTGGGGCCGAAGCTGGACTGGGACCACATCCTCGGGCGCTTCGAGCGCTACTGGGAGGTGCTGCTGGCCCAGCTGATGCTCTTCCGCTTCGCCTACCCGAGCGACCGGGACGTCGTCCCCGACCGGGTGATGACCGATCTCCTCTCCCGTACCGTGGAGACGCTGAAGACCGGGGGCGAGGAGGAGCGGATCTGTCGGGGAGATCTCCTGAGCCGGATCAACTACCGGCTGGACATCGACCGCTGGGGGTACGCCAGCGGCCGTGAGCGCGACGAGCGCGAGCGAGGTGCGATCGGTGGCACGGGACCAGAAATCCACGGTCCGGGTCGCGGCGACGGGTGACCTCCACTGCCGGGAGGATCAGCACGGCCGGTTCCGGAACTTCGTGAAGCACGTCAACGAGGTCGCCGACGTGCTGCTGCTCTGCGGCGACCTCACCGACCGGGGCACTCCCGAGGAGGCGAAGACGCTCGCCGAGGACCTCTCGGCGCTGCGCATCCCCTGCGTGGCGGTCTTCGGGAACCACGACTACGAGGCCGGCGCCATCAAGGGGGTCTGCGCGGAGCTGAGCAAGGCCAACGTGCATGTCCTCGATGGCGACCACTACGTGTACGAGAAGACGCTGGGGGTCGCGGGCATCAAGGGCTTCGGCGGCGGGTTCGGCCGGGCCACTCTCCAGGCCTTCGGGGAGGGGCCGACCAAGGCCTTCGTCCAGGAGGGCGTCAGCGAGTCGCTCAAGCTGGAGGCGGCGCTGGGCCAGCTGGAGACGGCGAAGAAGGTGGTGATGCTCCACTACAGCCCCATCGCCGACACCTGCCTGGGGGAGCAGGCGGAGATCATGCCCTTCCTCGGAACCAGCCGGCTCGCATACCCGATCGACCACTACGGCGCGGCGGTGGTGTTCCACGGGCACTCGCACTTCGGCTCGCGCGAGGGGAAGACTCCGGGCGGCATCCGGGTACTGAACGTGGCGATGCCGCTGCTGGCGAAGACCACGCCCGAGCAGCGGTTCGCCTTGGTGGAAGTCTAGGCGCGGCGCCGGAGCCACCGGCGCTCCCCGTACTCGCGGTACGACGCCTTCAGCCAGGCCCCGAGCTGTCCGTCGAGCTGCGCCGCCTCGGTGAGCCGCAGGTGGTGGACGAAGACGCGGCCCACCTGCTCGACCCGGCGAAAGCGAGTGCTGCGAAGCGCGCGGGGGAGTTGACGCTCGCGAACCGCACCTGAATGGGACAGGTTCCGGGAGACCAACCGGGCACCGCAGCGCGGGCACGTCCACAGCGGTCTCGCCCGGGTCCCCACGCGTTCTCATCTGAACACGGCTGCGTTCAGTTGTACGACTCGCGCGTCGCGGGGATGATCCGGCGGCGATGGACTTCTTTCAGGATCCGCCCCGTCTCGGGAACCAGTACGACGGCGACCTCCTGCTCCGGAGCTGGCTGGAGCGCACGCTGCCCGAGCCGGTGCGCCGGGCGATCGAGCCCGAGCTCCGGGAGATGGGGGAGCTGGCCGCGACGACCCTCTTCGAGCTGTCGATGCGGAGTCGCCGCGAGGAGCCCGAGCTCGTGCCCTACGACCCCTGGGGCCGCCGGGTCGACGAGATCCGCGTGCCCGAAGCCTGGCGCGCCTTCGCCCGGGTCGCGGCGGAGTTCGGGCTGGTGGGGATTCCCCACGAGCGGAAGCAAGGCGCGTTTTCCCGCATCCACCAGGGCGCCCTGGTCCATCTCTTCGGGCCCTCGAGCTCCATCTACACCTGCCCGCTCGCGATGAGCGACGGCGCGGTGACCACGCTCGTTGCGCACGGGAACGCGGCGCTGGTGGAGCGGGCCGTGCCGCGGCTGACCAGCCGCGATCCGGCACGGGCCTGGACCAGCGGACAGTGGATGACCGAGCGGACCGGTGGCTCGGACGTCGGGCAGAGCCTGACCCGGGCGGTGCGCGACGGCGACCGCTGGCGTCTTCACGGCACCAAGTGGTTCACCTCGGCGACCACCAGCGAGATGACGCTCACCCTGGCGCGGCCCGAGGGCAACCCCGGCGGCGGGAAGGGGCTGGCGCTCTTCTACCTCGAGCTCCGCGGCGCGGACGGAGCGCCCAACGGGCTGAAGGTGCTCCGGCTCAAGGACAAGCTCGGAACGAGGATGCTGCCCACCGCCGAGGTGGAGCTGGACGGAGCGGTGGCGACGCCGGTCACCGGCCTCTCCGACGGGGTGCGGGCGATCGCCCCGATGCTGCAGATCACCAGATCTTGGAACGCCCTCTGCGCGGTCTGCTCGATGCGGCGAGGTGTCGCCCTGGCGCGCGACTACGCGGGGCGTCGCTCGGCCTTCGGGGCACGGCTGGCCGACAAGCCGCTGCACGTGCAGACGCTGGCCGAGCTCGAGGTCGAGTACCAGGCGGCGTTCCTCCTCACCTTCCGCCTGCTCGAGCTGCTCGGCCGCGTCGAGGCGGGCGAGGCCACGGACTGGGAGCGCCGGCTGGTGCGGATCCTCCAGCCGATCGCCAAGCTCCTCACCGGGAAGCAGTCGGTGGCCCACGCCAGCGAGGTGCTCGAGGCGTTCGGCGGGGCGGGGTACATCGAGGACACCGGGCTGCCCGCGCTGCTCCGGGACGCGCAGGTGCTGCCCATCTGGGAGGGGACGACCAACGTCCTCTCGCTGGATCTGCTCCGGGCGCTCTCCGGCGAGGCGGGGCTGTTCGACGTGGACGGCGAGCTGTCGCGGGCCCTCTTCACGGCCAGCGACCCGGCGCTGATTCCGGTGAGGGATCGGGCCCGAGCGCTGCTCGACGCCGCCGGCGGATGGTTCAGCGTCGCGAACCAGGGTAGCGCGGCGGAGATGGAGGGCGGGGCGAGGCGGTTCGCGCTGGCGGTCGGACGGTCGCTGCAGCTCGCGCTGGTCGGGGAGCACGCGCAGTGGCTGCTCGGGCGCGGGGACCGGAGCGGCATCGCCGTCGCCCGCCAGCTGGTGGCGCTCAGCCCGGTTCCGGACGTCGTGGGGGCTCTGGACACGGAGGAGGCACGGCAGGCCGCGCGCCCCACGTAGGCGGCCCGAGCAGGGGAGCGACCGTGCAGGCACCGGGGCGTCGCGCCGCCGCGTGCGTCGTGCGTATGGTGTGCCGAACATGCGCTCGCCCTTCAACTTCGACTGGATCGACGAGCGCCTCGCCGTCGGAGGGAGCTTTCCGATGGAGGCCGCGGAGGAGCTCGCCCGCCGGCAGAACGTCGGCGCGGTGGTCGACCTCCGGGTGGAGCGCTGCGACGACGAGGCGGTGCTCCGCGTTCACGGCCTCGAGTTCCTCCACCTGCCGACCGACGACTGCTGCGCCATCGCCCCGTGGATGATCGACGACGGGGTCGTGTGGGTCCGGGAGAGGCTGGACGGCGGCACGCGGGTGCTGATCCACTGCGAGCACGGCATCGGTCGGAGCGCACTCCTGGCGCTGTGCACGCTCGTGGCCGGCGGCATCGAGCCGCTCGACGCGATGAACCGCCTCAAGGCGGCCCGGCCAGTGGTGGCGCCGGCGGCGGAGCAGCTCGAGGCCTTCCGGAGCTGGGTGACCGGGTGGCGGAAGCGCACCGGCGCCCGATTCGAGGTTCCGAGCTTCGACGCGCTGGCCTGGGTCGCCTACGCGTACGTCCGCGGGGCCGGGTGAGCCCGGCGGATCCGATTGACGACGAGCGTGCGCCTGGCTGGGATTCCCCAGCAAGGCGATCGATGACCGCACCCACCGGGACATTGCCCAGCCGCAGGTGTTTCTGGCTCGTCGCGATTGTGCTGCTCGCTGGCTGCGATTCGCTCGGATACCTCCAAGAGGATGCCATCGCCGCTCTGGCGCATGAGGAGGACACCGAGTACGCCGCGGGGTACTCGCCCGATGCCTTCAAGAAGGTGGCAATCGGAATGAGCGAGGCGGAGGTGAAAGCGCTTCTAGGCCCGCCGCTCGAGACGTATGCGCCAGGTCCCGCGACTCGGGGCGAATACGGGTGGCGCTATGCCCGGAGCGCTAGGGGCGGGAGTTACAGGATCCGCGCGCTGCTCTTTCGCTCCGGACGAGTCAGCGAGATCTTCCACGAGTTCTATCTCGACTAGCGGAGTTCAGAACCGATACCCGAAGCCGAGCGCCACGCGCACTGCGAACGAGGGCCCGAAGCTGGTCGCGTCCGTCGTGCTGGACTCGCTCTTGAACAGGTACGTCGCCCCGGCGACCGTCAGGTAGATGTACGTCCTCGACCCGAGGTCCCGGCTCACGGCCACCGCCGGCGTGAGCTGCAGCGCCGCCGTCGTCCGTGGAGGCGCCACGCCCGAGGTCTTGAACGACTGGTTCAGCAGCGCCGCCCCCACGGTCAGCCCGACCTCGACCGACACCGGCGCCAGGTCCCAGACGTGCGAGGCCTGCAGCTCGACGTCGAACTGGTCCGTCGTCGCCGCCAGGCCCTCGCTGCTCGTGTAGCCGGTCCGGCACCAGGCCACCCGCGGGGTCAGCGTCACCGGCCGCAGCGCGATCGCCAGGCCCACCGCAATTCCGGGGCAGAGCCCGGCGTCGCTCACCAGCGAGGTGCGCATCCGCGCCTCCGCCTCGAGCGACACCACCGAGTCCCGCGTCCCCTCGCCCTTGCGCACCAGCCGCGCGTAGGCCGTCCGCTGGAGCTTCGACTCGTCCACCGTCGTGGTCGAGCCAGGCGCGACAGCCACCGTCCCCTCGAGCAGCACCTCGGGGCCGCGGCCGCGGAGGTAGTACCTCCCGGCGCGGAGCGAGAGCCGCCGCACTCTGTCCGCGCTCCCCACCTCGCCGATGACCGAGCCCTCCGCGTTCTCCTGGAAGAGGATCCAGCTCTTCCCCGCCGGCAGCTCGAGCCAGGCCCGCGTCGGGGACCTCGTGTCGAGCATCGCCAGCACCAGATCGCCCGAGCCGCGCACGTCGTACTGGAAGGTCGGGTGCTGCGTGCCGGCCAGCGTGCGGCTCGAGGCGCGGAGCGTCGTCTCGTAGGCGTACCGGTAGGCCTCGTCGAGCGTCACCCGTCCGTCGCCGTTCTCGTCTGCCGCGCCCAGCAGCCCGGAGAGGAGCGCGTGGGTGAAGAAGCTCCCCTTGAGCTCGTCCGACTCCTGGCTGTCCTCGGACGCCGAGCTGGAGGTCAGGAACACCGCGCCCTCGCCAGCCACCCGCTCCCCGAACCGGATCTCGAACGGAGGAATCGGCGTCCCGCCCTTCACCCGGGTGAGCGCCCCGGAGCGGCAGGCGTCGAGAACCAGCAACCGGAAGCCGGCCGCCGAGCCCCGCACCAGCTGCTCCAGCTCGCCGAGCTCGAGCCGCGAGTTCCCGAGGTGCAGCGCGCCCGCGTCGGCATGGCCGGAGTAGTAGACGAGCAGCACCGTCGGACGCCCGGCGGTCCGGACTCGCTCGTTGACCGCGATCAGCGCACGCCGGACGGTGTCCGCGTCCTTCCCCTGGAGCAGGACGGTGTTCTCCGGTCGGACGCCGCCGACCTCCTGAAGCACCGAGACCACCCGCGCCGCGTCCATCTCCGCGTACCGCAGCGGCAGGTCAGGCGCCTGGCCGAGGTCGTTCCCCACCACCACGGCGTACCGGTCCACCTCCGCCGAGGCGGCGGTCGGGAGCAGCGCCAGAAGGAGGGCGATCAGCGCTTGACGAAGCTCCACCGGAGACCCTGACAGTCGGCAGGCAGCGACACGCCGTCCTGGCCGCGCTCCAGCGCCTGGCGAATCGGCTCGAGCTCCACCGGAGAGGCGCAGAAGAGCCCGAGGAGGCGCTCCTCACCGGTGGTCGCATCGAGCCGGGTGCCGAGCGGGAGCGGGACCTCGCTCCCCGCGGGCACCTGCGCCGCATGCGCGGCCTGGGGGAAGTACACCGAGGCCTTCCCCGCCGGGTCGACGCTCAGCACCGCGACGTAGGCGGGCGAGGGCGTGCTCACCGCGAAGCGGACCGCGTCCCCTGGGGAGACGGTCTCGCCCGGCGCTGCCCGGCGCACGTCCGCCCCGTGCTGGACGTACATGGCGAGGCCGAGCCCGGGACCCTTCGGGCGCTCGGTGGCCGGCGGATTGCGGAGCACGAGGACCAGCGAGGCGGCCAGCGCGAGACCGAGCCCGGCGACGGCACCGGTGGCGACGCGGCGCCGGGGTGCGGGGCGGACGAGCGAGAGGGGAAGCGGCAGCGCGCGGACCTCCTCGCGCACGCCGCGCATCCCGGCGACGGCCGTGCTGCACGTGGCGCAGGACCCGACGTGGCTGCCGACGGTCTCGGCCTCGGTGGCATCGAGCTCGCCCATCATCCACCGGTCGAGGCTCAGGGCGGAGAGGCAGGCATTCCAGCTGAGTGGGGTGGTCGCGAGATTCATGCGGTCTGCTCCGCGCGGTCCCAGAGTCCCTGGGCGCGCTCGAGGAGGTAGCCCACCTGGCGACGCGAGCAGCCGAGGAGCTCGGCCACCTCGGCGTGGGTCATCCCATCCAGGTGGTGGTAGACGACGGCCGTTGCCACGTCTTCGGGAAGCAACGCCAGCAGCCGGCGCACCTCGGCGGCGGCCTCGCCCCGGGGACCTCCGGACTCGGCCATCCCCGGCCGCACGTGCAGCTCGAGGACCCGGGCGCCGGTGCGCGCCTTGCGCAGCTGGTTCAGGCAGTGATGCGTCGTGGCCTGGTAGAGCCAGCCGACGATGGAGCCGGCGGAGCGGACCGAGTCCGGATTCCGCACCAGCGCGGTGAAGATCTCCTGGAGGACCTCGCGCGCGTCAGCCTCGCTGCCGAGGAGCGTGCGCGCCCGCCGGAGCACCACG
>Ga0081540_1003909_pt1 | contig 11605 bp, 12 predicted proteins | sample TabmetS2T1R1_FD_71024 | JGI IMG/M metagenome (GOLD analysis project Ga0081540, IMG submission 71024) | Tabebuia heterophylla rhizosphere microbial communities from the University of Puerto Rico - S2T1R1 | ecosystem: Host-associated > Plants > Roots > Rhizosphere ...
CGCATAGATTTTCCCGGAAAGCTCGTCGCGTGATCCCATCTCAGCGACGACTTCTTTGCTGAGTTTTTGGACAGTGTTTAGTATCGGATCACCTAATTTCACCAATTTGATCTTACCTTCGTCGCGCAGCCGGTGAAGCGCCCGAGCATTGTTGATGTCGGACTCAGCCAGCGCGCGCGCGTATTCGGCATCAGCGACAGCCTCGATGAGCTCCCGGTCGCTGGCATTGAAGCTTTCCCAAACGTTCTTGTTGATGCCAACCGCGATACCTGTGCCCGGCTCGTGCCATCCGGGATAGTAGTAATAAAAGCCCACCGCTTCGTGCAAACCGATTGCCATATCGAGCCACGGGCCTGCGAACTCGCTGCCATCGATTGCACCGGATTTGAGCGATGCAACTATTTCGCCACCAGGGACGACCACCACAACAGCGCCCATCTGCCGGAGCACCTCAGCACCGGGGCCAGTCATTCGATAACGCAGTCCTTTGAAGCTCTCTTGTGAGGTGATCTCACGAGCAAACCACCCACCCATCTGTGGACCAGTGCTGCAGGCGAGAAGTGACTTGATGTTGAATTGCCCGCTCAGGACATCCCACAGTTCTTGCCCTCCGCCATATCGGACCCAGGCGAACAATTCGGTTGGGGTCAATCCAAAGGGCAATGCTGTGAAGAAATGCAGCGTCGGTGATTTCTTTTCAAAATATCCTTCATACGTTTGGTACATGTCAGCGATACCGGCCCCCACGGCATCGAAGGTTTCGAACGGGCGCACAAACGTGCCGGCTGGAAACACCTCGATCTTGATGCGCCCGCCGCTGGCAGCTTCGACCGTCTTCGCGAATCGAACTGCACTGGCCTGGAGTCCTGGCAGACTTTCCGGCCAGTCAGTGACCATCTTCAACTGCCGAACGCCCTGCGCAATCACGGGTGAAGGGAAGCTAGCAGCTGCCCCCGTGACCGCTAATCCCGCTCCAGCCAGAATGTCTCGCCGCTTCATGACTGTTCCCTTTTGTCGATTCGCGCATGGCGCGCTAGGCGCGTCCTTAAGGCCGCCAACGATCACATTTGATCAGCCGCCAACCTCTGATGCAATATCGATTGCCTGCGCCCTTTGGCACTCTGAGCAGTTCTTGGGAAGTCGGCTTCCGGGTCATTCACGTCCTTTCGGCGATCCAGGCATGTCTGGTTCAAGGCGGGCATCCTGCAATACCGAGTCCACGCCCTCGTCTAGCCTGACGCTCGGCAGCAAAGAGACGACTGACCAGTCGCACAGAGAACGTCGCTTGGCTCGTTCAGACGCAAGAGCGCGTCAGACACGTCTCGATAAGCCGAGCGCATTAGCGACCTCGGCCTTTCTGTGGATAACGAAGCGACGGCTGTCGCAAGCGTGCTAGAGTCTGATGAGTTTAGGTTGGATAGCCTGAGTTTTTGAAGTAGTTGGCGCATTCGCGGGGCGTGAAGGTCGCGAGGATTTCGCCGATGGCGGCGCAAATGGCTTCGCGCGTGCGTTCGGCGGCCTTTCGCAACAGATGCTTGAGCTTGGCGAAGACTTGCTCGATCGGGTTCAGGTCGGGTGAGTACTTCGGTAGGAAGAACAGCTTGGCACCGGCCGAGCGGATGAGGCTCCGCACCGCCTTGCCTTTGTGACTGCCGAGATTGTCCATGATGACGATGTCGCCTTGGCGCAGCGTCGGCACAAGAACCCTCTCGACATAGGTTCGGAAAGTCTGGCCGTCGATCGGTCCCTCAAGAAGCCACGGTGCCTCGATCCGGTCGAGGCGCAGTGCAGCCACAAAGGTCATGGTCGTCCAGCGGCGCTGTGGGACTTTTGCGACCAAGCGCTTGCCGAGTGGCGCCCATCCGCGCAGCGGCGCCATATTGGTCTTGGTCCACGTCTCGTCGATGAAGACGAGGCGCTCAGGCTCGATGCGGTTTTGATATTTTGTCCACTGCTCCCGTCGCCGCGCCACGTCGGGGCGATCGCGTTCGCCAGCTACCAGGCTTTTTTTTGAAGCTGAGCTGCTCCGCGTGGACGAACTCCCAGACCGAGCGATAATCGACTTCCAGCCCGCGCTCGGCGAGTTCAACCACCAGCCCTCGCAGGGTGAAGTCCCTCTCCTTGATCCGTTGCAACAGCCACAGACGATGTTCGCCCGATATCTTCTTCGGCTTGTGACCCCCCATCTGGCCCGGCGCCACGCTGCCGGTCTCGTCCAGGCGCTTCACCCAGTTGATGACCGTGCTGATCCCCAACCCGAAATGCTTGGCTGCCCGATTGCGCGACATCCCGCCACTGACAACCGCCGCAACCACCCGCTCACGAAGGTCCATCGAGTACGGCTTGCCCATCCATACTGGCCTCCTTCCAGCCAGCATGGTGAATCAGAATCCGCCTGATTTGGGAATCCCAAATCGATTCAGCCTAAACTCATCCCGCTTTAGCCGAAAGGAGTGAAGGGCATGACGACACACGCGGCCGGGACACGTGAGCACCGGCTTGCCGTTGCGGCCCTCGGCGCCGCCGATTGGTTGCGCCTCGCGGCCGCGCCCACCTTCGCCATCATGGCGCTGCAGGCGAGCGTTTTCGGCGGCGGCGTGCCGGACGTGCTGTGCGCGCCCGATGCATCGCCGCTCAGCGGAATGGCCGCGATGTACCTGCTGATGAGCGTTTTCCATCTCGCGCCTTGGCTGAACCTGATCACCGGCCGGCGAAACGAGGCAGCGGGAATCGCGCCACACTTGTCACTCTCACGGCGCGATGCCCGGCACTAAGTGAAACGCGTGACGAACCGAACCAAAATCATGGAGTGAGAACGATGACGCAGCATACGACCGGAACACGTGAACAATGGCTGGCCGCGCGGCTTGACCTGCTCGAAGCGGAGAAGGAGCTCACGCGGCACGGCGATGAGGTGGCGCGGCAGCGGCAGGCGCTGCCGTGGGGCCGCGTCGACAAGGCGTACCGCTTCGACACCGATGACGGGAGCGCTACGCTGCCGGATCTCTTCCGCGGGCGCTCGCAGCTTCTCGTCTACCATTTCATGTTTGGCCCGGACTACAAGGCGGGATGCCCGTCCTGCTCGGCGATCGCCGACGGGTTCAACGGGTTGGTCGTTCACTTGGCGAACCATGACGTGATGCTGTGGGCGGTGTCGCGGGCGCCGCTCGCCAAGCTGCAGGCGTACAAGCGGCGGATGGGGTGGACGTTCCCCTGGGCATCCTCGCACGGCGGCGACTTCAATTTCGATTTCAACGTCGCGTTCACCGAGGAGCAGCAGCGTCAGGGGACCATCGAATACAACTATCGCCGCAGCGGTCACGCCATGGACGCCGCGACGGAGGGTAAGCCGGCCGTGGGGCCCGCCGAAATGGCGGCCATGACCGGAACCGATGTCGCCACGTACACACGCGACCGGCCGGGCATGAGCGCCTTCGTGCGCCAGGACGGCGTCGTCTACCACACCTACTCCACCTACGCGCGCGGGGTGGACGGCCTGTGGGGCATGTTCCAGTGGCTCGACCGCGCCCCCAAGGGACGCAACGAGACCGGCATCTGGTGGCGCCGCCACGACGAATACGAGAAGGCCTGAGTGCTCGCCGGGCAACCTTTACCGCCGGAAGCGCTGAGGCGGTCTCGCACCGGCCGCGCTAAAACGTGGCCTCACTAACGCGCAGCCATTCCGCAGCGCAGCAGCCTCCGTATCGCGGGTGTGCTATCTTAGAGCATGATCCCGAAAAGCCTGCCCCGGACTTGATCCGGGGTGGATACCGGTTTTCGGAAAAGCATGCCCTCGGGCTCGACCCGAGGGATCATGCTCAAACAATAAACTAGAGCGAGATGGCGATTCGAAGAAAAGTCATCTCGCTCTAGGTCCGAGCACAGGGGACGGTTGCGGTGAAGCGGCGCGACTTCATCATGCTAGGTGGCGCGGCAGCAGTGTCGCCGTACTGTGTGCGCGCGCAGCAATCGGCGCTGCCGGTGATCGGAGTTCTGAGCGGCAGATCGCTCGACGACAGCAAGGAATTCGTGGTCGCATTTCGAAGGGGTCTGAACGAAGCGGGGTTTTTCGAGCATCGAAACGTGGCGATAGAGTACCGCTGGGCCGAGAACTACGTTGATCGGCTGCCGGCGCTGGCGGCCGAGCTCGTGAGCCGGCAAGTCGCGGTAATCCTCGCGGTCGGCGGCGTTCCGCCCGCGCAGGCCGCGAAGGCAGCGACTTCAAACATTCCCATTGTATTTATCGTCGGAGCCGACCCGGTAAAGCTCGGCCTCGTTGCAAGCCTCAATCGGCCGGGAGGCAACGTCACCGGCGTAACAATCCTGTCCGGCGCGCTGACCGCAAAGCGGCTGGAATTGCTGCGCGAGCTGCGTCCGCAAGCGAGCGTTGCCTGTCTTGTAAATCCGCTCAGTCCGGAGTTCGAGACACATTTGAAGGATATCAAGGAGGCGGCGTTCACGACCGGCAGGGAGCTGCGTTTGCTGAATGTCAGCGGCGATGACGACCTCAATGCCGCCTTCGCGACGATGCTGCGCGATCAAATTGGAGGGCTGCTGCTCGCGAACGATGCATTTTTCGTCGGCCGCCGCGAACAAATTGTTGGGCTTGCGGCCCGCCATGCCATCCCCGCAATGTACTTCCTGCGCGAGTTCGCGGTTGTCGGCGGTCTAATGAGCTACGGAAACAGCCTCAGCGATGCGTATCATCAGGTTGGCATCTCCACCGGAAAGATCCTCAGGGGCACCAAATCCGCCGACCTCCCGGTTGAGCAAGCGGTCAAGATCGAACTGGTCCTTAACCTCAAGACCGCCAGGGCGCTTGGTCTGACCGTCCCGACTACGTTGCTCGCACGCGCCGACGAGGTAATCGAGTAGGCGCGTATTTTGCTGCGGTACATGAGTCTGGAGTTGTCACATCTGGGACATGTCAAGCGATGCCGAGAGTTTCGTGGCTTTGGGGGATCATGGTCGTTGCAGCAGCCATGAGTGTAACCGAGGCGCGGGCGGCTACTGGTGGTGCGAATTGCGATGGCGCGCTGATGGTAGCTGAGATTGCCGCGGCGGTGGAGCGCGGCGCCAAGCCTCCGGCTGATGAGAGCTTTCAGCAGTTAATGGGATCGGCAAGGTTCATCGCGGCTGCGGAGGCAGGAGACGCAGTCGCTGAGTATATGCTCTCTGGCCGATTGGGCGACCAGACGCGGGCGCTGGAATGGACAAGACGAGCGGCCGAGCACGGGCACGAGAGGGCCCAGGCCGATTTGGGATTGAGGTACATGCTCGGCCAGGCAGTCCCACAGAGTTACGTCGAAGCATTCAAGTGGTACAGCCGCGCTGCCCAGCAAGGGCTCGTAGGCATTTTCGCCGCCTTGGGTGCGATGTATGAGCGTGGGCAGGGCGTCCCGCAAGACTTCGTCGAGGCTTACAAATGGTACAGTTTGGCAGCGGCGCGCATGCAGGCTCGTGCGGCAGGGATTGCGGCAGAGGATAGGGGTAAACTGGCCGCCAGGATGACCTCGGCGCAGGTTGCTGAGGCGCAACGGAGGGCGGCAGCTTGGCAGCCGGTCCCGGAGCCGTCCCCGTGCCTTGAGGTCTTTCACCGCGAGGTCAGAGAGCGCCTCAAGAAGGCCGATTAAATGTTTGCGGAAGGGCGCCGTCGTGCCGCCATGGAAGCATCGACCGCGCCGCCGTGTCCACTTGGCGCGCGCTCGATGTGCCGCCTGCCGGCAGCGGTCGAAGCAATAGTTTGAGTACACGGCCTATCTATGCAGGCCGGTCGCCGACGAAGCGCATGAAGGTTCGCCGCTCGTCTCCAGCGAACAGCACCACGTCGTAAGGCTCGGGCGTTCCGCCTTCCATCCCGGGGGAGCCGACGGGCATGCCCGGCACTGCCAACCCGTGGGCCTGCGGACGCTCCGACAGCAGGCGCTCGATCGCCGCGGCCGGCACATGGCCTTCGAGGACGTAGCCGGCGACTTCGGCCGTGTGGCAGGCGGCGAGGTCGGCGGGCACGCCGAGCTGTCGTTTCACGGCAGCAAGGTCGGTGGTGTCGATGACCTTCGTTGCGTATCCGGATGTCTCCAGATGCTCCACCCAGCCCGAGCAGCATCCGCAGCCAGGATCGCGATGGACGGTCACGCGCGGCGGCGTAACGGCGAAAGAGCGCGGCGATTGCAGGGCGACGATCGCGGCCGCGAGCACGCATCGGCGCGTCAGAGACGGGTGGGCGAGCGTCATGGGCGAGCCTCCTTGCGGCTGGATTTTAATCGGTCTTTGCCGCCGCGATAAGGGCAGCGGTTGCCGCGCCCACCCAAACGGACGAAGCCGGCGGGGTGCTCCCGCCGGCTCCGCGCGTCGCGAACGAGGAAGCCTCTAAAGCACGAAGAAGCTGGCATCCACGTTGTACACCCCGATCAGGTGGATGGTCGCCTCCGCAAAGTTGTCGCCATCCGTATTCATCTGGATGAAGGTGTCCGTGGCGGTGGTGAAGAAGTTGATCTGCCCGGCCGCCGTGAACGCCCCGGTGCCGATGAACGTGAAGGCCTGGTCGCCCGCCACCGTCTCGTTGGCATCGATCGGATTGAGCGCGATCACGTCGTCCTCGACGCGGTTGAAGTCGGTGATGATGTCAGCCTCGTTGCCGGCGACGCCGGTCTCCGCCGTCTTCGTCCACACGAAGGTGTCGCCGCCGAGGCCGCCGGTGAAAGTGTCGAGGCCGTCGAAGCCGCCGCTGTCGGCGCTGGAGCTGCCGCCGAGGACGTTGGACGTGGCGTTGCCGATGATGGTGTTGTCGAACTCATTGCCGAACAGGTCGATGATCGTCGTGCCGAAATCGCTTTCGGTCTTCAGCACCTCGACCTCGGCTCCGGCCGTCAGCGTGTAGCTGGCGCGGGCCAGCACCGTGTCGTGCCCTTCCCCCACCGCCTCCTGCACCACGTCGCCGGCATTGTCGACGACCATGGTGTCGTCGCCGGTGCCGCCGTTCATGGTGTCGGCGCCTTCGCCGCCGTCGAGGCGGTCGTCGTCTTCGTTGCCGAGCAGATTGTCGATGCCTTCCTCGCCGAACAGGAGATCGCTGCCACCGCCGCCTTTCAGGTTGTCGTTGCCCAGGTTGCCGAACAGCGTGTCGCTGCCGCCGCCGCCCTTGAGGATGTCGTTGCCGTCACGGCCGTTGAGCAGGTTGGTGACGTCGCTGCCGATCAGGATATCGTTCAGGTCCGATCCGAGGACGTTCTCGACGCTGTCGAAGCTGTCGCCTTGCGCCTCGCCGCCGCTGCCGAGTCCCGTCGTCAGGTCGACGGTCACGCCCGCGTTGGAGTCGACGTAGTCCACCGTGTCGTGACCCTCGCCGCCGAAGAAGGCGTCGGCCCCGGCGCCGCCGGTCATCCGGTCATTGCCGATGCCGCCGTTGAGGGTGTCGTCGCCCAGCCCGCCGAACAGCAGGTCATTGTCGCCGTTGCCAAACAGGGTGTCGTTGCCGTCGCCGCCGGTGAGCGTGTTGGCGCCGTTGTCGCCGCTGAGGGTATCGTCGAAGTTGGAGCCGGTGACAAAGTCGATGTTGCGGAGGGTGTCGCCCTCGGCGAAGCCGCCGCTTCCGTGCCCGCTCAGCAGGCTCACGAACACGGCCGCGTTGGATTTGGAGTAATCGGCGGTATCGAAGCCCACCCCGCCGTCGATGACGTCGGCGCCGGCGCCGCCGTCGATGATGTCGTTGCCGGAGCCGCCGTCGATGATGTCGTTGCCGGTGCCGCCGTCGATGATGTCGTTGCCGCCGAGCCCGAAGATCGTATCGGCGCCGCCGAAACCGAAGATGGTGTCGTTGCCGTTGGTGACGCCGTCGGCCGCATCGATCGTTTCGGACAGGTTCGTTCCAGTAACCTTGGCCATGGTGCCCATTCCCCTGAACGCATCCGCGCAGACCATCTGCGGGAATGGGGCACCATGGCCGGCTACAGGGAGAAACGCTGTTCCGCAGGGAACAGGCGAGGAGAATGGTTATCGCGCGCGGAGGTCGCAATGCGCCTGCGGCCTCCAGCGGTCATCCCGGCCATGAATACATGCGCAAACGCCCTCGCGGGCGCGGACGCCCTGATGTTAGCGCGAAGCGCCCCGTGACAGGCGATCCTCCTCGGCACCGAACAGCCGGTCAGTCAGCCACACCGCCAGGTACCAGCCAATCACAACCACGATGGCGAACCCGGCGAAGAACGCGGCAAGGCTCGCGTTCTCCGAGAAATGCTCAACCATCATGGCGATCGTGACATTGGCGGCTTGGCCGACCACGAAAATGGCCGCGAAGGTGACGAGCAGGATCATCGTGTTCCCCTTTGCAGAGGCGCAGGCCCTGAAATGCGTCGCCACCGTTGGGTCAACCGGCAGGTTGGACCGCAGTTCCGCGTTTCCCCGTCTTTTGCACCGCGGAAATTGGCAGTCAGGCGTTGCCCTATCGGCAGCCGTTGCTCCCGAAACTTCGGCCTGACGGCCGGTCGATCGGCGCGTTAGGATGGGGGTCAATCGCGGGGAGTTCGAATGAACGGCGAGACGCTGTCGCGGCGCACGATAATCTTCGTCAACATCGCGCACGCGTTCGATCACTTCGTGCTGCTGATCTACCCGACCGCCGTCATCGCCATCGCGGCCGAGCGCGGGCTCGACTATGCCGCCCTGATCACGCTCGCCACCGGCGCCTTCGTGGCCTTCGGGCTGTGCTCGCTGCCCATGGGCTGGATCGCCGATCGCGTCGGGCGCCGCAACATGCTCAGCATGTTCTTCCTCGGCTACGGCGCCTCATGCCTTGTCATCGCCACCACTACCACCTCGGTCGCATTGGCCGTCTGGCTGCTGGTGCTCGGCGTGTTCTCGGCGATCTATCACCCGATCGGATCCACCATGCTGGTGAGCCATGCCCGCCAGCTCGGACGCGACCTCGGCTGGAACGGCGTGTGGGGCAATCTGGGCGCCGCCCTCGCGTCCGGCGTCACCGCCTTCATCGCGGCGCAGCTCGGGTGGCGGTGGGCTTTCGTGGTCCCGGGCCTTGCCTGCATTCTCGTCGGCATCGCCTTCATGCTGCTGGTGCCCGGCGACGGGCAGCCGGCGAAGCACGGCAAGTCTGCGGCCGTGCCCATCGCGACATCCCGTCCGGTGCTCGTGCTCGCCGGCCTGGCGGCGGCCATCGTGGCCGGCGGCATGACGTTCAACATCACCACCATCGCGCTGCCGAAGGTCATCGACGAGGGCATCGGGCTGTCGCTGCCGCTGGCGCTCACCGGCTCGCTGGCGACCGCGGTGTTCGTATGCGGGGCGCTGACCCAGCTCGCCACCGGCCGCCTGATCGACCGTTACAGCCTGCCCACGATCTTCGTCGGCATGGCGGCGCTGCAGCCGCTCGGCCTGGCTCTGGCCGCCACCAACACCGGCGTGCCGCTTCTGATCGGCCTCGTCATCATCACGTCGGCGATCTACGGGCAGGTGGTGATCAACGACGCCATGATCGCGCGCTATATCCCGGAGAATTACCGCGCCAAGGCATTCAGCGTGCGCTACTTCCTCGGCTTCACGGCGAGCGGCTTCGCGGCGCCGATCATCGCGGTCCTGCACGCGCGCGGCGGTTTTCCGCTGGTGCTCGGCGTCGCCGCCGCCTTTGGCGCGGTGGTCCTCCTGTGCGCCCTGATGTTCAAGGCCATCACGGCTCCCGCCGCGCGCGACGCCATCGCGCCGGCGGAATGAGCACGCGTCGAGACTTCGCGTCAGACGCCACCCCCTTTGAGGCTCTCGATCACGGTGGCCGCTTCGCCCGGCCTTTGCAGCCGCAGGACCGTGAGATGCCGGTACTGCGCGTGGTTCAACAGCGCCTCGAAGCGGCGGCGTCGATCCTGCCATGTGCTCCACGCCCATCGGATCGGATGACTCGCGTGCCACCAGTGGCGCCAGTCTTCCCGGTTCCCGGCCCACAGCTCCTGTCGATCGATGGCGCGCATCACCGACCGCTTGATGACGCGATACATCACCACCGCGCGGCTGTAGTCCAGCCAGACCACGGTCGTGGCGCGGCGCCAGATCAGGTCGCGCACCAGGCCATAATTTCCGTCGCACACCCATGCGTCGGCCGCTATGGCAGCACTCACCCGGCGAACGAATTCATCCGGGTTCGTCTGGCTCAGCGCCTCCCAGTTCCGCTCCAATGCAGGCGGTCGAGCTCGATATGCGGCAATCCAAGCGCCGACGCGATGACGGTCGCCATCGAGGTCTTGCCGGCGCCCGACGTCCCGACCACCACGACGCGCATCAGTTCTTCCCGTTGGCGCGCGACCATATCGGTTCGGCTCCGACGCTCCAACGGCGGTACGCGCTCGCGCCACGGAACAGCATCAGGGTTCTCCCCCGAACCTTCCAGGGAAACACCCGATAGGACTTTCCCGGGACGCATTCGAAAATGCCGGCCGGCGGGGGCGACTGCCGATCTTTGGACAGGGAGTTTCAGCATGAGCGAACGCCGTCATCCGGTTCGGCGCAACACCTTGCTGGCGGCAACCATGCTGACAGTCGCGTTGGCAACCGCGCCCCGGCCGGCGGCCGCGCAGGCGCCGGCGACCGCCCCGGCTCCCGCGCCAGCGGCGGCCCAGCAGACGGCGCGGCCGAACATCCTGGTGATCTTCGGCGACGACGTCGGGCAGACCAACATCAGCGCCTACGCGCATGGGGTCGTCGGCTACCGGACACCGAACATCGACCGCATCGCCAAGGAAGGCATGATGTTCACCGACTATTATGCGGAGAACTCGTGCACCGCCGGACGCTCCACCTTCATCACCGGCCAGACCTGCCTGCGCACCGGCCTGTGCAAGGTCGGCATTCCCGGCGCCCAGGTGGGGCTGCAGGATCGCGACATCACCATCGCCCAGGCGCTCAAGCCGCTCGGCTATGCCACCGGCCAGTTCGGCAAGAACCACCTCGGCGACCGCGACGAATATCTGCCGGTCAAGCACGGCTTCGATGAGTTCTTCGGCAATCTGTACCACCTCAATGCCGAGGAGGAGCCGGAAGGGCCGTACTATCCGAAGAACGATGCCAATTTCGTCCGCTCCAATTCACCGCGCGGCGTGCTCAAGGCGTCCGCCGACGGCCGCATCGAGGACACCGGCCCGCTCAACCGCAAGCGCATGGAGACGATCGACGACGAGACCACAGCCGCCGCGATCGACTTCATGACGCGCCAGGTGCGGGCCAACCGCCCGTTCTTCACCTGGATGAACACGACGCGCATGCATGTGTTCACCCATGTCCGCGAATCGATGAAGGGCCGCAGCGGCATGCCGGGCAACGAATATGCCGACGGCATGCTCGAGCACGACGAGGATGTCGGCAAGCTGCTGAAGGCCGTGGACGACCTCGGCATCGCCAACAACACCATCGTCATCTACACGACCGACAATGGGCCCAACCAATGGTCCTGGCCGGATGCCGCGACTACGCAGTTCCGCAGCGAGAAGGACACCAATTGGGAGGGCGCGTTCCGCGTGCCGGCGATGATCCGCTGGCCGGGCCGCATCAAGGCGGGGGAAATCTCCAACGAGATGGTCTCCGGGCTCGACTGGTTCCCGACGCTGCT
>Ga0081540_1003910_pt1 | contig 11604 bp, 11 predicted proteins | sample TabmetS2T1R1_FD_71024 | JGI IMG/M metagenome (GOLD analysis project Ga0081540, IMG submission 71024) | Tabebuia heterophylla rhizosphere microbial communities from the University of Puerto Rico - S2T1R1 | ecosystem: Host-associated > Plants > Roots > Rhizosphere ...
GCCATCGTCACCCCCGCCACCAAGCAGCTTCGCAAGATGCTGGCCGGCGACGAGCACTAAGGATTTCCGATCGATCCCAACCAGCAACCACGCAACAGGAGAGGCCTGCCATGACGGACGTTCTGATTACTGCCGGCGAACTCGCGGAATTCCTCAAGAATGAGCCGTGTGTCATCATCGACACCCGCAATCCCGATGCCTACGGCGCGGGGCATCTCCCCGGAGCCGTCAATGTCCATGAAATCTTCACTTACCTCGCGACCTCGACGCCGGAAGGCATTCACGAACTGAAAACCAAATTCGCCGATGCGTTCGGCGCCGCCGGACTATCCGGCAGCGAGACCGCCGTCATCTACGAACAATCGATGAATTCCGGCTTCGGCCAGTCCTGCCGCGGCTACTATCTCCTGACCATGCTCGGCTATCCCAAGGTCAAGGTGCTGCATGGCGGCTACGATGCCTGGGCGGCCGCGGGCCTGCCGGTGACCAAGGAGGTGCCGTCGCCGGTGAAGGCGTCGTTCACGGTGGTGCCGGAGGCGGGCGACATCCTGATCGACGCCAAGACAATGCTCGCCGCCGTCGGCAAGCCCGGCATCGCGCTGCTCGATGTCCGCGACATCGACGAGTGGATCGGCGAAAGCTCTTCTCCATACGGGAAGGATTTCTGCCCGCGCAAGGGACGCATCCCCGGTGCCGTGTGGCTCGAATGGTACCGCATGATGAAGCCGACCGCTGAAGGGCCGCGCTTCAAGTCCAAGAACGAGATTTTGGCGGAATGCGCCACCGTCGGCATCACGCAAAGCACGCCGGTCTATCTCTACTGCTTCAAGGGGGCGCGCGCCTCGAACACGTTCCTCGCCTTGAAGAACGCCGGCGTAAAGGATGTGCGGATGTATTTCGGCTCCTGGAACGAATGGTCGCGCGATCCCGCGCTGCCGATCGAGGAGGGGCTGCCGATGGAAGCCAATCTCACCACCAAGGCGGCGTAAGGACGCGTCAGGTGTTGCAGTCTGATCCCACAAGATCAGACTGCAACCATGGTCGGGCCCCACAGGACCCATAGCGGCCATGCACCGTGGCATCGGACCCCATTTTGCGACGCGCAAATCCATGCTGTAGTCGTGTTCCTCGTGACCAACGGTCGGCGCAGTCCTGAGCCTCGGAGTAGGCAATGCGACGAGGCGATTTTCAGCAAAGGATTATCCGCCGCTAACCCGAATGAGGGAGTGCGACAATGAAAAAAAGCATGCTGATCAGTCTAAGTATTTCGGTGTCGATCGCCGTCTTGGCGGCTGGTGTCGCGATTTCCGCGCAGGACAAGTACACTTTGCAAGTACCGAATGGGCTCGCGTTCTCTGAGTTCAGGGGATACGAGGACTGGCCGGTGATCGCGATCAGTGAGAACGAAGGCATTATTGCTGTGATCTTGGGGAATCCGGCGATGATCGACGCCTATAAGCAAGGCGTGCCCGGCAATGGCAAGCCTTTCCCAGACGGCGCCAAAATGGCGAAAATTCATTGGGCGCCGAAGAAACAAGAGGCGTACCCCGGTCAGCCAACCGTGCCAGGTATCCAGCGTGACGTTGATTTCATGGTGAAGGACAGCAAGCGGTTCGCGGACAGCGGCGGATGGGGTTGGGGCGCGTTCGAGTATGATGCGGCGTCCGATATGTTTAGGCCCGCCACCGTAACGGGCAATCCGCCGCAGGAAAACGACGCGAAGTGCGGGTTCGTGTGCCACACGGTGGTGCAGAACCGCGACTACGTATTCACGGAGTACGGAAAGAGGTGAGCATCGGATAGCGCGAGCTAACAAGGTTGACCAAGGCGTAAGGGCGCGTCCGAGGTTGAAGTCTGATCCAGCCGGGTCAGACTGCAACCATGGTCAGTTCACGAGCAGGATGAAGTTGGGCCGCGTCTGCGGCTCAGCCGGGCATGCTGTCGAATTGCGGGAGGTCGAGCGGTTTGTTCCACTTCAGGCGGCGCTTGGTGAACATTTCGAGCTTTGGCTCGATCAATTCGGGCCGGTCCAGGCTGCCGAGCATGACGAAGACGAGGCCGGGGAAGCTGTCCAGATTGTTGGTAAACAATCTCGAGCCGCAATCAGGACAAAAGTTGCGATCAAGTCCCTTGCCGGACTCGGCGATAAAATGATGCGCTTTCGGCTTGCCGGCGACCAGGGTGAAATCATCCTCCGGCACGCCGAAGAACGTGGCCATCTCGCCGCCCGACGCTCTCTTGCAGTCCAGGCAGTGGCAGTTGGCGATGAAGTCGGGGTCGGTGTCGAATTCGAATTTCACGGCGCCGCAAGTGCATTGAGCCGTGTATTTCTTGGCCATGGGAATTGCCTCTCGTCGCGTTGGAACGTCGTAGTGACGTGTCGCCGTTGTACCAGGTACTTAGGCGGCGTCTTGCTTTTTCAAGGCGTCGAGCAGCGTCAGAGCGGTCTGCTTCGATGACGCTGGGTTCTGGCCGGTGATCAGCAAGCCATCCTGGACAACGTGCACGCCCCAATTCGCCGTCGCTGAAAACTGCGCTCCCTGTTCTTTCAGAACGTCCTCAAGCAGGTACGGAACGACGTCGACGAGATGCATGGCGTCTTCCTCGGAATCGGTGAACCCGGTGACCGCACGGCCTTTCGCGATGGGCTCGCCGTTTGGCGCCTCGACGTTGGTGAGGATTCCCGGTGCGTGGCAAACAAGCGCCACCGGCTTTTTCGCCGCGAGCATATCTTCGATGAGCGCCAGCGCATCGTGGTCGTTGGTCAGGTCCCAAAGCGGGCCGTGGCCGCCCGGGAAGAACACGCTGTCATAATCTGCCTGGTCGATTTCGGACAGCTTTGTGGTGTTGGCGAGCGCCTGTGTTGCGGCCGGGTCTTGTTCAAAACGTCGGGTGTCGTCGGTCTGGAATGCCGGTTCGTTGCTCTTGGGATCAAGCGGAGGCTGGCCGCCCTTCGGCGATGCAAGTGTGATCTCGACGCCGGCGTCGCGGAAAATGAAATAGGGGGCGGCGAGTTCCTCAAGCCAGAACCCCGTCTTTCTGCCGGTGTCTCCCAACTGATCGTGTGAGGTGAGAACCATGAGAATTTTCATATTGCTTTTTCCTCTCTCAGCGCTGTCGCCACTGCAAAGTCAGCCGCGCCGGGTCTTCCGGCGAAATGCCGCCTGAAAACTTCGATGCGAAGCTGAGCGAATCGTAGATCGGCTGCCACATTCGTGCATGTTCCCTGCGTGCAGTTTCTTATTCGTGCCGAGGTTGTCCGTTATTTGTCTTAAAGCCGCCGCGAGTTTACGAGTACACACCTGATGCGACGTCGGGATGAACCGGTCCTGAGTTCGAGTGGTGTGCCCACCGCCGGCGATCTCGATGTGACTGCCCGAGCCGATTGAACCGTCAACTGAGGTTGCTCTGGCGTTCCCGGGATAGGAAGCCTATAATTTGGGCGTACTTGGTGGTTCCGCGGATGTCTATCCTCACACGCAAATTGGATCTCGCACTCGCTTTGGCGATGCTCTGTCTCGGTGGCCATACGGCCACCGCGCAAACCGCGCCGCTGAGCTATTGGATCCCGGGCTGGCCGATGGGCTTCGGGGATATGAGCGATGGCCAGAGCCCGAACGCTTACGGGAACTTTCCGAGCTTTGACTTCAGCGACGGCCGTAGCGGCGTTTCGCGCTACAATTTTCCGAATGGCTGGTTTATCGGCAGCCAACGGAGCGGCATGGGCTTGACTGGCCTGAACCAGAATGCGTTTGGCAATTTCGGCTCGCTCTACAGCGAAGGCATGCAGTTCGGCTACAATTTCAACGGCGCGGGCGGGTTGCCCGTCACGGTCTTTGCCGGTTTCGACACGCTGAAATACAATACCGGCATCGGCGGTGCTTTCGCCCCGTTCGACAACAGGTCCGGCACGCTGCCGGTCTACAGTGTGAATGCGGGCGTCGAATTCCGGCCGACATCGAATCTCAGCGTGTCCTTCGGGGTCGGCTACGTCCAGCAGTCCGGGCAGATCGACAGCGAATTCAATTCGCTGCCCGGCGCTTCGTCGTTCGCCGTCGGCGGCCGTCGCTACTAGGCCATGTACTCGTCATTAAGTCGGGTCCGCTTTGCTGTCGGAAGGCGATTATCAAGCCAACATTGATACATGTTGCCTTTGGGCCAACAACGGGCTCATGCACGTCAGCAAATCGCCTCCCTATTCGATCTCCTCGTCGGCGCGGGCGAGCAACGTTGCCCGGGATCGGACCTGCTACCAAAGATCGCGATAGTTCGCGAACCGTCTCAGCGCCTTGTCGTAGCGGGCCGGTATGATCCAGGGCAGCAGCCGCCTGAAAATCGCGTTCGGAAGCCCGGAGCGAAGACGCGCATAGAGGTCGAGCGGATCGAGTTCGTGCCGCATCGGAATTTCGGTTCGTAGCCGAGACCCGTGCTTCGAAGCCACTTGTAACCGTTGGCCATCGCCCAGTTCATCATGTCGCGAATAGTGTAGTAGTAAAGATGGAGGTCGAGGGCGACAGCATAATCCAGGCCGACATATTCCCAGAAAAGACTGTCGCCTTCGACCATACAGAGGCTGAAGGCGACCACCTTCTCACCGCGGTGCCAGATAAAGAAGCGGGTCTTGTCTTTCATGTCGCTGCCGAGCCGGCGAAAATAGTCGGCCGTCAGTTTCTCGAAACGGAATTTCGAACGGCCGAAGACCTGCAGGTAGAGAGGATAGATCTCGTCGATGGCATCGCTCGCGTCGTCGGTGACGGTGAGGGCAATGGTTTCGCCGTCAGTTGCCTTGAATTTCTTGCGAAGCTGCCAGCGCGCCGATCGCGGCAGCGCATTTTGCATGTAGGCGCCGAAATCGTGATGCTCGATATTGAGCGCCGTCATCGGCATGCTCGGCGCGCGGGCGAAGCCGCGCCGGACGAAACAATCCAGCACCGACCGATAACGCGCGGGGAATTCCTTCAGCACGATAAGCTGCGCCCGGCATGACCTTGCGAGATTGACGATCTCGCGGCAGAGAATCTCCGCCATCTCGCTGGGAGGCACCGTGTCTGATCCGGCGACGTGTCCTTCTCCGGCGAAGCATCCAACCATCAACGTGCGCGTTTTAAGAAATCCGGGAACGAAGCGTCGGATGCGCGCCAGCCAGGTCTGCCATCCCGGACCAAGTCCTTCGAGAATGTCCTGGTCGAGAAGAAAAAACGGCTGGACCGCCTGGATGCAGCCTGCCTGATCGATGATCGCGAAGTATCGGTACTCAACGTGGTCGCGGAGCGTATCCTCTAGGATTTCGTAGTAACGGTGATCCTTGCGCCGGCCGGCGAAGGATGCGGCCCAAGCGGGGCAAGCGGCGATTTCGGGCGCGTCACTATATTCATGCGAAACCGCGCTGTGGCAGCCGGCGCATCGGCTACACTTGCTGTGTCAGTCGGGCTGACCGCGTCTGACATCACGCATTGCTCCGAGAGACATTTGCCATGCATGCCTGACAGTCGACGTCCCGGCGGTAAACGCGTTGTGCGACTTAATCAACGTCGTCGTGGCGCCGCGCCCAAAGCGCCTCCGTCTTTATAGATACACCTGATGCTTGGAGACGGCTCGTCGAGATTGATCTAGATCAAAGCAGGTCGGGTCACACGCGGCCGATCACGGTCAAGTCGGGTAACATCCGTGGGAAGCTGACTTTATGAGACACGCCCTAATTAGCCAGCCAAGCCGCGCGCATTCGTAATCCCCAGCGCCTTGATGCGCGAGGCCAGGGTGGTCGGCTTGATGTCTAGCATCTCGGCGGCGCCGCCGGGGCCGAACACCTTGCCGGAGCAGGCCTGAAGGGCGGCGAGAATGTTGGCGCGTTCGTGCGCGCGCATTTCGGATGCGGTCATGACGGCGGTGCGGGCCTCGGGCTTTGCGCGCGCCGCACCGCTGGACGGTTGGGCGCCTGCGGCATCGGGCAGATCGATGCGCAGCCGGCCATTCTGCGCGAGGATCGCGGCGCGCTCGATCACATTCTGCAACTCGCGGACATTGCCGGGCCAATCGTAGCGCGCCAGCCGCCGGGCGTCGCCCTCCGACAATCGCAGCTCGGATTTCAGCGCCTTGCTCTCGCGCGTCAAAAAATGCTGCGCCAGCAGCGGAATGTCCTCGCGGCGCTCGCGCAGCGGCACCGACTCGACCGGAAACACGTTGAGGCGGAAGTAGAGATCCTCGCGAAACCGGCCGCGTTGCACTTCCTGCTTGAGATCGCGGTTGGTGGCGGCGATCAGGCGCACGTCGACGGCTCGGGTGCGCTCTTCGCCGACGCGCTCGAAATTGCCCTCCTGCAGCACCCGCAGCAGTTTACCCTGCAGTTCGAGCGGAATTTCGCCGACCTCGTCGAGAAACAGCGTGCCGCCGTCTGCGAGTTCGAACCGGCCAATGCGGTCGCGCATCGCGCCGGTGAAGGCGCCGCGGACGTGGCCGAAGAACTCGCTCTCGAACAGTTCACGCGGGATTGCGGCGCAATTGACGCGGATCAGCGGCCGGTCGCGGCGGCTGCTCGCCTCGTGGATGGCGCGCGCGATCAGCTCCTTGCCGGTACCGGATTCGCCCGTGATCATCACGGCTGCGGTGGTTGGCGCCACCAGCTTGACCTGCCGCAGCGTCTTCTGGATTGCCTCGCTCTGGCCGATAATGCCGCGCGGGTTGGTCTCGATGCGGATTTCTTCCTGCAAATAGGCGTTTTCCAGCTCCAGCCGCTCGCGCAGGCGATCGACCTCGGCAAGCGCCGCATGCAGCTTCTCGTCGGCCTCGCGGCGCTGACTGACATCGCGGAATACGATGACGGCGCCGACCACCACGCCGCGGTCGCGGATCGGCGTCGAGGTATATTCGACCCAGACCGGCGTGCCGTCCTTGCGCCAGAACACCTCGCCATCGACCTGGTGCACCGCGCCGTCGCGAAACGCCGCATAGATCGGGCAGTCGTGATCGGGATAGTGCCGCCCGTCATGGTGGGTGTGATGGACGATCGGGTGGATTTCCTTGCCGACCAGTTCCTCGGCGGACCAGCCCAGCATCCGCTCGGCCGCCGGATTGACGAAGGTGGTCTTGCCCTCCGCGTTGACGCCGTAAATGCCTTCGCCGGCCGCGCGCAGGATCAACTGGTTTTCCCGTTCGATATCCTGAAACACCCGCTCGACCCGCTGCCACGTCGCGATCCCGCCGCGCATGTGGTCTTCGGCCGCCGCGTCGACGTAGCGCCGGCGGCGCGCATCGAGGTCGCTCATGGTGAGCAGCACCAGCGAGCGGCCGTCGCTCGGCAGCAAGGTGCCGGCATATTCGAGGCGCAGGTTTTGTCCGGTGGCATGGCGCGGCGTCAGCGCATTGGTCCAGTACGCGCCCTTGTTGAGCACGGCCTGGGTGAACACGATCAGCGCGGGGAGTTGGCCGGCGTGCAGTGTGCTGACCCTGGTTTGCCGCAGCAATGTGCGATCGTAGCCGAGCAGGGTGCAGGCTGAGGGATTGGCGTCGAGGATCAGGTCTGCATGGGGGTCGAGCAGCAATGTCGGCTCGATTCCGAACTCAAACGCGGCGGCATGGAGATCGACATCGTGTGGTCCAGCCGCAGGGCCGAGAGCAAGATCCATCACACCGACACTCCGAGATTTCGTAATCATGCTACGAATTTTCGTTTATCACGAATTCTCGTAGTCGCCAATATCAGTACAAATCCCTGCGACATCAACGCAATTGCCGAAGAAGAGGGCTGGCATGTGCCTTGCTTAATTAGGGGGCAAAATGCCCGTGGCAGGAGGTCTCATGTCTACCTTCGACAATCCGTTCGATCCCGACCGCCGTCTTCGCGCCGGTGGCTGCAGTTGCGGCCAGCATGTCAGCGAGGCCGAGCACGAACACGCCGCGCTGGCGCTGCGCTGCGAGCCAGCGCCGAGCGATGACAAGCGCTACGAGGGCGTCGTCGCCTCTGCCGTGATGCGTGCGATGTTTCCGAAAGACATGGCGCGCCGCGCCTTCCTGAAATCGGTCGGCGCCTCGACCGCGCTCGCCGCGATCTCGCAATTCTTTCCGCTTCAGACCGCGACCGAGGTCTTCGCGCAAGGCGGCGCACCCGAGAAGAAAGACCTCAAGGTCGGCTTCATTCCTATCACCTGCGCGACGCCGATCATCATGGCGGCACCGCTCGGCTTCTATTCCAGGCACGGCCTCAACGTCGAAGTGGTGAAGACCGCCGGCTGGGCCGTCATTCGCGACAAGACCATCAACAAGGAATACGACGCCGCCCACATGCTGGCGCCGATGCCGATCGCGATCTCGCTGGGGCTGGGCGCCAATGCGATTCCCTTCACGGTGCCCGCGATCGAGAACATCAACGGGCAGGGCATCACGCTTGCCATGAAGCACAAGGACAAGCGCGATCCGAAGGACTGGAAGGGCATGAAGTTCGCCATTCCGTTCGACTATTCGATGCACAATTATCTGCTGCGCTATTATCTGGCCGAACACGGCCTCGATCCCGACACCGATGTGCAGCTCCGCTCGGTGCCGCCGCCGGAAATGGTCGCCAACCTGCGCGCCGACAACATCGACGGCTTTCTGGCGCCCGACAACATCTGCCAGCGCGCGATCTATGACGGCGTCGGCTTCATGCACATCCTGTCGAAGGAGATCTGGGACGGTCACCCCTGCTGCAGCTTTGCCGCCAGCAAGGAGTTCATCACCAGCTCGCCGAACAGCTTTGCGGCGCTGACGCGGGCGATTGTGGACGCGACCGCCTATGCGTCGAAGGCCGAGAACCGCAAGCAGATCGCGGAGGCGATCGCGCCGGCCAACTACATCAACGCGCCGGTCACGGTGCTGGAGCAGGTGCTGACCGGCACCTATGCGGACGGCCTGGGCGGCGTGAAAACGGATGCCAGGCGCGTCGATTTCGATCCGTTCCCCTGGCAGTCGTTTGCGGTGTGGATGCTGACCCAGATGAAGCGCTGGGGCCAGATCAAGGGCGATGTCGACTACAAGCAGGTCGCCGAGCAGGTCTATCTCGCGACCGACACCAAGAAGGTGATGGCCGAGATGGGACTGACGCCGCCGGCAACGTCCTACAAATCCTTCTCGGTGATGGGCAAGACGTTCGATCCGGAAAAGCCGGACGACTATCTCGCGAGCTTCAAGATCAGGAAGGCGTCGTGAGGGCAGGGACGCAACTATGTTTATCGCTGTCGTCCCCGCGAACGCGGGGACCCATACGCCGTGTCGGTTCTTCTAGGCACGATGTTAGAGGCCTTCCTTCATTACTAATGCCGCGGCATATGGGTCCCCGCGTTCGCGGGGACGACATGTTGAGAGACTGTCCCCCATGACCTTCTCCCTTCGCTTCCGCGCGGCTGTCGTCTCGCTCGTGCTGTTCGCCGCGTTCCTCGGCATCTGGCATCTCGCCACGCGCTCGACGGCCGCGACCACACACATGTCGCCGGAATACGCCAAGCTGATGGGGCTGACGGCGACGCAGGGCAAGTCGGCGATGCCGGGGCCGCTCGATGTCGGCGCGAAATTGTGGGAGCACCTCAAGCAGCCGTTCTACGACAAGGGGCCGAACGACAAGGGCCTCGGCATCCAGCTCGGCTATTCCATCGGCCGCGTCGGCCTCGGCTACCTGCTTGCGGTGCTCGTTGCCATTCCGCTCGGCTTCCTGATCGGCATGTCGCCCCTGATCAGCAAGGCACTCGATCCGTTCATCCAGGTGCTGAAGCCGATTTCGCCGCTCGCCTGGATGCCGCTCGCGCTCTACACCATCAAGGATTCCTCCATCTCGGCGATCTTCGTCATTTTCATCTGCTCGGTGTGGCCGATGCTGCTCAACACGGCGTTTGGCGTGGCTGCCGTGCGCAAGGAATGGATCAACGTCGCGCGCACGCTCGAGGTCGGCACCGTCAGGCGCGCGTTCACCGTGATCCTGCCGGCGGCGGCGCCGACGATCCTCACCGGCATGCGGATATCGATCGGCATCGCCTGGCTCGTGATCGTCGCGGCCGAGATGCTCGTGGGCGGTACCGGCATCGGCTACTTCGTCTGGAACGAGTGGAACAACCTCTCGATCACCAACGTCATCATCGCCATTCTCCTGATCGGCATCGTTGGCATGCTGCTCGACCAGATCCTGGCGCGGTTCACGCGCATGGTCACCTTCCCGGAATAAACGCGATGACCGACAAGTTCATTTCCATCGAGGGCATTGCGCGGCGTTATCCCGGCGCAAATGGCGGCCAGACGACCGTGTTCGAGAATCTCTGGCTGTCGATGGGCCGCGGCGAATTCGGCTGCGTGATCGGCCACTCTGGTTGCGGCAAGACGACGGTGCTGAACATCCTGGCAGGGCTCGACGAGCCGAGCGAAGGCGCCGTCATCGTTGACGGGCAGGCGATCGAAGGCACGAGCCTCGACCGCGCGGTAATCTTCCAGAGCCATGCGCTGCTGCCGTGGCGCACGGTGCTCGGCAACGTCGCCTATGCCGTGACCTCGAAATGGCGCAACTGGGACCGCGCCAAGGTGAAGGCCCATGCGCAGAAGTTCATCGACCTGGTCGGGCTGACCGGCTCCGAGCACAAGCGCCCGTCGGAGCTGTCGGGCGGCATGAAGCAGCGCGTCGGCATTGCGCGTGCGCTCTCGATCACGCCAAAAATCATGCTGATGGACGAGCCGTTCTCGGCGCTGGATGCGCTGACGCGCGGCACGCTGCAGGATGAGGTCCGCCGCATTTGCCTGGAGACCGGGCAGACCGCGTTCATGATCACCCATGACGTCGATGAAGCGATCTATCTCGCCGACAAGATCTTTCTGATGACCAACGGACCTGGCGCCGTGCTGGCCGAGATCGTGGAAAATCCGCTGCCGAAAGACCGCGGACGGATCGATCTGCACCGCCATCCCTATTACTACGCGCTGCGCAACCACATCGTCGATTTCCTGGTCAGCCGCAGCAAGACGTTTGCGTCGACGGTAACCGGGCACGATCCGCGCAACGTGCCGGTCGTGCGGCCGGGTCTGGGCGAACCGATGATCGTTTCGTCGTCGCCGAACCTGGTCGAAGCCAACTCAGCGCAGACGATCGCGCGCTAGATTTCAAAGGAGACCACCATGAAACGCGAAGACCTCACCGAGAAGCTGCTCGACATCAAGCGCGAGAAGGGCTGGAGCTGGAAACACATCTGCGAAAAGATCGGCGGCTATTCGGAGGTGCTGATCGTCGGCGCCATCCTCGGCCAGATGAAACTGACAAAGCCGCAGGCCGCCAATGCCGGCGAACTGTTCGGGCTTTCGAAATCCGAAATCGCCATGCTCAACGAAGTGCCGATGCGCGGCACTGGGACGCCGATGCCGCCGACCGATCCGCTGATCTACCGCTTCTACGAACTGGTGATGGTCAACGGCCCGGCGTGGAAGGCCCTGATCGAGGAGGAGTATGGCGACGGCATCATGTCGGCGATCGATTTCGACATGGTGATGGAGCGGCTGCCCAATCCCAAAGGCGACCGCGTCAAGATCACGATGTCCGGAAAATTCCTGCCGTACAAATACTATGGGGCTAGCGGCAACGTGCCGGAGTATGGCTTCAAG
>Ga0081540_1003912_pt1 | contig 11601 bp, 11 predicted proteins | sample TabmetS2T1R1_FD_71024 | JGI IMG/M metagenome (GOLD analysis project Ga0081540, IMG submission 71024) | Tabebuia heterophylla rhizosphere microbial communities from the University of Puerto Rico - S2T1R1 | ecosystem: Host-associated > Plants > Roots > Rhizosphere ...
GACGAGGGCTCTGTGCGCCGCGGCCAGCTGGTGGAAGGGGCAGTTGGCAAGCTCCACGCGGACGGCGTCAGCCCGGGGCTCGTAGCCGAGAGAGGCGAGCCTGTCCACGACATCCCCCGAGGGCCCGTCGTCCGCCAGGTGCGCACCGGCCGAGCGGGCTGCAGCCTCGACAGCTGCCGGAAGCTGTTCCTCGCCGATCTGCGTGCGCTCCACGGCCTGGGCAAGCACCTCCGCGAGGAGCGCGTAACGGCGCGGCGGCACACTGACGCTGATCTCCCCTGGGGCCCGGCGGTAGAGCTTGGAGGGCCGCCCGGCCCCCGGACCCGTCCGGCCGGTCAGGCGCCGGTACTCGGTCACGAGCAGACCGCCATCGACGAGACGGTCGAGGTGAAACTTCACGACATGTCGGGGCAGGCCGAGCTGTTCCGCGGTCTCGTCGCGGCCGACGGCCTCCTGCTTGCCGGCCACGTACGTGTAGAGCCTGCGTCGAGTGGGGTCGGCCAGAACCTCGAGGCCGGCAAGCTCCTGTCCCAGCTGCCCGTCCACGCGCCTCCGCTCACTCCTGATGTCGCAGCCCGTCCTTCTAACGGACAAATGTCTTGACTTAAGAATAGGCACGGACCTAGGTTCCTGAGAAGCATGCAGACGGAGGTGACCTCATGACAGGTCCGGCACGCATCGTCCTCGTCGGGGGTGGCCTCGCGGCCGCCAGGACCGCACACGCCCTGCGCAAGCGCGGGTACGACGGCGCACTCACCCTGCTGACCGCCGAGCCGCACCGCCCCTACGAGCGGCCGGCGCTGTCCAAGGGCTACCTCTCGGGGGACACTCCGCGGGAGACGCTCTTCGTCCACGGCGCGGACTGGTACCCGGAGCACGAGGTCGATCTCCGCACCGGCACCCGCGCCGTCGCCCTCGACCGCAGCCGTCAGGAGGTGCGTGCGGAGTCGGGCGAGCGGTTCAGGTACGACGCGGTCCTGCTCGCCACCGGCGCCAACCCCCGACGTGTCGCGGTCCCCGGGGCGGATCTGGACGGCGTCCTGACGCTCCGGACGCTCGACGACAGCGACGACCTGCGGACACGGCTACGCCGGCGCGACCCCGTCGTGATCGTCGGTGGCGGTTGGATCGGCCTCGAGGTCGCGGCCGTGGCCCGCGCGGCCGGCTGCGACGTCACCGTCGTCGAGGCGAGCCAGGTGCCGCTGCGGCGGGTCCTGGGCCCGGTCGTCGCCCCCGCCTTCACCGCCCTGCACCGTGACCACGGGGTCCGCTTCGAGCTCGGGGCGTCCGTCCATGCCTTCGTCGCGAACGATTCGGGCGTCGTCGCCGGCGTCCGCCTTGCGGACGGCACGGTGCTGCCGGCCGGCACCGTGCTCGTCGCCGTGGGAGTGACTCCGGCCGACGGGCTGGCGCGGGAGGCGGGTTTGCCGGTGCCGGACGGCGTCGCCGTCGGCGCGGATCTGCGTACGGACGACCCCGCCGTCGTCGTCGCTGGTGATCTCGCGGCCGCCGAGCATCCCGTCCTGGGTCGTCGGCTGCGTGTCGAGCACTGGGCGAACGCCCTGCGTCAGGCTCCCGTCGCGGCCGCCGCGCTCGCGGGCGAGCCCACGAGCTACCTGCGGCTGCCATACGTCTTCTCCGACCAGTACGACCTCTCCCTCGAGTACGTGGGGGCCGTGGAGGACCCCGAGCGGGCACGGGTCGTCGTCCGCGGGTCGCTGCACGACCGCACCTTCGTGGCGTTCTGGCTCCAGGACGACCGCGTCCAGGCAGCGATGAGCGTGAACACCACCGGACTCGTGCGTGCGCTCGAAGAGCTGATCCGATCAGGGCGGCCCGTTCACGCTGCACGCCTCGCGGACCCGGACGCGCCACTGGAGGCCGTGCATGCCTGACGGGCTCGGCGCCACGGTCCGGCGACGGGTCCCGCTGCCGCTCGGGTGGGCCGCCGCCACTCGTCCGCCTGCACAGTGAATGCCTCACCGGCGACGTCTTCGGCAGCCAGCGCTGTGACTGCGGGCCGCAGCTGGGCGAGGCTCTGCGGCGCGTCGACCGGATCGGCGGCTTCGTGCTGTATCTACGACACGAAGGACGCGGCATCGGTCTGGTGCCGAAGCTGGACGCCTACGCGCTGCAGGACGACGGTCTGGACACCTACGAGGCCAACGTCGCGCTCGGCCGCGCGGAGGACGAGCGCGACTACACCCCGGCCGCGCAGATGCTCGCCGCGCTCGGCGTCACACGGATCGCATTGCTGACGAACAACCCCGACAAGATCAGGCAACGATCGCGTACGGATAGGTCGAAGATCGTGCGCCCCGACGGACGCCGGCGACGTCGCCCGGTCGGCTCAGTCGGTCGAGGACTGGTCCAAGCAGAGGATGTTGCCCTCGCTGTCGGTGAACCAGGCGGCCTTGCCCATCTGGGGCACGACGGCGATCTCGCCCTGCCAGTCCACGCCCGGCATGTCGTACACCTCGAAGGTGACGCCCTTGGCCTTGAGATCGGCGACCTCCGACGCGACGTCGTCGACGTGGATCTGCGCGATCGTGTGACCGGCCTGCCCGGCGTACTCGGTCTGGTAGATGTTGAAGACGGTGCCTCCAGCGGTCTCGTAGCGCAGGTAGCCGGGCATGGCTTCGGCGGCCGGGACCAGACCCAGCTTGTCCGCATAGAAGGCCTTGGCGCGCTCGATGTCCTGCGCCGGGATGTTGGCCTCGAAGCGGCTGTCGTTGAGCATCGGACCTCCTCGTCCTGCTGAGCGGCCCCCGCGCGTCCGACCCTAGTCCCCTCGGATCGGCGCGGGTAGGCGGTGGAATCGGAGGGCCGCCGGCCGGCACGACGGGTTTCGACGGACTCACCATACGTAGCGGCCGCGCATGTGCCGCCGCTCAGCTCGCCGCTCTCTTCACGAGCTCGCCGATCCTTGCCTCGTCGTCGGCGCTCAATGCGGTCAGCGCGTAGGAGGTGGGCCACATGGCGCCTTCGTCGAGTCTGGCCTTGTCGCTGAAACCCAACGTGGAGTACCTGGACCTGAACTTCTGCGCGGGTTGGAAGAAGCAGATGACGTCGCCGTCCTTGGCATATGCGGGCATTCCGTACCAGAGCCTCGGCGAGAGGTCCGGGGCGCTGGCCGTGATGATGGCGTGGAGGCGCTCGGCCATCAGCCGATCCGGTTCCTGCAGCTCCGCGATCTTCGCCAGCACCTCGCCCTCCCCCCGGGCCTGACTCCCCGCCGAGCTGCGTCGCGCCGCCGCCTTCAGCTCCTGGCCGCGCGCCCTCATGGCGGCGCGTTCCTCGGCCGTGAACCCCTCGTAGGTCTTGTCGCTGGCGGTGGTCTTGGCTGACTTCCGGGTGTCCTTCATCGCAGGCTTCCTCCGCTGCGAGTCTTGATCGGGATCACCCTCATGGTAGTGCCGTCGTCTACGGTGACTCCTGCCGAGCCGCAACTGTTGTCGAACGGCACGCGGCTCGCGACCGGCCTCGTCAGCTGGTCACGAGGGCGTCGACAGGAGACCCGATGGAGCTCGAGTTCAGCGGCGACATCTTCCAGTAGCGGGGGCCCGCTGATCGACCCACCCTGGGCCCGACGCGCGTCTCCCGGGAGACGCCGGCACGACGGCGGCTCCCGGGAGACCTGTGGGTCGGCGTCAGGACTGGGCGACCACGTCGACCATCCACGGGACGCCGTAGCGGTCGACGACCATGCCGAACTCGTCGCCCCACATCTGCTTCTCGAACGGCATGGTCACCTGCCCGCCGGCCGACAGCTTCTCCCAGTAGCCACGCAGCGCGTCGCCGTCGTCGCCACTGAGGCTGATGGTGATCGTGTCCCCCGGATTGCGCTGCATACCAGCCGGGGTGTCGGCGGCCATCAGCGTGAATCCCGAGGGAGTCTCCAGCTGCGCGTGCATGATCTTGTCCGCATCGGGACCCTGCATCCCGTACTCCCCGAACGTGTTGACGCGCAAGTCACCGCCGAAGACGTCCTTGTAGAACTCCATCGCCTCGCGCGTGTTGCCGTCGAAGCTCACGTAGGGGTTGAGCCGAGAAGCCATCGCGTCCTCCTTGTCGCGTCCGTCTGTTCAGCGATCGCAGACTAGCGGCGGGACGACGACAGCAACACCGCGCGTCCGCGCGCACCCGGCAAGGAATGTCGCGGACCCCCTCCCCGTGATCGCGCAGGGGTTGACCCGAGGAGGGGGCCTCGCTTCACGGTAGAACGACCGCCGGATCGGTCGACACACCCCTAGGGGTGGTGTCCGCGCACCTTCTCCCGGGAGCGGTCGGTTCTCCGGGCGTCGCGGGAACCGCTCAGCTGATCAGATCGAGGGCGCTCCGCTGAACCTGCGGATCGCCCCACACCACGACCAGCCTCGGATCACCCAGCCGCTCGGCGGCGGCCTTGACGGCGTCCGCCGTCGTCCGCCCCTCGTCGAACGACTGCACCACGCCGGGATGCACGTAGGAGGCCCTGGCGACCGCGGGTGTGTTGCCGAGGAGCTTGCTCGTCGCCCTCATCGCGGCCACCACGGGCGAGCGGGACTTCTCACCGTGCTCGGCGCCGCCGAGCGCCGTTGCCGCGAGCACCGTCCCTGCCCAGGTGCGGAACTGCTTGGCCGTCGCATCGATCCCGGTCAGGGCGTGCACATAGCTGTTGACGTGCGCGCTGTGCACGGGCTGCCAGCCGCCGCCCGGCAGCTGCCACGCGAGCAGCTCGTCGTTCGGATCGTCCCGATCGAGCAGTCGCTGCACGATGGCCGCCACCGCCTCGTCGGCGACGTCGACGATGCGGTGCTGGTGCTCCTTGGCCACGTAGTCGAAGTGGAGGACGTCGCCGTCCACGTGGGCGTGCCGGCGCTGCAGCGTGGTCAGGCCGTATGTCTCGTTGTCCCGGGCATAGCGCTCCGAGCCCACTCGGAAGAAACCCCGGTCGAGCAGGCGCACGGCGGCCGCGAGCACGCGTTCGCGGGAGAGGAGACCCTGGTCGCCGACAGTGGTCACGGGCGTCGTGAGGTGCCCCGCGACGTGCTCCCGCAACCCGGGCAGCGCTCGAGCGAAGTCGGGGACGTGCGCGAACTTCTCCTGGGCCCGGCGCGCGGACCACGCCGCCGAATAGCGGTACTGCGTTCGACCCGCTGCATCGATGCCCACGGCCTGCACCTTGGCGTCGGGAATGGGAGAGATCCACACATCCGTCCATGCCGGCGGGAGCACCAACCGCTCGATCCGATCGAGCGTCGACGGGTCGGTCGCCGGCCGGCCGTCCGACCCGAGGTAGCGGAAGCGAGGACGACGGCGGCCCGTCGGACGGCGAAGGATCCCCGGCGGCCGCGGATGGCCCGCTCTCTCGCTCACTCCTGTCACGATGACACCGGCCGCAGGCAGCTCACGAGTCGGGGCGGCGGTCGGCCGGAATCGAGGAACGCTGCAGGCGTGCCCGCCGATCCGTCAGGTAGGCACGGACGGCGTCGTCGTCCGCCAGCGCGACGGCCCGGTCATACGCGGTCCCGGCCTCCGCCCCGCGTCCGGCCGCGGCGAGGAGGTGGGCCCGGGTCGCCCAGTAGGGCTGGAACCCGGCCACGGCCGCTGACTCCCCGATCTGGTCGAGGGCGGCGACGCCGGCCTGCAGTCCCTCGACGCGTCCCGAGACGCCGGCGAGGGCGACCCGCGCCCCCAGCGACGGTGCCACCAGGACGAGGGCGCGGTACAGAGTGAGCAGGGCCCCCCAATCGATGGCGCCGGTGCGAGCGCGGGCGCAGTGCACAGCCTGGATGGCTGCTTCGAGCTGGAACCGGCCGGGCGGCACCGCGGTCGCGCGCCGCAGATAGGCCTCACCCTCGGCGATCAGGGCCGGGTCCCAGGTACGGGGATCCTGCTCCTCGAGCGGCACGTATCCCCCGCTCCGCGGCCCGACGCGGCGCGCGGACGACAGCGTGACCAGGGCGGCGAGTCCCCACGCCTCCGGCTCGTCCGGGAGCAGCGCCGCGACCGTGATCGCCAGGTACCTGGCCTCGCCCTCCAGGCCGGCATCGCCGGGTCGCTCGAGCGCGTAGCAGCCGTACACGGCCTCGAGCACGGCGGGCAGGCGCTCGGGCAGTGCGCGCCGGCTCGGGACGACGAAGGGGATGCGGGCGTCCCGGATCCGGCGCTTCGCCCGGACCAGGCGCTGCGCCATCGTCGCCGACGGCACCGCGAACGCCGAGGCGATCCGGGCCGCGTCGAACCCCAGCACCGTCTGCAGCATCAGGGGGGTGCGGACGGCGGGGTCGATCGCCGGGTGCGCGCAGACGAAGAGCAGCTCCAGGCGCCGGTCCGGGACGGCGTCGGGGTCGATCTCGTCCAGTGCGTCGTCCAGCGGGGACACCTGCGCCTCCGCGAGATCATCCAGTGGTGCCCAGCGCTGGTAGGTCGGTGACTTCCAGACGTCGCGCTGCTTGTTGCGCGCGACAGTGAGCAGCCAGCCGTCGGGGTTGCGCGGAACGCCGTCGGCAGGCCAGCAGGTCAGCGCCTGCTCGAAGGCCGCCGCGAGGGCATCCTCGGCGAGCGCAAGGTCACCCGACCGCGCCGCGAGCAGCGCGACGAGGCGCCCGTACGACGTGCGGGCAGCTCGCCCGGCCGCCTCGGCGACGCGGTCCGCTGGGTCGGTCACGCGTTCGGTCGCCACCCGCCGTCGCGATAGAGGAGGGCTCCCGGCCGGACCTCGACGGGCCCCCAGGCGACCGACGGCGCCTTGCCCGCCCACTCCAGGGCGGCGTCGAGGTCAGGGACGTCGATCACGAAGGACCCGCCGAGCTGCTCCTTGGTATCGGCGAACGGACCGTCCTGGACCCGCAACGCGCCGTCCACGACCCGCACCGTGGTGGTGCTGTGCGACGGCTGCAACACCTCGGCGGAGAGCAGGACGCCGGCGGCGTCCAGGGCGGCGGCGTAGCTCTGGAAGGCACGCTGGCCCTCCTCGATCGCCTTCGCCCCGATCGAGGCGGCCGTCTGCTCGGGGTAGTGCAGCAGCAGGGTGTACCTCATGGTGGTCGTCCTCCTCGTCCCGGAGCGCGTCCGGCTCCTCGTACCCCTATGACGATCCACCCTGGCGCGGATCGACAGCCGAGCCGACCGGCGTCCAGCGTGCCGACGACGCGGAGCTCGTCTCGACGGCGTCGAGCACGCGCTGCACCTGGAGCCCGTCGGGGAACGAGGGCCGAGGCTGCTCCTCGGCGTCGATCGCGGTGACGAGGTCGCGGACCTGGTGGGAGAAGGCGTGCTCGTAGCCGAGCAGGTGCCCGGGCGGCCACCACGCGCCCGCGTACGGGTGCTCGGCTTCGGTCACGAGGATCCTCCGGAAGCCCGCGGCCGCGCCGTCCTCGACGCGGAAGTAGCGCAGGACGTTGAGATCCTCCAGGTCGAAGGCGAGGGCGCCGGACGAGCCGCTGATCTCGAAGCGCAACGCGTTCTTCCGCCCCGACGCCATCCGGGTCGCCTCGAAGGTGGCCAGGGCGCCGCCGTCGAGGGTGCCGACGAACGCCGCGGCATCGTCGACGGTGACGGGGCCACGGCGGGTGGTCGAGGCGGAGCCGGTGAGGCCGGCCGCTTGGTCGAGCACCGGCCGCTCGGTCACGAACGTCCGCGTCGTCCCGCTGACTCCGGTCACCTGCTGGCCGGTCACGAACTGCACCGCGTCCACGATGTGCGCGCCGATGTCGCCCAGGGCGCCGGAGCCGGCTGTCTCCTTGGAGAGCCGCCAGGTCAGCGGCGCGTTCTCGTCCCTGAGCCAGTCCTGCAGGTACACCGCACGAGCCTGGCGCACCTCGCCGATGTCGCCGGCGGCGACCATCTGCCGGGCCAGGGTCACCGCCGGGACGCGCCGGTAGGTGAACCCGACCATGGCGAAGACGCCCCGTGCCGCGGCGTCCGTGGCCGCCCGGACCATCGCCTCCGCCTCGGTCACGGTGTTGGCGAGCGGCTTCTCGCACAGCACGTGCTTGCCCGCCTCGAGCGCCGCGATCGCGACGTCGGCGTGGGCATAGCCGGGCACGACGACGTCCACCAGGTCGATGTCGTCGCGCTCGACGACGCGTCGCCAGTCGGTGTCCGCCTCGCCCCAGCCGTAGCGGTCGGCGGTCTCGCGCACGCCGTCGGGGTTGCGGCCGGTGACGACCGCCATCTCGACCCGACGGGGAAGGGCGAAGAAGGCCGGGGCCGTGCGCCACGCCTGTGAGTGCGCCGCCCCCATGAACCCGTGCCCGATCATGGCTACCCGCAGCGGGCGCTCCTTCCGCCCGGTCCCCGCATCGGCGCTCATGCGTTCCCCGTCTGCGAGAAGGCCGCGTCGAACGCGGTGGCCGGTGCGTCGAACGCCAGCCGCCGCACGAACTGCAACGCCTCGGGTGCGCCGACCAGGCGGTCCATGCCGGCGTCCTCCCACTCGATGGAGACGGGGCCGGAGTAGCCGATCGCGTTGAGCGCCCGGAAGCACTGCTCCCAGGGGACGTCGCCGTGGCCCGTCGAGACGAAGTCCCAGCCCCGGCGCAGGTCGCCCCACGCCAGGTGGGACCCGAGCCGGCCGTTGCGGCCGTTTCCGACGTTGAGCTTGGTGTCCTTGCAATCGACGTGGTAGATCAGGTCGGCGAACTCCAGGAGGAACCCGACCGGGTCCAGGTCCTGCCACACGAAGTGCGACGGGTCCCAGTTCAGGCCGAACGCCGGCCGGTGCCCGATGGCCTCCAACGCGCGGCGGGTGGTCCAGTAGTCGTAGGCGATCTCGGACGGGTGCACCTCGTGCGCGAACCGGACGCCGACCTCGTCGAACACGTCGAGGATGGGGTTCCAACGGTCGGCGAAGTCCTGGTAGCCCGCGTCGAGGAGCTGCTGGGACACCGGCGGGAACATCGCGACGTACTTCCAGATCGCCGAACCCGTGAACCCGACCACCGTGTCCACACCCAGCCGGGCAGCGGTGCGCGCGGTGTTCTTCATCTCCTCCGCAGCGCGCTGCCGGACGCCCTCGGGATCACCGTCTCCCCAGATCGCATCCGGCAGGATGTCGCGGTGCCGGGCGTCGATCGGGTCGTCGCAGACGGCCTGCCCCTTGAGGTGGTTGGAGATCGCCCACACCTTCAGCCCGTACGTGTCGAGCACGGCGCGTTGGGCGGCGAGGTAGTCGTCATCCACCGCGCCGCGGTTCGGGTCGAGGTGATCACCCCAGCAGGCGATCTCCAGGCCGTCGTAGCCCCAGGCCGACGCCAGCCGTGCGACCTCCTCGAACGGCAGGTCGGCCCACTGGCCGGTGAACAGCGTGACGGGTCTCGGCATCGTTGCGGTCCTTTCGGGGAGAGCGATCACGACGTGGCCACGGTCCGACTCGACCGCGGCGAGGACCTCGCCGTCCGGCGGCCCCGCGTCGCTGAATGGGCGACATCGTCGTCCGGTGGATCGTGACCATGCCGGCAGAGTGACACGGCGCCTCCTGCTGCGGAGGTTCGGCTACTCGCCGAGCCGACGCGTCCTCGGCTCGCGGCTTCGACCTCGGTCTCGGCGGCCACGCGGCTCACCACGGCCTGACCGTTCCCGACGACGTTCAGGACATGCACAGTCCCCCACCAGCCGGACCACACCACCGACGGTCATCGTCGTGGCGTGATCACGACGAGCGACTGGCCGCCTCGTTCTCAGGGGGACCGGACGGTGCCGCCCCTTCTGCACCCGCGCCTGGCTCTCCTCGACCCGGCGGTGGGTGCCGGCCGCTTGCGACGGGGAACAGCGCGCCAGACCCCGACGTCGTGCGGCCGGCTGCGGCTGATCGCGAGCACCGCCGGTGCGTGCCTCACGCTCGCCTTCGCGGCGCACGTCCTCGAGGTCTCCGACGCCCCTCCTCCTTCCCTCGATGCGCCCACGACCAGCGAGACCGCCCAGACCGTCCCGTGGGTGGCGCAGTAGAGGGGGAACGGCAGCCAGGCCACGCCCTGCAACCAGCGGACCTGACGGTGTCGGCGCGGCAGCCTCCGGACCGGGCGCTCATCGCAGGGCTGTACATCGCCCCCGCCCGAGTGGTAGCCAGCGGGAGTGGCGGCGGGAACCTGGAGGTCGGGACGGGTTCCCCTGCATGCACCCGCCCGGCACGGAACGTGAAGCGATCCGCGGCGCGTCCTGCGAACGCCAGCCCGTCGCCACGACCCGCACTCGTGGCAGGCGCGGCCACCGCCGTCCTCCTGGCGATCCTGACGGCGGCCGTGGTCGCGGCGGGCCGGGGACCGCTACCGGCTGATCAGGCCCTCCACGACTGGGCGCTGACGCATCGAACCGCCCCCTTGACGGTTGTCGCGCTCACGCTCGAGGTCGTCGGCAGCGGCGTCCCGGCCTACGCGCTGGCCGCCGTCGTCGGCGCCGTTGCCTTCCCCGGACGCCGGTGGATGGGAGCGCTCACAGCAGCGCTGGCCCTAGCGGCGGGTCAACTCGTCCGCTTCGCCTTCACGACCGCCGTCGCCCGGCCGCGGCCGCCCCGGCCGGACTGGATCGAGGGCGCGAGCGGCTGGTCCTTTCCGTCCGGTCACGCCACGACGTCAGCGCTGGTGGCGGGGTTCGTCTGGGTGGTGGCATCACGCCGACTGCAAGGGTGGCGGCTGGTTCTGGCCACGGGACTCGCCTTGGCCTGGGCCGGACTGGTCGGGTGCTCACGGATCTACCTCGGTGTCCACTGGCCCACCGACGTCGTCGGGGGCTGGCTGCTCGCCGCCGTCCTGATGCTGGCCGGTTGGGGCCTGCTCGCGAATCGCCCGGGGGCGGCGCCTCAGCCGGTCCCGCCTGGCGACGCCTCCGCGTAGGCCCGGAGGACGTGCCCGGGAAGCCGTCCCGTGCTCCCGACGGCGTGGCCATGGGCCCGCGCCCACGCCCTGACGGTGGCGGCGTCCGGTGCGGGCTGGGTCGGCGCATCGTCCGGAGCGGGCGGCGTCACCTGCTCGAGCACCGTGGTCGACACGTCGAAGACGACCGACTGGCTGCCCACCTCGCGGAGGGAGGCACCGAGGAACCGGTAGGTCCACTCCTGGGCGAGCGGGCGCGTCTCGGCGAAGAAGACGGGCACGACCGGGAAGCGGGCTTGCGCTTCCGCTAGTGCGTCCGCGACCTGACCGGCGGACACGTGCTCGAGCTTGAACAGGGCGCTGTAGCGGTCCTCGACGACAAGCGCCGCGCGGGGCAGCGCCGACAGCTCCGCTAGGGCGTACGTCAGCTTGCCGGACAGCAAGCTGCTCGCCAGGTCGGACACCGACTTGCGCTCCACCGCGGCGATCACCGCGCCGTCGAGCTCGACGGCATAGTCGCCGACGGCCAGCGACCTGCGAACGGTGGTGGCCTGCTGGTGCCCGAACCGGTAGGGGTAGCGCTCGCGGCTGTCCACGATGATCTCCAGCACGCGTCCGGAGGCTCTGCGCGTCGGCAGGGCGACCTGCGGGCGAGCCTGCCGGTTCGTCCGTGGCGACTGCCAGAAGATGACCTCACGGCCATGCGCCCGGGTGAGGACGAGCTGCGATCTGTTCTCCCGGGCTCGGTCGAGTACGAGATCGATCGCGGGCCCGCGCTGGGTACAGGACCGCAGCGGCAGCCGTT
>Ga0081540_1003913_pt1 | contig 11600 bp, 9 predicted proteins | sample TabmetS2T1R1_FD_71024 | JGI IMG/M metagenome (GOLD analysis project Ga0081540, IMG submission 71024) | Tabebuia heterophylla rhizosphere microbial communities from the University of Puerto Rico - S2T1R1 | ecosystem: Host-associated > Plants > Roots > Rhizosphere ...
CTGGGCGTTCAAGACCACGCGCTGGGGTCTCTTGATCCGCACCGCCGGCGAAAGTTCGGATGCGGCGCGGGCGATGGGCTATTCCGTGCTCTGGATTCGCCTGCGCGCGACCATGGTCGGCGGGTTTCTCGCCGGCATCGGCGGCTCGTTCCTGTCGCTGTTCTATCCCGGCAGCTGGAACGAGGGCCTCTCCAGCGGTCAGGGCATCACGGCGGTAGCGCTGGTGATCTTCGCGCGTTGGGACCCGATGCTGTGCCTGTGGGCATCATTGGCCTTTGGCGGTGCCGCAGCCCTTGGACCAGCGCTGCAATCGGTCGGCGTCACCTCCGGCTATCATCTGTTCAACGCCGCGCCCTACATCCTGACGCTGGCGATCATGATCATCACCTGTTCGCCGAAACGCACGCTGACCGGCGCGCCGGCCGAACTGTCCATCACCCGCTAAGCGAGAGCCCGCCATGCCCGAGCGCTATATCTCATCCGAACCCTATGCGTGGCCCTATAATGGCGACCTGCGTCCGGAAAACACCGCGCTGATCATCATCGACATGCAGACCGATTTCTGCGGCGTCGGCGGATATGTCGACAAGATGGGCTATGACCTTTCGCTTACCCGCGCCCCGATCGATCCGATCAAGAAGCTGCTCGCCGTGATGCGCGCGCAAGGCTTTCACATCATCCACACGCGCGAAGGACATCGGCCTGATCTCACCGACCTGCCCGCCAACAAGCAATGGCGTTCGCGCCAGATCGGCGCAGGTATTGGCGATCCCGGCCCGTGCGGCCGCGTGCTGGTGCGTGGCGAGCCCGGCTGGGAGATCATTCCCGATCTGGCGCCGCTGCCGGGCGAACCCATCATCGACAAGCCCGGCAAGGGCTCGTTCTGCGCCACCGACCTCGAGCTGATGCTGCGGCTGCGCGGCATCGAGAACATCGTGCTGACCGGTATCACCACCGACGTCTGCGTCCATACCACGATGCGGGAAGCCAACGATCGCGGCTTCGAATGCGTCCTTATCGAGGATTGCTGTGCCGCAACCGACAGGAGCAACCACGACCACGCGCTGAAAATGATCAAGATGCAGGGCGGCGTGTTCGGCGCGGTCGCAACCTCGACGGCGTTGATCGGAGCGCTCGCGTGATCATCGGCGAAACACCGCTGCCCAGTGGCGCGCTCGGCGTCGACGCGATCGCGATGACCATGCGCTTCGGCGATTTTACCGCGCTCGACAATGTCGAACTCAAGGTTCGTCCCGGCTCCTTCCACGCGCTGCTGGGCGAGAACGGCGCCGGCAAGAGCACGCTGGTGAAATGCATCATGGGTTATTACCACCCGACCGAGGGCAACATCCTGGTCGGCGGCCGCGAGCAGGCGATTGCCAACCCCAAGGACGCGCATGCGCTCGGGCTCGGCATGGTCTACCAGCACTTCACGCTGGTGCCGGCAATGACGGTCGCTGAAAACCTGGTGTTGGCGCGCGACGACGTACCGGCCGTGGTGGACTGGGCCAGGGAGAAGAAGGCGCTCGCAGCGTTCCTGTCGCGGATGCCGTTCAAGGTGCCGCTGGATGCCAAAGTCTCCGACATTTCCGCCGGCGAGCGGCAGAAATGCGAGATCCTCAAGCAGCTCTACCTGAAGCGGCGCTTTCTCATCCTCGACGAGCCGACCTCCGTGCTGACGCCGGGCGAGGCCGACGAGGTGCTGGGCATGCTGCGCGCCATGGTCGTGGCTGATGATCTCACCATCCTGATGATCACGCACAAATTCCGTGAGGTGATGGCGTTTGCCGATGAGGTGACCATCCTGCGTCGAGGCAAGCTGGCCGGGCGCGGCAAGGTCGCCGAACTCACGCCTGACGATATGGCCCGCACCATGATCGGCGCGGAGCAGTTGACGGTCCAGCCGCCGCGGGTTGGCAAAGTCGGCGACGCGAGACTGGAGCTGAGCAAGCTCACCGCCCTCGACGATGCCGGTGCCCTCGCCGTCCACGGCGTATCGCTCACCGTCCGCGGCGGCGAAATCGTCGGCATTGCCGGCGTCTCCGGCAACGGCCAGCGGCAACTGGTCGAGGTGCTGGCCGGCCAGCGCGAGGCCGAAAGCGGCGAGGTCCGCGTCCGCGGCGATCTCTATCACGCGAGCCGCGAGGAGATGCGCCGGCACAAAATGTCTTTGTTGCCCGAGGAGCCGTTGAAAAACGCCTGCGTCGGCAGCATGAGCGTCGCCGATAACATCGCATTCCGTGAATTCGACCGCCCGCCATTTGCCAAAAGCGGCTGGTGGCTGAACCGGTCGGCTTTCCGCAAGGATGCCGAGCGCAAGATCGGGCTATACAAGATCAAGACCCGCACGCCAGACACGCCCATCTCGGCACTCTCGGGCGGCAATGTGCAGCGGGCGGTATTGGCGCGGGAGCTGGGCGGCGAGGTCGAGGTGCTGATCGCCGCCAATCCCTGTTTCGGGCTGGATTTCGCTGCGGTGGCGCAGATCCATGCCGAGATCATGGCCGCACGCAACCGGGGCGCCGCGGTGCTGCTGGTCAGCGAGGATCTCGACGAACTGCTTGAATTGTCCGACCGCTTGGTCGTGATGTTTCACGGGCAGTTCGTTCATGAAGCGCGCGCCAGCGAGGCCAACCTCACCGAAATCGGGCGGCATATGGCGGGGCATTGATGGTCAGCGCCGATGGTCAATTACAAAGCGATCCTATGACTACCAAAACCGTAAACCAGGTTAGCCATCCCTTGGTCCAGCACAAACTCTCGCTGATGCGCGACAAGGGTCGCTCGACCAAGGGCTTTCGCGAGCTTCTGAACGAGATCGGCATGCTCCTCTGCTATGAGGTCACCCGGGATTTGCCTTTGGAAATGGTCGACATCGATACTCCGCTCGCTGCAATGAAGGCGCCAAAAATCGCGGGCAAGAAACTCACACTCGCTCCGATATTGCGGGCGGGTGTCGGATTTCTCGACGGCATGCTGGCGCTCATTCCGTCAGCGCGCATCGCGCATATCGGCCTCTACCGGGATCCGGAAACGCTTCAAGCCGTTGAATACTTCTTTAAGGCGCCGCAGGATCTGTCGGATCGCATCGTGATTCTATTGGATCCAATGCTTGCGACAGGAAATTCAGCTTGCGCCGCGGTCGGCCTGCTCAAGTCGCGAGGTGCCCGAGACATCAGGTTCGTCTGCCTGCTCGCGGCCCCCGAAGGGATTACCCGATTTCGGATTGAGTGTCCCGACGTCCCGATCTGGACCGCTGCTATCGACGAGAGACTGAATGATCACGGCTATATCGTGCCCGGCCTGGGCGATGCCGGGGACAGAATGTTCGGCACCAAGTAAGTACGTTCAGTTCTCAAATAGCCGGGCGATTGCGGCTATGGGGCCGCCACCAGGCGGACCCTGATGTTCTGCCCCGCCGGAAACATAGACGGCGCCGGTTCCCGACAAGCCGCTGATCAATCCGCCGACAGCAGCGCGGGCGTGCCGGGTTGAGCTGATGTCCGTATCCTCAAGCATGATGTGACGAAATCCGCGAACGCTACCGTTTGGCGAGGCTTCCGCCTTGGCGAAGATGTTGACAAGTTGGCGGCTCGCCATCGGCGGCTCGGAGCCGTCCTCGATGTGTAGTCCCACGCTTTTCAACGCCTTGATCACGGCTGTGGAATCAATGGCGTCGCGCATCACGGCGTGTCCGATCTCGAACGGGGCGGCCGACGACGTCGAATTGCCCAGGACAATGACCACATTGTGCATCAGCTCGATGCCGGCCGACGTGGACGCTACCGACGAAAACAGATCGAACCGCCGAAGGACGTGCTCGTCGTCAATCTCGCCCTCGATCTCGCCAAGGGCGACCGCTACTCCCAGCGCCGATGCCCCGCGCGAATACGCCATCGAACCGTACGCGCTGTTTGTAACAGTCTTGTTCCCACGGGCAGCTGCCACTTCGACGCGGTCGCTGGTCAAAAGCGGACACTTGATCTGGACAAAATGGACGTCCTGCGGATCAGTAATGGCAGCTTCGGCCATGGCGGCGACCACCGCCCTCGCCGTTTCCCTGATCTGCACGCCGCGCCCGATCTCTTCCGGCAAAAAATCCCGCGTGTGCGCCATCCCAATGCTGAGGCGTTTTCCGGAAATGTCTTCGGAACCGCGATCGGCGCCGTCACGTGTGAAGACGGTGATATGCGGACTAAGCACGCCTTCCGTACCACCCGACATCACGAACGCGATCCGCTGCTCCACGCGATGCGGTGGCAGATCGACATAAGGCGCCAGGGCAGCGCTGAGCGCGGAAACGGCGTATTCCCGCGTGAAATCGTTGACGCCACCATTGCCTTCGGTTTTGCCCAGTATCGCGACGATCGACTTTGGATCGATCTTGCCTTGCTCGATCAGGCTCAGCAGGCCGGAGACATCACCGGGGCCTTTGGTGGCAATGCGAACGACGTTGACCGATGTTGTGCGCATGCTCTTCCCCCGGACATCTTCGGGCCGACGAAAGGATATGGCAAGCCGTAACGGCTACCGGCGCCGCCAACTGATCGCTCTGCCTCCCTGACCTGGATTGGCGAACACGGTCGCCTTCATGAACATTCCCGATTGCCCACTTTTTGTCTTATCTGTCGCAATTTTTGGCACATCTGTTGCATTCAATTCCGGATAGCGTTCCCGGCGCCAAGGTCGTCCGGGTCCTCGGCAAGACAATGCGGAATGGTGCGGATGACGACCACGGCGGCGCTCGAACTGGTGCAATTGACGAAGAAATACGGCGCTGTAACCGCCGTCGACGCCATCAACCTCAAGATTCCCGCCGGCTCCTATTGTTGCCTGCTTGGGCCGTCCGGCTGCGGCAAGACATCTACATTGCGCATGGTGGCCGGCCATGAATCGGCGACATCCGGCGATATCCTTGTCGGGCCGAAGAATGTAACGGACCTGCCACCGGCCGAACGAAACACCGCGATGATGTTTCAGTCCTACGCGCTGTTCCCACATCTTTCCGTCATCGACAACGTTGCCTTTGCCCTGAAGATGAGGGGCATCGTCAAAGCCGAGCGGCATGCCGAAGCCAGAAAGCTGCTGGAACTCGTCGATATGCAGGCCTATGCGGCAAGACTGCCTGCGCAGCTTTCCGGAGGCCAGCAGCAACGCGTGGCACTCGCGCGCGCGCTGATCACCTCTCCTCAGATTCTGCTCCTGGACGAGCCCCTTTCGGCGCTCGATCCGTTTCTGCGGCTGCGGATGAGAGCCGAGTTGAAAAAGCTGCAGCGCGAGCTTGGGATTTCCTTCATCCATGTGACGCACGGCCAGGACGAGGCGATGGCGCTGGCGGATATCGTGGTACTGATGAATGGCGGCCGGATCGAACAGCAGGGCTCACCGCGCGAAATCTTCAATCATCCCCGGACCGAGTTCACGGCGAAGTTCATCGGCGGCCACAACGTCATCGCCATCTGCGACGAGACTTTTGCCGTTCGCGAGGATCGCCTCAAGCTGAGAAGACCGGGCGAAGCCGTCAACGGTCCGTCGATGGCAGGAACCGTCAGCGAGGTCGAATACCAGGGGACCTATATCCGCGTCGCGATTGTCGCCGACGACGGAGCCGACATCTCGGCCCAACTCACCGACACCGAGTTTGACGCGACCAATTACGCCGTCGGCGAGCGTGTTCTCGCCACCTGGGACCCGGCGCAGGCAAGCCCACTGAAGACAAACAGTTCCGTAACCGTCCCGTCGCCTGAGAAGGCGGCTTGACACTTTAGGGAGATCATCATGAGCAAATCTTCGAAATTAAATAACGTCAGCCGTCGCGCTGTGCTCAAGGGCGCTGCCGGAGCGGTGGGCCTTGCTGCAGGTTCGGGCGCCATCACCGGCTTCCCTTATGTCCACTCGGCCGAACCGAAAGTGTTGCGTTACCTCGGGACCGCGGTGAACGCGGGAGACGAGATATCGAAGAAATGCCTGGCAGATACCGGCATCAAAATAGAGTACATCACCGTAACGACCGACGATGTGACCAAGCGTGTCATCACCCAGCCGAATTCGTTCGACGTGCTCGATACCGAATATTTCTCGCTCAAGAAGCTGGTGCCGTCGGGCAATATTTTTGCGCTCGACAGCAAGAAGATCAAGGAATTCGACAATATCACCCCGGTCTTCACCAAGGGCCAGTTGCCCAACGGCAAGAAGATCGGCAGCCAGGGCACCGCGCCGTGGAAGGTGCTTTACCTCGAGGGAGTCAATTCCAAGAAGTTTTCGGCCACTCCCACCGAATTCGTGACGCTGATCCCGACGGTCTACAATGCCGATACGCTCGGCATCCGGCCGGATCTGATCAAGCGCCCGATTTCATCCTGGAGCGAACTGCTCAATCCCGAATTCAAGGGCAAGGCGTCGATCCTCAACATCCCGTCGATCGGCATCATGGATGCCGCGATGGTGGTGGAGGCCACCGGCCAGCACAAGTACGCCGACAAGGGCAACATGACCAAGGCCGAGATTGATCTGACCATGAAGATCATGACGGAAGCCAAGAAGGCCGGTCAGTTCCGCGCCTTCTGGAAGGATTTCAACGAATCCGTCAACCTGATGGCGTCAGGCGAAACCGTCATCCAGTCAATGTGGTCGCCCGCGGTCACCAAGGTGCGCTCGATGGGCATCGCCTGCACGTTCCAACCGCTCAAGGAAGGCTATCGCTCGTGGGCCTCGGGGTTCTGCGTGTCGAAGGCGGTTTCGGGACCCAAGCTCGACTGGGCCTATGAGTTCGTGAACTGGTATCTGTCGGGCTGGGCAGGCGCCTATCTCAATCGCCAGGGCTATTATTCGGCTGTGCTGCCCACCGCCAAGGCCAACATGACGGCGGATGAATGGGGCTACTGGATGGAAGGCAAGGCCGCTGTCGGCGATATCAAGGCGCCCGACGGCACCATTCTCGAGAAGGCCGGCGCCAAGCGCGACGGGGGCTCCTATGACGACCGCATGGGCGGCGTTGCCTGCTGGAACGCCGTCATGGACGAGAACGATTACATGGTGCGCAAGTGGAATGAATTCATCGCCGCTTGATGCCATCCAGGGACTGGCCGGAGCCAACGCACCCGGCTGGTCCTGCTCCGGTTTGATAGAGATCGGCCTCATCAATGGTTCAAGACCGAAAATCCTTCGTTGCGTGGCTCCAGGCCACGCCGATGATGCTAATCTTCGCGCTGTTTTTTCTATTGCCGCTGGTCTTCGTGACGATCGTTAGTGCGTGGGACTACAATGAATATGAAATGCTTCCCGCCTTCAGTCTGCGCGGCTACACCGACACGTTTGAGGGATGCATCGCCGAGCTGCCGGGCCTGTGCACGATCCTGAAAACCTACCTGAAGACCTTGAAACTGTGTCTGCTGACCTGGGGCCTCACGCTTCTGATCGGTTTCACCGTTGCCTATTTTCTCGCGTTCCACGTCCGATCCAAAACCTGGCAGATCGTGCTCTCCCTGCTTTGCACCATTCCGTTCTGGACCTCGAATGTGATCCGCATGATCGCGTGGATTCCGCTTCTCGGCCGCAACGGACTTGTCAACAAGGGCCTCCAGGGCGCAGGGCTGATCCAGCAACCGCTGGAATGGCTGCTGTTCTCTGAGTTCTCCGTCGTCCTGGCTCTCGTTCACCTCTTCACATTTTTCATGGTGGTGCCGATCTTCAATTCGATGATCCGGATCGACAAGCGGTTGATCGAGGCCGCCTATGATGCCGGAGCTACCGGTTGGCAGACCCTCGTGAATATCATCATTCCCCTGGCCAAGCCGGGGATCGTGATTGGCTCGATTTTCGTGATCACGATCGTCATGGGTGATTTTGTCACGATCGGCGTGATGGGCGGCCAGCAGATCGCTTCTGCAGGCAAGATCATTGAAGCACGCCTCAATGCGCTGCAATTTCCCGCAGCCGCGGCCAACGCCGTCATCCTGCTCGGCATCACGATCATGATCATTTCGGCGCTGACGCGGATCGTCGATATCCGCAAGGAGCTGTGAGATGGGCGACAAGCGATCGCGATCGTTTTATGTTCTGGCAGCGTTCTTCGCCGCCTATGTGCTGTTTCTTTACGGACCGATGATTGCGATCTACATCCTCTCGTTCCAGGGTCCCGACGGCGGCCTGACCTTTCCAATGAACGGCGTTTCGCTGGTGTGGTTCGGCAAGGTGTTCGCCGGGGCCGGCATCGTCGACATCGGTGCGGCCTTCAAGCGGTCGCTCAAGCTCGGCCTCGTCGTCATGGTCCTGACGGTCGTGCTTTCGGTTTCGGCGGGCATGGCGTTTCGCAAATCGTTCCGCGGCGCGACCTTTCTGTTTTATGTCGCCATCGCAAGCCTGATCATGCCGTCGATCATCACTTCGCTCGGCATCGCACTGGAATTCCGGTTGCTTGATGATTTCATCATCAAGAGCGGCGCTGAGGGCTGGACGACGGCAATGGGGCTTTTTACCTCAGGCCTTGGTGCGCACCTGACCTGGACCTTGCCGTTTGGCCTTTTGATCATGTTTGCGATTTTCAACCGGTTCGATGGCCGGCTTGAAGAAGCCGCGCGCGACCTTGGTGCAACGCCATGGCAGACATTTCGCCATGTGGTGCTGCCGATCATATTGCCGTCCGTCGTGGGCATCGGTCTGTTCGGCTTTACCTTGTCCTGGGACGAACTCGCGCGCTCCAGTCAGGCAATCGGATCCGTCAATACCTTGCCGCTCGAGTTGCAGGGCCTGACGACGACCGTGACGAAGCCGGATATCTATGCGCTTGGAACATTGACGAGCGCCGTATCCTTTCTCGTCATCTTCTCTGCGCTGATCGTCATTCTTGTGCTCCAAGCGCGACAACGGCGTCACGGGTCGGACGCGGGCAAGGGAATGGTGTAGAACCAATCTCATCAATCTCTCCGAGATCGGGTGGCATATGGCCGGACACGCGTAGGGCATTGATGGCAAACCTTTCAACACTCGGCCCGTCGGAGCGCGACGCGCATTTCCTGCGGCGGTCGTTCGAGGTCGCGCGCCGCGCCATGAACCACAGCAACCACCCTTTCGGTGCCCTGCTCGTCGACCAAAGCGGCACAGTGCTGATCGAGGCCGAGAACGGCTACATGCCATCCCATGACGGCACTGCGCATGCCGAACGGCTGCTCGCGACGCAGGCCTGCACGACACTCAGTTCCGACATTCTCGAAGCGGCAACTCTCTATTCGTCCGCCGAACCCTGCGCGATGTGCGCAGGCGCGATCTACTGGGCCGGCATCGGCCGCCTGGTCTACGGCCTGAGCGAACATCGGCTGCGGGAGCTCACCGGCAACCACCCGGAAAATCCAACGCTTGATCTGCCGTGCCGGGAAGTTTTTGGCCGCGGCCAGCGATCGACTGAGGTGCTCGGACCGCTGCTCGAGGACGAGGCCGCGGCGGTGCATGCCGGGGTTTGGGATAAGTAGCTCTGAGCAAGGGCTGGCGCTTTCCCATACTTTCGCACGCGCCTAAACTAGCTCAGTATTGAGGCATCCGTTCCTCTTACCGTGATCACGAATGCTGGATTCGACGCCTGCCGAGCTGCACACCGCTGCCACGCCGCTGCTCCAGACGGTTGGCCTGACCAAGCGCTATGGCACCTTCCTCGCCAACGAGGCCATCGATATCGATATCTGGCCGCAGCAGATCCACGCGCTGCTCGGCGAGAACGGCGCAGGCAAATCGACGCTCGTCAAAACCATCTATGGATTGATCCAGCCGAGCGAAGGCGAAATGCGCTGGCAGGGCGAGAGGATGGTTTTGTCCGGCCCCTCGGAAGCACGCAGCCGCGGCATCGGCATGGTGTTCCAGCATTTCTCGCTGTTCGACAATCTTACCGTGGCGGAAAACGTAGCGCTTGGGCTCGACGGCAAGGAATCCTTCAAGGACATGTCGGCGCGCCTTGAGGAAGTATCCCGCATTTACGGGCTTCCACTCGATCCCAGGCGCGAGGTCTGGCAATTGTCGGTCGGCGAACGCCAGCGCATCGAGATCGTGCGCGCGCTGATGCAGGATCCGAAATTCCTGATCCTCGACGAGCCGACCGCGGTGCTGACGCCGCAGGAGGCCGACCAGCTCTTCACCGTGCTCGATCGCCTCAAGGCCGAGGGCCGCGCCATCCTCTACATCAGCCACAAGCTGGAAGAAGTGAAGCGGCTCTGCGACACCGCCACCATCCTGCGCGGCGGCAAGAAAGTCGCGACCTGCAATCCCAAGGCGGAGACGGCGGCCTCGCTCGCGCGGATGATGGTCGGCGGCGAGCTCAAGGAAGTGAAGGCCGCCGCCAACCGGCAAACCACCGTGCCGCGGCTGGTCGTCAACGACCTCAACCTCGAGCCTGAGGATCCCCACGGCGTGCGGCTCCAGCACATCGCCTTCGAGCTGAAAGGTGGTGAAATCCTGGGCATCGCCGGCGTCGCCGGCAACGGCCAGGACGAACTTTTCGCCGCCCTGTCGGGGGAGCGACTGACGCAGGACCCCGGCACGGTGGTGATCGACGGACATGCCGCGGGGCACCTTTCGATTACCCAGCGGCGCAAGCTTGGCGCAGCCTTCGTTCCCGAGGAACGGCTCGGCCATGGCACAGCGCCGCGCATGAAGCTGTCCGAGAACGCGCTGCTGACCGGCCACGCCGCCTCCGGCATGGTCCAGCACGGCTTCGTCAACACCGCGGCAACGCTGAAGACCGTCGACCGCGCGACCGAGGTTTTCGACGTGCGCAAGGCCAAGCGCGATCCGGAAGCCGCCAGCCTCTCGGGCGGCAATCTGCAGAAATTCATCGTCGGCCGGGAAATCCTGCGTAACCCGGTGGTGCTCGTCGTAAGCCAGCCGACCTGGGGCGTCGACGCCGGTGCGGCCACTGTGATCCGCCAGGCCCTGCTCGATCTTGCCGCCAGCGGCGCCGCGGTGCTGGTCACGAGCCAGGACCTCGACGAGCTCGCCGAAATCACCGACCGCATCGCCGTGATGTTCCACGGCCATCTGTCGGAGCCGATGGCAACAAGCGATGCGAGCCGTGAGAAGCTCGGCCTGCTGATGGGCGGGAGCACATTGGATCAGAAGGAAGCGGCGCATGCAGCTGGTGCTTGAAAAGCGCGCCGAGCGTTCGAACACGATCGCGCTGGTTTCGCCGCTGATCGCGATCGGCCTGACGCTGGTGACCATGAGCATCCTGTTTGCGATCCTCGGCAAGAACCCGATTACCGCGCTCGGCGTCTACTTCATCGATCCCCTCATCGACAGCTATTCGCTGCAGGAGATCGCGGTGAAGGCGACACCCTTGGTGATGATCGCGATCGGCCTGTCGCTCTGCTACCTCGCCAACGCCTGGAATATCGGCGCTGAAGGGCAATTCCTGATCGGCGCCGTCGCCGGCAGCTGGCTTGCGGTGAGGACGCAGGGCACCGACGCCGGCCCGTGGGTATTGCCGACCATGATGGTGCTGGCGGCCGCCGGCGGCGCGCTCTATGCCCTGATCCCGGCGGTCTGCAAGGTCCGGTTCGGCGCCAGCGAAATCCTCACCAGCCTGATGCTGGTCTATGTCGCCGATCTCCTGCTCG
>Ga0081540_1003914_pt1 | contig 11598 bp, 10 predicted proteins | sample TabmetS2T1R1_FD_71024 | JGI IMG/M metagenome (GOLD analysis project Ga0081540, IMG submission 71024) | Tabebuia heterophylla rhizosphere microbial communities from the University of Puerto Rico - S2T1R1 | ecosystem: Host-associated > Plants > Roots > Rhizosphere ...
TTTTTTTTTTTTTTTTTTTTCCCCCCCCCCCCCCCCCCCCCCCCCCCCCCGGGGGGGGGAAAAATAAAAAATTATTAAAGAGGGGCCCCCCCCCCCGCCACTCTGACTGTCGTTTGGGTGCGCCCCTCACCCCGTTTCGGCGACCAAACCACCTGCCGAAGTTTCAATTGCTTTGCAAACCGCCGGACTACCCGCGTGCGCAGGCGACGCCGGCTCCTGACACTTTTTGCCCGGGGGCTCGCCGGTGCATGGTTCCCGGCATGCAGGAGAGGTCTGCGCCGTCCACGGCGTGCGCCATGCGCCGACAAGGAATAGCGTTGGTCTGCATTGGCGCCCATGTTATGCGTGCGCCATGGGCGCCTGGGGTCCTGGTCCGTTCGACAATGACGCGGCTGCTGAGTTGCTCGACCGGCTGCGAGCCTCTCCTGCACGCGTCGTCACCAAGGTTCTGCGCGAGATCGCCCGGACGCCGCCCGGTAAATACATCGATATTGACGACGGTGGCGCGGGCTGGGCCGCCTGCGCGATCGTCGCCCTCAGCTTTGGTTACGGCGACAGCGACGATGACCAGCTCCTCGATCTCGCCGGCAAGCTAAAGGCACAGGAGGAGCAGCGGACGCTCGCACTGGACGTGCTCAAGCGCATAGCCGATCGCACCAATTCCGAGTTGGCCGCCTTGTGGCATGAGGGCCCCGACGGGGAGCGGTTTGACGCTGATCTCCAGGATCTGTGCTCGCGGCTGCACGCCGCGAGCGCAGGCCCGCGCGAGCTTGCCAAGCCAAAGCCGGGCGACCTTATCGTTTTGCCGGTATCGAGCTCAGCTACGGAATTGGTGCTGGTTCAAGTCGTCAACTCCGGCGAGGTCGCAATATTCGAGGGGATCTGCGCCGACGCGCGCGCCGCGCTCGAGTTCGTGAAGGGCCGGCCAGCCCGTCGCGTGCCGACCTCGGTGCACAACCTGCTCCGCCGCGGTCGGGTGCTGGGCAACGTCGCGCTTCGCAAGGACCTCAAGGGTCGGAAGCTGTATGCGGGCGAGTCGGGCGCGATTGACGGATACGTCCTGGTGGCGGCCAAAGCTCGTGGCGTGCGCGCGGTACCCTATGCAGAAGCGCGCGATTATGACGAGCATCGCCACTATGACGCGGGTGCGATCATCGCCATCGCGGCCGGTGCTGAGCCAGTGGCGCGGGTTCGCTCACCAGACGAGCGTGAGGCCGCGCTGTGCGCACGCTACGCTGAGAGATGGGCGGCCCGCCGCCATGCCACCACGCCTGGCCCGTTCGGAGATATCACCCTTCTGGAGAGGTGGCTCGAATGGGTGGAGCAGTATGGCGTCGACAACGCGGTGCGGCGACATCACGCCGTGGCCACGGGCATGCAGGGATATGGACGACCCCGGGAAGAGTCCGAGCGTCGCGACTATGCATTTGCCGGTGTCGTCGCGCTCTGGCGCGAAAGGTGGCCGCGCGAGCGGTGGCCCGCTGGGCTGGCCGGCCGCCTGCCGGCGGCGCCCGCTGGCGACCTGATGGTCACGGCCCTTTCTGCCGCACGTACTCTCGCAGGCCGCGTGCTCACGCGCGATGCAGAACTGAGATTGATCTGGGACGGGGCACCCGACAAGGGTGCCGAGCTGCGCACGCTTGTCGCTGCGCTGCAGACGTCGTTGGCGGAGTAGGCGGCTTTTCAAGCTGGGTGTCGAGGGTTCGATTCCCTTCGCCCGCTCACAAGAGCTTGTTTGTCCAACCCATACAGGACACATAGGTAACAGAACGTATCTAAGACACGGGTGACAACCTGGGCCTAAACGGGTTGTCGAGGGGTTGTAAGGTTCTCTGTTCCAAGTCGATATAGCCCAAATCATAGTCGATGAAGCTGACGAGCCAAATTCCCTCGTCGACCTCCTTGATGCCGAGCCGCTGTCCCGCCAGGACGGTGGAGACGTTGATTTTCTTGCGGTGGATGCAGATTCGGCCTCAGGCGGTGACGAGGACGTCGCGGTCGTGGAGGGGATATTCGAGGTCTGGCAACCCCTGATAGGGGCGCCTTGAGGGAATGCAGACCTCGGCCGGGCACTGCATGGCGATGGCCTCGTGTGGTCTTTCGGCATTGAACTCAGCCACGAAGTCGTCGAAGCGGGCCTGTTGCTGCAGGCTGTTCGTGCCCGCCGGTCGGGTTGCCTCCTTTTTGAGGGTCAGATGCATGCGGGCTAGCGGGCTAGCGCACCGACGACCGACTGCGCCTCACTGTAACGTTCGGTGATTCTCCGAATGCCGCCTTGTAGTAGGCGCTGAATCGGCCTAGGTGCAAAAAGCCATGGCGCATTGCCACCGTCGCCACGTCAACACCACCGCCTGCACGTCGAAGCTCGCTGCGCGCAAGTTGCAGCCGCGTTTTTCTCAGGAAGCGGTTGGGTGAGATGGATCGCCACTTGCGAAAACCCGCTTGGAGGGTGCGAACGCTGACGCCGACCTCGATAGCGACTTGCGAAACCGTAATTGGAAGCTGCGCGTTGTCGACGATGTAACGCTCTGCGCGGCGAACCAATCCTGGAACAGGCGTGCGCACCGGCTCGGCAATATCATCGCTGTAGTTGTGTGGATGATGATGCAGCAACAATGTAAGCAGATATTCGTCAAATGAGGCCTCGGCGGCGTGGCCGAGAGGCAAACAGCCCTCGATTGATTGGATGTAGGATAGTGCACGCTGCCACACCTGCTCCAACTCGTCCGAGAATGGGCGCAGCGCGAACCGTAGCGGCTGCTTCAGTTGGCGGCCAAGCCAACGAGCGCAAAGCGCTTCAAGCCTGTCAATGTCGAGACGGACTGTGTTCTGTGCGTGGTCGCGGTCGAAACAAAGCTGGGTGGCCAGGTCCGCGGAAAGCGGCACCGTCTGACCCCGCCGCCACTCCACCGAGTGACGATGCTGGGTGGCACGAACAGAACCGCGCGTGCAATGGTGCGCGAGAAACAAACCGGGAAAATTTCCGGCCTTGATAACGATCGGGGCGCCGTAGGCCAGATGGATCAACGGCTGGGTAGTCGTATACATGACCTCCAGCCTCGCGTCGATCTCGCGAACCGAGCCGACGACTTCCGCCTGATGTGAGCAGTAGACCTTGCTCACCACATCGATGGCCTCGTCGATATCCCGTGTGCGCATTGGGCTTCTCCCCCAAGTCGTGTTGCCCGTCTTGTGGTTGAAGCTTGCCAGAGTTCAGCCTAGCTGGTTAGTTCGCTTTGCTGCCACATACCCCTAACAATTCAGCTAGGTTACAGATGAAATGGACGGATCGGATCGGTCGCCGCGTCAAGTTGCGCGACCTGCATATTGCCCTTGCGGTCGCGGAGGCCGGCAGCATGACCCGCGCGGCGGAAGAGCTGGCCGTGTCCTATCCCGTCGTGTCCAGGACGATTTCGGAATTGGAGCACACGCTTGGTGTCAAGCTCTTTGACCGCAGCGTTTCAGGGGTCGAGCCGACACACTACGGTCGTGCGCTGCTTGAATCCGGGGTCGCGGTGTTCGACGAAATGCGCAAGGGTTTGCAACGAATCGATTTCATCAAGCAGCCAGACGCGGGCGAACTGAGGATTGGCTCGTCGATCGTGGTGGATGCCGGATTGGTTCCCGCAATCATCGAACGGTTTTCGCAAGAATTCCCCCGCGCGGTGCTGCACGTGCTGCATGAAAACATAGCGATTCAGCAATACGACAATTTGCGAAACCGCCATGTTGAACTGGTGCTGGGGCGGCTTCCCGCAACCATGACCGAAGCTGACTTGGTTGCGGAGCCGTTGTTCGATGAACCGCATGTCGTCGCAGCAGGATTCGAGAGCCGTTGGGCAAAGAAGCGAAATTTGACGCTTGCTAATTTGATAGGAGAGCCTTGGGTATTGGCGCAAGTGGGCAGTCTGGCGCGGTCGCTGCAAGACGAAGCATTCCGGAACAGCGGGCTTGAAGTTCCATCCGCAAGCGTAACGACGGTGTCGCTCCATCTTTACATGCGCCTGATCGAAACGGGACGGTGGCTTGGTCTCGTTCCCGCCTCCGCGATGCGTTTTGGCGGCAAGCAAATGCACATCAAAGTCCTGCCGGTCAAAACCTTGTCGCCTCCTGCTCCAGTCGGGCTCGTCACAGTCGAGAATCGGACGCTGACGCCGCTGGCGGAGCGCTTTATTGCTTGCGCGCGCAAAGTCGCGAAATTGGATGCGGGCGGAGCAAGGTGAAGGTATCTGGCTCGGCTGCTATGGCCGGTAGCAAGATAATTGCGCAAAGCGGACAGCCTCGCGCTATTTGGCTATCCGTTTGATACGGCGCCCTTAGATACAGCCCTGCAAATAAGCCGTGCGCGCCCTCCAGCGCAGCGTCGAAGGCTGCTTGTCATGACTGGACTTCCAGCACTGGCGCCAACGGTCGTGTTCCTCGCTGACGGCGCAGGTCGGGAAGCCTCTTCAAGAGCGAGCATCGGAAGCAGGAACACGCGGCATTAGATCCCGACAGGTGGCCTATCCGGCGACAAGCAGGAACAACCGCGGTGATGACCATGGCGTATGTAACCGAAGATAACCTCACCAACGTTGCGCTGGAGCGCTGGAAGGACATCCCCGATGCGCGCTTGCGCAAGGTCATGCAGTCGCTGATCAAGCATCTGCACGGCTTCGTGCGCGACATCGAGCCGACGCAGGCCGAATGGTCGGCGGCGATCGATTGGCTCACCAGCACCGGCAAGCTGAGTTCGGAGAAGCGGCAGGAATTCATCCTCGCCTCGGACGTGCTGGGCGTGAGCATGCTGGTCGACGCGATCAATCATCGCCGCCCAAGCAGGGCCACCCCGAGCACGGTCGAAGGGCCGTTCCACGTGGACAACGCGCCGCCGATTGCCAATGGCGGTGACATGGCGCAGGGGGCGCCGGGGGTGCCCTGCTTCATCACCGGCACGGTCAAGGGCCTCGACGGCGAGCCGGTAGCAGGCGCCGTGCTCGATCTCTGGCAAACCGACGGCGAGGGGCTTTACGAGGCCCAGCGCCACGTCGGCGGCCCATGGATGCGCGGGATCTACCGCACACAGGACGACGGCAGCTACCTCATCCGCACCGTAGCGCCGGTCGCCTACTCCATCCCGATGGACGGCACCGTCGGCGAGCTGATGGAACGCACCAATATCAGCCACATGCGGCCCGCTCACATCCATTTCGCCATCAGCGCGCCCGGCTATCAGGACTGCATCACCCACCTGTTCCGCAACGGCGACGCCTTCATCGAGACCGACGTGGTCTACGGCGTCAAGGAGCCTTTGATCGTCGATTTCGTCGAGCGGCCGCCGGGCAAGGCGCAGACCGGAGAGGTGCTCGCCACTTCGTTCTACGAGATCAAGTACGACTTCGTGCTGCAGGGAGCCGTGCAGGCGCTCACCGCGGCGGAGTAACGGGCTCGCGCAGCCCGCATGCAGCGAAGCCAACGGGGGAGCCGGTCTTACCGCACGGCACCAACCGGATTACGCAAGTCGGGACTTTGTGGTGGTTCGGCCGAAACCAAAGTGGAGACAGATATGAGTCGTCCGGCATCTTCAAGTTCTCTCCCGGATCGCAATGAACAAGCTGACTGGTTGCAAACTAGGCCCGGCGAGCGTTGCCTGATACGCGTGCCAGCGGCCGATACGAACGGCGCATACTCCTTCGTTGAAATCGTCTCCGCGCCCGGCGACGGCACGCCGCTCCACATGCATCAAAATGAGGACGAGCACCTCATTGTGCTGGAAGGCGTCGCGCGTGTCGCGCTTGGCGACCGCGTGTTCGATGCGAAGTCAGGAAGCCTGGTGACGCTTCCGAGGAATGTTCCCCATGCCTGGGGCAACCGCACAACCGCGCTGCTGCGGATCGCTGTGATCGCCTATCCTGGCGGTGTCGAGGAAGCCTTGCGGGCTATGGCGCGAGACGAGGACGTCGACGTACCCGCTTTGGCCCGCCGCTTGGGTGTGATCCCCATCGGTCCCACTCCTTTTTGATGGCGGAATACCAAAGGAAAGGCAGCATGAGCACGCCACGCTCTACAGCGCCATCCGCATTTCAGCGGTCCCAAAACGAGCCTGGCCTATATGGGGAGCATCATCATGGAGTTTCGTTCGCGGCCCGGCAATGAGCCACCTCCGCACATCCACGAGTGGGAGCACTCGTGGGGGCGCTGATTACCGTATACGGGACCGACGAACGGGCAGTGGGACTGGACCGGTATTTCATCGACATGGGCGAACCAGCGGCAAGCATGGAATTGCCGGACCACCAAGCCAGTCACGCCACGTCCGATCCTGCACATGTCACGGGGGTCGCGGCCGCCAACGGGACCAGGATCTTGTCGTCCGCAACAGACCGCAGAATTTCTGCCGCACTATCCCGGCTTCGGGATCGATCCAGCTTTAGGCAATGCGCCGAGAGGCAATCGGCCAGCGAGCAAGGGCCTGGACGTGCGACAGATTTCTTCAGTGCCGGAGCCGAATTCTGGATCGGGCTCAAGACAACCTGAGAGGAGAAAACGAGCATGACCACGATCGTACTTGTGCATGGTTTTTGGGGCGGAGCCGCTCACTGGAGCAAGGTTATCGTTGAACTGGCGCGGATGGGGTACGCCAGTGTCCGCGCGGTGGAAAATCCGCTGACGTCCCTTGCCGACGACGCGGAGCGCACTCGCAAGATGATCGCGCAGGAGAAAGGTCCGGTGCTGCTGGTAGGGCATTCCTACGGTGGCGCGGTGATCACCGAAGCCGGCAACGCCCCGAACGTCGTGGGCCTGGTCTATATTGCGGCGTTTGCGCCGGAGGCCGGGGAGAGCCTCGGTGAGATCGCGCAGGCAGCTCCTATGCCCGCCGGAGCTGTCAATGTGGCCCCCGACAGTGACGGTTACGTCTGGATCAATCCGCAGAAATTCCGCGAGAGCTTTTGCCAGGATTTGCCTCCCGATGAGGCCCTGGTGATGGCGGTGACACAGAAGGCGCCGGTCGGCAGCACCTTCGGCAACAAAGTCACCGCACCGGCCTGGAAGAACAAGCCGTCCTGGTATCAGATTTCCAGCGAGGACCGGATGATCCACCCGGAAAATCAGAAGCGGATGTCGGGCCGGCTTGCTGCAAGAAAGATCATTACGCTGGATGCCAGCCACGCGTCGCTGGCATCGAGGCCCCGGGAGGTCTGTGCGTTGATCGATGAAGCGGCAAAAGCGACATCCTGAACAAGATCGTATCGCTGCTGCTTTTCGAGCCACGCACATCTCAACGGCGTTTCGATCACGCTTCGACGTGACGCCGTAGCCGTATCGTCGTGACTGCTGAAAGCAGCGCCGTCGCACTTGCGTGAGAGAGGTGATCGGCCGCTCGCCCGCTGCGTTTGACCTCGCCGCATGAAGAGCCAGGCGATGCTTAAAATACGGAGACGTTAACAGCATGGAGCGTAGTGCAGAGGAATTTGCCGGGCGTGTTCGCGCAAACCAGAACCGGCTGAACTCCGAAATTGGCGCAAAATTCGACTACATTGTCTGCGGCGCAGGTACGTCGGGCTCGGTTGTCGCGGCAAGGCTTGCAGCGAACCCGAACGTGAGCGTGCTCGTGCTGGAAGCCGGCGGCAGTGACGAGACGGACATGATCATGAATCCGAACCGCTGGCCGATGGCGCTTGGCAGCGAGCTGGATTGGGGTTTTGTCGCCGAGCCGAATCCGCGTTTGAACGGACGGGCGATCCCGTACTCCATGGGCAAAGTCCTGGGTGGGGGCTCCAGCATCAATGTCTCGACTTGGTCGCGCGGGCATCAGGCCGATTGGGATTTCTACGCCGCCCAGTCGGGCGATGCTGCGTGGGGGTATGAAGCCGTTCTCGAACTGTATCGGCGTCGAATCGAAGCCTGGGCGGGAAGCGCGGACCCAGACTATCGCGGCAGGGAAGGGGCGGTCCACGTGCAACCCGCGACCAAGCCCAGTGCGTTTTCATTCGCGTTGCTCGAAGGCGCCGAGTCGGTGGGCCTGCAGCGCTTTCCGAATGCGAACGGCCACATGATGGAGTCTCCAAGCGGGTGCGCGTTCGTCGATGAGACAGTGTACGACGGAAGAAGACGGTCGATCTTCCGTTCCTATCTGTACCCCCGCATGGCCGAGCCGAACATCACGGTCGTGACCGGTGCGCTGGTGGCGCGCATTCTATTCGATCGTTGCCGCGCCACCGGTGTCGAGTTCCGCTGCCAGGAAAGAAATCTGCGTGCCACAGCCGGCTGTGAAGTCATTCTCTGCCTTGGCGCGATTCAGACTCCGAAGCTGTTGATGCAGTCCGGCATTGGCGATGAAGACGAGTTGCGGCGCGTCGGTATCCCACTGCTGCAGAAGCTGCCAGCGGTCGGGCGCAACCTCCATGATCACGTGGCGTTTGGGTGTGTCTGGGAAAGTAAGGACACCGGGCTTCCCCCTGTGCCGAGAAGTCAAACCGTATGTTTTTGGAAGACCAATGCAGCGCTCGATGCACCCAATTTCTACACCTTTGCGCGCCGCGGGCCGGAGGTCACGCCGGAGAATGCAGCGTTGCTCGGGCCAACGACCGACTCCTGGTCCATGGTTGTCGGAATGCGCCCCGAGAGCCGCGGCGCCATTCATCTGACCGGGCCGCACGCAGGCGATCCGGTCAGAGTTGATGCGAATTACCTTGGCGATCCCCAGGACCTAAAGGATCTGATGGCCGGACTCGACGTCGCTCGCGAGATCGGCAATTCCGCCGCGCTGCGACCGTTCACGGAGCGGGAGATCATGCCGGCGGCTCGCAATCGCGATGCATTGGAGCGCTTCTTTCGCAACGGGCTTGGTACCTTCTGGCATCAATGCGGTACCGCCAGAATGAGCCACGATGCCGCCTCGGTGGTCGATGCCAGATTGAAAGTCCACGGCATCGACGGCCTGCGGGTCGCGGATGCCTCCGTCCTGCCGCGCGTGTCTACGGGCAACACGATGGCGCCTTGTGTTGTCATCGGTGAGCAGGCTGCGGCATTCCTGGGGGCAACAGGTTCATTAACCGGGTGCATTCCGGGGCAAAAAGGCCGAAATCTTCAGGATTGATGCCGCCGAAAGCCCTAGATCAGCACTTGCGATGCCTAGGGCAACGAGGCGATGACGGACATTTGCACGGACTATCTCATCGTCGGCAGCGGAGTTGTAGGGCTCGCCTTTTCCGATATCGCGTGTACTCCTGGGGCACAACCGAATCGGCGGCGAAATCGCCGCGCGAAATTGGTGTAATCACCAAAGCCGCTGGCATAGGCTATTTCGCTGATGGGCTGGGTCGGGTTCAGTTCTGGTCGACGCCGCAGGAGGCGCGCCGCGTGATCCAGACGGACCGATTGTATGACTTGACTGCAGGTGGCGTTCCGCGCCGTAAAGAGCTTTTGCAGGTACCGCAGGGAGATCCCCGCTTCAGCTGCTACTCTACCGGGAGAGAGGTCCGGATCAGCGAAGCCATCCTTGATGATGCTGCAGACACGTCTGAACAGCTTGTCGGTGCTAGCGGTAAAGGCGATCGCATCGGGGTTCGCCAGGAGCGCTCCGATCAGATCATAAAAGGCCAGCCGCAGATAGGGGATATGCGAGCCGGCCGACAGAGATACTGAATTCTCTTCTTCAAGAGCATCCTGAACGAGTTGACGCAGGAGCTGGCCGACGCGCGTGTCACCGCGCGTGGCGCTATCCGGCTCGAAGCCGAGATGGGCTACCAATGATCGCCGCGGCAGCTGCACGGACAACCACCGTTGATGTGCACCATTCACATATATCACAGGGCGGGCCGAATCCACGAGTGCAACATCGCCGGCGCCAAGCGCCACTGCCCGATCATCCTGCGAGATCGTTGAGCTGCCGGCGAGCTGAAATACGGCATACCAATGGTCGACGCCATCCGTGCGGACATCCCTGTGTATGCGCTCACATCGACGAGCATTGTTGGAAATATCCGCCGCGCTCAAGCCGAAGATGCTCCGTGCGCGCACCCGTCCGACAAAGGCATTCGGATTGTCTGGGGTGTAGAGCCCCCAGTCTGGACGCAAGGCATCTCTCCACTGCTCGAAGTTTAGCTCGGCGGCGCTCACGGCCTCGTTACTCCGATGCAGTCCACCAGGAGGTCCAGCGGTTAGCTGGTGTCGCCAGCGCTGGATTTCACTCAACTTCACATCACGATCGATCACGAGTCATTTTTGCCGATCGTAGAGTACGCGCCCGTACGCACCGAAGGGCGCAATCGGCTCACGACATCCGCGGGATCGACGACCTAGTAATCAGCTGAAGTCCACCCTGAAGTAAGGAATGATCTCATGACCCTCTACGCCAACGTTAGAGCTGAGCCCATGCCTCGTTATGAACGCCCGGTATCGGAGCTTGATCCTTTTTCAGATGAGGCCTTGAGCGATCCCTGGGACATGTACGCGGAACTGCAGCGGCTCGGCCCCGCTGTCTGGCTCAGCCAGTATCGGATGTTTGCCCTGACGCGGTACGATTGCGTGCTCCGGGCCCTCAAGGACGCAAGCGCCTTCTCGTCGGCCGGCGGCGTCATGATGAATGATTCGATGAACGAGGTCCTGCGCGGCAATACGCTGTGCAGCGATGGTGCGGACCATCATCGGTTGCGTCGTGTCATCGCCAGGCCGCTTGCTCCAGCGGCCCTGGCTGCGCTCAAGGAGGAAATCACTGCAAAAGCGGAGCGGCTGGTCGACGGCTTGGTCAGCAAGGGAAGGTTTTGTGCCGTCACGGAATTGGCCACCGTCTTGCCCGTGGACATCGTTGCCAGCGCCGTCGGCCTGCCCGAGCAAGGCCGTGAGCGGATGCTGACCTGGGCCACGCAGATGTTCAACTGCTTCGGCCCCTTGAATGACCGCGCGCGCTCCGCGTTCCCGGTGCTCGAGGAGATGATGCGTTATGCAGCAACGCAGGCTGTCCGCGGCAACCTGGTCCGAGGGAGCTGGGCCGATGCGATACTCGACGCGATCGAACGGGGCGAGGTCGACCAGGCAGTGCGTCCCGCGATGATGATTGATTATATGGGGCCCAGCCTGGATACCACGATTTACGCGATCGGCAGCGGAGTCTGGCTTTTTGCGAAACATCCGGACGAGTGGCAGAGAGTTCGCGATTCACCATCCCGTGTTCCTGGAGCAATCCACGAGATTCTCCGGATGGAAGCCCCCATCCAAGCCTTCTCTCGGTTGCTGGTCAAAAGCTACCACATGGATGAGGTTACGCTCGCTGCGGGATCGCGGGCCATCGTGTTTTATGGTGCCGCGAACCGGGACGAACGCAAGTTTGCGGATCCTCACACGTTCAATGTCCTTCGCAATGCGGCAGACCAGCTGGCGTTTGGTTCCGGGCCACACATGTGCGTGGGCCTCCATTTGGCGAGACTCGAGATGAATGCGATCTTCTCCGCCCTTGCCGCACGCGTTAAGCGCTTCCATATCGAGCACGAGGTCCGCAACCTGAACAATGTCCTCCGCGGCTTCGGACAACTCATCGTCAGTGTCGAATAAGAGACCCCACCGGTATGAAGGCCGATGTACGCATTTGGCAAATGGCTCGACAGCTGGCTGGTTAGC
>Ga0081540_1003915_pt1 | contig 11598 bp, 7 predicted proteins | sample TabmetS2T1R1_FD_71024 | JGI IMG/M metagenome (GOLD analysis project Ga0081540, IMG submission 71024) | Tabebuia heterophylla rhizosphere microbial communities from the University of Puerto Rico - S2T1R1 | ecosystem: Host-associated > Plants > Roots > Rhizosphere ...
TTGCGGCGATGGCGGCGCTCGGCTTCACCATCAATATCTCGACGCTGTTTGCGATCGTGCTCGCAATCGGCATCGTGGTCGACGACGCCATCGTCGTGGTCGAAGGCGCCGCGCACAATATCGAGAAGGGCATGTCCGGCCATGACGCCGCGATCAGCGCGATGGACGCGCTGTTTGCGCCGATCATCGGCATCACGCTGGTGCTGATCTCGGTGTTCCTGCCCTCGGCGTTTCTGCCGGGATTGACCGGGCAGATGTATGCGCAGTTCGCGCTGGTCATTGCCGCAACCGCGCTGCTCAGCGCCGTCAACGCGGCGACGCTGAAACCGACGCAGTGCGCGTTGTGGCTGCGCCGGCCAGTGCCGCCGGAGCAGCGCAACTTTTTCTACCGCGGCTTCAACGGGGTCTATAACCGTGTCGAGGCCGCCTACAGCCGGTTGATCGGCCGCCTGGTCGCACACAGCAATGTCTCTGTCATCTGCGCGCTGATCCTGATTGCCATCGGTGGCTACGGCCTTTCGCGGGTGCCGACCGGCTTCATTCCGATCGAGGACCAGGGCTATCTCCTGGTCGCCGTGCAATTGCCAGATGGTGCGGCGCTTGAGCGTACCCAGCGCGTGCTTACCCGGGTCAGCGAGATAGCCGGCAAGGCCCCGGGTGTCGATCAGGTCATAGCCATTTCCGGCATCTCCGCGCTCGACAATTCTTCCAGCCTCGCCAATGCGGGCGTCGCCTATTTGATCCTGAAAGAGTGGAGCGCGCGAGGGCCAGGCGAGGATCTGCGGTCGCTGTTCGTCGGATTGAACGAAAAACTGTCCGTCATCGAGGAGGCGCGGATCCTGGTGGTCCCGCCGCCGCCGATCCAGGGTATCGGTAACGCCGCCGGCTTCGCGATGCAGGTCCAGCTCCGCGACGGCAATTCCGACTTCAGCAAGTTGCAGGCGATATCAGGCGCGATCGTCGCCAATGCGTCGTCACAGAGCGCGCTGCAGCGGGTGAATTCGCCGTTCCGCTCGATGGTGCCGCAGTTCGACATCGAGGTGGACCGGATCAAGACCCAGACGCTGCATGTCACGACCGACCAGATCTTCTCGACGCTGTCGTCCTACATGGGTTCGAGCTTCGTCAACCAGTTCAACAAGTTCGGTCGTACCTTCCAGGTCTATGCGCAGGCGGACGCGCAATTCCGCCTGACGCCGCGTGACATCCAGAACATGATGGTGCGTAACAGCTATGGCGACATGATTCCGCTCGGCACCGTGGCAAAGATCACGCCGGCGGTCGGTCCGTCGCTGATCAGTCTGTACAATCTGTATCCTTCCGCAACCATCATCGGCCTGCCGGCGACGGGTTACAGCTCAGGTCAGTCGATGAATCTGATGGAGCAGATTGCCGCGAAGACCCTGCCGCCCGGCACGGGATTCGAGTGGACCGCGATGTCGTACCAGGAGAAGGTCGTCGGCGGCCAGATCTACTGGGCGTTCGGCCTGGCCCTGCTGCTGGTCTATCTCGTGCTCGCCGGACAATATGAAAGCTGGTACGCGCCGATATCGGTGATTCTCGCGGTGCCGCTGTCCCTGCTTGGCCCGATGATCGTGCTGACCGGCTTAAGGATCGAGAACAACCTCTATACCCAGATCGGCATCATCCTGTTGATCGCGCTGTCGGCCAAGAACGCCATCCTGATCGTCGAGGTGGCGCTGGAACTGCACGTGCGCGATCGCAAGCCGTTGCTGGAATCCGCCGTCGAGGCGGCGCGAGCCCGGTTCCGGCCGATCCTGATGACGTCGTTTGCTTTCATCTTCGGCATGCTCCCGCTGGTGCTCGCGACCGGCGCCGGCGCCAATGCGCGGAAATCGATCGGCATCACGGCATTCTCCGGCATGCTGGCCTCGACCTGCCTGGCCGTGCTGTTTGTGCCGACATTCTTTGTCGTGATCCAGCGGTTCGAGAACTGGCTGAAGGAGCGGAAGGGAAAGGTACAGGAGCCGCAAGCGGTCCCTCACACCGGGACGGGATCCTGACGCAGTACCGGGTCAAACAGCCCGCATCGAATTCAGGCTAACCGGTCGCGCCTTGTAACGAATTCATATCTCCAATGAGGTTGCGGGCCGCGGGACATCTCTCCAGCGGCCTTTTCGCTGGGGGCGATGATCCATTCCGCCACACGCACAGCGTGCCGGACGACCTGTCACAGAGACCCATAGCGCCGGCTTTCCAGGCATTGGCGCGTCTGCTGACCAAATGACGCGCCCGCCCCCCCAACTAACGCTCGAATGACGGCGGCCTGCCAGGGTGCCCGCAATTCGCGAGACGGCACGATCTGCAAGTTGTCGCAGCAACGTCGCAGCCGGTGCAGGAAGCTCAAACAGTGCGAGGTCGAAGATGCGTGCGGAGCATTTCACTTTAGCAGAAGCGTGGACGGCAGTGTCCGAAGTCGTGGACGGCCCGCCCGCGCAGCCGGCGCGGAGATGGGGCGCGGTCCTCACCGCTGACGTCGTCGAATATTCACGGCTGACGAGCCTGAATGAGGAGCGAACCTACCTGCTCTACAAGGCTCATCGCCGCGAGTTGATTGATCCAATGATTGCGGAATACCGGGCCAGATTCGTGAAATCTACCGGCGACGGCATATTGGCGGAGTTCGAGACGGTCCTCGATGCCGCGCGTTGCGCTATCCAGGTTCAGCGGAGGATGGTGGAACGCTGCAAGGGCGAGAGTGATGACCACCGTATCGTCTTCCGCATGGGTCTGAGCTGCGGCAACATCATTGCCGATAAGGAAGACATCTACGGTCACGATGTCAACGTAGCGGCGCGGCTGCAAACTGTTGCCCCGGCGGGCGGAATCGCGATGACGGAAAGGGTCGCTGAGCTGGTTGGCCCCAGTCTCTCGCTGCCGCTGGAGGATTTGGGCATCCAGCAGTTTAGGAATATGTGCCTTCCCGTGCGCGTCTTTCAGTACCGCGTTCTGGGTGAGTTCGATTTATGAAAATTAAACAGAATCATTAGTTTGAAGCGTTTTGACGCTGAATTGATGATGGCGTGATTCTCTACGGTCCAACAGCGGAGGCCCAAGCCATGCATGGACTCAATCTTTCAACGATTCCCGAAATCCTGGATGGTACGAAATTGCTCAGCGCCGACGACGGTCTTGCGGGAATGCGCAATCTGCTTCCGCTTCCCGAGGCATCGATGTTCGGTGCGGGAAAGGACCCACAAGAGTTGCGCAACCTGATGCGCAAGCTGTCGGCTCGGATCAGTCGCGAAAGTGACGGGAACGCGGACAGGCCGGAGGACGAGACAAACCCCAATCTCCCCTCGGGATATACCTACCTGCTGCAGTTCATTGCCCACGACATGGTGAACACGTCGATCTCTCTTGCGGTGACCCGAGGCCGGCGCTTTGGCTTCCGTAACGCCAGACAGCAGCCGCTGACACTCGAAACCATCTATGGCGGCGGTCCCGAGGTAACTCCGCAGGCCTACGAGTATAGTGAACGATCTGCGCAGTCACGCGGAAGTATGCCGCGGACGCGGCTGCGCAGCGGTCGCGCGCGGAAACAATCCGGATCAACCGAGGGGATGCCGTTTGCCGATATCGGACGGGCTCAACCGGTAGATGTCAGAGATAGTGGAATTGCCGGCTTACGTTGTCCGCGCACGGAGGCCTTGATCGCTGATCCCCGCAATGAAGACCAGGCGCTCATCGCCCAGATGACGCTGCTGTTTCACCGGATGCACAATTTCATCATCGAGCAAATGGATGCGGCCAATCCTCCGTCGACCGCGCCCGAGGCCTATCGAAACTTCATCTGCGCGCGATTCGTTTTGGCGCTGCTGTATCGAAAGATCATCATCAAGGACGTCCTCTTCCGCTTGTTGGATCCTTCGGTGTATCGCCACTATTTCCTTCCTGGGGTCGACAAGAACAAGCTGGCCTCAGGGTCAGGGCTGGATGTCCTTAATCGAATTCCGGTTGAGTTTTCTCACGGCGCTTTCCGGTTCGGACACGCAATGGTTCGAAACAGATATGACGTCAACGGCAACGGCCAGCTCGACGCCGGAGGCGCGATGAGGTTCAATTCCCGCCGTTCACCGGAATTTACCCCATTGAGCAGCGAATGGATCGTTAAGTGGGAAAACTTCTTCCGCATTAACGGCAGGGGCGAGCCGAAGAACTTCAGCCGGCGGCTCCGCCCAAGTTTCTCTTCGCTCGCGAAGAGCGAATTCTACTTCGCGCCATTGATGCCGGTCGTCGATGGCGACGGGGATGCGCCTGGGCTACCGAGCCGCGATCTCATAAGCGCCATCTTCGGCAGAGTCTGGTCAGTGCCCAAACTCATCGATGCGCTACGCGAAAAGAAGCCCGCGCTTGCCGACTTTCTCCCAACCTATGACAAATTTTTTCCCGGCCTGACGGCATGGCTGGAGGACACCGGAAATCCTGACGGCATATCCGAACAGTTCGAACCCGAAGACATCGTTGCGATCGCGCAAGACCCGCCGCTGCCGTTCTTTGTCCTGTACGAGGCGATGGTCAGTCATGATGGCAAGCGCCTCGGCCCCCTCGGCTCGATCATCGTCGCGGAAACGATGGTTGGAGCCATGGAGCAATATCCCTTGCAAGTCGGGAAGTTGACGTTCGATCCGCAGCGCCGGCTGAAAGAACAGTTTGGGCCGCTCGAGAGGTTGGGCGTAAAGGACGTTACATTCAATGCGATCCCGGAGATGGAAACCTTCGAAGATCTGCTGGTATTCATGCAGTCGAAAGGGCTGCTTGACAACTAGCGATGAAAGAGCAGTAGGCCAGAAGCAGTCTGTATTCCCGGCAACGATGGAGGATTGAACATGGGTACTACTTTAGAGATCGGAAATGATATTCTTTGGGGCAAGCTGGTGAAATCCTGGGCGACCGGCAGGAACTATATCGATACGTCCCCCGACGCTCCCGCGATCCCGATTCCGCGGACGCTCACGGAGCTGCAGGCGACCGCCAGAAACGTCGGTCTGACGATCACGTTTCCCGATGGAATGGTGGGACTGGCAATCATTCAGTACAGCCCGCAGACGGCCGTGATCAAGCTGCCCCCGAAGGCCATGGTGGAGGAAACCGAAGGCAAGTTGAAGCAGCCGAACGCGGTCTATCCGATGCCGAAATTCTACGAAGACTTTTTTGGCACCCGGCTTCCACCGCTGGCTGAGGGCGAACTCCTCAATCTTCACGCCGCCAGAATCGGCGACTATTCAATTCGAAACTGCGGCTGACCGACGGCATTTCTGCCGGTTCGATGCGAATAGCTATCGTCGAATCATTCAGCAATCGAACCGGCTAATCGAAAAATTGGAGAATGTGATGGGTACCAAACTGGAAATCAGCGACGACGTCCTTTGGGGAAAATTGGTGAAGTCCTGGGCCACGGGCAAAAACCATATCGTGCCCAGCAGGCCCGCGCCTCCGATTCCCCGAACGCTTCCGGAGTTGTTTGCGCAGGCATCGGATATCGGGCTGCAAATATCGTTTCCCGATGGCATGGTTGCATTGCAAATCGTTCAGTACAGCCCGGAAACCGCGGTGATCAAGCTGCCGCCGAAGACAATGGTCGAGGGCACCGAAACTGAACTCGAGATGATAGACGCGCGGTATCCGATGCCGCAATACTACGAAGACTTCTTCCGCGCGCCGCTGCCGAAGATGGACAAGCCGAACCTGCTTGATCTGCATGCCGCGCGCATCGGCGATTATTCGGTTCGAAACTGCGGCTGAAGTGCGGCCTGTTTCACCATTGATGATGAAACAGGCCGTCGGTAGGCGCGCCGGCGCCGGCGAGACCAGCGCGCAGGCGTTCCCAGCTCTCGGGTCTTGCGATCGGGAAGAGGTGGAGAAGCCAGCGCGTCATTGTGGCCGGCGTTGCCGCCTCCTGTACCGACCACCGGGCTCGAACGACGGTGAAGAACCGCTCGAGTTCGGCGGTCGCTTGTGCCTTTCGACCCAGGTGATAAAGCGCGGCAGTCTTCCAGCCTGGAACGTTCGGATTGAGATCGCCGGCGAAATCGGCGGCGGCCACGCAACCTTCATAGTCTCCGATCATGAAGCGTACCGCGGTATGGTAAGCCCACTGCAGGGGTGCAATTGTCGCCTTTCGTTTCAGCATTGAATCGACTATCTCGGCGGCCTCCTTGTCGTATCCGCAAAACGCATAGCAATTCGCGGCCGACACCAGCGTCCAGGGATCGTTGTCGTTCAGACCATGTGCCAGTGGAATGTAGATCATTGCCTGCTCATAGCGCTTGGCCATCGCGTGCGACCACCCGAGGCAGAGCTGGCTGCGTGAATCGAGGGGATCCAGCCGAACAGCTTCCTGCGCGTAGGCGAGGGCTTGCATCGTACGATCGGTGTCGCGAGGCGTGCCCGGCTTGACGATATGATAGGAGTTGTTCAACTGGGCAAGGCTGGAGAAAGCTGGCGCGAAATCCGGCATCAACTGCACGACCTGCCGGAACAATTCCGCCGCCTTGTCCCAACGCTGGGGATCGAAGCCAAGCAGCGTGGCCTGGCCAAACAGCCAGATGTCATATGCCTTCAGGTCGGCGACCTGGCGGCTCATGATCCTGCTCAACCGCTCTGCAGAAACATGCACATTGAGTGCGGAAGCAATCCGTCGCACCAGATTTTGTTGCGTTTGGTGCCAATTTTCCAGCGTCAGCGTGAGGCTTTCACTCCAGAGGTATGTGCCCGTCGCGCCATCGCGCAACGTCAACACCAGATGAAGCGCCTTGCGTGTCTCGAAGCCGCTTGCATCAAGGATAAACTCGTCCCTTGGGCCCTTCAGCGGGCTTTCACCGGGAGGGCTCGTCCAGTCCCGGATATGCCATTCCCGAAAGCGTACGAAGCAGGCGATTAGTTCACGCCGAAAACCTTGAGCGAGGTAGTCTCTCTTTGAATCGCTGCCGGACAACACAAAGGGTCCGACCGACAGGATGAGCCTTGCCTCCCGGACGGCCAGTTGTGGATCCACATTCAAGCCAGCCGACGGGCCTGCTTGCTGCGGGATGACTTCCAGCTCGTTGCCGGCCGGGGCATCCGTGGGTACTACCGGCATTTCAGCGGCGCTCGATGCGCCGCTGAATGGCAGCGCAGCCTTGATCCCGGCAACCAGGTCCTGCGTCTGCTGCGTGGGCTCGACGTCGTAGTCGGCGTCGAGGAGATCCCACAAGTTCTTGTATACTTTGAGGGCACTTCCGATTGCGCCGTCTTCGATGTGCGCTCGTATCAGATATCGGCAGGCTTCCTCATGGGTCTGGTCGAGATTGATGATCGCTACGGCGATATCTCGCCCGATTTCCGTGATCTTGATCTGGACGCGCAACGCCCCTTCAAGATTCCGGATCAGTTGATCGCGGATGGTCTGACGCTTGGCCAGTACCCACGTCTGGAACGCGGGATCGCTGCTTTCAACTTCGCCCAGGATGTCGTCTATCAGGTTTTGCTGCTTCAGCAGCAGCGGATGTGGCGAGCCACCCGCCGCGTCCTTGAGCGCATCGATCAGATCGACTCGGGTTCGCGACCGATCCAGGCCGACAGCAAGCTTGTCCGTGCGGAATCCATCGAAACCGGTGGGCATAAGCGCATTGCGAATTTCGTGGAGCGCCTGGCGCAAGGACGCCCGGGCCCGCTCCTCCGGCACTTCGCTCCAGAACAGCCCGATCAGCCGTTCGCGGCTCTCCTCCTGAATTTCGGTCAACGCCAGATATCCAAGCAAGGCCTTGGTCTTGCGGCTCAAAAGCTCGATGTCATGATCGCCGACATGCAATGAAAATTTGCCGAGCAAATTGATTGATAAAGTGGAGCCCGTCGCGCCACCATCATCTTGTCCTGAGGGGAGTACGCCCTGCAGCCCCATTGGTCCTGCCGCCGTTTTACAGTGCTGGTCCCGACATTCATATCACGCCGCGAGCAACTGCTCCATTGTACCAAGGCTACGACATTAACCGCGTCCCGCCCGTATAGCGGTCGCCGCCGCCCCAATCTTTCAAGGCTCGTCGCAGCCGGTCTGTCACTGTGTCAGAGGGCATGGGCTGCAATGCGGGAGCCACCGCGCGCACCACCGGAATACCGCACTGGGGCCGGGTCATGTCGACCAAGGCCGCCTCTATCCCACACTGGCCCATCGCGCGCGCAATTGCCGGAAGCTCAGGCCCCATGACTTTCTCGGAGGGCGTCGGATTCTGTTCAATTGGACGTAACAGTGCACATTGATCCGCCTTGATCGCCGCCCCACGTTCGAGATGAGCGCGATCGGACGGCGGAAGATTACCCTCGCTGGTTTCGACCTGCTTGATCTGTGCAAGCAGGATCGCGAGCTCGGTCTGACAAAGTTCGAGAATTGCTGCGCGCGCGGCCTCCTCGAGCGACAGACGCGCCGCCAGCCCATAGGCAAGCTGTTTGCCGTCCGTGTCGCAAGACAACGCTCCAACGACCGGAATTCCGATATCGGTGGTGAGGTCGAGCACCCAGGACCTGCGATCTTGTGCATGTTGCCGCAAGGTCCCGACCAGCCGCCGAATCTCCGCCATTGCCGGGTGATCGAGCGGCACCGCCTTCCCGCGGCGCCCACCCATCCACCACAGGCTTGCCGCGTCACGTTCTATCAATTCCAGGAGCGCGCGGGAGGCAGCCCAATCGAATGTGGGACCGGCCGCCACGCCAACGCTGAGCGCCGTGCGCGGTCTCAGGCGCTGTTGGCCAGGGGGGCGCCGCAAGCACCAATCGGCAGGGAGCAGGACATTGTGATCGCCGCCTCGGGGGGCGGAGCCGATGTCCAGCGGCTTGCCGCTGACCCAAGCGAGCGGTGTCGCGATGGGTAGTGCCTGTTGGGCCATGTCTTGCTCGATGATGGGGACGGCCACCGGCCAGACACGATCAGCCACGTCTGCCAGGCGCGCAATGGCGGTAACGTCACCCGGGCATTCGATCTGCGCCAATCGATCGACCCCCTCTCCAATGCAGGACACAAATGCATCCTCGAGGGTTTCTCCCGATCCGCTCAGACTGAACGAAACTTCGGCGGATTCTCCCCCAGAAGCGCGCCTGGTCTCGGCACCGACGAAGCGCAGCCCGGGCGCCCATGGCGAGCGCAACAGAAACATCCGGTCCGCAAGGCTCGCAGCCTCGACGATTTTCGGGCCATACTTTTCCGAGACGGAGCGCTGAAGCGCGATGCCCGGGGCCGAAGTCAAATCGATTTCCAGAAACGCTGGACGAGCTTGCGCCATGATAGGCCTCGGTTCAGATCGCGGTCGATGCTATGGCGGGTTCGCGCCCTCGACCGCAAACTGCTCAAAGTCTAGCGAATGCGGCGGGCTACTCCAGTCGCTCCCGTCGCTGTCCTCCTGGCGACAGCAGGCCACGCTCCCGCGTCAGGCCAGACACGGCCTCCCGGGGCTATCTCCTGCCTTGCGGTCCTACACCCTTACCATCCTCTTGCCGCGGTTTTCGCCGGCGAGCAGGCCGATCAGCGCTTTCGGCGTGTTCTCGATGCCGTCGATCACGTCTTCCTGCACCTTTAATTTGCCCGAGGCGACCCAGGACTGCAGGTCGGCCAGCGCCGCAGCGCTCTGGTCCATGTAGTCCATCACGATGAAGCCCTGCATGATGAGGCGCTTCACCACGATCAGGCCGGGCACACCGCGCGGGCCGTGGGCCGACGGCACGCCGTCATATTGCGAGATCGCACCGCAGCAGGCGATGCGGCCGCGATTGTTCATCAGCGAGAGACACGCTTCGAGAATGTCGCCGCCGACATTGTCGAAATAGACGTCGATGCCCTTGGGGGCGGCGGCCCGCAGCGCCTTGAAGGTGGCGCCGTCCTTGTAATCGACCGCGGCGTCGAAGCCGAGTTCGGACGTCAGCCACTGGCATTTGTCCTTGCCGCCGGCGATGCCGATGACGTTGCAGCCCTTGATCTTGGCGATCTGCCCGACGATCGACCCGACGGAGCCGGCAGCCGCCGAGACCACCACGGTCTCGCCTTCCCTGGGCTTGCCGACATGCAGGAGACCGAAATAGGCGGTGAGGCCGGCGATGCCATAGACGCTGAGCAGATGCGTCATCGGCTCCATCCTCGGCATCTTGGTGAGATGCCTGGCGGGCACCGCAGCATAATCCTGCCAGCCGGTGTCACCGAACGCGATATCGCCCGGCGCAAATCCCGGCGCCTTGGACGACACGACCTCGGCGATGCTGCCGCCGGCCATCACGGTGTTGGCTTCGACGGCGGCACGGTAGGTAGCGCCGTGCATCCACGCCCGGTTGGCGGCATCGAGCGAGATATAGCGCGTCCGCAGCAGTACCTCGCCGTCCTTCGGCTCGGGCACCGTGCCCTTGGTCAGCTTGAAGTGCTCGGGTCCGAGTTTGCCGCTCGGCTTTTCCACGAGCAGGATCTGGCGATTGACGGTGTCGTTCATGGCGTGTCTCCCCTCGGCTTGATCGTTCTTGATGCAGTTGACTGTGCTTGAAACGATCAACTGCACAGATTGTGCGCTGCGGGGACGCTAATCGCCGCGCGCATTTCACAACTGGAACATTCTGGCAAGCGTGCAAAACGCCGCAAGCTTGTTGCGTCCCCACTCAAATCTGCCAAACTTGCGGTTGCCGGAAATGACGGGGGTCAAAAATGTCCAGCAGGTTTACGCAGTATATCCTTATCGCGATGGCGCTTGGCATCGTGATGGGGACGATCGTCTTCAACTATATGCCCGACAGCCGGGTCGAAATCGCGGCCGACGTAAACCTGATCGCCATGCTGTTCCTGCGCCTGATCAAGATGATCATCGCGCCGCTGGTGTTCGCCACGCTCGTCGGCGGCATCGCGCATATGGGCTCCGGTTCCAAGCTGGGGCGCGTGTTCGCCAAGACGATGGGCTGGTTCGTCAGCGCTTCCTTTGTCTCGCTGCTGCTCGGCCTCGTGATGGTCAATCTGCTGCAGCCCGGCGCCAACTTCCCCGGCACGCTGCCGGACAAGGCGCAATCGACCGGCCTGCCGGTCTCGGCATTCTCGATCGAGAAGTTCCTGACCCATCTGATTCCGACCTCGATCGCGGATGCGATGGCGCAGAACGAAATCCTGCAGATCGTGGTGTTCGCCGTGTTCTTCGCGGTGGCGCTCGGCGCGATGCCGGAGCGCGCCAAGCCGATCATGTCGCTGATCGACGATCTCGCCCATATCATGCTGAAAGTGACCGGCTATGTGATGCTGTTCGCGCCGATCGCGGTGTGGGCTGCGATCATGGCGACGGTGTCGAAGAACGGCCTCGGCGTGCTCTGGAAGCTGATCGTGTTCATGGGCGGCTTCTACCTGTCGCTGATGATCCTGTGGGGCATCCTGGTCGTGGTCGGCTTCATCGTGATCGGTCCGCGATACAGCCATCTGCTGCGCTTGATCCGCGAGCCGCTGATGATCGCGTTCTCGACCGCGTCGTCGGAGGCGGCCTATCCCAAGACGCTGGAAGGCCTCAATCGCTTCGGCGCCTCGTCGCGGATTTCGGCCTTCGTGCTGCCGCTCGGCTACTCGTTCAATCTCGACGGCACGATGATGTA
>Ga0081540_1003916_pt1 | contig 11597 bp, 10 predicted proteins | sample TabmetS2T1R1_FD_71024 | JGI IMG/M metagenome (GOLD analysis project Ga0081540, IMG submission 71024) | Tabebuia heterophylla rhizosphere microbial communities from the University of Puerto Rico - S2T1R1 | ecosystem: Host-associated > Plants > Roots > Rhizosphere ...
GTGATTGGAGTGTTGCGCCGCTCGCGTTTGCCGCGCGCGATCTCCGTTGCCAGCGCGTCGAGCTTCGGCTCCCAGAAATTCCTGAAGCGGCCGATCCACGCATCCACCGCCTGAAGCCCGGATGCATCCACCGAATAGAGCCGTCGCTGCGCGTCCGCGCGGACTTTTGCAAAGCCGCTTTCGCGCAGCACCTTGAGATGTTGCGACACCGCGGCTTGCGTGATGCCGAACTCGGCGCCGATCGCCTCCACCACTTCGCCGGACGCCATCTCTCCCGAACCGAGCAGTTCGAGGATGCGACGGCGCACCGGATCGGCGAGGACTTCGAAGACGTGCATCAGCTTCCTGTGCCCGGGTGCGCCATATCAGGCGGGATCTCGCCGCGATAGAAAGCGATGGTGCGGTCCGACCGCTCTTTTGCCGAGGCCGGATCGGCTCCGCCAGCGACATGCGCCGCGCGCCAGGACTCGCCGCTCTCGGTCATGAACGCCTTGCCCTCCGGCGAACCCATCCACGCCTCTGCCGTCGCATGGTCGACCGACGCCCCGCTCGCAAGGTAGCGTTCGAGGCCAGCGACCGCGAGGTCCCAGCCGATGCCCACCGCACCCGGGCCGAACTGGTTCCAGTGATCCTCGATAACAGCCGTATGCTCCAGCGTCAGCCGCGCCTGGTTGCGCTCTGCCGCAAGCTTGACGTCGATCCAGCTTGTCCCGCCGCCGAATTCCCACGTCGCCGCGAAATGATCAGGGGGCGTGCACGCCGTAATGGTGCCGCCCGCATTGCCCTTGAGCTGGTATCTTCCGCCCAGTTCGAGGTCTCCCTCGACCGGCAGGAACCAGCGCGGAATGCGCTCCTTGCTGGTCAACGCGTCCCAGAGATCGTCGACGCTGGTGTCGTAAAGCCGTGTCAGCACGACCGCGCTTGCCGGTTTCCCGTCCTTCTCGAAATTGCGCACCGAGCGCGTGACCAGCCCCAGCACCCTCGCGACGTCGATATGCATTCCGGCCTCCTCGTCATTGCCGGGGGATTAATACCGGCCAACGCTTATATAAGTCAAGACTTATAATAATGATCGATTGGCCCGCATCGCGCCGTATCATCATTGCGCGCCAACGGGTCGCAATGACCGTGGAAATAGCAACCCACATAGCGTCGTCATCCCCGCGAAAGCGGGGATGACGACTGAATGTGACTTCGCGTTCTCGCGGCGCATTGCGTCCGAGGTTTGCATCTTCTTTGCCCGTCTGAGGATCAGAGGGCGCAGGGAAGACCGGGTGCTTGCCGCACCCGAGGTCTCGCGTGCTGTTTGCGCATAGCAAAAGGTGCACACGAGCATACAGGTACAGCGGGGGCATCCCGGCCTTCCCTGCGCAATGGCTTTACGGCTTACTTCGTGCTCTTCCCGGAGAACGGCTCTTTTGCCTCCGTCGTCAGCGGGACACTTCCCGCCAACTTAGCGCCAGCACCGCGGCGCCCGAACCACACGACTTCGCCGTACGCTGCGTTGCGCGTACGTCTATCGCGCATTCAGCGTCCACCGCATCTCACCGCACGTTCGTGACGATGGCCAACGCCCCTCTGCCGCCGTGAGACGGGCGGGGTTATGCCGCTGATTTGGGGAAAAACGGAAGCGGTATATTTTTGTGCGATGGAGTGGACAGGCTTTTGCTGATTTGCCCGTCGTGCCAGTTTGTCGCAGTTGCGCGTGCAAAATTCCGTTTGCGCGCGAAGCAAATCAGTTCGCAGGGCGCAGCGGATTTGTAGCCCGCATGAGCGTTAGCGATATGCGGGGATACTGGTCCCGGGGTCGCTGCGCTCGCCCGGGCTACGGTGGCCGCACGCGTCAGTCGGCCGGGATGAAGCGAAGTGTGCCGGCGCGGCGCGTCGGCTTGCCGGTGTCGCTGGTGTGATTGACGCCGTCGGTGATGGGCACCTCGAAGAAATCGAACGGGCTTACGCCGTCCAGGCAGGCCACGTTGACGGCAAATGAATTCTGGTTGGATCGCCGTTGATGATGGGTGTAGATGCCGCAGCGGGAACAGAAGAAGTGCTGCGCTGCTCCGGTGTGGAAGCGGTAGCTCGTCAGCGCATCCTCGCCCTGCAGGATCCTGATCCCGCCCATTTCAGCCATGACGACGACGGCGCCGCGCATCCGGCAGTAAGAACAGGTGCAGCGCAGGATCGAATTGAAGCCGTCGCTGAGCGTCGCCTCGAAACGCACCGCGCCGCAATGGCACTGACCGGCCCGAACCTTCGTGTCGTCCACCATGTTACCTGTGTCTCCTTCAAAACCACTTCGCGCACCACCTTATATCGGTCGCGGGGGGTTCGTAGCCCGCATGAGCCAACGGGTCGCGCAAATGCGCGCCCGATGACAGGCTCCGCGATATGCGGGGACAGTGGTCCCGGGGTCGCTGCGCTCGCCCGGGCTACGGTCCCCGTTACCCGCCCGCCATCAGGTCCTTTGCCAGCGCCATGTAGGCCGGCAGCGTCACGGGGTCGTTGGCGGCGTTGCCGGCGGCCGGGTGCGAGGCATAGCGGGCGATCACCATCTCGGCCTTCGGATCGATATAGATGCCCTGCCCGTGAACGCCGCGCGCCATGAAGGCGCCGTGCGCATTGTGCGTGATCCACCATTGATTGCGGTACGAGGCGCCGGGCAAGGTGGTGTAGCCGGCCGGCTTGAACTTTTCGGGATCGCCGCCGCGGGCGATGTCCTCGACGACTTGAGACGGCACGATCTGGCGGCCGTTGAAGCGGCCGTGATTGCGGATCGTCTCGCCGAAGCGGGCGAGATCGCGCAAGCTGGTCGAAAGCCCGCCGCCGCCGCTCTCAGAGCCGATGCGGTCGACGTGATAATGCGCGTCTTCTTCCGCGCCCATCGGAATCCAGATGCGCATCGAGAGCAGATCGGACAGCGTCATGCCGCTCGCCCGCCGGCAGATGAAGGCCAGCACGTCGGAATTGACGGTCTTGTAGGAAAACGCCTTGCCGTGCTCGCCCTGCTTCTTCTGCCCGCACAGGAAATCGAAAATGTTGGTCGCGCCCTCATAGCCCGGCTCGATCGGCGCCATGCCGTTCGCACGTCGCAGCCCGAACACGCCGGAAGTCTTGTCGGTATAAACTTCGGTGTATTCAAGGCCCGTGGTCATATCCATCGCCTCGTGCACGCGTGCGTCGCCGAACGCGCTCGCCTTCAGCTCCGGCACATAATCCGTGACCGGCGCCTGCGGATCGATCCTGCCCTCCGCGATCAGGATGCCGGCGAGCGTGCCGGTGAACGATTTCGTCACCGACATCGCGATATGCGGCTTGTGCGGCTTCAGCGCCCCGAAATAGCGCTCGTAGATCAGCTTGCCCCGGTGCAGCACGGCGATGCCGTCGGCATAGGTTTCATCGAGCATGCGCGCGAAGGTCATAGGACGACCGTCCATGGTGACCGAGGTGGATGCGCCGATGTCGTGGTCCTCGCGCGGTAGCACCGACGCGGGCCCTGCCCCGCGCCAGACGTTCACGGTTGGGACCAACTGACGGATGTTGCTCCAGGCCCAGCGGAGTTCGGGGAAGCTGCGGAAGGAGCCGTTATGGAAGGTGATGAGTTTGTCCGGCGGCGGCGGGAAGCCTTGCATCCAGCCGAGGGTTTCCGGATCGGTTTCGGTGGCGGTCGGAGTGGCGGTCTGGCTCGAGGCAATCGCGACGGACATAAGGCTGGCTCCGGAGGAACGATTGCGGAGTCGTAGCATGACGATGCGTGGTGCGCAGCCGACGTTTCAGGGGGGTAACCGGGGTGGCATGCAGATTTGTAGCCCGCATGCGCGTACCGATATGCAGAAAAATGGTCCCGGGTATCGCTGCGCTCACCCGGGCTACGCTCGGGGCGCTAGTTGTGACATGCTTTGATTGAACGACATGCAGCATAGCATGAAGCTCCACTGGGGCTTACGCATCGACCAATCCGGAAGTAGACTTGAGCTCGGCAGCAGACGGTACGATTTCAATTTAGATGTGACCTATGAGAACTCACCCGACCAACATCATTTCCGCCATGCTTGAGATGCTGGCGGTGTTCGAGCGCGCGTGCGAAGATCGCCACACCCTGCGTAGGCTTTCGGTGATGGCCTCAGCCCGAGCAAATTGGCAAGGAGGTCACGCGCTCTTTCAAGAGATTCGACACAAGACGCTAAAGGCTGAAAAGCGGAAGGATGAACTGGCAATCGCGCAGTACGCATTCGAGGAAGCATGCGCGAAGACGCTGTACAATCTCAGCTATTCTGCAGCGCCGTTTGATGCTGACTCGGCGTTTTGGGTCGTGCCGTTGGCAGTCGATCTCGGTCGCAGGTTGGGATTCAGCGAACCATCTCAGGTCACATCCCTTTTGAAAATGTAGTCCGTCGGGTCACCAAATGCGTAACACGTCATTCCGCCAACTCGGTTCCGATTGTACATGCGGTGGATTACGCCTTCGGCTAATCCACCCTACGAGCTTCGCTTACCCGGACTTTAGTTCGGATGAGATGGGGCGCGCCGTTTCGAGTAACCGTCGACCGAATTATGCGGTCGACACCTCGCCGATCTGCGACGAAAGAGCGGTCATAAAAGCGCGAACGTGTTCATACGCACTACGAGCCTGGTGCTCATCGTAATTAGCCCGATTGTGTGAAACGTAATTGCGCCATCCGTCCTTGAAATAGACAAACTCCTTGGCCGCTTCTGATAGGAATTGGAGCCTCTCGCTTTTTGCTAGCCCCCTCGGCAATTTCTTCCCAAGACCGCGTATTTCGCTTTCAATTTCTTCGATGATATTCTGCCAATTTTGGATATCAAACGTCAGCCCTAAATTCCCTGCGAGCGCGCGCAAGCCATGTTCAAGAACGCGCATAGCGTGAAATACGCTAGCGGTCGGATGCGACATCGCCCAAAGGTCAACGCAAGCCAAAATGTCTTTTTGCGCCGATGGGAAAGCCGCCATGACCTTCGTCCAGTCGGCCTTCCAATTGCCGAATATTCGCGCCTTATCCGTCGGGTAACGATAGATGAATTGGTTCTTAAGCCCGCCATCTAGTGTTTCTCTCAATACCCTGAGTTCCACACAAAGATTACGGTGAGACATCCCGCGCCCGAGACCCCGCCGAATGATCGCAATTCGATCGATGGCCGCGCTACACTCAAAATCTTTGGCGATCGACTCGGCGATATCTATCCATTTTCCAATCTTTTCCGCCTCTGCCTTGCTCACCTTTGCCCGGGCCTCTTCAGAGGACATTGGGTCCGGCAGGTCCTCTTGGCGCATAAGCTGTTCAAGCATGAATTGAGAACCGATTGTGCAAATGGCGGTCACCGAACAGTTTATCATTTTCCAGAAGCTCCGAGGTCGGCCGGACACGAGATCGCTCACCCAGTTACAAATGGTAGCCTCTATAGGCCGGGTACGGCCAACGCAGCATCGCTGTCCGCAGTTCAATACACGACGGTATGGATTGGCAAAGCGACGCGCGCTGCAGTCTGTTAACCCAGCAGCCTGCCCCGTGTGGGGTGGGTTAGCTTAGTGTGACCCGCCGCTCCGCTAGCTCGGTTCCGATTCGACATGCGGTGGATTACGCCTTTGGCTAATCCACCCTACGAGCTGGACTGGTTTCTGGTGATTTGTCCGTCGTGCCAGTTTGTAGCACGCGACGACGCCACTTCATTGTTGCGGGCGAAGCGACGTCCGTCGCGCTGGAGACATGAGCTCAAATCGTCAGATCGACCTCATCCTCGAGACCGAAGAGCACAGCAGCATCCCTCAGGTGCCCGCCCTTCACTTCTACGCTGACCATGCTTTCTTGAAATGCCTTTACAACTTTCACTGCAAGACTTCGGTTGTCCTCGAAGCCCGCGTATTCGTCGTACAATGCCGCGAGCGCAGTAACCGGCATGATTTCTTTCGCGAACGTTCGATCCATGTCGAGCAGCGCCTCGAAGGCCGACTGCTTTCGGCCAAGTTGCTCGGAGAGCTGTTTTGCAGAATCGTTCCGATGCACCTCGTAAAATTCATCCCAGAAGGTCTTTGCTTTTTGGTAGGCTTCGACAATCGAATTGTCGCCCTTTGTCAGCTTCATAATCGTTTCAATCATCAGATTCCCCTATAAATAGAACGATAGATAACACACCCTGTCGTGGTTGCAATGACATACTGCGATATATTCCTAATATCTACCGATCGTCCCGGGCCCTTCTAGGATCGCTGGAATATCGATACTAACGCATCCATGTCGCGGAGCGGCTTCAATTCGAATTCGGATCTAGTGAACACCGTAACGTCGACCCGCTCTCCAACGCTGTCCCCGATCGTACAAAGATCACGCCGGATACTCCTTGCCTCACCCAATAGCGCAGCAGGATCACACGCCAAGACAACTACGAAATCGACATCATTGTGGGGCTCGCCGCGAAAAAAAGAACCCATGCCATATAGCGCAACCACACTGTCATGAGCCGCGGCGATTTCCCGCAAGCGTCGGCCGAAGGGGCTAGCTCCAATATTTGTCTTTTCGTAGCGCAATGCCAATCTCGCCTGAGTTTACCAGACCAATTTTGCGCTCCTCACAAAATTCAGCGGCTTCTCGGGTGCGCTTGTTCCACCTTCCGCCGATGAAAATGATATCCACTGACGGAAATTCATCCACGGCACGCATTACAACATCGAGAGACGCCGAATACTCATTGATGCACAGGACTGTCAAAACATCTTCCTGAGCCTTTCGCGACACATCAAAAAGAATATCGTGGTGACGATGAACGGATGCGACATTAGAATGAGATCTCAATATTCTGTCGAGAAAGGCAATAAGGCTGAACCCCACACCCCAATCGTTTTCGCCGTTATTGTCGCTCATCGAAAATCTGCTGAAACTCTCGAGGAAATTGCGGATATTCGTCCAGTTGCTCGTAGACGTTCTCTTCGTATGCATCAGCATGGTTGACAAACTCTGCAAATGCTCTGAGTTGCGCTCCCTTTAGTAGGTGAGAGTTCCCCCTAATCAGGTTGATAATCCTGCGGTTGTTCGGAACTATGCGGTCCGCACGTCGCAACTCCCATAATCGATACGCGTTTGAGTCTGGATTGCGGCGAGCAATCTCAGAGTTCGGGCCAAGTCTGTCCCAAATAACGCGATTTTCCTCTAGCAGCATGCGGACTGTGGCCGAAAGCTCATCAAAGGACTTAAACCGTTCGGTCAAACCGACGCTCCGAACTCTTTCTTCGTGCTCTCTCTTCCATTCGCGAAGCGTGTCTGCGGAAAATCTTCCATCGGGGGCTTTGTCGATCTCTCGATGATGCGTGGGGCAAAGGAGAATGAGATTCGAATAACTGTCGTCTCCGCCTTCGGATCTGCCGCGCGGCCCTTCCGGCGAACGCGCAATCACATGCGCCATTTCCCCGATGACATAGTCATTCACCCCTTCAACTTCTCTAGTGAGATCAATGGCACAACCTGGCTTTGAACAATGTCCCGCAGCTCGTCCCCACAAGAGCTTGATGTCCTTATCGCTGATCGCCACAGCACCGATCCCTCACTCCCACTCAATCGTCCCCGGCGGCTTGCTCGTCACGTCGTACACCACCCTATTCACCCCCTTCACCTCGTTGATGATCCGCGTCGCGGTCTCGCCGAGGAATTTCATGTCGAAGGGATAGAAGTCGGCGGTCATGCCGTCGGTGGAGGTGACGGCGCGCAGGCCGACGACGTATTCGTAGGTGCGGCCGTCGCCCATCACGCCTACCGTCTTCACCGGCAGCAGCACCGCAAAGGCCTGCCAGATCTGGTCGTAGAGGCCGTGCTTCCTGATCTGGTCGATATAGACCGCGTCGGCGTTGCGGAGGATGTCGAGCTTTTCACGTGTGATGTCGCCGGGGCAGCGGATGGCGAGGCCGGGGCCCGGGAACGGGTGGCGGCCGACGAAGATTTCGGGGAGGCCGAGTTCGCGGCCGAGCACGCGGACCTCGTCCTTGAACAGTTCGCGCAAGGGTTCGACCAGCTTCATGTTCATGCGGGCCGGAAGGCCGCCGACATTGTGGTGCGACTTGATGGTGACCGAGGGGCCGCCGGTGAAGGAGACGCTCTCGATCACGTCGGGATAGAGCGTGCCCTGCGCCAGGAATTCGGCGCCGCCGATCTTCTTTGCCTCGGCATCGAACACGTCGATGAAGAGGCGGCCGATGGTCTTGCGCTTCACTTCGGGATCGGTGACGCCTGCGAGTTCGCCGAGGAATTGCTTCGAGGCGTCAACATGCACCAGCGGGATGTTGTAGTGGTGGCGGAACAGGTCGACCACCGTCTCGGCTTCGTTCAGCCGCAACAGGCCGTGGTCGACGAAAACACACGTGAGCTGGTCGCCGATCGCTTCATGGATCAGCACCGCGGCGACGGCGGAATCGACGCCGCCGGAGAGGCCGCAGATCACCCGGCCCTTGCCGACCTGGGCGCGGATCTTTTCGATCGCCTCCTCGCGGAAGGCGCGCATGGTCCAGTCACCGGTGAGGCCTGCGACCTTGCGGACGAAATTGCGGATCAGCTTGGCGCCGTCGGGCGTGTGCACCACTTCGGGATGGAACATCAGCCCGTAATATTTGCGCTTCTCGTCCTGGATCACGGCGAACGGCGCGTTCGGCGAGACGCCGGCCACCACGAAGCCGGGCGGCATTTTTGTAATGCGGTCGCCATGGCTCATCCAGACCGGGTGCTTTTCGCCCTGGCCCCAGGTTGAATCGAACAGCGAGCTTTCGGCCTTGACCTCGACATCGGCGCGGCCGAACTCGCGATGGTGGCCGCCCTCGACCTCGCCACCGAGCTGGGCCGCCATGGTCATCTGGCCGTAGCAGATGCCGAGCACGGGGACGCCGGAATCGAAGATCTTTTGCGGCGCGCGCGGCGAGCCGACCTCATGCACCGATTCCGGGCCGCCGGAGAGAATCACCGCTTTCGGCTTCATCTCGTCGAAGGCGGTTTCGGCCTTCTGGAACGGCACGATCTCGGAATAGACGCCCTCCTCGCGCACCCGGCGCGCGATCAGTTGCGTCACCTGACTGCCGAAGTCGACAATCAGAATCTTGTCGTGCGCCGAGGCCACCGAAGGCGCCGACGACTCGCGGTCTTTTTGTGCTGCTGTCATGGCAAGCAGATACGCGACGCCGACCGCGCTCGCAACCGCGGGAGATGGGCGGTGCACATTCTTCTGCGGGGATGGACAAGGCGAGATATGTCAGTATTATTGACGTAATTTGGTCGGGTGGGTCTAGTCGTCATTCCGAGCGCGCAGCGAACTGCGGTGCGCAATTGCGCACCTGAGAATCTCGAGATTCCGGGTTCGATGCTTTCGCATCGCCCCGGAATGACGTGTTGGAGCTACCCCGGCGGGCGGCGCAGCTGGCCGGTCGCGTCGGCCAGGCCGCCCAGGTAATGCGCGGCTTCGGTGATGTCGGCGACGATCTCGGCTTCGGCGCGCTCGGCGTCGCCGGCTGCGATCGCCTTCAGCGCGGCGGTGTGGTGGTCCCAGCCTTTCAGCAGCACGACGTATTCGGGGATCACGAAGGACAGCACCGGGCCGCAGCGCAGCCACATGTTCTCGATGGTCTCGGCCAGCAGCGGGATGCCGGACATCGCGTAGATGCCGAAATGGAATTTGCGGTGATGCTCGAGATAGCTCTCCAGCTTCCGCGCCTGGATCAGCGACTGCATGGTCGCAAGCCGCTCGCCGAGGCGGCGCAGCGCGGCGTCATCGTGCCGCTGCAGGGCGGCCTCCCGCGCCGCGCGGCCTTCGAGCGCGCAGCGCACCACCGTCAGGTCCGCCAGTTCCTTCCGTGACAGGTTCGGCACGATCGCGGAATTGCGCGGGCCCTGCTGCAACACGCCCTGCGCCACCAGGCGGGTGAGAGCGTCGCGCACCGGCGTGATCGAGGTGCCGAAACTTTCGGCCAGCGAGCGCAAGGTCAGCACCGTGCCGGGCTCGAAACGGCCGGCCAGCAGCGCATCGCGCAACTGCGCGTGCGCCAGATCCCACAGCGGCTCGCGCTCGATCCGTTTCAATGCCGTCGTCATTGGATGCTTGCAACCTCAGCGCGAGGCATGGCGACAATTCACTCCCAGGCCGCGATCGCTTGACCGTCAGGCGTTGTTTGTTATAACAAACAACAATACAGGAGGAAACTGTAATGCTCAAGCCGAGTTCGATCATTCTCGCCTGCGCCATCGCCGCGTTCCAGGCCACCGCCGTCCAGGCCCAATCCTATCCGTCCCGCGACATCACCTTCATCGTGCCCTGGAATGCCGGCGGCTCGAACGATGTCGCCGCGCGCGCGCTCGATCCGATCCTGCGCGAGCACGGCATCAAGGTCGTGATCGAAAACGTGGTCGGCGCCACCGGCACCATCGGCATGCGCCGGGTGGCAACCGCAGCGCCTGACGGCTACACCATCGGCATGGGTACCAGTTCGACGCTGGCCCAGATCGCGCAGGGCAAGACGCCGCTCACCAACGCGCAGTTCACCCACATCGCCCGCGTCTCGACCGATCCCTTGATGCTGCTGGTGTCGACCAAGGCCGAGCAGAAATCGCTCGACGACTTCGTCAAGTACCTGAAGGCCAATCCTGAGAAGGTCACGATCGGCACGCCGGGCAACTACAACCTCAACCACATCTTCGCGTCGATGACCGCGCGGGTCGCCGGCGTCAACTACGTCAACGTGCCCTACACCGGCGGCTCCAAGGTGGTCGCCGACCTGCTCGGCGGCCACGTCGATTCCGGCGTGCTCAAGCCGTCGGAAACGCTCGGGCAGATCCAGGAAGGCCTGCTCAAGCCGATCGGCATCTTCGCCAACGAGCGGCTGGAGATGTTCCCTGATGTGCCGACCTTCAAGGACCGGGGATACGACGTGTTTCCCTACGGCCCCGTGGTGCAGATGGCCTATGTGGTCGCACCGGCCAACTTGCCCGCTGACGTCAAGACCAAGCTGGTAACGGCGTTCCGCGCGGCGATCCAGGATCCGCGCTTCAAGGAATTTGCGAAGAAGAACGCGTTCCTGGTCGACGACCTCACCGGCGATGCCCTGACCAAGGAAGTCGAGAACGTCGCCAAGGCGCTCGGCACGGTCGCGGCGCAGGTCTTCCCGAAGGACCAGAAAGAATAAGCGGCGCGTCGTCGCCCTGCCCTCCCCATCATCAACGTCAAAGGCCACGCGCTTGCCCATCAAGAAAATCACCTGTCACGTCGTCGCCGCACCGGTCGCAAAGCCCTTCACCTCCTCGCGCGGCTGGCTCTACAAGACCCGCGGCACCTGCCTGGTCGAGATCGAGACCGACGACGGCATCGTTGGCTGGGGCGAATGCTACGGCCCCTCCGCCGTCGCGAAAGCCTTCATCGACACCCAGCTGGCGCCGCGCGTGATCGGCCGCGATCCGTTCGACGTCGAGGTGATCTGGGAAGACCTCTATAACCGCATCAAGGATTACGGCCCGAAGGGCATGTCGATCGCCGCCATCAGCGGCATCGACATCGCGCTGTGGGACATCGTCGGCAAGGCCTGCAACAAGCCGGTGCACAAGCTGATCGGCGGCGCGTTC
>Ga0081540_1003917_pt1 | contig 11594 bp, 9 predicted proteins | sample TabmetS2T1R1_FD_71024 | JGI IMG/M metagenome (GOLD analysis project Ga0081540, IMG submission 71024) | Tabebuia heterophylla rhizosphere microbial communities from the University of Puerto Rico - S2T1R1 | ecosystem: Host-associated > Plants > Roots > Rhizosphere ...
TTCAAGGACACGGCGGCCAACATTCTCGATACCGGCGAGTTCGTCGTGAACCTCGTCGCCGAGAACAACGCCGAGGCCATGAACATCACCTGCATCGACGCGCCGCCCGAGATCGACGAGCTAAAGCTCGCCGGACTGACACCGGCTGCCTCGCAGGCAGTACGCCCGCCGCGCATTGCGGAGTCGCCGGTGTCCTTTGAGTGCCGGGTCCTCACTTCGCTGGTGACGGGGCCACGGCAGACCGCCGTTATCGGCCGTATCGTTCGCGCCCATGTCGACGATGCCGTGATTTTGGACAAGGAGCGCTGCCACATCGATACGCAGGCGTTGCATCTGATCGCCCGCATGCACGGCAGCGGCTGGTACGCGCGGTCATCCGATCTGTTCCAGATCGATCGGCCGAGCTGGGCGGCATGGCAGGAAAAGAACGTCAAGGCAGAACCGGCGTAACGGATCTGAAGCGGAGGACATCTTGAAGATTGCAGTGTTGGGTGGGGGCAACGGATCGTTCGCGGCAGCCGGCGACCTGGCGTTGGCCGGTCACGAAGTCCGGCTGTGGCGGCGAAACCCTGGAGATGTCGAGGCGCATCGCGCGCAGGGCGGCACGATAACGGTCATCGACCGGTCAGGGCGACGTGATGTCAGACTCGCGACAATCACGTCGTCGATCGCGGAAGCCATCGACGCCGCCGATCTCATCCTGTGTCCGGCGCCGGCCTTTGCGCAGCCCGCAATCGCCGAGTTGGCCGCGCCGCATCTGCGCGATGGACAGGTCGTGTTCCTGCCGCCCGGCACATTCGGCTCCTACATCTTCGCCCGCGCCGCTAGGGATGCGGGCAACCGTGCGGAGATCGCAACCGCGGAGACCGGGACACTCCCGTGGCTGGCGCGCAAGCAGGGTTCTTATGCCGTCCGAATCTCGGGCAGGGGCGCGCGGTTGCCGACCGGCGTGTTTCCGTCGCGGCTCGCCAAGCATGCGCTCGGCGTGATCGAACGGGCGTTTCCGAACGCCATCGAGCCATGCGGCGACGCGCTTTCGGGCGCGCTGATGAATGCCGGTCCGATCATCCATCCGCCGCTGATCACCATGAACGCCGGCCCGATCGAGCATTTCGACAAGTGGGACATCCACAAGGAAGGAACCCAGCCGGCGATCCGCCGCGTGACGGACGCACTCGATGCCGAACGCATCGCCATCCGTGAGGCGCTCGGTTACGGAGGGCCGCATTTTCCCCTTGCCGACCATTACGCGAAGGACGGCGAACCCTGGATGTATGCGCGCGACGCGCACGACCAGCTTACGGATTCCGGCGATTGGTCCGAACGCCTCATTCTTGTGGAGCACCGCTACATGCTGGAGGATCTGCGCCTCGGCCTGTCGTTCCTCGCATCGGTGGCAGGTCTTGCGGGCGTGCAAACGCCGCTCGTCAAGGCGTTCCTCGCGATCGGCTCCGCCATCACCGGCGAGGATTTTGCGGTGACCGGCCGGACCTTGTCTTCGCTCGGCCTCGGCGGTCTCGACCGGGCCGCGTTGCAAAATCTTCTGGTCGAGGGCTTCAGATGAAACCGCTGATCGGATGTCTTGGCGCCGGACGGATGGGGCGCGGCATTGCCGTCGTGTTCGCGTTCGCTGGCCATCAGGTTGTCGTCATCGATTTCAAGGAACGGGAAGCGGCAGCATTCGAAGCGTTAGCGGCCGAAGCCAAGGCTGAGATCCGCTCGACGCTCGAAATTCTCTCGCGCATCGATCTTCTTCCGCCGGAGCTTGTTCCCACAATCGCCGACCGGGTTACGATCGTGCCCCGGCAAGAGGCGGCTGCGGCGCTGCCACGCTGCGATGTCATCTTCGAGGGAATGCCGGAGATTCTTGAGCTGAAGCAGGCGGCGCTGGCCGAGGCCTCGCGACTGGCGGGCGAGCGCCCGATCATCGCTTCGACCACATCGACGATCCTCGTCGACGATCTCGCAGGATCGATCGAGCACCCCGGCCGCTTTCTCAATGCGCACTGGCTCAATCCGGCCTATCTCGTGCCGCTGATCGAACTGTCTCCGGGGCGGCTCACCGCGCCGGAAGTTACCGAGCGGATGAAGACGCTGCTCGAAGGGATCGGCAAGGTGCCGGTGGTTTGCGCGGCGCGGCCGGGCTTCATTGTTCCCAGAATCCAGTCGCTGGCTATGAACGAGGCGGCCCGCATGGTGGAGGAGGGCGTCGCGTCGGCAGAGGATATCGACAAGGCCGTGATCTACGGTTTCGGATTCCGCTTCGCGGTGCTGGGCCTGCTCGAGTTCATCGACTGGGGCGGCGGCGATATCCTGCATCATGCCAGTCGCTATCTGGTCGAGGCGCTCGGCGACAGCCGTTACGCCGCGCCTGACATCATCGCGACGAATATGCGAGAGGGGCGCATCGGCATGAAGACCGGACAGGGGTTCATGAACTACGAAGGCGTCGACCTCGCCGCCTATCGCGAGCAGCGGCTGGCCGCCTTTGCCTCGGCGCTGCGAGCCATGGGCCTGGCGCGTGAACCCATCGCGTAACGCGCTGTCCTGGCGACCAGGCCGTGTACCTATAAACCGGCGGCGTCATGTGACTGGTGACTACGTACGCTTTGCTCCTATAGCGACCAAATTCGTGCGGCAGCGCAGTATGTCGCGATGGGCCACAACCGGACCCTGTTCTCGATGCCCAAAGCGTTGCGGACCACGCAATCACAGCAGATGGATCTTTTGAGGATAGGCTAACAAATTTCGTAAGAGTTCATCGACATCGGGGAGCAAAACTCGAATTATTACCGAACCATAATCTCAGGGTGTCGAAGGGCCATGGCATTCGAACAGTTCCACCTCCCCCTTTCCCTTCAGTTCGACGAGTCCGCGGCTCCGGCCCGCGCAGCAGTGCCGAACCCGAGCCCATGCCGGGGCACTCATCAGGATCGATCCACCTTCCGCATGCGAGGTGACACGGGCAGCAGTGTTGACAGTGTCTCCCCACAAATCGAACGAGTACTGGCGCCGGCCCATAATCCCAGCGACCACGGGACCACAATGAATCCCGATGCGGACTGCCCAACGGGGCTTGAGCCTCTGGGAGGTCTCGATCATCGCCCTTCCGCACCGCACCGCGGCCAGAACGCCATTCTCCATCGGATGAAGAAGCCCTGCGGTGGCTAGGAATGCATCTCCGATGGTCTTTATCTTCTCCATGGTATACGCATCAACGATGTCCTCGAACGCGTCGACAAAAGTGCGGAGCTCGGACACGACCTGATCCGCCGGATGGCAATCGCAGTACCGGGTGAATCCGACGATGTCGCTGAACAGTACCGTGACGTCCTCCAGGCGGCGGGGTTTGACCTCGTTGGTCGCCTTTAGCTCGACCACGGCGCTCGGCGGCAGGATGGCTTGTAACAATTCGTCGGCGCGGCGCCTCTCGCGCTGGATCTCTTCGCGGTAGTAGGCCTCCCTGTCACGCAAACGTTTCTTCTCGAGGGATGCACCGACACGTGCCCCGAGAATCACGGGATTGAAAGGCTTGACAAGATAGTCGTCGGCACCAAGCTCGATGCAGCGGACCACACTATCAACGTCATCCACAGCAGAAATCATGATAACGCGGATTTCCCGTAACGCACGGTGGGCCTTAAGTCGCTGCAGGACTTGATGACCATTCATTCTTGGCATCATGACATCGAGGAGCATGAGATCCACGGGCTGCTCGGAAAGCCTTGCCATGGCCTCGACGCCGTCCTCGGCAGTCAGCACGGTCTCGTAACCCAAGTGTCGCAATCGACGTGCGAGCAGATAACGATTATCTTCGTTATCATCGACGATAAGAATCGTGGGCGAAGGCTCGTTCACGTCTTCGACCTTTCCCTCAGCAGAGTTTCGATTCGATCAAGCAGGCGTGGGAAGTTGGTTGGTTTCGCGATGAAATCATTGCACCCTGCCACGAGTGCTCGCTCGCGATCCTCCGGCATTGCGTGGGCGGAAAGCGCGACAATAGGGACGGCCGCAGTTTCCGGCGCCGCACGCAATCGCCGCGTAACCTCCCAGCCGTCGATGACCGGTAGCCCAAGATCCATCAGAATGAGATCCGGGACCTGACTTTTGACCCGCGCCAACCCTTCCGCGCCGTCGCGTGCAACGACGACCTCGTAGCCTTTTCGATGCAAACGGCGCGACACCAGGTAGATGTTGTCTTCGTTGTCCTCAATGTAAAGGATCTTAACCATGGCGCTACGCTCACCGCAGTAGTCCATTGATGGGGAGTTTGTGCATGAGAAAGTCACGGACTCTCGTCAGCAACTCGTCGGGTGTGCAACCCGCTTTCGAGACGAACTCCATAATTCCGTCATTAAGCCGTTGACGGTCCGCTTCGCCTAATTCGGTAGCAGTTATCACGACGACTGGAATATTTTCGAATGCCACGTTACTGCGGAGCGCCTCGATGAACTCGAAGCCGTCCATCTCCGGCATCATGAGATCGAGTAGGATCAGACTCGGTCTGCGTTGAGCAAGTCGCTTGAGTCCCTCTCGACCGTTTTCAGCTTCGACGATTCGCCATCCCTCAGCGGCAAGTCTTGACGCCAACAGTCGCCGTGTCTGTTCGTCGTCCTCGATGAGAAGAATATCCTTTCTCGATGGACTTCCACTCAAGTGGTGCAAGACTGCTCGGAGCCGTGTCCAATCGATCGGCTTGGTTATGTACTCGCTGGCGCCCAGTGCATAGCCCTTGCTGCGCTCATCGACGATGGTCAGCATAATCACGGGAATCGAGGCCAGCTCAGGGATCAATTTGAGTTCTGTGAGCACGTGCCAGCCGTCGAGCTTGGGCATCAGCACATCCAGGGTGATCAGCGAGGGGTGAAGCTCACGCGCGAGCGTGAGACCTTCCCGTCCCCCTTGAGCGGTCAAGACGTCAAAACCCTCTTTGCTGAGAAAGCGACGCATCACATCCAGGACATTGAGATCGTCATCGATGACGAGCACACGTGGAGCAGCGGGCGAGACGCGAATCGGCGCGCGGCCTGGTACGACCGCCGGCATCTCGGCTCGCTGTGGCGCTCCTTGAAGAGCTTGAACGGGCAGACAGACAGTGAAGACCGCGCCGCGACCCGGCGCGCTCTTGACGGTGATTTCTCCGCCCATCGCCCGACATAGGTGCTGGCTAATTGCCAAACCCAGCCCGGTCCCGCCGTACTTGCGCGTCGTGGAGCTGTCGGCCTGAGAGAACTCTTGGAAGAGGCGGCCAAGTTGTTCCTCCGTCATCCCGATGCCAGTGTCGGCTACAGTGAAGACCAGCAACTTGGCTGCTCCGTCAGCTTCTCGCTTGACCGCAAAACGAATCTCACCCCTCTCCGTGAACTTGCACGCATTACTGAGCAAATTCAGGAGCACTTGACGCACCCGGGTCAAGTCCGCCTGTAAGACCCCGATGTCCGCAGGACAGTCGATAATGAGTTTATTGCTGTTCTTGTCAGCGATCGGCTGCGTTGTCTTGATGAGTTCGCCAACGAGTGCTGGGACATCGATCTCCTCCGGGTATAAGTCAAGCTTGCCGGCCTCGATCTTGGATAAGTCGAGGATATCGTTGATCAACATGAGAAGATGCTTGCCGGCTCGCACGATGCGCCCAACGGGCTCGGAAAATGCGTTATCGTGCTCCTCCAGCGTTTCCTCATGAAGCATCTCGGCAATTCCAATGATAGCGTTGAGTGGCGTTCGAAGTTCGTGACTCATATTCGCCAGGAACTGACTCTTTGTCCGGTTTGCCGCCTCTGCCTCCTCGCGCGCCTGCTCGAGCTCAATCTGACGGCGCTTCAGCTCGGTGATGTCGGTGTAGACGACCACCGTGCCGCCATCATGCGTCTTACGCTGGGTAACTCGCACCCAGAGATCGTTCTGGTACGAATGCTCGGCGACGCTGTAAGGTGCGGAATGCTGCTTCAGGCGGTCCTCAATCCACTCTTCCGGGGTCCGCCCTTTCAAATCGGGCACAGAGCGTGCAACTGCTGCCTCGAGGATCTCGCGAAAGCTTGTGCCGGGTTGGAAAAGATCTGCCCGCTGAGGATAGATCTCGCGCACTCGCTGGTTACACGCCACGATGCGGTCGTCGGCATCATAGAGGACGAAGCCATCCGAGACGGTTGCGATTGCTGCCGCGAGCGTCTTGCGCTCGTGCTCTCGTTCGGCAGTCAGCCGGTCGCGCTCTGTGAGGGTGTCGCGAAACATCGCCAGCGTCCGTGCCATCGCACCAATCTCGTCCTGGCCCGCGGCCGGAATGGGTGCTGCTACGTCTCCGGCGTTTAGGCCGTCGATCGCCGCCACAAGTCGCCGGAGCGGAAGCGTAATCGAGCGCAGCAAAAAGAAGGTCAGGAGTGTCCCCAAGATTAGGACCGCCACTACGATCCCTTGCGTCACCCGGGTCGCAGTTGCGACATCCGCAACCGTCCGATCGCGGGCAACTTTCGCCTCATTGGTCAATTCAGTTACGATCGATCCGAGAAGTCTATCGACGACTGCGCTGTGTTGTCGCGCCTGAGCCAGTAGAGAATTGCCTATGACTCGACGATCAGCCGTGTATTCCTCAACGGCATCATTGGCGAATTTCTCGAACTGCGCGAGCTCGGTACGAACGGCGGCAATGCGATTCGGTTTCCTCGCTGCCACTTGATTGAGAAGATGCTCCATCCGGCCCCGGGCTTCCGCTGCGTTTCTTTCCGAGAGCGTCAGCATGCTAACGGCGAGATCGGTCAACCAATAGCGCAACTCTCCGAACGCGACGCGCGCGCCATTTGCCGATTCGATGACGTCGATCAAATCGGCCACTTCAGCAACGACCGTCGAATTATTCGTTAGCTTGCGCGTCAAGTGGATATTAGTCCCCAAGACAACGAGGAGCAGCGCGCTCGACAGAAGAATGATCCGGGTCCGGATATTCAGTCGCTCCATCGTCGCGAACCTCGTAATCAGTGCTGGGCTATTGGTAGAGAATGATGCTAATAACGCCGCCCAGCTCATTCAATTTCGCGCCTTCCTTCGGGTAGCCTGTGATGTCGACTTCGCCTTTGGGTGAACCATGGCAAGCCAGGCAGGAGTCATCGTAGTATTGCGGCACCATGACTCGGAACGCTGCTCGCCCGCCCGTTTCGACGGCCGCTGAATAGGCCTGGTCGCGCGGCCAATTTGGCGCGAGCAGTTTCGATTTGATGACATCGGTCTCCCACGCGTCCGGACGCGCCTTTCGGTTGCGAATACGATCGGGTGGCCCTGTGACCTTCACTTCAGCCTCCCCTTTTGCTCTGCGGGCAAAGGCTTCGTTGACCAGGCGCGCGAATACCGCTGGGATGAATCCCTTGAACCCGGTTCCCGTCGCGTTGATCGTCGTCTGATTTGTTTCCATGACCTCGACAATCGCATCCATTTGGACACGCAACAGTCGGCCGTGTCGGGAGGCCGGGTCGACCGTTGCCGGATCGACGCCAGTTGCCGTGCGATAGATTTCGCGAGCCTGTTCGAGCAACGCGCTACCGCTAAGGCCCTTGTCACCGAACTTTGGATCATTGATCCGGTCTTGTTCGCGGGAGATGACCGTCTCGCCAGCGACCAGCATGTCAGCCAGGCTCTTGCCTATTGACAGATCCTCACGCGGATCCTCGTTGTCCGGGGCCGCACAGATCACTGATACCGGGATTGCGCCGATGAACATAAAGGCCACCGCAGCTATCACCCACCAATGCCTCGACCTCACCATCGCTTCGTCTCACAGTTACTGAGCGAGTACAGGTCAGTGCCTCTCGATGGCCATCAGAACTTTCGCCACGGTAAACGGGACCGAACGCAACCGGACGCCGATGGCGTCAAACACGGCGTTCGAGATTGCCGACGGCACGATCGTGGCTGCTGGCTCGCCGACCCCCCAAGGCTTCTCGTTCGGACGATCAATGAGTTCGATGATTACATCCGGCACCTCGGGAAACGTCAGGATCGGGTAAGTTGCCCAATGGAGACTCGTCACCGCCGAGCGGTCAAAAAGGACCTCCTCTTTCAACGTGCGACTGACGGTCTGGATAATGTTTCCCTCGATCTGACCTTTCACACCGTCGGGGTTGATGATCTGCCCGCAATCGTGCGCGACGAGGAACCGCTCCACCCGGATTTCCCCGGTCCTTCGGTCGACCTCAATCTCAGCAACCGCGCCTACATAGGTTCGGACCATGTCATACTTGACATAGCTCATGCCTCTTCCAGATACGACATCGCCCTTAGAGTCTTTCCGAGGAGAGGGGCGATTCTCCCATTGCGCAAGAACGGCCAAGCGTCGCAAAAGCTCTGCGCCGCGCGGGTCATTAAGGTGCCTCAAACGGAAGTGCAGCGGGTCCGCGCCGACAAAGGCAGCCAGCTCATCGATGAAGCATTCGTTGGCGAAGGTATTTTGCATGCGACCCGGCGACCGGATCCAGGACCAGCGGAATGGCGCCTCGGCAAGGAGATGCGCTACGGTCTTGATGTTTGGGAAAGTGTAGGGAATCGCCGAGTTGGAAGCCATGACATTGGGGAAGTTGTAGCGGTACGGCTCCGTGATCGGAGTGGCAGGTACGCCAGCGAGCGTGGCGGCGATGAGCGGCACCGGCCCGAGGCCATCCTCAGGAACGAAGGACTCGGATTCCCAGGCCATCACCCTGCCTTTGTCATCAACTCCGGCGCGCATGTCGATCAGTATTGGCGGACCTTTTGGATCCCAGCCGTGCTCGTCAGCCCGCATCCACTGGACGCGCACAGGTCTTCCTCCCACTGCGCGCGACAAGAGCGCAGCGTCGCCGGCCGCATCTTCGTGTCCGTTGCGGCCATAGCAGCCCGAACCTTCGATGTAGAGGCAGTGCACGTTGTCGAGTGACACATCCATCATCGCGGCAAGCTGTCGTCTCAGCCTGTGTGTTGCCTGAGAGGCGCTCCAACACGTAACCGCGCCATCGTTGATCTCGACGACTGCGCAGGATGGTCCGATCGAACCGTGTGTCTGGAGAGCGAAATCGTAGGTCGCCGCGATGCGTTTCGGCGCATCACCCAGCGCCTTGAGGCTGTTACCGACATTGGAGGTAACCTCATCGCCATTGACGCTGGTGGCGCGGACATGCTCCCAGATCTGCGCGCGCTCCGGCAGCCCTGCCCATTTCGACCAGGTCGCCTTCAACTTGCGCGCTGCTTGAACCGCACCCCATTCGGTTGTCGCCACGACGCCAAGGAAATTGCCTTCGCGCACCACCTTCAGAAAACCCGGAACGCCGGCCACCGAGGATTCGTCGACACTCTCAAGGCTGGCGCCGATCGCCAACGGACGAATGACGCGGCCATGCAGCATGCCCGTGACGCGGAAATCCTGCATGTAGGTGAAGCGTCCAGTCGCCTTTGGCGGAATATCCAGACGTGGCGCAGACTTGCCCACAATCGTGTACGACGCCGGGTCCTTCACGGGCGCGTCATTATCGATCTTCATCGAGAACGTCCTGCCGCCGACCAACCCGGCAAATGAAATGCTCTTGCCGCCGCCTCGGATTGTGCCGTTCTCGATCCGCAGCTCGGTCGCCGATACGCCCAGGTGCCCAGCGGCCATTTCCACAAGCGCTTTGCGCGCAGTCGCCGCAGCCTGTCGAATCCGCATTCCGCCAATCTGAATCGAGAGGCTTCCCCAGGTCGGCCCCTGGTCAGGTGTGAGCGCGGTGTCACCCTGGATGAGCCTTACTCGGTCGAGCGGCACGTCGAGCTCTTCGGCCGCGATCTGCGTCAGCGCAGTACACAATCCCGTTCCTAGGTCCACTTTGCCGGTATAAACAGTGACCTGTCCCTCGGCATCGAGAGACAGAAATCCGTCGACCTCGTCGGATGCGACAGTCTTCCTCCGGGCGCCGCTCTGCGCCAAAGCCGTACAAGCCTTTTCCGCGAGCGTGAAGGTGACAAGCAGTGCGCCGCCGGTTTTCAGTACGTCGCGACGGGTGGAGACGAAATCCAGCATTTCTGCCTCCTTTGTCTCATACCCTCTGCGCCGCTCGCTGGACCGCCCGAATGATGCGAAGATGCGTGCCACAACGGCAGAGATTGTCGGCGAGCGCTTTCTTGATCTGGGGTACGGTCGGGTTCTTGGTTTTTGACAGGAGTGCGGTCGCCTGGATGATCATGCCGTTGAGGCAGTAGCCACATTGCGCGGCCTGTTCGTCGATGAAGGCCTGTTGAACGGGCGACGGCTTCGCGGGGCTGCCAAGCCCCTCGAGCGTCACGACCTTCCTGTTCGCCACCTTAGTGAGAGCCGTCTCGCAGGAGAGGACAGGCTCGCCATCCAAAAACACGGCACATGTGCCACACTGGCCCAATCCGCAGCCGAAGCGCGGCCCCTTCAATTCAAGATTGTCCCGCAGAGCATAGAGAAGCGGCATGCCGGGGTCATCGACTTCAATCGTGACGGCGCGGCCGTTTATATCGAGCGAGATCGACGTGGGCATAAATACCTCCCCACAATCGTTCGTGCTTATTTGGAATACCTTATACTCCCCTCGGCGGCCATTTGGAATGCCCTGAGGGCTTCTTGGCTGCTGTCCTGTCCCATGTCCGAGATGGGTCATTTTCGACGGTTTCAGCGGTGATTGTCGGCTGGCTGATGTCCGCTTCTTCCCCGTAAGCGTCCAACCGGGGCCTGCCCGGAAGCGTTGCGTCTGACCCCTGTGATTCAAGCTTCCAAACTGGGGGCTCGAATCATGCGCTACGAACTTGCCGATTATGAATGGATTGCCATCAAGCCCATGCTGCCGAACAAGCCGCGTGGCGTTCCTCGAGTTAACGACCGTCGTGTCCTCAATGGCATCTTCTGGGTCTTGCGCTCTGGAGCACCTTGGCGTGATCTGCCCGAGATGTTTGGTCCGTACACCACATGCTACAACCGCTTCGTCCGTTGGCGGCGGGCCGGTGTCTGGGGCCGCGTCATAGACGCACTTGCGGCCGCCCACGATGCCGCTGTCCAAATGATCGACACCTCGATTGTCCGCGTGCATCAACATGGAGCCTGCATCACTAGGAATCGGCGCCAATCGATGGGAAGGTCAGGCGGTAGCTTGGGTCAACCCACCCTCGACTACGCTCCGAACCATCGCCTCTCGACCTTTGGGCGTCAAAGGCGCATTCTTGTGGACGTTCATCGGGTCTCTCCCTGGAACACTCAGCTTCCTCGGTTCAGACCAGATGGACAACCTCCTGACAGACCACACCTAGATCTGGTGTGTGCGGACGATGCGAGGTCCCGTTTCTACTTTGCATGGGGTTGTTTTCGTAGTTTTGGTCGCGTTCTTGGTCGCTCTAATGCCCGCCGAGATAGGCCGCGATCAGCTTCGGGTCGTGGATCAGCGTGTCCGCCGGACCGGACTGGATGATCTCGCCGGTTTCCAGCACATAGCCGTAATCCGCAGTCTCCAGCGCGGCGCGAGCGTTCTGCTCGACCAGAAGTACCGAGACGCCGAGGCTTCGCAGCGAGGCGATGGTGCGGAAGATTTCGCGGACGATGAGCGGCGCAAGGCCGAGGCTGGGTTCATCCAGGACCAGAAGTTTCG
>Ga0081540_1003918_pt1 | contig 11589 bp, 10 predicted proteins | sample TabmetS2T1R1_FD_71024 | JGI IMG/M metagenome (GOLD analysis project Ga0081540, IMG submission 71024) | Tabebuia heterophylla rhizosphere microbial communities from the University of Puerto Rico - S2T1R1 | ecosystem: Host-associated > Plants > Roots > Rhizosphere ...
ACGGCTGGAGATCTATGCGGATCAGAAATTCGGCGGAGTCAGTACCCGGTACACCATCGTTCTAAAACGCAACTAATACCAGTTATGAAGGACCTCATCCGGCTTTTTTATCTTCTTACGACCGTCGCTCTGGTCGTTTTTGCAGTGACCTCCTGTTCGAAGAAAAGCGGCAAGAATAATACGCCCCCAACACCGACCGACAACCTTACGAGCAAACCGTGGAAATACGATACTTCGGGAGTCGATATCAATGGCGACGGAAAGATCGATATTGGCGGCGATACCAGCACCGTCGAGCTTTGTTCGCGGGATGACTTTTATACGTTCAATAAGGACAAGAGCGGGAGTGCCAATACGGGCACACAGCATTGCACGGTTGGCGAAGCGCAGACCACGGCATTTACCTGGTCATTGACCCCGGATAACAAAACATTATCGGCTTCGTTCAATGCCGTTCTGCAGCAGGGGGTGACGCTCCTTACGCTGGATGCGGATCATCTTTCCGGGTACCGTGACACCACGGTGTTGGGCCTCAGCTACCGGATCATCGTTCAGTTAAAACATTAAGGAATCAGGAAAGGTATTTTCCTACGATGGGCACTCTTCTGCCCACGCCAAATGCTTTGCTGCTGACCCTGATAATGGGGCAGAACTGGTTGCGCTTGTATTCGCTGGTGTTCACCAACCGGAGGATACGCGCAACCGTTTTTTTGTCGATGCCCATTGCGACAATGGCCGCGGGTCCCTGCCGCCGTTCGATATACTGGTAGAGCACTTTGTCGAGGATATCGTAGTCCGGCAGGCTGTCGCTGTCCTTTTGGCCGGGGCGCAGCTCGGCGGAAGGCGCCTTGTCGAGGATGTTGGCGGGGATGATCTCTCCATCACGATTGATGTCCCGGGCCAGGGCGTACACCTGTCCTTTGTAAACATCGCCGAGAACACTGAGTCCGCCGGCCATATCGCCATAGAGCGTACCGTAGCCGGTGGACAGCTCGCTTTTATTGGAAGTGTTGAGCAGCACATAGCCGAATTTATTGGCGAGACCCATGAGGATGTTGCCCCGGGTGCGGCTTTGGAGATTTTCTTCGGCGAGACCGAAGGGAGTGCCTTCGAACACGGGTTCGAGCGTGTGGATCAGCGCGTCATAGACTTCGCGGATAGGGATAATGTCGTAAGGATCTCCCAGGTTGCGGGAAAGTTGTTCCGCATCGCTCACCGAATGTGCGGTGGAGTAGGCGGATGGCAGGAGAACGGCCCGGACGTTGTCCTTTCCGAGAGCCTCGCAGGCCAGCGCAAGGGTAACGGCGCTGTCGATACCTCCGCTGCTGCCGAGGATGGCTTTTGTAAAGCCCATTTTTGAAAAATAGTCGCGGATGCCAAGGATCAGGGCCTTGCGGATCTGCCGGATATTGCGTTCGTCCGTAAGGTATTCGAGGATCCGATCGGGATCATTCTGTTTTGAAACGCGCATGTCCTTATCGAAGATAGCAGGGGCCACCGTAGTCAATGCGGGATTGTTTGGCTGAAGGGGTCTGGCGGGGCCATCGGAAGGACCGGTTTCCTCTTCATCCGCATTGGTTGGAACGGAAAGGCCGGGCAGCAACTCTTCAAACAATGGAGGTACGGGATGCGGTAGGGGGACGACGGCGAAATCCTCCTCGAAATACTTCATTTCACGGATAAGATTGCCCCCTGCATCATAGACCACGCTTCCACCGTCGAAAACGATCTCCGTCTGCGAACCTACCGCATTGCAGTAATACATGGGCAAATGGTATTTCAGCACATTTTGACGAACTACTTCCTTACGGTCTTCGTCGTGGTCATAATCGAAAGGAGAGGAAGAGATGTTGATCATCAGGTCCGGATGCTGCCGGATCAGTTGGTCCATCGGACAGACACGATAAAGCGGGTTATCGCCCAGGTTCCAGATGTCCTCGCAAATGGTGAGGGCAATCTTCTTTCCTTTGAACGGAATTACTTTCCATTCGTAGCCGGGTTCGAAGTAGCGGTATTCGTCGAATACATCGTAATTGGGCAGACAGGTTTTATGCGCCACGCCCTTTATCTCTTTCTCATAGAGAAGCCAGGCGGCATTAAAGAGATCCTTCCCTTCGCGATTTGGGTTTCGGGCCGGTGCGCCGATGATGACGCCGATGGTGTCGGCCTCCTGGCGGATGCGATCGATGGCTGTATAACATTGTGCGATGAAGTCATCGAATTCCAGGAAATCACGGGGTGGGTAACCGCAAACGGACAATTCGGTGAAGACTACCAGATCGGCTCCGGCCGCTTTTGCCTGAGCGATGCCGGCGAGTATCTTCCGGGTATTCTCTTCAAAATTGCCGATGTGATAATTTTGTTGAGCGAGAGCGATCTTCATAATAGTGCAAAGTTACGAAAATATGCCGGAGATGCCGGCCTTCGGCCTACGGACCTCCGGTCCGTTTAAAGTCCTATATTTGGCTATGGCTTTCAATGAACGGCTTGCTCATCGGATCAGAGAGGCGCTGGCACATCTGCCGGATGTGCAGGAAAAGAAGATGTTCCATGGCATCTGCTTTATGGTCAATGGAAAGATGTGCCTTTGCGTCCGGCTTGATGAAATGCTTTGCCGGATCGGGCCGCACAAATATGCGGAAGCGCTCGAGATGGCCTATTGCCGGCCGATGATCCACAACGGCCGCACGATGACCGGGTTCGTTTTTGTCAGCGAAGAAGGCATCCGGAAAAAAAAGGATTTTGAATGTTGGGTGAAACTGGCGCTTGCGTTCAACAGCGAAGCAAAGGCGTCAAAAAAAGTCGTTAAAAAAAAGAAATGAGATCTCTCGCCTTTGTTGTTGCGGCCTGTCTCGGCCTTGTTTCCTGTGGTAATAATATTGATAAACCGGATGTGTCGGGGGTTGATGCGGGGACCGTGCATATCGAGCGATTCGACACGGCATTTTTCCATCTCGATTCGAACGATGCCGGTTCGGGGCTTCGCCGCCTGGACCATGAATACCCCTGGTTCACCCCCGATTTTGTCAACCATATCCTTGGCGCGGGCGAACCCTTTTCGGATACGAGCCGGATCGCGATTGCCGCAACGAGGCAGTTCTTTGTGAGCTACCTGGGGGTGAGCGATTCGCTGAGGCAAAAATATGAACGGCTGGGCTGGCTCGAGAAAGAGCTGCAGAATGGATTCCGGTACGTCAAATATTATTTCCCAAAGTATAAGCTGCCGCAAAAGGTGGTGACTTTTATCGGTCCATTCGACGCTCCCCGTGAAGCCATGACCTCTTATGCCCTTGCGATCGGGTTACAGTTCTACGCCGGCAGGAATTTTTCCTTCTACCTGAGTTCCAAGGGCCAGGACCTGTATCCCCGGTATGTATCCCGGCGATTCGAGCCGGAGTATATCACCACCAACTGCATGAATGCGATCTCAGAGGATATTTTTCCGGACAGCAGTGAGGGCAGGCCGCTGATCGAACAGATGATCATCAGGGGCAGGTATCTCTGGCTGCTGGGAAAACTGTTGCCGGATGTTCCGGACAGTATCCGGACCGGCTATACGCAGGCTCATCTCAACTGGTGTTCGTCGAATGAGGCGGCGGTGTGGAACTTCTTCCTGCAGGGCACCGATCTTTATACGCTGGACCCCGATATCATCAAGAATTATATCGGGGAGGGACCGAAGACATTACAAATGCCCGATGCCGCCCCGGGTAATATCGGGACATGGGTGGGTTGGCAGATCGTGAAGAAATATGTGTCGGTACATAGCGAGCTTTCGCCGGTGCGCGTGATGTCGATGCCGCCGCGAATGCTTTTTGAAGCGGCGAAATACAAGCCGTAAAAACTATTTTCCGATGCGTTCTTTCAGAAGTTTGCGGGCGGCCTGGATCTCCGTGATGTCTTTAAAGGAATCCTTTGGGATCATGAAGAAAGAACGCGGGCTGAAATAGACGTGGAAGAAATAGATGGTCTCTTTGAAGGCCGAGAAGTCCTCCCATGCCCAAAGTTGCTGGCCTTTCTTTGTTGTAAGCAGGATGCCACGGTCTTCGAGACTGAGGGTAAATGTATCCTGAAAAGTGGCCGAGCGTTTATAGATGCTCAGGGGAAGGAGGCGGCGAACGGACAGCCAGAGGCAAAACCAGAGAACGGAGAAGACGAGAAAGGGAAGCGCCTGTATTTTTTTGAGTGCGAATAAAACAGCGGAGAGGATGGCAAATACGTTTATGATAATGACCATGGTTCGGATCTCCGGTCTGCTGAAAAAGTGGCCACGTAGTCCGTCCAATACCTGCTTTTTATCATATCCGAATTGAATAGTCATTTGCGGGTAAAAATAAGGCAGGATGGTCGGCTCACAAAAAACAAAAAAGCCTCCGCATTTCGCGGAAGCTTTTAAAAAGTTCTTAGGAGTACTAACGCATATCCCGGCAACGGGTATAATGGTGGCTGGCAGCCTGTTCCGGAGTTACGCTACGGCTACAGGAATACAACATAGTGCTGGCGAGTACAAGAATAACCAAGGCGACAAAGAAACGTTTCATGTTTTTCATTTGAGGGTTGATGGATTAAGTAAAAACGCACAAATGCAGATATTAGTATTTTTTGATAGAGATAAGTCTGTATTTGAGCACCGAAATATACGACTGCCGGCCCGGAAAAAATAACGGTTTTCCCGACGGTCCCGGGAAAGCGGACATTTACTTCTTGAAGTGTGTTAAGTAATTGAATATCAAATAAATAGATAAAAAATTCCCCCATTGAAATGAGGGAATCGAATTTATGGTTAAATACCGTCCTTGAGACAAATTTATGCCGGCGGCCGCGGGGTCTGCCGGATGGATCAGCTGCAGCCCATGCTATTGCCACAATTCAGGCATTTATAGCAGGTGCCGCTGCGGATGGTGATATGACCGCAGGTGTTGCAGGCAGGGGCATCGCTTTGCATGCTCCTGGCGGCTGCGTTGATGGCTTCAAGACCATTGTCGGCCCGGCCGGTGTAGGCTATGGGTTTGGAGGCCCGGGAAGCCTGTGGCTGGACGGAGCCCGAGGGGGTATTTCCGCTTGCTTTTGCCACGATGCGTACGTCGCTAAGCTCGGGTTTATTACCGGACTCCTGGGTGGCAGGCAGATCCCAATCGTCTGCACCCGTATTGGCGACCTCGGGCCGGTCGAGAACATGAACGAGATCGGTGCGGCCGAGATATTCATAGGCGAGCGAACGGAAGATGAAATCGACGATGGAGGTGGTGCTTTTGATATTGGGATGGTCGACCATTCCGGAGGGTTCGAAGCGGGTGAAGACGAACTTCTCGACGAACTCTTCCAGCGGGACGCCGTATTGGAGACCGATGGAGATCGCGATGGCGAAGCAGTTGAGCATGCTGCGCATCGTTGCGCCTTCCTTTGCCATGTCGATGAAGATCTCGCCCACGGTGCCGTCGCTATATTCGCCGGTGCGCAGGAAGATAGCCTGGCCGTTGATCTTTGCTTTTTGAGTGAATCCGCGGCGTTTGGCCGGAAGGGTGCGGCGTTCGACGATCATCGCCAGGGCTCTCTTGAGGCTTGTATCGGGAGAGGCCTGCACGCGTTTGTGCACTTCGTCCAATAATTCCTGGATAGTGAGTTTGCCCAGGTCGACAATGTTGGATTCGGCCGGCTGGGCGGTTGCGGCCATGTCGGCGGACTGGGCCGTTTCCTTCTCCGACGTTGTTTCTTTCTTCTTCTTGTCGGATCTCGTGCTGAGGGGCTGAGAAAGCTTGGAACCGTCGCGGTAGAGGGCGCAGGCTTTGAGCGCCATCTTCCAGCTCAGCATGTAGGCGTCGGCGATATCTTCGACCGTTGCTTCATTCGGGAGATTGATGGTCTTTGAGATGGCCCCGCTGATAAAGGGTTGAGCTGCGCCCATCATCCGGATATGGCCATGTGCGTGGATATAGCGTTCCCCTTTTTTACCGCACTTGTTGGCGCAGTCGAACACGGCAAGGTGTTCTTCCTTCAGAAAGGGTGCGCCTTCGACCGTCATGGTCCCACAGACATAGTTGTTGGCGGCTTCGATCTCGTCGTCCGGGAAACCGAGCGCTTCGAGCAGGTTCCATTCGAAGTTGTAATATTGTTCGGGTTTGAAGCCAAGGCGTTGAAGACACTCTTCTCCCAGATTGTAAACATTGAAAACGAACCCGATCTCGAAGGCGGAGCCTACTGCGGCGTCGAGTTTCTTTATCTCTTCGGCAATAAAGCCCTTTTCGCTCAGGGACTGGTGGTTGATGGCGGGTGCGCCGGCGAAGGTGCCCGAACCGACGGCATACTTTATGATGGCATCGATTTGTTTGTCGGTGTAATTGAGGTTCTTCAGGGCGAGGGGAACCGATTGGTTGATGATCTTGAAGTAGCCGCCGCCGGAAAGTTTCTTGAATTTCACCAGGGCGAAATCGGGTTCCACGCCGGTGGTGTCGCAGTCCATCACAAGGCCGATGGTGCCGGTGGGCGCGATGACGGTGGACTGGGCGTTGCGATAGCCGTATCTCTCACCTAGCTGTACAGCTTCGTCCCAGGCTTTTGTGGCGGCTTTGAGGAGATAGTCGGGACAGTATTTTGCCTTCAGGCCTACGGGTCTTGTAGCGAGGCCTTCGTATTCGTCGGCGTCATAGGCCGCGAGGCGATGGTTGCGCATCACCCGGAGCATGTTGTCCTTATTTTCTTCATAGCGGGGGAAGGCGCCGAGGACTCCGGCCAACTCCGCGGAGGTCTTGTAGGCGATTCCCGTCATGATAGCGGTGATAGCTCCGGCGATGCCGCGGGCTTCTTCGCTGTTGTAAGGGATCCCCATGATCATCAGCATTGAGCCAAGATTCGCATATCCCAGGCCGAGGGTGCGATAGTCGTAGGAGAGCTGGGCCACTTCCTTCGAGGGGAACTGCGCCATGAGCACGGATACTTCGAGGACGACGGTCCAGAGGCGGACCGAGTATTCGAAGTCGTCTACGTTGAAGGTGTTCGTCTTCTCATCGTAGAAACGGCGAAGGTTGAAGGAAGCCAGGTTACATGCGGTGTTGTCGAGGAACAAATATTCACTGCATGGGTTAGATGCTCTTATAGGTCCTCCCGCGGGGCAGGTGTGCCATTCGTTGATGGTGGTGTCATACTGGGTGCCAGGATCGGCGCAGCGCCATGCGGCATAGGAGATCTGGTTCCATACTTCCCGGGCGGGGATGCGTTTCATCACCCTGTTCTTGTCGCTACGGGCCGTCAGTTCCCATTCTTCGTCGTTCTTTAGTTTTTCGAAGAAGGAGTTGGGGATGCGGCCGGAATTGTTTGAGTTCTGCCCGGAGACGGTGCGATAGGCTTCGCCTTCATAGTCGCTGGGATAGCCGGCGGCGATGAGGGCGGCTACTTTCTTTTCTTCTTCGACCTTCCAGTTGATGAAATCCATTACTTCCGGATGATCGAGGTCGAGGCAAACCATTTTTGCGGCACGGCGGGTGGTGCCGCCGGATTTGATAGCGCCGGCAGCGCGATCGCCGATCTTGAGAAAGCTCATGAGACCGCTGGAGGTGCCGCCGCCGCTAAGCTTTTCGCCTTCGCCACGGATATGGGAGAAATTGGTGCCGACGCCGGACCCATATTTAAAGATGCGGGCTTCGCGAACCCAGAGGTCCATGAGACCGCCTTCGTTCACAAGGTCGTCATCCACGCTGAGGATGAAGCATGCATGGGGTAGCGGTCTCTCATAAGCCGAGGTCGACTTCTTCAATTGATCGTCGGCCTGGTCCACGTAGTAATGTCCCTGGGGTTTGCCGGTGATGCCATAGCTTTCGTGAAGACCCGTGTTGAACCATTGGGGGGAATTGGGAACGCAGCCCTGATCGAGGATGCTGTAGACGAGCTCTTCATAGAAAACCCGGGCGTCTTTTTCCGATGCGAAATAACCATAGCGTTCGCCCCATACGCGCCAGCAGTTGGCCATGCGATGCGCGACCTGTTTTACGGAGGTCTCGCGGCCGGAGGTGCCGTCGGGCTGAGGAACGCCGGCCTTGCGGAAATATTTTTGAGCGAGGATGTCCGTTGCTATTTGCGACCAATGTGCGGGGACTTCCACGTTGTTCATTTCAAACACGACTTCGCCGCTGGGGTTGCGGATGACGGAGGTACGATAATCGTAGGTGAACTGATCGAATACATTGACGTTCTCTTTTGTAAAGCGGCGGTTGAATTGCAAGCCGTTTGCCGTTGGCTTCCTGGTGGCCATGATCAGTTCATTTAGTTGGTGAAATATTTTTTTGATCTTGTTTTCGGGAGGGTCGGGAACTAAAAGTATTTTTTCATTTTCAATTTACCACTTTTCAATTTCCCCAGATGTGCAAAACCGATGTGCAAAAAGAATTTTTACCATTTTGTTTGCTTTTTAATTAGTCTCTTTGAAGCATGGAAAATCTGAATAAATGGCTGTTACTCATTCTCCTTTTGGCATTAGGGTTTGTGGGGAAAAGTCAGACACAGTTTATGGGTTGGGCGGCGACATTCCAGAACTATAAAGTTACCGACAAATTTGGGGTTTATTTCGATGCCCAGTGGAGGTCGACCGCGCAGGTGAATCAGATGAACCAGCTGTTGCTGAGACCGGGGGTTAATTTTTATCTCTCGCCTTCTTTCACGGCGACGGCCGGGTATGCCTTCATTCCGCAACAGCGCATGAGCGCCGGAGTGACGGGGTATTTGTCCGAACACCGGGTATGGGAACAGGTGGTCTTTACGCATAAGGTGAAGGCGCATCATAAGCCCGTGGCGACGGTGGCCCATCGTGTGAGGCTGGAACATCGCTTTATTCCAACCCATCAAGCCGCGGGAAATTCGCTTGTCAAGGACGGACATCGTTCCGCGGGAAGACTGCGATATTTTGCGCGGAGTGTGGTGCCGCTGGGCGGCCGGCGGGACAAGGGGGCGTTCGCGGCGGTGCAGAATGAGATCTTTTTCCACACGGCCGATGGAGGATCCTTCGATCAGAACCGGGCATATGTCGCGGCGGGATACCGCATGAGCAGCCGGTTCGATCTCGAGATGGGGTATATGAACCAATATGTCGCCGGCGCGGGCAGCGCGTCTGCCAGCAATCATATCCTGCAGTTGGCCACCTATATCCGGCTATAACGCCGGCGGGGGGATAACGATCGCTTTGAATTCGGGATGGCGATCGAGGTATTTTTTAACAAAGGGACAATAGACCTTTACTTTCAACTGGTGATCTTTCGCATATTGGAACGCGAAAGCGGCAAGCGCCGTACCGATGCCATGGCCGCCGAGGTCTTCGGGCACTTCTGTGTGCATGAGAACGATGGCGCCTTCCTGGAGCCGGTATTCCAGGAAAGCCGTTTCGCCTTTGAGTGACACCTGGAATTGTAGTCGTTGCTGGTTGTCAATTATGTTGTAGCGTTCCATTTCGATACACAAAAGTCGGATATATGTGCTATTTTCGTATACAGGATCGCTGGAAATATGCTTCGTGAAAGGTAGCATATTCCCAGCTTCGGCTAATGTCGGTCCTTCGGACGAGTCGCCTTTGGCGCCTCATAGTGTTTTTACGAGAAATAATACCCCCTTAAAAGCCGGAAAGTTTTTGCATTTTTGTATTACCAACGGCAAAAGCGAATGAAGCAATTTATTTACGAATCCTTGTTGGCTAAGAAGGGAAAGGGTAAAAAATCCTTCGCCGTACTGATCGATCCGGACAATGTGAATGTCTCGAAGATCGAGGAATTGACGGGTCTGGCGGTAAGTGCGGAGGTGGATTATTTGTTTGTCGGAGGCAGCCTGGTCATTTCCAACCATCTCGATGAGGTGGTTCAGCATATCCGCAGTCATTGTTCCATTCCCGTTATTCTTTTTCCCGGTACGCCATCCCAGGTGTCGCGGTTTGCCGACGGGCTTCTTTATTTGTCCCTGATATCGGGTCGTAATCCTGAACTGCTTATCGGGCAGCATGTCATTTCTGCGCCCGCGGTCCGCAAGAGCGGGTTGGAGATCATTTCCACCGGCTATATGGTCATCGATGGCGGTGCGCCGACAACGGTGTCCTATATCAGCAATGCGAGTCCTATTCCTGCCGACAAGAATGAGATCGCGCTTTGTACGGCAATGGCGGGGGAGATGCTTGGAATGAAATTGATCTACATGGATGCCGGCAGTGGTGCGAGGCATCCGATCCGGGAGGAGATGATCGCCCGCGTAGCGGAGCATATTGAAGTGCCGCTTGTCGTTGGGGGAGGCATCCGTGACCCGGAGAAGGCCTATCTCAATTGCAAGGCGGGAGCCGATGTCATCGTCGTCGGCAACGCCATCGAAAAGAATGCATCGCTTATCCGCGAGATGTCGGCAGCCATTCATTCGGTTCCCGTACGGGAAGTTTAAGTTAATCGCTACGCAGACCAAAAGCCGCGGAGCGGCTTAATCGCTACGCAATGATTCGACCGGGTTTGCATTTGCGGCGCGCAAGATGCGCTGGCCGGTGACGGTTAGGGTCAGGATCGACAGGACGGCAAGCGGCCAGGCGAAAATCCCCACAGACAAGCCGGCGTGATAGGCATAGGTGGCAAGCCATCGGTTTGCTGCAAGGGCTGCCAGCGGCAGGGCTATCACCGCGGCAAGCGCCATCAGCAGGAAAAGATCTTTCGACAGAAGGATGAGCAGTTGGGTCAGGGAGGCGCCAAGCACCTTGCGGATGCCAATCTCCTTTGTCCTTTGCAGGGTGATCAGGGATATCAGCCCATACAGGCCGATGATACAGATAAAAAGCGCCAGGCCGGTGAAGATATCGAACAAGGTCATCGTCAGGCGATCGGAAGCATATTGCGCTTCGAAATTCTCCGTCATAAAATAATAGCTGAAGGAAAGGGAAGGGAAATATTGCTTCCAAAGCCGTTCGATGCGGGGCAACTCCGCGGGGGAGAGCTTTATCATTGCGGCGGCAAGGGGAAAGGTATTGTAGATCAGCACCACGGGTTCGATGACATTGTGGATCGAGCGATAAAAGAAATTCTTTACCACGCCCACCACCCTACCCTTGTGCCCGAAGCCTTCGATGGACTGGCCGAGCGGGGTACGCCAGCCCATTTCTTTTACGAGGGCTTCGTTTACGAGGAAGGCTTCCATGCGGTCGGTGGAGAGACTATCGGTCACGTTCCGGCCGGCGAGGAGTTTCATTTGCAGAAGGGGGATGAATTGCGGATCGATATAAAAATAGTTGCACATCAATTCCCGTCGTTTATTCCCGGAGTACGCGATGGTACTGGCCAGGGCTATTCCTTCGATGGGCATCCCGCTGCCAACCGAGACGGCGCGGACGCCCGACTCCTGGCGAAGGGCGTTACAGAAGGCCGTATCGGCTTTTCGTTGGAGGGAGTCCGCCGGGAGGTTGATCGTGACGATATTGCTCCTGTCCATGCCCGGGTCTTTTCGGCGGGTATATTGCATCTGGCGATAGATGACGGCAGTTCCCGCCAGCATGGCCAGGGCGATGACGAACTGGATCATGGTGAGGGTCTTTCTAAGGCCGATGCCGTAGCGGCTGGATAACGAACTTCGGCCGGGCCTTAGTCG
>Ga0081540_1003919_pt1 | contig 11587 bp, 13 predicted proteins | sample TabmetS2T1R1_FD_71024 | JGI IMG/M metagenome (GOLD analysis project Ga0081540, IMG submission 71024) | Tabebuia heterophylla rhizosphere microbial communities from the University of Puerto Rico - S2T1R1 | ecosystem: Host-associated > Plants > Roots > Rhizosphere ...
GGTGGGGGAGGGCCCGCTCGAAGGCGCGCTGCCCGGGGGGCCCGGCGAGCACGCCGGCCCCGGTCCGCCGCCGTTCCTCCGGGGCGTCGGCGAGGTGCCAGAGCAGGCATGCCTCGGCGCCGTCCGAGCCGTCCACCAGCGAGGCCGAGGCCGTCACCGGGAGGTACGAGCCGTCGCCGCGCGCCAGGCGCCAGGTCCCGCGATCGACGATGACGCGCCGCTCGAGCACGAGCCGGCGGCGGACCTCCTCGTCGGGCAGGTCGGCCGGATGCGTGAGGTCCTGCACCGTGCGCCCCACGAGCTCGTCGGCGGTGAAGCCCAGCAGCGTGCACAGCGCGCGGTTGACGCGCACGAGCCGGCCCTCCGGCGAGATCAGGGCCATGGCCGACGGGGCGACGTGGAAGGCGCGGTCGAGCCCGGCGAGCGCCGTCTCACGGCGCGCGTAGGAGCGCCCGCGTGCGACGAGCGCATCGAGGCGGACCTTGAGCTCCTCCTCGCCGAACGGCTTGACCACGCAGTCGTGGGCGCCGGCGAGCAGCAGCCCCGCGACGTCCTCGGGCCCGAACGGGTCGCCGAGGCCGACCCCTCGGGCGAGGCGGCCATGTCCGTGCTGCGCTACCCGGCCACCATGCGCGACGCCCCGGCGGTCCGGGCGACCCTGGTCGGCGTCCAGCCTGACCGCTACCCGGCGGTCGGGTTCTGGCGCGACGACTTCGCCGGGCGGCCGCTGGCGGCCAGCCTGGCCGCCCTCACCGAGTCGCCGGTGGCGCCGCTCGACCTCGGCCGGGCCGACCAGCGCCCCGCTCGTTCCTGCGATGCGGGACGCCGAATCGGGCGCCGAGACGTCGGCCACCACCCCGTGCGCCTCGCCGCCGCGGTCCCGGATGCGACCCACGACCGCGTCGAGCGCCTCGGGGTCCCGGGACACCAGCACCAGCCGTGCGCCCGCCCGTCCGAGCTCGTCGGCGAGGGCGGCGCCCAGCCCGCGGCTGGCCCCGGTGACGATGACTGCTGCTCCTCGAAGTTCCATGTGTCTCTCCCTGGTCGCAGGGGTAGTCGGGGCCCTCCATGGAATTGACGGCGGCGCCAGCCTTTTGGCAGAAGGTCACCCGATGGGCGGCGACTCCCAGGACGCGGCCGGCCGGCTGGGCGAGAACGTCCGGCAGCTCCGGCTGCTGCGGGGCATGACCCAGGAGCAGATCTCCCGCCTCGCCGGGCTCCCGCGAGCCACCTGGGCCAACCTCGAGTCCGGGGCGGCCAACCCGACGCTGGGAGTCCTCCACAAGGTGGCGATGGTCTTCCAGGTGTCGATCGAGGAGCTGCTCGCCTCGCCGCGGGCGGGGGCACGCCACTACCCGAAGGGGGCGCTCCCCACCCGCACCCGCGGTCCGGTCGAGCTGCGGTCGCTGCTGCCGGATCCGATCCCGGGGATGATCATCGAGCGGCTGGAGCTGCCTCCCGGGGCGTCGATGACCGGCGTTCCTCACACGCCGGGGACACGCGAGTACCTCACCTGCGAGCGGGGGACGATCCGGCTCTCGGCCAGCGGCCAGCGCTGGGAGCTCGCCCAGGGCGACGTGGTCGTCTTTCGCGGAGACCAGCGCCACGCCTACTCGAACCCCGGGCAGGTTCCCGCGGTGGGCTACAGCGTCGTCGTGCTGGCTCCGGCCGTGGGCTGAGCCCGCGGGGTCGGCTACGGTGGCCCGCGATGGGCACCCAGCGCCTCGACACCGGAAGCACGCTCAGCCATCTGCAGTGCAGCGCCTGCGGGCGAACGCACGACGCAGACCGCCTCCAGAACCTCTGCCCCGACTGCGGAAAGGTCCTGCTCGCCCGCTACGACCTCGAGCGTGCCGCGCGGACGCTCTCCAGGGAATCGGTCGCCGCCCGCTCGCGAGGGATGTGGCGCTGGCGCGAGCTGCTCCCGGTCCGGGACGAGCGGAACGTCGTCTCGCTCGGAGAGGGCGACACCCCGCTCCTGCACGTGCCGAGGCTCGGGGCGCGGGCGGGGCTGAGCCGCCTCCTCCTGAAGGACGAGGGGACGAACCCCACCGGCTCCTTCAAGGCGCGGGGAATCGCCGCCGCGGTCTCCCGGGCCCGCGAGCTCGGCGCGCGGGACGTCGCGCTCCCGACCGCGGGGAACGCCGGTGGAGCGCTCGCCGCCTACGCCGCGCGGGCCGGGCTCGGCGCGCACGTCTACATGCCGGTGGACGCGCCGGAGCTGAACCGGAAGGAGTCGGCTGTGTACGGCGCGGAGGTGGTCCTGGTCCGCGGCCTCATCAACGACTGCGGTGCCTGGGTCAAGCGGCGGGCGGCGGAGGCGGGCTGGTTCGACCTCTCGACGCTGAAGGAGCCCTACCGCGCCGAGGGGAAGAAGACGATGGGCCTGGAGCTGGCCGAGCAGCTCGGCTGGGAGGTGCCGGACGTCATCGTCTATCCGACCGGCGGGGGCACCGGGCTGGTGGGCATCTGGAAGGCGCTGGACGAGCTGGAGCAGCTCGGGTGGATCGACTCGCGGCGTCCGCGGATGGTCGCGGTCCAGACCGAGGGATGCGCGCCCATCGTCCGTGCCTTCCGGGAGGGGCTGGACCACGCGCCGGCGGTCCAGGGCGCCAGGACCAGCATCAGCGGGCTGCGCGTGCCGGTCGCGGTGGCGGACTCGATCATGCTCGCGCTGATCCGCCGCTCGGGAGGCACCGCGCTCACGGTGACCGACGAGGAGGCGCTCGCCGGGATGCGGGAGATCGCCTCCACCGAGGGGGTGTACGCCGCGCCCGAGGGCGGAGCGGTGTGGGCTGGCATCAAGAAGCTGGTGTCCAGCGGGCTCATCGACCGCGACGAACGGGTGGTCCTGATGAACACCGGCACCGGCCTCAAGTACGGAGAGCTGGTCTCCGTCGAGCTGCCGGTGGTCGATCGGCTCCAGGGCTGACACCGAAACCACTCGTATCGACTCGGCCCTCGCTTGCCCTCGCGACCGGGGAGCTTTTCAGCCCCCCGGACCAGGGGACGCCGATGTGGCGGCGCCGCGCGCCGCTCGATGAGGCTCAGGCCGCGTGGGCGGGCACGGGGCGCGCCGTCGGGACGGGAGCGGCCGGGAGCACCTGGCCGAGACGCCGCGAGGCCGGCCGGAGCGCCCAGGACGCCGCTGCGATGGCGAGAAGCACCAGCGGGACGGCCACCTTGCTCGCCGGGTCTCCCGAGGCCGCGTGCGAGAACGCCGCGCCGGAGAGTTCGAACAGGACGCCCGCGTACGCCCACTCCTTCAGGCGAGGAAGGCCCGGGCTCACCACCGCCGCGGCGCCGAGCAGCTTCCACACGCCGAGGAGAGTGGCCAGGTAGGCCGGGTAGCCCAGCGCCACGACGGTCTGGACGACCGGGGGCGCGCGGAGGACATCCATCACTCCGCCGAGGAGGAGAACTGCAGCCAGGAGGCCGGTGAAGATCCAGTAGAGGGTCGTTTTCATGCCCCGAACATGCGAGGCTGGCCGCTAGGCCGCCAGGTGTCACAGATGCGCTTCACCTGCTAGCTTTTGATCCAGATGGCGGAAGCCCCCGAAACCGCAGAGCTCCTGGCCTTCGCCCGCGCGGTGGAGACGGCCTCGCTTTCCGCCGCGGCGCGGAACCTCGGAGTGCCGCGGGCGACCATCGGGCGGCGCCTGGAGCGGCTCGAGGAGAAGCTGGGCACGCGGCTGCTCCGGCGCAGCACCCGGGCGCTGGTGCTCACCGACGCCGGCGAGGCGTTCTACCGACACTCCCGCATCGTCCTCGACGCCGTCACCCAGGCGGAGGAGAGCGTGCGCCGCGGTGACGGCCGGATCCGCGGCACGCTCCGGCTCGCCATCCCGCCGCTCAACGATCCGAGCTTTCACGCGCTGCTCTCGGACTTCGCGCGGTCCCACCCGGAGGTCCGGATGCTCGTCAACGCCTCGTCGCGGCACGTGGATCTGCTCCGCGAGGGCTACGACATCGCCCTCCGGGCGGGGACCATCTCCGAGCCCGGGCTGGTGGTACGCACGCTCCTGAGAGACGCCCTCATCGCGGTGGCCTCCCCGGCGTACCTGAAAGAGCACGGGACCCCGCGCTCCGCCCGTGCCCTGCGGCAGCACCGCTGTCTGACCGGCTTCGAGCGCGGGGAGGTCCCCGCCACCCACTGGCCGCGCCGCCGCGGCGGGAGGGTGCCGATCGTGAGCCACTTCGTGGCCAACGATCCGCGAGCCCTGGCGGATGCCGCGGCCCGGGGAGTGGGAATCGCGCTCGTGCCGAAGATGCTGGCGGCGCTCCAGCTCGAGCGCGGCGAGCTGGTGCACCTCCTCCCCGACGTCATCGGGGCCGATGCCCGGGTGGCGCTGGTCTATCCGGAGAAGGAGTTCCTCCCGCCTCAGGTCAGGGCGTTCATCGATGCGGTGGTCGCCTGGGCACCGGGGCGGCTGGCCAGTCCGTCGACCGGGTGACCTCGCGCTCGCCGTGTCGGCCACGTGACCCGGGCTCCGCTCGTCCCGCGCCCCGGGTGCCCGTGGTCGTTGCGCGCGACCCGTTCCCCGGGCAGATCAGCCCCAACCACGGAGGACGACATGCAGAGCCGAGCGACCGCGGAGTGGCAGGGCGATCTGATGAGCGGCCAGGGGAAGACCAGCGCCGCGAGCGGGATCTTCCAGGGCGCGCCCCTGAGCTGGAAGGCACGGACCGAGGGGGTGGCGCGATCCACGACTCCGGAGGAGCTGCTCGCCGCGTCCCACGCGAGCTGCTTCTCCATGGCGCTGTCCCACGCGCTTGCCCAGGGCGGTCATCCGGCCAGGCGGCTGGAGACGAGCTGCGCCGTCGAGTTCGGACCGAAGGCCGGAGGCGGGTTCGAGGTGAAGTCGTCGGCGCTCGAGGTGAAGGGCTGGGTGCCGGGAATGAGCGCGGCCGACTTCGAGAAGGCCGCCGAGGGAGCCAAGAGCGGCTGCCCCATCTCGGCGGCGCTGAAGATCCCGATGTCGGTGAAGGCCAGCCTCCAGCAGTAGCGGCCGCCCGTTACTTGAGCCCGGCCAGGACCGTGTTGATGCGCTTCTTCTGTGCGGGGTCCTTGGTCAGGGAGAGCGCCTTCTCGTAGCTCGCCGCCGCGCTCTTCTTGTCGCCGGTGGCGGCCAGGGCCTCGCCGAGGCTGTCGTGGGCGTTCCAGGAGTCGGGGTGGTCCGCAACGTTCTTCCGGAAGAGCTCGAGCGCGTCGGGGTACTTCTTGTCCCCGAGGTACTGGTAGGCGAGGTTGTTCACGTCGACCTCGCTGGCGATCTTCATCGCCTGTGCGCGCAGATCCTTCGCCGCCGCCGGGTCCTTCTTGTCCAGCAGCTTGGCCTTGGTGCTCAGGTTGGCGAACGAAGGCTGCACGCCGATTGACTGATCGACCCAGGCGAGCGCCTGGTCCGAGCCGCAGTCCTTCTGGATGCACCAGGTGGCGGCCTGGTTCCACGGCTGCCAGAAGAACCTCGGCAGTCCCCGGAGCTGGCCCTTCAGGCTGGCGAAGGTGACCGCCTTGGTGTCCACGGTGATGGGGAAGGAGATCTGCAGCTTCTCCCAGCGAAGGACGACGTTGACCGAGGTCTCGGTGGGGTTCTCGAAGGTGTACTGGAGGTTCTCTTGGAATTCGGCCTGGGTCGGCGTCACCGTGAAGCGGACCGCGTCCTCCTTGGGGTCGTAGCTGAAGCTGCCCCAGGCGGTGGAGACGGTGCTCAGGGCGACCGTCCAGGTCTTCGCGGTGGGGATCATGTGCAGCCCGTAGGTCCCGGCTGGCAGCTGCTTGCCGCCCACGGTGACCGCGCTGGAGAAGGTGAGGGTGGTGTTCTCGTTGGCCCCCGCCCGCCACGGCTCGTCGTAGGGAACCAGCGCGCCCCAGATCTTTCGCTTGTTCACCGCGGGCCGGTGGTAGTCGATGGTGATGTCGGTGAGGCCGACCCGCTGGCTCACGGTGGCGTGCGGGCTCGGGTCGGGCAGCGAGAGGCGTGGGGCCTGCGCGAAGGCAGGTGTCGCGCCGACCAGGACAAGGAGGAGCGTCCGGTGGAGGCGGAGGTTCGACGGATGGTGGGCAGGGTGCATGGGCGGTCTCCCGGAAGGCCCGGGTTAGAGGAAGCGACTGCTGCCGACCATCCGGCTGCAGCCGGAGGCCCGGGCGCTGCAGCGCAGCGTGGGGCTCTCGCCGCCTCGCGCGTGACGGCAACCCCGTGGCGCGCTCCTCGTGGGCGGTGGCGCGGGGCGGCATGAGCGCCATCCTCCTCGCCCTGGCGTCGGCGCTGGCGTACGGCTCGGCGGACTTCATCGCCGGCTGGCTGTCGCGCAGGACCCACTACGCGCGGGTCTCGCTGCTCGCCCAGATCGCCGCAGGCGCGGGCGCGCTGCTCGCATCCCTGGTCGTCGGTGGGCGGCCGTCGGGGGCCTCCCTGGCCTGGGGCGCGCTGTCGGGCCTGGGCGGAGGGCTGGGGACGCTGGCGCTCTACCGGGGGCTGGCCCGCGGGCGGATGAACGTCGTCGCGCCGCTCTCCGGGGTGCTGGCGGCGGCGCTGCCGGCGCTGGCCGGGCTCGCGCTCGGCGAGCGGCCTGCGCCCACCGCCCTGGTCGGCCTCGGGCTCGCCCTGCCCGCGGTGTGGCTGACGGCGCGAACCGAGCACGAGGACGGAGCGCGGTCCGGAACGAGCGCCTCGAGCAGCGTGATGGACGGGGTCCTCGCCGGGCTGGGCTTCGCGGTGCTGTTCATCGCCCTGCAGCGAGCCGGCCGCGGGGAGGGGCTGTGGCCCACGGCGTCGTCGCAGATCGTCGCGGCGCTGCCGATGCTCGCGCTGCATGCGCGCGCCCTTCGCCGCGCTCCCGGGGGCCCACCCGAGGAGGGGTGGCTCCGGCTCGGACCCTGGTTCGCGGGCGTGCTCGTGGGCGTGGCCGCGATCTGCTTCTTCCTCGCGACCCAGCGCGGGCTCCTGACGGTCGTCGCGGTGCTGACCTCCCTCTACCCGGCGGTCACGGTCGCGCTCGCGCGCTGGCTCCTCGCGGAGCGGATCGGCCGGTGGCAGGGCGTGGGCCTCGCGCTCGCCGCGGTCTCGGTGGCGCTCATCTCCGGTGGATGAGCGCCGTCACTGCACCTCGCCGCGAACCTCTCCCGGCTTGCACGCGTTGGTGTGCACGTTGACGTACCCGCCCCCTCCGGCCTTCAGCGCCGTGACGAAGGTGGCGAAGTCCGGAGGCGCACCGGTCGCCGCCACGTAGTCGGCCGCGGTGACCGTCTTGGAGAACGGCGAGTCGAGCGGCGCGCTGAAGGGGAGGACGACGGGTCCGGGCGCCGCCGTGGTCCCGGAGTGGATGTGCGAGGCGGTGGCCGGCCCCGAGAGGCCGGAGTAGGTCACGTCGACCGTCACCGTGGAGTTGTCCGCGGCGATCGTCACCTTCGCGGTCCCGGTCGCGTTCGCGCCCGCACCTGTACAGGGTGGGGTCTCCCCCTGCGTCGTGAGGTTGATGTTGAAGACCTTCGGCTGCGGCTGCGAGTCGTCGCTGCCGCAGGCCACGACGGCGACCAGTGCGACCGACGGCAACAGGACGGAGATCAGCGCTTTCTTCATTGCCCGCCTCCCGGGATGCGTCGAGGGATGAGCCTCGACTCTTCCCGTGCGACACGCCAGCGCAGGACCGTTGCGGCCGCCATCGATTCGCAACGGTGCAGCGTTCAGCAGCCGACCTCTCGGTGAAAGACGGCGCCGAGGTAGTCTCCGCGCGCCAGGGAGGTTCCAGATGAAGCGATTCCTCGTGCTGTACGAGTCGTCCGTCCCCGCCACGGAGCAGATGAAGGCTCCACCCGAGCAGATGAAGGCCGGCTTCGAGCTCTGGGCGAAGTGGATGGAGAAGGCGAAGAAGGCGCTCGTCGACGGCGGTGCGCCGCTCGCGAGCCCGTTCTCGGTGAAGGGAGGCGGGGCAGGGAGCGCGGCGAAGGTGACCGGATACTCCGTCGTCCAGGCCGGCTCACGCGAGGAGGGGGAGCGGCTCTTCGAGGGGCATCCTCACTTCCACGCGCCGGGCGCTGCGATCCAGGTGCTGGAGTTCATCCCGATGCCCGGGCACCAGTGATCCGCACCCTGCTGGCTGTGGCGGTCGTCCCGGTCGCGGCGGCGGCCGCCGGACGCTGAGCCAGATCCGTCTTGCCGTCGACGCAGCGTCCCCCATCGTGCGTGGGAACGAGAGTGCTGCCCGGGGATGGACAGGCGTAGAGTCCGCGGGATGCGACCCGCGGCGACGCTGCTCATCTCCGGCCTGTTGCTCTCGTCCCATGCCGGGGCCAGTCCCCCGGAGGCACGCATGCAGATCTCCTCCTCGGCCTTTTCCCCCCAGGGCTCCATGCCCGAGAAGTACACCTGCGAGGGCTCGGACACCTCGCCCCCGCTCGCCTGGAGCGGCGTCCCCGCGAACGCGAAGAGCCTCGCCCTCATCGTCGACGACCCGGACGCCCCGGATCCGAAGGCTCCGAAGATCACCTGGGTCCACTGGGTGCTCTACGGGGTGTCGCCGCAGGTCCCTGGCCTCGTCGAGGGCGGGTCCAGGTCGCTGCCACCCGGGACGAAGGAAGGGGTGAACGACTGGAAGCGGACGGGCTACGGCGGTCCGTGTCCTCCCATCGGACGTCACCGGTACTTCTTCAAGCTCTACGCGCTGGACACCGTGCTTCCGGATCTCCACAAGCCCACCAAGGCGGAGCTCCTCAAGGCGATGGAGGGCCACGTCGTCGGCAACGCGGAGCTCGTCGGGACGTACGAGAAGGGGAAGAAGTGACGCATCGCCTCGACGCTGCATCCCCGGAGAACCCGCGATGAAGAACGCCGAAGGACGTTCCACGGCAGCCGGCCCGCTCGACGCGATGGAGCGAGCGCCCGAGCACCACGGCGTCCTGCTGGAGAACGAGCACGTCCGGGTCCTCGACGCGCTCCTGCGCCCCGGAGAGGAGACCGAGATTCACACCCACGTCTGGCCGAGCGCGCTGTACGTCCTCGGCTGGAGCGACTTCGTCCGCATCGATCCGGAGGGGAAGGTGCTCGTGGACTCGCGGACGACGGGCCTCCGCCCCCATCCGGGTGAAGCGATCTGGAGCCCGGTGCTGCCGCCCCACCGGGTGCGCAACGTCGGCAACTCCGACCTCCGGCTGATCGCCTTCGAGATCAAGTCGCTCGGCTGAGCCACATCGGCGTCCCCCTGTTTCGGGGGCCGAGGGGCTCCTCAGCGCCGGCGGGCGCGGCTCCGGGGAGCCGGCACGGTGGACTCGAGGATCGACCTGCGCAACCAGGCGAGACCGGAGTCGGCGAGCGCCGCTGCGGGAAGGACCACCCTGAGCTCGGAGCGCGGCAGGGGCAGCGGAGGCTCGCTGACCGCCAGACCCATCCGCCGGGCATGCGCGAGGGCGAAGGTCCGCGGCACCGCGGCGAGGAGATCCGTCTCCGCGACCACGGCCAGCGCCATGTGGAAGCTCGGGACCGTCAGCGCCACACGGCGGCTCAGACCGCGGCCGGCCAGCGCCGCATCCACGAACCCGCGGGGGTCTCCGGTCAGCGAGACCACCAGGTGGCTCTCGGCGCAGTAGCGGGCCAGCGCCGGCGCCCGGGCGAAGGGGTGCCCGGCCCTGGAGATGATCGCGAAGTCCTCCTCGCGCAGTCCCTCCACCGAGAAGCGGGCCGGGATCTCCTCGAAGGGACCGATGGCGACGTCGAGCGCGCGGCTGTCGAGCAGGTCGAAGACCGGGTCCCACGAGCCGGAAGCGCTCCGCCCTGGTGGCAGGAGCTGGCGGAGCCGCACGTCCACTCCGGGCGCCTCGCGCCGCACGCGATCGAGGAGCGGGAGGAGGAAGACCGCGGAGGCCGCGTCCGGCGCGCCGAGGGTGAACTCGCGGATCGAGGTCCGGGGGTCGAAGGGAGCGGTCGTCGCCAGGACCTTCCGCGCTCCGCCCAGGACCTCGGCGATGGGCCCGGCGAGCTCGAGCGCTCGCGCGGTGGGGACCACACCCCGGGGCGTCCGGAGGAAGACCGGGTCGCCGAGCATGCGCCGGAGGCGCCCCAGGCCGTGGCTGACCGCCGAGGCCGACAGATGCAGCCGGGCGGCGGCCCGACCGACGTGGCGCTCCCGGAGAACCGTCTCGAAGAGCACCAGCAGATTCAGGTCTGCTCGAGAGAGGTCAATTTCGTTCAGCATCTCGCTGAAATCATATCATTGGATTCAGCAGCCTCCCGGAGGCATTCCCGTGGTCGACCAGGAGGAATGCCGGTGATGACACGCAGGGACATGTTGCTGGGCGCGGCGGCGGCTGGAGCGATGCCGGCCGCCGGAGGCGGGGACGAGATCGCGAGCCTCATCGAGCGGACGGCCGCCTCGGAGGTCGTCTTCGTCCGGGGAGAGATGGACCGGTACCTCTCGCTCATCTCCCACGCAGATGACTACACGCTCATGTCGCCCTTTGGCGGCCCGACCCGCCGTGGCTTCGACACCTCACCTGCGCGCCTGGCGGAGCTGTCGCGCTTCTTCCGTGGCGGCTCGGGCACGGTCGAGGTCGAGAACGCTTACGTCTCCGGCCAGATGGTCGTGCTGGCGCTGATTGCCCGACTCCGAGCCACCGTCGGTGGACTTCCTGAGCAGGACTGGAATCTGCGGGTGACCCAGGTCTTCCGCCGGGACGCGCCCGGGTGGCGGGTGGTGCACCGGCACGCGGATTTTCTGCTTCGAAAGATCAGCCTGGAGCAGGCGGCAGCCCTGACCCGTGGCTGAGATCCACCGGAAGGAGGAAGACACCGCCCTCCCGGACCGTTGCGCCGGCGCCCGCAGATTCCTTTTTCCGGGCTCGGGGTGACGGAAGGGACGGGTCGGCGCAAGGGCTCTGTGAAAGCGAGATCCGACTCATGAGATCGACCAGGTCCCTCCTCCTCCTTCCATTCGTCGCACTGCTCGCCGCATCGCTCGGGTGCGGCTCCAGCACCTCCCAGACCCAGGCCAGCATCGGGCCCGCCGGCGGCTCGCTCTCCCTGCAGAGCCCCGCCGTGCAGTTCGACGTCCCGGCCGGAGCCCTCACCGAGACGACCATGGTGACGCTGCGCGCGAGCGCAGACGCGCAATCGGTCCTGGTGACGCTGGAGCCTTCGCAGCTCGCCCTGGCGAAGTCTGGCCAGCTCCTGGTGAAGCTCGACGGTCCCAGGCACATCTCCAGCGTGACCGAGGTGAGGGGCGGGGGAGAGCAACCCATCGGGGTCGACGTCCGCAGCGAGAGCTCCGCCGGCGCCAGCGCGCAGCTGCGCCTCGACCGACTGACCCAGGTGCGGATGCGGATGGGAGACGGTGACGCTGGCACCGCGGGAGCCTGCCGCGAGGACGACGGCGACCATCGCGGCCGGGATCACGGCGGCGACATGGACGACGGCGATCACGACGGTGAGCATCACGACGGCGGGATGGACGGCGACGACGACCACCACGACGGTGGAGTCGCCGACGGCGGACATGACGACGACCACCACGACGGTGGTGTGGCGGACGGCGGTCATGACGACGACCACCACGACGGCGGCGTGGCGGACGGTGGCCACGACGGTGAGCACCA
>Ga0081540_1003920_pt1 | contig 11587 bp, 11 predicted proteins | sample TabmetS2T1R1_FD_71024 | JGI IMG/M metagenome (GOLD analysis project Ga0081540, IMG submission 71024) | Tabebuia heterophylla rhizosphere microbial communities from the University of Puerto Rico - S2T1R1 | ecosystem: Host-associated > Plants > Roots > Rhizosphere ...
GTCAGCAGGCCGTGCGCCTCGAACATCTCGGCGATCTGCTCGCCGATCCGCATCAACGGATTGAGCGCCGTCATCGGCTCCTGGAACACCATCGCAATGCCGCGACCGCGGAGCGCCAGCCATTCCGCCGGGCTGAGGGTCAAGAGGTTCTTGCCCTCGAACAGGATCTCTCCGGATTCCGCGGTCACCGTATCGGGCAGCAGCCCCATCAACGCATGGGCGCACATCGACTTGCCGGAGCCGGATTCGCCGACCACGCAGAGGATTTTTCCTGCGGCGAGCTCGAACGACACGCCGTCCACGGCGTGCGCGCGGTCGCCGCCGGGCGGCAACGCCAGCTTCAGGTTCTTGACGGCGACGGTCATGCTCAGCGCCCTCCCTTGGCGAGGCGAGGGTTGAGCGCATCGTTGAGGCCTTCGCCGATCAGGTTCAGCGCCAGCACCGAGACCAGAATGGCGATGCCGGGGAATACGGTGATCCACCAGGCCTGACGGATTACGGTGCGGCCGGCGCCGACCATGTAGCCCCACGACATCAGATTGGGATCGCCGAGGCCGAGGAAGGAGAGCGAGGATTCCAAGAGGATCGCGGTCGCGACCATCAGTGAGGCCAGCACGATGACCGGCGACAGCGCGTTGGGGAGGATCTCGCGCCAGATGATCCACCAGTTGGTCTGGCCGGTCACGACAGCCGCCTGGACGTATTCGCGCGTGCGCAGCGACAGCACTTCACCGCGCACCAGCCGTGCGACGGGCGGCCAGCTCACGATCGCAATCGCCGCCACGATCGACACGATGGAAGGCTGCATGATCGCGACCAGCACGATGGCGAGCGCAAAGCTCGGGACGGTCTGGAAGAATTCGGTGAAACGCATCAGGGCGTCGTCAATCTTGCCGCCGAAATATCCGGCGACAGCGCCGAGCGGGATACCAATGGCCAGCGACGCCAGCGTCGAGATCAGGCCGACCAGCAGCGAGACGCGCGCGCCATAGATGATGCCCGCCATGACGTCGCGGCCGAGCGCATCGGTGCCGAGCGGAAGGCCCGGCATCGTCAGCGGCGGCAGGAACGGCCGCTGCACCATGCGCCAGGGGGAGGTCGGAAACAGCAGCGGACCAAACACAGCCACCGCGACGGCGATGGTCAGGATCGCCAGGCCGATCATGCCGCCGGGATTGCGCACCAGCATTCGCCAGACCTGTCTCATGTGGCGAACTCGATGCGGGGATCGACGGAACGGTAGACGAGGTCCGTGATCAGGTTGAAGGCCAGGACCATCGCTGAACACACGACAAACACGCCGAGCAGGAGATTGTAGTCGCGCTGCAGCAGCGCCTCGTACATCAGGCGGCCGATGCCGGGCCAGGCGAACACGGTCTCGGTCAGCACGGCGCCGCCGACCAGCGTTCCGGCCTGCAGCCCGGCGAGGGTGACGACCGGCAACAGCGCGTTGCGCAGCACGTGGCGGCGCTGGATCACGTTGTCGGACAAGCCTTTGGCGCGCGCGGTCTTGACGAAGTCGAGCCGGTTAACCTCGAGCATCGAGGCGCGCGTCATGCGGGCGTAGGTGGCCATGAAGAACAGGCCGATGGTTGTTGCCGGCAGGATCAGATGGGCGGCGACGTCGAGCACATGCGCGAGGCCGGTGTAGCCTGCGCCGACCGTCTCGTAGCCGAAGCTCGGCAGCCAATCCATCGTGACCGAAAACAACAGGATCGCCATCAGCGCGACCCAGAACAGCGGCGTGGCGTAGAAGATCAGCGCCGCGATCGTAATCGCGGTGTCGGCCCAGGTGCCGGCAAAGCGCGCCGCCAACGCGCCGAACAGGATGCCGAACCCGAGCGAGATCGCAAACGCGGTCCCGGTCAGGAGCAGCGTCGCCGGCAGCCGATCGAGGATCAGTTTCGAGACCGGCATTTGCTGGCGGAATGAAAAGCCGAGATCGAGGCTGACGATGCCTTTGACATAGAGGAACAGTTGCACCGGCAGCGGCTGGTTGAGGCCGAATTTTTCGCGCAACTGAGCGACGAAGAGCTGATCGCCGGCGCCGGCTTCGCCCGCCATCACCAGCGCCGGATCGCCCGGCGCCATCCGGATCAGGAAGAAGTTCATGACGACGAGCGCGAGAAGGACGATGACGGCCTTCGCGATCCGCTGCGCGATGAAGGAAATCATGGGCTGTCGCTTGCGTTGGAGGCGAGGGAGTGGAGCGTCAGGCCTTGGGTCTGACGCCCCACGAACAGGCGATTACTTCTCGATCCAGGCGTCGCGGAAACCGTCGTTCACGCCGATGCCGGTTGTGACCAGGTTCTTGACGCTGCAGCGGGTGATGGTCGGGAATTGCAGCTCGAGCATCCACGCGACCGGCACATCCTCGACCAGGATCTTCTGCGCCTTGGCGTAGATCTCCTCGCGCGCGGCATCGGGGAAAGCGACCGCGCCGTCGGCGAACAGCTTGTCGATCTCCGGGTTCGAATAGCCTTCGACATTGTTGAACGGCGAGCCCTTGGCGATCTGGCTGGACACGTAGTTGCGGCCGACGCCGAGCGCGGGATCGCCGTACTGATAGAGATAGGTGAAGGCGATGTCGTAGTCCCACTCGGAGACTTTCTGGTTCCAGCCGGGCACGTCAGTCGCGATCATCTCGACGTTGATGCCGACGTCCTGCAGGTTCTGGCGAACCATTTCGGCCCAGCGCTGCCACGTCTCGCCGTAGGGCAAGGGAAGCATGCGCACCTTCTCGCCGTTATAGCCGGCTTCCTTGAGCAGCGCCTTTGCCTTGGCCGGATCGTAATCGTATTTCGGCACGGCACTGGTGTAGTACTTGATCGCCGAGCCCGACGGGCCGGTGGCGACCTTGCCGAGACCGTTCCACACCACGTCCTTGGCCATGTTGCGATCGATTGCAAACATCAGCGCCTGACGGAATTTCTTGTTCGCGGTGGGACCCGAGCGGTTGTTGAGCCACAGCCAGGAATGCGGGCTGAAGAATTCCCAGCCTGCGCCCGTGACGCAGGTGTTCTTGAGCTTGCTCAAGCGCGGCACGTCGAAATTTTCCACCGAGCCGCCCGGCAGCACGTCGACCTTGCCGGTTTCATAGGCGACCGAACGCGCGGCAGCGTCCGGAATCACGTGCCAGTAGATCTCGTCGATGTTGGGCTTGCCCTTGACATGGTAGTTCGGATTCTTGACCAGGCGGATGAACGAGCCCTTCTGCCATTCCTTGAACATGAAGGGACCGGTGCCAACAGGCGTGTTGTTGGCCGGGTTGGTCTTGAAATCGGTGCCTTCATAGATGTGCTTTGGAATCATCGGCAGCGAGCCGACCTCGAAAATGCCGATGAAGGGGCCGAACGGCTGCTTCAGCGTGAAGACGACCGTCGACTCATCCGGCGCCTCGACCTTGTCGAGCTGCACCAGATTGCCGCGCGCGCGTGGGTGGGTCTGCTTGAGGAAATCGATCGAGAACAGGACGTCGGCTGAAGTGAACGGTTTGCCGTCGTGCCAGGTCACGCCCTTCACGAGCTTGAATGTGTAGGTCTTGCCGTCCTCGCTGACCGTCCAGCTTTCGGCGAGGCCGGGCAGGGGATCCAGCTTGGGGCTGTAGCGCAGCAGGCCTTCATAAATGTTGCCGGCCACCATTTGCGTCGGGCCGTTCTGAACCAGGCCGACCATCAGGCTCGGCGGCTCCGGTTGAATCACGGCATTGACAACGCCGCCCGCCTTCGGCCCCTCGGCCGCTGCCGCGGTGCTCAGCATGCAAAGCACCGCAAAGCTCATCAACAAATTTCGCTTGGACATTGCTTACCTCGTTCAAAAAGGGCTGGCCGGCGCGCTACCGGGCCGAGCGTTGCGTTCGTCAGTTCGCAAAATCGGGGTCGGTCCGTTCCAGCATCCGCTTGAAGGCGGCCCATTCGCTGTCGGGCACGCCATTGGTCTCGATCGCGTCGTAGAAGCTGGCGTATTGGCCGGCCGTCTTGCGGGCCACCGCAGCCGATAGCTCGATGACCTCGGCGCCGGACGACTGCACGGCCAATTGGGCGCGGCAGGAGCGTTCCAGATTGTGCATCAGCTTGAAGGCCTCGGCGACGGATCGTCCGCAGGTCAGCATGCCGTGGTTGCGCAGCACCATCACGAACTTATCGCCGAGATCGGCGACCAGGCGCTCACGTTCATCGAGATCGAGCGCGATGCCTTCGTAGTCGTGATAGGCGAGGCTATCGGTGAACTGCAGCGACCATTGATTGAGCGGCAGCAAGCCCCGCTTCTGGCAGGCGACGGCGATGCCAGCCACAGTGTGCGTGTGCAGGACGCAGATGGCGTCATGCCGCGCGGCGTGGATCGCGCTGTGAATCGTAAAACCGGCCGGATTGATGCCGAGGCCCATGGGATCGTCGATGACGTTGCCGTCGAGATCGACCGTCACCAGGTTGGACGCCGTCACTTCCTCGAAGCGCAGGCCGTAGGGGTTGATGAGGAAGCGGTCCTGCCGGCCCGGGAGGCGAGCGGAGATGTGGGTGTAGATGCTGTCGTCGAGACCGAGCCGGTGAATCAGCCGGTAGGCGGCTGCAAGGTCGATCCGGGTCTGGAGGGTCTGGTCTTCCACCGCGGCCGGCCATGCCTTTGCGGTGTTTTGCGCTGCACTTGTCATTTCCGCCTTAATCCATTTTCAACTTTTTCAGCTTGCGTGCGGCGCAGCATTTGGGCAAGATTAAAGTGTCGACAATCGACGATTAAAAAATAATCACCAGATGACGCGGGTTTAGCCGATGCGCCCTATGTCTCTTCCTGTTGGATTACCGGCACTTGCCGAGAGCGATCTGGTCGGCCAGATCGCCCGGATGCTGATGCAGGCCATTGTTCAGGGGCGGCTGCCTCCCGGCTCCAAAGTGGTGGAGGCAGGCATTGCCCGCGAACTAGGCGTCAGCCGCGCGCCGGTACGGGAGGCGGCGCGGCTGCTGGAGAAGCAGGGGCTACTCGTTGCAAGCCCGCGGCGGGGCTTCTTCGTCCGCAAGCTCGAAATCAGGAACATCGACGAGATCTACGATTTGCGCATTTGCATCGAACGGCACGCCGGCGTGCTGGCGGCGCGGAATCTCACGCCTCAGTCGCGCGAAGTGCTGCGGCGGCAAATCGACGTTCTGCACAAGACCGCCGATCTCGACGATCCGGCGCGGCAGGTGGAAGAGGACTATCGCTTTCACCGGCTGATCTTTGAAATTGCCGACAACAGGCGCCTGCTGCGGCTGTTCGATGATCTGGCGGCAGAGCTGCGCATGGTGATCGGACTGATCGGCCGCCTGTACGACGATCCGCACGAGATCGCGCGGACGCACGAGCCGCTGCTTGCCGCGATCGAGGCCGGTCATCCCGAACGCATCACCGCGCATGTCGATTACCATATCGGCCACGCCTGGCGCGAAGTCGGTAAACTGGTGCGAGAGCTGACGCCGCCGGGCAGCGATGCCGGTGTGGCGCCAAGCGGAATTCTATTGCCAACCAACGGAGTGCCCGCGTGAAGGCCGTCAATACCGAACTGCACCGCAGCCACGATCCGCAATTCTTTCTGGTGCGCGGTGTCGTCCAGCGCACCACCGAGCAGCCCGAGCGCGCCGATCGCTTGCTGGCGGGATTGAAGGCCGGCAAGCACGATCTGGTCGCACCGACGATTTTTGGTCAGGGCCCACGGTCGCGCGTCCACAGCCCCGAATATCTTCGTTTCCTCGAGGAAGCATGGGATGCCTGGAGCGTGCTTGGCGATGCAGGCCCGGAGATGATTGCCAATGTGCATCCGGTCCGCAACGCAGCCACTTACCCGACGCATATTGTCGGCCGTCTCGGCTGGCACGCGGCCGACACGGCGTGCCCGATCGGTCCCGGCACCTGGGCCGCGGCCTGTGCAGCGACCGATGTTGCCACCACGGCTGCCCAGCTCGTGATGGACGGAGAAGACGCGGCCTACGCGCTCTGCCGGCCGCCCGGTCATCATGCCTACCGCGATCTCGCGGGCGGATTCTGCTTTCTCAACAACAGCGCAGTCGCGGCGGCTCAACTTCAACTGAAGCACGAACGGGTCGCTATACTCGATGTCGACGTGCATCACGGCAATGGCACGCAAGGCATCTTCTATGAGCGGCCCGACGTGCTCACGGTTTCGATCCATGCCGATCCCGTCTTCTTCTATCCCTATGTATGGGGATATGCGCATGAGCGCGGCGCCGGCCCCGGTCTCGGCGCCAATCTGAACATTCCGCTGCCGAAGGGCACCGGGGACGACGACTACATCAAGGCGATGGGCGAGGCGGAAAAAACCATCCGCGCGTTTGCGCCCGGTGCCCTCGTGGTGGCGCTCGGTCTCGATGCCTCGGAGCGCGATCCGCTCGCCGGCCTCGCGGTGACGACGGCCGGCTTCCGCCGCATCGGCGCCGCGATCGCGCGGCTTGGCCTACCGACGGTTTTCGTTCAGGAAGGCGGCTATCTCTCCGATATTCTCGGCGCCAATCTCACCGCTGCGCTCGGCGGCTTCGAAGAGGCGCGTTAGCTCACACGCCGGCTTTTGCCACGCCTGCCTGCAGGTGTGGCACGATGTCCTGCGCCCAAATCTCGACATTGGCCATGGGCCGATCTAGACTCAGGCGCGATGCAACGACGAACGGTCCGAATGCTCTCAGCTTTGCGGGCTCTGCTGGCTCCATTCTGGAGCTATTCCCGCGAGCGGACGGCTGCGCAGCGCGATGCGGCGAATGGATCGGCCTCGCCACTTCTGATTTACATTGCCGCTGCTCTTTTCCTGGTGCTGTCGATCCTCATGATCGATCTGCACCGCGACGAACTTCGAGCGTTCGGTCTTGTCGGTGGCGCAGAGCGAATCAGTCCGGTCCTCATGAGCCCGTGAGTTACCGGCGCGCGGCGTCTACTCGATGACGATGCGCGGCGGCGGCCGGTGCGCCGCCCCGGTTACGATCGTGGTCCAGATCTCGCGTGCCATGCCGATATAATGCCTTGCATGGACGCCGTCGGGCTCGATCGCGACGATCGGGCGGCCATCGTCCGAGGTCTGGCGGATCTGCATATCGAGCGGTATCTCGCCGAGATAGGGAATGCCGCGGCCCTCGGCTTCCGCCCGCGCGCCGCCATGGCCGAAGATCGGCGTAATATGGTTGCAGGTCGGGCAGCAGAAGCTCGACATGTTTTCGATCAGACCCAGGATCGGAATGCTGACCTTCTGAAACATCGCAATGCCGCGCCGCGCGTCGATCAGGGCGATATCCTGCGGCGTCGAGACGATGATCGCGCCGGCCAGCGGCGCCTGTTGCGCCATGGTGAGCTGCGCGTCGCCGGTGCCGGGCGGCAGGTCGACGACGAGAATGTCGAGATCGTTCCACGCCACCTCGCGCAGCAGCTGCGTGATGGCCGAGATCACCATCGGCCCGCGCCAGATCATGGCGCTGTCTTCCTCGACCAGAAAGCCGATCGACATTACCTTGACGCCGAAGCGCTCCAACGGTTCCAGCATGCGCGGGCCGAGCTGGCGCGGCTTGCCGCGCAGTCCGAACAGTTTTTGCTGCGATGGACCGTAGATGTCGGCGTCGAGAATGCCGGTCTTCAATCCCAGCGCGGCGAAGCCGAGCGCGAGGTTGCAGGAGGTGGTGGACTTTCCGACGCCGCCCTTGCCGGAGGCGACCGCGATGACGTGCTTGACGCCCGGAATACCTGATGCTTTCGACGTTGCGCGGGCCTTGAGATCTGGAGGGGTGGCGGACACCGGCGGCTCACGATCCAAGCGGATCGTCCTTCTTCATATTGCGCGCGCGCAAATAATCTTCCGTCGACATGACCGGCGGGCGTTGCGGCGCGGCATGCGGGTCAAAGCTTTCGTTCACCACGGCCTCGACGCGGCAGTCCGCGCACATCTTGATGACGTCGAGCCGCCTGGCATTGGCGCCCTGGAACATCCAGTGCTTCTCGCCGCCGAGCTTGGCCAGCACGCGGTCGATCGAGCTTTTGGTGCCGAAGGGCTTGCCGCAGGCGATGCAGTTGAACGGTTCTTCCTCCTTCAGCACGCGCTGCGGGGTGTTCCAGGCCTGGAAGTCGAGACGCGGCTCGATGCTGATGACCTTCTCGGGGCAGGTGGATTCGCAGAGCCCGCATTGCACGCAGAGGCTCTCGGTGAACCGCAGCATCGCGCGATCAGGGTTATCGGACAGCGCGCCTGTCGGACAGGCGGTGACGCAGGCATGGCACAGCGTGCAGCCCTCGACATCAAGCTTCACGGTGCCGAAGGGAGCGCCCGGCGCCAGTGGCACGACATCGACCGGCGCGGGGGCAGCGAGGTGAAGCTCGCGAAACGTTGTTTCGAGCACGCCGCGTTTCGCGCCCCGCGGCACAAAGCCGGCGGGCTTTTGCGTGGTGACGCCACGAGGGGCGGCGTCCAGCATCGTGCGCAGCTGGTCCGGATCGTCGGTCTCGATGATCTGAATGACGCCGGTACCGAAGCCCAGCGCGGTAACGATCCGATCCGACGTCTCGACCGCGCGGCGAAGCGCCGTGATGTCATGGCGTGGCTTGGCGCGCGTGAGCAGTGCTGCGCCGCTGCCGCCATAGGCGAAGACGGACGCGAGCAGTTCCGGCCCGAGCTGCGTCACTTCGTTGACGCGCAGCGGCAATACATTGGCCGGCAAGCCCTCGCCGAACCGCGCCAGCGCATCGATGATGTCCTCGCCGTGCTCGCCGTCGTGAAACAGGACCACGGCGTCGCTTCCGCCCGCCTTGCGGTAGGTCTGCAGCAGCGTGCGCAGCCGCCGCATCAGGGCGTCCGCGCTCGGCAATGCGTAGGACGCAGCACCCGTCGGACATACGGATGCGCAGGAGCCGCAGCCGGCGCAGACATTGGCGTCGATCGCGACCGCGTTGCCGTTCGGCGTAATCGCGCCGGTCGGACACAGATCGAGACAGCGCGTGCATCCAGTGATGGACGAACGCGAATGCGCGCACAGCGACGGCTCGAAATTGACAAAGCGCGGCTTGTCGAAGGTGCCGACGAGCGCGCCGGCATCCGCGATCGCGCGCTCGACGGCGGCCTTGTCGCGCGGATCGGCGCGCAAATAGCCGGGGCGCAAGTCATGCGCGGGAAACAGCGGCACGCCGCCCGAGAGGTCGAGGATCAGATCGCAGGTGGAAGTGGCGCCGTTGCGCGACGGGCCGAATACGAGTTTTGCGCGCGAGGAGGGAGACGGCAGCGCGTAATCGTCGATCGCAAGCTCGAATTGCCCGAGATGTCCGCGTGCATTGCGGATCGTGCCCTTGAGCACGGGAAATTCGTTGGTGCGACGCGGCAGGACGTCGCCCGGCTTCGTCAGCAGCACGGTGATGTCCAAACGATCGGCGAGACGCTGCGCCGCCTCGATGGCAATCTCGTCGCGGCCATAGATCATTGCAACGCCGCTGCTCTCGAGCGTGACCAACGAGATCGGCGGCATGTCTTCGCCCGCTGCCGCAATCAGCGCGGCGGCTTTCGGACCGGTTGCCGCGGCATCTTTCGACCAGCCGCCGGTCTCGCGGATGTTGACGAAGGTAAGCTCCGCTTGCGGCAAGTTTTCCGCGACTTCCCGAAACAGCGGCGCTTCCTGGGTGCAGGCGACCGTGATCGGCGAGCCTTCGGCGAGCGCTTCCTTGAAGCGGTCGAGGTCGAGGCCGCAAAGCTGGTTGGCTTGCGTGATCCTGGCCGTGCAGCCACGACCGATCGCTTCCGCATCGAGCGGCATGGTCTTCTCGCAACTGCAAATCAGGAGGCGAGACGTCGCCGCACTCATTTTGAAATACCTTGAACCCGATGCATTAAGCGGGCGGTTGCTTCATCCCACGGTTCTGCGGTAACCGCTCGGGCGGATATCTGCAAGATGCAAAGGGCGCTCGCGCCGCCGGCTTGCGCGGGATAGCATACACCCGCAGGCCATGAAGCAATGAAGGAATAGTTCTTCGTGATCGCGCGTCTCGGGGATACGGAACAGACACTCGATCTGCCCCCCGGTTATACTTTGGTCGCGCTGCGCGAGCTCGGCGATGCCTTTGCCCATGGCTGCGACATCGCGGCGGAGGCGGGCGCCGGGACACTCGTGTGGGTGCGCCGCTACGATCTGGTCGAGTTCGCGGTGGTGCTTGAACCCGACGAGCCGCTCCGCTCGGCGCGCCGGGCACTCTTTGCCGGCATGAATGCGCTGGCCGATGCGATTGCCGCCCATTGTCCGCCGGAGCGGGAGGTCAGTTTCGACTGGCCTGATGCGGTCCGTTTCGATGCGGGATTGCTCGGCGGCGGGCGGCTCGGCTGGCCGGCCGAATGCACCGAGGACGACATACCTGAATGGCTCGTTTTCGGCGTGATCCTGCGCGCGGCCGAGATGGCGCATGTCCCGGAGGTGCGGGCCGCCTCGGGCGTGTCCTTGCTGAGCGAAGGTTTCGAGATGGTCGATACCGATGCCATCATCGAAAGCTTCACCCGCCACCTCATGACCGCCTTCGACCGCTGGAATGAGCGCGGCTTCGAGGCGATCGCGCGGGACTATCTGGAACGCTTGCCCAAACGCAAGGCCGGTGAGATCCGCGGCATCGACATCAACGGCGATCTTCTGGTCAGCCGGCCGGCCGGCAGCGGAGCGCCGGAGCGGAGCAGTCTTGTTGATGCGCTGGCAAAGGCTAGTTGGTATGATCCGCAGGCGCGCGGTCCGAAATTCGGATGAGACGGACATGCCAAGATTTCCGCGAACCATCAGGCTGGACCCGTCGGATACCTTTGTTTTCGAGCGGGCAGCCGAACCCGGCGAATGGGCGGTTTCCGGCGCGTTCGTGTTCTGGAACCGTGATCCGGCCACGCTCGGCCAGAAGCAGCGCGTGGCGCTGCGTTCGGGCTTTCTCGGGATCGACAGTCTCGGATGGTCGACGCTTGCCATTGTCACCGAAGCCACCGAAGCGGAGCGGCTGGCGATGATCGAGCAGCTCGCAGCGCAGTTGATGGAGAAATTCGGAGCGCCCGACATCGAGGCCGCGCGCCTTGCCGCCGAGGAGGAGGTCGCGTTTGCGGCGTCGTTGTGCGAGCACCCGCCGCAGACGCTGCTGGCCGTGCAGCGCAGCGTCGAAAACGGTGAAATCCGCGAACGCTTTCGTACCCTTAAAGCCCGCCCGGTTGCCGCAGATACCGACCGGTTGCATGCGCATGCTAGCGCCTTTACCTTCCATGAAGTCGAAGGCGATGTTGAACCCAAGGAAGAGGTCGATCTTCTCGGGCTGATCAGGACCGATCGCAAGACGACGGATCGTACATGAGAGAATTCTGGGTCGCCTCGGGCCATCACCTCACGCGCCGCGCCGATCACGGTGGGCTGGTGGCGACGCCCGAACTCATCATGGCCTATCTGGCGCGGCCTGAATTGATGCCGCCGGCCGATGCCTGCGAGGCGGAGCGCGATCTGCATGCGAGCCTGATGGCTGATCCGCTGCGCCCGGTGTCGGCCAGGGACATCGCTCGGCTGGCCGATGCCGACGCGCGCGAAAACTGGTCCTTCATGATGAATTTCCGCGACCGGCTGATGGC
>Ga0081540_1003921_pt1 | contig 11587 bp, 10 predicted proteins | sample TabmetS2T1R1_FD_71024 | JGI IMG/M metagenome (GOLD analysis project Ga0081540, IMG submission 71024) | Tabebuia heterophylla rhizosphere microbial communities from the University of Puerto Rico - S2T1R1 | ecosystem: Host-associated > Plants > Roots > Rhizosphere ...
CCCGGCTCTCGCCGGGCCCGACGAAAGAGTGGCTTGCGGTCGGGGCCTTAAAGGCCGGATCGCCGGGGTGAACTGAGAATGGCTTCACTTAAAGACATGCGGGTCCGCATCGCCTCGACCAAGGCGACGCAGAAGATCACCAAGGCGATGCAGATGGTCGCGGCGTCAAGGCTGCGCCGCGCGCAGTCGGCGGCCGAGGCGGCCCGGCCCTACGCCGAGAAAATGGATGCGGTGATCACCAATATCGCGTCGGCTGCGGCGGGTTCGCCCGGCGCGTCGCCGCTGCTCGCCGGCACCGGCAACGATCAGGTGCATCTCTTGCTGGTCTGCACCGGCGAGCGCGGCCTGTGCGGCGCCTTCAACTCGGCGATCGTGCGTCTGGCCCGCGAGCGCGCGCTGGCGCTGACCGCGCAGGGCAAGGAAGTCAAATTCTTCTGTGTCGGCCGCAAGGGCTACGAGCAGCTCCGCCGCACCTTCGAGAAGCAGATTATTGAGCACATCGATCTGCGCGGCGTACGCCAGCTCGCCTTTGTCAATGCCGAGGATATCGCCGGGAAGGTGCTGGCGCGCTTCGAGGCAGGTGAATTCGACGTCTGCACGCTGTTCTATTCCGCCTTCAAGTCGGTCATTGCTCAGATTCCGACCGCCCAGCAGGTCATTCCGCTGGTCGTCGGAGATCAGCCCGCCAACGGCTCGGCGGCGGCCTATGAGTACGAGCCGGAGGAGGACGAGATCCTCACCCGCCTGTTGCCGCGCAATCTCGCGGTGCAGGTGTTCCGTGCGCTTCTGGAGAACAACGCCTCGTTCTACGGCGCGCAGATGAGTTCGATGGACAACGCCACCCGCAACGCCGGCGAAATGATCCGCAAGCAAACCCAGATCTACAACCGAACCCGTCAAGCCCAGATCACCAAGGAGCTGATCGAGATCATCTCCGGCGCCGAGGCGGTCTGACGCACAACCCAAACGACGGTCGTTCAAGTACAAAATTTCGAAGGAGAGCAATTCATGGCCACAGCAGCTAACCAGATCGGTCGTGTTACCCAGGTCATGGGCGCCGTCGTCGACGTGCAGTTCGAAGGTCACTTGCCGGCCATTCTAAATTCGCTGGAGACCAAGAACGGCAACATCCGCCTGGTGCTCGAAGTCGCACAGCATCTCGGTGAGTCCACCGTGCGCACGATCGCGATGGACGTGACCGAAGGTCTGGTGCGCGGCCAGGAAGTGACCGATACCGGCCAGCCGATTGCCATTCCGGTCGGAGACGGCACGCTCGGCCGCATCATGAACGTCATCGGCGAACCGATCGACGAAGCCGGTCCGATCAAGTCCGAAGGCAAGCGCGCCATCCATCAGGAAGCGCCGAGCTACACCGACCAGTCCACGGAAGCTGAAATTCTCGTCACCGGCATCAAGGTCGTCGACTTGCTCGCGCCCTACGCCAAGGGCGGCAAGATCGGCCTGTTCGGCGGCGCCGGCGTCGGCAAGACCGTGCTGATTCAGGAGCTGATCAACAACGTCGCTAAGGCGCATGGTGGTTACTCGGTGTTCGCCGGCGTCGGCGAGCGTACCCGCGAGGGCAACGACCTCTATCACGAGTTCATCGAGTCCAAGGTCAACGCCGATCCGCACAATCCGGATCCGAGCGTGAAGTCGAAGTGCGCGCTGGTGTTCGGCCAGATGAACGAGCCGCCGGGTGCGCGCGCCCGCGTCGGCCTCACCGGTCTGACGGTCGCCGAACACTTCCGCGACCAGGGCCAGGACGTGCTGTTCTTCGTCGACAACATCTTCCGCTTCACCCAGGCAGGCTCCGAAGTGTCGGCGCTGCTCGGCCGTATCCCCTCGGCGGTGGGTTATCAGCCGACGCTCGCCACCGACATGGGCGCGCTGCAGGAGCGCATCACCACCACGCAAAAGGGCTCGATCACTTCGGTGCAGGCGATCTACGTGCCGGCCGACGACTTGACCGACCCGGCGCCGGCGACCTCGTTCGCCCATTTGGACGCAACCACGGTGCTGTCGCGCGCGATTTCGGAAAAGGGCATCTACCCGGCGGTCGACCCGCTCGACTCCACCTCGCGCATGCTCTCCCCGCTCGTCGTCGGTGAGGATCACTACAACACCGCGCGCATGGTTCAGCAGGTGCTGCAGAAGTACAAGTCGCTGCAGGACATCATCGCCATTCTCGGCATGGATGAATTGTCCGAAGAGGACAAGATCACCGTGGCGCGCGCCCGCAAGGTCGAGCGCTTCCTTTCGCAGCCGTTCCACGTCGCCGAGATCTTCACCGGCTCGCCGGGCAAGTTCGTCGACCTCGCCGACACCATCAAGGGCTTCCGCGGTCTCTGCGAGGGCAAGTACGACCATCTGCCGGAATCGGCATTCTACATGGTCGGCACCATCGAAGAAGCCGTCGAGAAGGGCAAGAAGCTGGCTGCTGAAGCGGCGTAAGCTATCTCGTCATTGCCGGGCAAAAGCGCGGAGCGCGTCTTCGTACAAGTTTGACCCGGCAATCCATCACCAGGAAAATTTCTCTTGATGGACCCGCGGGTCAGGCCCGCGGGTGACAGCGGAAAGAACGGAAAGACCATGGCCACCTTCCACTTCGATCTCGTTTCTCCCGAAAAGCTCGCCTTCTCCGGCGAAGTCGATCAGGTTGACGTTCCCGGTTGGGAAGGCGATTTCGGCGTGCTTGCCGGCCACGCCCCGATCGTTGCGGCGGTGCGGCCCGGCATCCTCACCATCACCAGCGGCGGCACACGCGAGAAGGTCATCGTGCTCGGCGGCCTTGCCGAAGTGTCGGGCGATCGCCTCACGGTGCTCGCCGACGTCGCCACCTCGATCGCCGAACTCGACCGGGCGCAGTTCGCCGAGACCATTTCCGCGATGGAAGAGAAGCTGGCCGAGAAGGAAGGATCCGAGCTCGATCTCGCGATCGAACGGCTGGATCACTTCAAGAGCATCCAGCACGAACTCAGTACGACAGCCATGCACTAGCCCCGGAGCGCCGCTCCGGGGTAATGAGGCCTCCAACCAAAACCAGCGCTCGTCACACCGGTGGCGGGCGCTTTTGGTTTTTGGCGCGATCTCGCTCTAGCCGCGCCCTGTCGTGTTCGAAAAGGCCGCGGTTGCGCCCGGGAACTTCTGACGGCATTGTTCCGGCGCTGATCCTGGTCCGGGGCTGTTTTCATGAAACGCAAAATCGCGGCGATTTTTGCGGCCGATATTGCCGGCTACAGCCGACTGGTAGCGGAGGACGAGGAGGAAACGCTGCGGCGGCTGGCGTCCTATCGCCTGGTGACCGACGATTTCATCGCCAAGGGTGGTGGCCGCATTTTCAATACCGCTGGAGATGCGGTGCTCGCCGAATTTCCGAGCGCGGTCGAAGCCGTGCGCTGCGCGATCGATATCCAGGAAAGCCTGCGCACGCGGAACATGGCCTATCCGCCCAGCCGGCAGATGGCGTTTCGCATCGGCATCACCATCGGCGATGTGGTCGAGCGCGACGGCGATCTCCTGGGTGACGGCGTCAATATCGCGGCGCGGCTGGAGGGCCTTGCCGAAGTCGGCGGCATCTGCATCTCGCGCGCGGTCCACGAACAGGTCGCCAACAAGCTGTCGGTGCAGTTCGCCGATATCGGCGCCCAGGAAGTGAAGAACATCCCGACGCCGGTGCATGCCTACATGGTGGCGATGCGGCGCGAGGATGGCACTTACGCAACCCCGCAAGTGAAGAAGCCGGTCAAGGCGCAAGGGCCCGCGCAGCCGAACTGGATGTGGCCGGTCGCGGTTACGGTGGTCAGCCTGGCCGCGATCGGTGTCGGCGGCTTCATCTATTCCACCAAGCTCGAGACGCCGGCGCCCAAGGTCGCTGCTCCGGTTGCCGTAGCGAGCCCGACGCCGGCGCCATCAGCCGTGGCGTCGGCTTCTCCAACGCCCGCGCCGGCAGCATCGGCTCCGCCAGCCACAGCCCCTGCAGCAACCGCCCCCGCAGCAATGACCGCAGCGCCAGCGACGGCGTCATCCCCGCAGCCCTCAGCGCCGATGGTGGTCTCGACCGAAAAATTCGCGCCCGCGAACATTCCCTTCATCAGCGACAGGACGCGCGCCACGCTCGCGGCAGACTATGTGCCGGCGGCCGATTTCAAGGCGTTCTCGCTCAATGTCGGCGGGTTCAGCGCGTTCGTCACCGCCCAGCCGAGCGAAGAAGCGGCGAAGACGGCCGCGGTGGAGCAATGTCAGAAGCGGGCGGAGACCGCCCAGTCGCCGCGCAAATGCGAATTGTATGCGGTCGGCGACACCGTCGTTTATGCCTACGGCAAACCGCCGTTGCCGTCGCTGCCCTGGATCAGGCACGATCCCGCGACCGAACAACCTTTCGTCGCGAGAAACGTCCCGCTTACCCGCGAGGCAGGCAAGACGCGTTTGGAAACCGTCTATGCGCCGGCCCGAACAAACAAGGCGATCGCGATCGGTCCCAGCAACACGTATTTCTTTTCCATCGCCATTGAGGCCGTCGAGGAAGCCGTGCGGCGCACGCTCGAATCATGCGGAGGGATCGCCGGCGTTCCCTGCATGATCGTTGCGCTCAATGATAATTTCGTGGTTCCGATTCCAGCGTCGCTGAAGGTGACGGGCTTCTTCAAGGTCTCCGGCAACACGATGATTTCGGCCGATGCACGCGACGCCGTCGCGCGCCGGCTCGCGGAGGCGCAGAGCGGCTGGAATGCCGTCGCGGTCGGCGCAGCCGGCCGGCCGGGATTGGGATTGAAGGCGGCCACAGAACTGGCCGCGGTGGAAGGCGCGCTCGCCGATTGCGCCAAGCGCGACAGCAATTGCAAGATTATCGCGATTGGCCCGTTTTCGGTCGGGCCGAACTGAATCGCAATGTGCTGGTGTTGGCGTCGGATTGATCCAACCTTGATTGGTCCAGCTTTGATTGATCCAGCCTTTTCGAAGGTCTCAGCGTCCTGACGCCGGTCAACCTCCGGCCGGCTGCGAGCAGCGTGAACAAGGCCCGATAGCCCTGATATCGAGCAGCCGGACGGGTGCGTTCGCGTCCGCCCATGATCAACTCGCCATTTTGGTCACGCACCTGCCATTCCCAATTCCGGCGGCGCTTGATCACGATCACATCATTCATGTGAAGTCAGACATCAGGCGGTGCTGTTTATTCCAACGCCAACTCGTCCACAGAGCCGGCCGCTGTCAAGCGGATACTCGTACGCGAGTCTCGAAGTTTTTTTGGACAGAAGAGGCGCCCTGTTTTCCATCTAGCGGGATTATCGGCGCCCTTCCCGACTTGAATATACCTAACGGACGAACTTTGCAAAAGCATGAGCCACGGTGCGGTATATCTCGCGGCGGAACGGCACCACGAGATCAGCGACCCGGTCGAGCCGCTCCCAGCGCCAGCGATCGAATTCGGCCGGCTGTCCATTGCGCGGCGTCAGCGGGTCGATCTCGTCGTCGCGGCCGGTGAAGCGCAGAGCGAACCATTTCTGGCGCTGGCCGCGGAATTTGGCGAGGCGGTGGGTGGAGGGGCCGTCATAGGGCGGGAACTCGTAAGTCATCCAATCCGTCTCGCCGAGATATTCGGCGCTGACCGCTCCGGTTTCCTCCCACAGCTCCCGCATCACCGCTTCGCGCGGGTTCTCGTCGGCGTCGATGCCGCCCTGCGGCATCTGCCATTCCAGGCCGGGAAGGATGATTTCCGGTCCGTCGTCCTGGAAGCGGCGTCCCATCAGGACGTCGCCCGAGGCATTGAACAGGGCGATCCCCACATTGGGGCGATAAGGCTTGTCGGACATTTCTAGGTTTCCGTCATTCCGGGCGCGCGCCCGCGCGAACTACGGTGCGCAATTGCGCACCTGAGAATCTCGAGATTCCCCAATGTGCAATTGCACATTGGGCTCATGCTTCGCATGCCCCGGAATGACGACGCGAATCAAGGCCGCGACGCTAATCGCCCGCAAGGCTGGAAAATTCCTTCACCACGCGTTCGTAGACCGGCCGTTTGAATGGAACGATCAGGTTGGGGAGATTCTTCATCGGCTCCCAGCGCCAGCTCACGAATTCGGCCTTGTGGCCACCGCCGGGGCTTGCGACATTGATTTCGGCGTCCTTGCCGGTGAAGCGAACCGCGTACCATTTCTGCCGCTGTCCACGATAGCGGCCCTTCCAGGCGCGGCCGGCCACCGTGCGCGGAATATCGTAAATCAGCCAGTCCGGAATTTCGCCGAGCTTTTCCACGGAACGGACGCTGGTTTCCTCGTAAAGCTCGCGCTTCGCCGCCGCCCAGGTGTCCTCGCCGGGATCGACGCCGCCTTGCGGCATCTGCCAGACATGGCTTTCATCGACGTGCTCGACGCCGCCTGCACGGCGACCGATGAAGACAAGCCCAACTGCGTTGATCAGCATCATGCCGACGCAGGTCCGATAGGGCAGGTCCTCGTAGCGCGTCATTCCCTTAAGGCTCCTTTACCCAACAATCGGTCGGGCCGGCGCAATCCGCGGTTGTAGGGATTTCGCGCCATCAGGTTGATGTTCTAGCCTGATTTTGATTTCAGCATCACCGTTGTCAATGGCACAAGCATGATGCCGTTTCTGTCAAGGGTCTTGCTCCAGGCCGCGATCCGTTCGATCGAGATCGGCAGGGCCGAGGCGATGCCAATGGCGAGCCCGCGTTCCTTGGCGAGCGTCTCCAGTTTTACCAGCGTCCGGTCGATCTCGGCCGAGGTCGGGACCGCGTCGATGGTGAAATCGGCCTTGGCAAAGGGCATCGCTTGCGCCGCCGTCAGCGCCGGCGCAGCGCTGCGCGGTGTGGTGCCGTCGTCGAGATAGCCGAGGCCGCGCTTGGCCGCCTCACGGATGACCGGCTGCATCACGATATCGGTGGCGGTGAAACGCGCGCCCATGAAGTTGGCGATGCCCGCATAGCCCTGGAACCGGCTCAGGTGCCAATACAGGCGGTCGATGTTCTGCTCCGCCGTCAGCGTCGTCAGCAGGGTCTGCGGGCCGGGATCATTGTCGGGATAGTCGAACGGCTCCATCGGAACCTGCAGCAGGATCTCGTGGCGCTGCGCGCGGGCTCGCTCGGCGAGTTTGGCCGGGTCCGCGCCATAGGGCGTGAACGCCAGCGTTACCGCCGGCGGCAGCTTCATGATGGCATCGGTCGTCTTGGCGGCGCCGACACCGAGTCCGCCGACGACGATGGCGACCACCGGCATCTTGGCCGCCTTGGCGCGGTCGGCCTCGGCCGCATAGACCGTGAACGGCTTCAGGCCGTCGGCCATCATCGGAATCATGCCGTAGCGCGACTTCTCGAGCAGACGTTGATCGATGCCCGCCATCGCCATGGCAGGCGCGGCTTCCGCGTCGGTCTTGTCGGCAGCGTCGCCGCCGATCACGACGTCCTGGCGCTTGCCGCTGGAGCCGTCGATGATGGTCACGGTCTTGTTGTCGCCTGCGGCCGGCCTGGGTACGGATTTCGCAGCCTGTTCGCTTTGGCCGGAGGCGGCCGCGGGCTGCTTTTCGTCCGGCTTGCGCAGCGCGATCTGGGCGATCGGCTCGCCGCCGAGCGGATTGTCGGTGAACAGGGCGATGGTCAGGAAAGTGATCAGCACCAGGCCGAGCAGTACGGCCAGCGCCTGCATCGCGGTGAACGGCAGCCGAAACCGGCGCTTCTTCCGCTCCGTTTTCTGTCCGAGCGGCGCGCTCAGCTCATCGGCCGTTTCCGTCATAGATCCCCCGAATCAACCCTGCCGACGATACCACGACGGCTTGGTTTCGAGCGTGCGCCGCGCGCGACGCCCACGATTCGGCCTATGCCGGCAACAAAAAAGGCGGCCCGCAGGCCGCCCTTTTCACGGTAATCCAAAACCGCAAGCGCTCGATGGCGGATCAGTTCGCCGCCTTGGTCGCCGGCTTTTCGACCGCCGCCTTGTCGCCCGGCACAGGGGTCGCCGTGGCGGTGGACTTGATGCCGTGCAGCAGGTCGGCTGCCGTCTTCAGCGCCTTGTCGTCCTTGGCGTCCGGCGGCACGTAGGATTGCGAGCCGGTCTTCTCGTCGCCATCCGACTTCAGATGGCCGCGCAGCGAGGCTTCGCCCTTGGTGTCGGTACGCGACTTCAGCTCGTCCGGAACGTCCTGCAGCACCTCGATGTCGGGCACGATGCCCTTGGCCTGGATCGACTTGCCCGACGGCGTGTAGTAGCGCGCGGTGGTCAGCCGCAGCGCGCCGTTGCCGCTGCCGAGCGGGATGATGGTCTGCACCGAACCCTTGCCGAACGAACGGGTGCCGACCAGCGTGGCGCGCTTGTGGTCCTGCAAGGCGCCGGCGACGATTTCGGACGCCGAGGCCGAACCGCCATTGATCAGCACGATGACCGGCTTGCCCTTGGTCAGGTCGCCGCTATGGGCGGCGCGACGCTGGGTTTCCTCGGCGTTGCGGCCGCGGGTCGAGACGATCTCGCCGCGCTCCAGGAAGGTGTCGGAAACAGTGACCGCTTCCTCGAGCAGGCCGCCGGGATTGTTGCGGAGGTCGATGATGTAGCCCTTCAGCTTGTCACCGATCTGGTTCGAGAGATTGTTGATCTCGCGCTTCAGGCCTTCGGTGGTCTGCTCGTTGAAGGTGGTGACGCGGATGTAGGCGATGTCGTCCTGTTCGACGCGCGCGCGCACCGAGCGGACACGGATGTTGTCGCGCACCAGCGTGACTTCGATCGGATTGTCCTGGCCCTTGCGCATGATCTTGAGGCGGATCTTGGTGTTGACCGGGCCGCGCATCTTCTCAACGGCCTGATTGAGGGTGAGACCCTGCACGGCTTCGTCGTCGAGATTGGTGATGATGTCATTGGCCATGATACCGGCCTTCGACGCCGGGGTGTCGTCGATCGGCGAGACGACCTTGATCAGCCCGTCTTCCATCGTGACCTCGATGCCGAGTCCGCCGAACTCGCCGCGGGTCTGCACCTGCATGTCGCGGAAGCTCTTGGCGTCCATGTAGCTGGAGTGCGGATCGAGGCCGGCCAGCATGCCCGAGATCGCCGATTCGACCAGCTTGCTGTCGTCTGGCTTCTCGACATAGTCGCTGCGCACGCGCTCGAACACATCGCCAAACAGATTGAGCTGGCGGTAGGTGTCCGAGGTCGCAGCTCGCGCGCTCGATCCCATCAGCACCGAACGGGGCTGCGTGACGAACAGCGTCAAAGCCGCACCGGTGGCGGCGCTAAGGAGAATTACAGAAGTCTTGCGCATCATCCGCGAACCTTTTCGCCTTCGTTGGTGGCCCACCATGGGCCTGAATCGATTGGAGTGCCGTCCTTACGGAACTCGACGTACAGCACCGGCTGGCTCGCGGTCGTCGCGAGAATGGATGCGACCTGGGACGTCGATCCCATCGTCGCGACCGGCTCTCCCGTAAGTACAAACTGGCCGATGTTTACCGAAATGCGCTCCATCCCGGCGATCAGGACATGATACCCGCCCCCGGCATTAAGGATCAAGAGTTGTCCGTAGCTCCGGAAGGGTCCAGCGTAAACAACCCAGCCGTCACACGGGGTTGTGACCTGCGCACCGGCCCGGGTTGCCAAAGAAATGCCTTTTTCGACCCCGCCCGCGCCGTCGGAACCGCCAAATTCGCGAATCTTGCGGCCATTGACCGGGAAGGCGAACAGGCCCTTGGCGGAGGCAAACGCGACCGCCGGGGTGAGACGGGCCGCGTCCTTCAGCGCCCCAAGGTTTGGTTTACCATTCGGAGCAGCCGGAGCTCCCTGCAGGCTGGCGGTGGCCGCTGCCTTGGCGGCGCTCTTCAGATCCTGCTCCATCTTCGCGATCAGGCCCTGCAGGCTGTCGACCTGCCTCGACAGGTTGATGGCGCGCGCGCCTTCCGCCTCCATGTCCTTTTCGAAAGCGCTCTGCTGGCGCTGCCGTTCTTCCACCAGCGCGGCCAGCCTGACGGAATCGTCCTTCAGCCTGTCACGGTCCCGCGCCAACCCGTCGCGCTCGGTGGCGATCGTCTTGCGCACGCTCACGAGTTCGCCGAGGTCGGCGGCGAGTTGCTCCGCGCGCACGCGCAACTCGGGGACAACAGATCCCAGCAGCATCGCGGTGCGCAGCGATTCCAGCGCGTCCTCAGGCCGGACCAGCAGCGCCGGCGGCGTGCGCCGGCCGGCGCGCTGCAGCGCCGCCAGCACTTCGACGATTTCGGTGCGGCGGGAATCGAGCGTGGCCCTGATCTGCTGCTCACGCAGGTCGAGCGGGCGCAGGCGCGTCTCGGTCTCGCCGATCCGGGTTTCAACGTTGCGGACCTGTGTGGCGATGTCGATCAGCTGCTGATTGAGCTTGGTCCGGTCCTGTCCGACCGCGGCGATATCGGCCTTCAATTTCTGTTGCAGCTCGGCTGCCTTCCGCTGTTCCTCGCGCGCGGCCTCAAGCTCCTGCTCGCGCTGCCTGATGGCGTCGGAGGAGACGGCGGCCGCTTGCTGTTCCGGGACCGCCAGTTGGGCGGCCGCCGGCGACAGCGATGCGATCGCAAAGCTCGCGGACAACAACATCAGCGGAAGCGAAGCGGCTATAATCAGCGGCACGCCGCGGCCGGCGGTGTCGGGGTGCGAATGAATGTTCAGCGTTGGCTGCATCCGAAGTAAGTCGGTGTCCTCTGTATTCACGTCATCGTGCCTAGGCACGATGGTACGGGTGGCCCGACAGAATGGTCGCGGCCCGGTAAATCTGTTCAAGAAGCATGACGCGAACCATTTGGTGCGGCCAGGTCGCCGAGCCGAATGCGATACGCAGGTTAGCCCTGCGCTGCAAATCGGGCGAAAGTCCGTCCGCGCCGCCGATTGTGAAAATAGTATCGGCGATCCCGTCGTCCCGCCAGCGGCCGAGCTCTCGCGCAAAGGTCACGCTATCGATGCTCTTGCCGCGCTCATCTAGCGCTACCAGCACGGCTTTTTCCGGTATCGCCGCCGAAATCGCTGCGGCTTCCTCGGCAATCCGGGTCGCCGCATCGCGCGCGCGGCTTTCCGAAATTTCATGAATCTCGAGGCCGCGAAAGCCGAGCTTGCGGCCGATGTCCTCGAAGCGTTCGCGATAGCGCTCGGCCAGTTCCCGCTCGGGGCCCTGCTTCAGTCGGCCGATTGAAACCACGAGAAGGCGCATCAGTGTTTCTTAAGGAGGGCATTGTCCGGCATGCGCGCTTCCTGCGCGCGCATGCAAACTACATGCGCTCCAGCCGATTCGCATCGGCTCAAGAAACTCAGATCGCCGCAGCCACCGGGTTTTGCGTCCACAACCTTTCCAGATTGTAGAATTCGCGCACCTCGGGTCTGAATACGTGCACGATCACATCGCCGGAATCGATCAGCACCCAATCGCAATTGGGCAAGCCTTCGACATGGATGCTCTTGATGCCGGTTTCCTTCAGGGCTTTCGTGACGTTTTCCGCGATCGCGCCGACGTGCCGGTTAACCCGGCCGGTGGTGACGATCATGTAGTCGGAATATGCAGATTTGCCGCGAAGGTCGATGGTGACCGTTTCTTCCGCCTTCATATCGTCGAGGCGGGAGAGGATCATATTCAGCGT
>Ga0081540_1003922_pt1 | contig 11577 bp, 10 predicted proteins | sample TabmetS2T1R1_FD_71024 | JGI IMG/M metagenome (GOLD analysis project Ga0081540, IMG submission 71024) | Tabebuia heterophylla rhizosphere microbial communities from the University of Puerto Rico - S2T1R1 | ecosystem: Host-associated > Plants > Roots > Rhizosphere ...
CAGGCGCGTCGTCGGCCAGGCCGAAGCGGTGCGTGCGGTGGCAACCGCCGTGCGCCGCTCGCGCGCAGGCCTGCAGGACCCGCACCGGCCGATGGGCTCGTTCATGTTCCTGGGGCCGACCGGTGTCGGCAAGACCGAGCTGACCAAGGCGCTCGCCGAATATCTGTTCAACGACGAGACCGCGATGGTCCGCCTCGACATGTCCGAATACATGGAGAAGCACTCGGTCTCCCGTCTGATCGGCGCGCCTCCGGGCTACGTCGGCTATGACGAGGGCGGTGCGCTCACCGAAGCGGTGCGGCGGCGGCCCTACCAGGTCGTGCTGTTCGACGAGATCGAGAAGGCCCATCCGGACGTCTTCAACGTGCTGCTGCAGGTGCTCGACGACGGTCGCCTGACCGACGGCCAGGGCCGCACGGTGGACTTCCGCAACACGCTGATCATCATGACCTCGAACCTCGGTTCGGAGTTCCTGGTGAACCAGCCGGAAGGCGAGGACACCTCGGCCGTGCGCGAGCAGGTGATGGGAATGGTTCGGGCGCACTTCCGCCCCGAATTCCTCAACCGGGTCGACGAGATCATCCTCTTCCACCGCCTGCAGAAGAGCGAGATGGGGCGGATCGTCGAGATCCAGTTCGCGCGGCTCACCAAGCTGCTGGAAGATCGCAAGATCGCGCTGACGCTCGAGCCCTCCGCGCGTGACTGGCTCGCCGACAAGGGCTGGGACCCCGCCTATGGCGCCCGTCCGCTGAAGCGGGTGATTCAGCGCAGCGTGCAGGATCCGCTTGCCGAGATGATCCTGGCCGGCGAGATCTCCGACGGCGACACCGTGAAGATCTCGGCCAAGGGCAATGTGCTGACCTTCAACGGCAAGCCGGCAAAAACCGCCGAGATCGCCCAGTTCGAGGCGCCGGTGCCGAAGCGGAAGTTGAACTGACACGGCAAACACGTCAAAGAGAAAGCCTCCCCGATCGGGGAGGCTTTTTTCTTGTCAGGAAGTGGCTCTTGGCCGACATCGCAGATCGCTTTGCCAAAGGTCCACCGGCCGATCTGCAAATGGCCTAACTCAGACTCCGCCTAACCGTTCGCGTCAACTTACGCGGCGCGTTCCTTGTCTGACTGTTGCTTGACAGTGGACGCGGTTTCGTCGGACTTCTTTTCGTAATTGCCTGCTAACCTCTCGATACTGTCGGCCCACATCCTCAGCACAGAGACCTGAAAGTGCATGATTGGTTTCAACGCACTCATGCCCATTGCCGTCGCTTCGGTGAAACGGTTTGCGCCAGGCGTGTTAGAAGTCTTGTCTGCCATACTGTTCGCTCCTCCTGCTCTGGTGCTATGCCCAAAGCTAGCTGTCGGGTCGTTCACTGCGTGATTCCAAACACTCGGCCAGAACTTGATCTGCCGCGAGTCTTGCATCCCGGTCGTCATGCAATTCGTCCAGGTTTTTCAAGTAAGCGACTGCCGCTATTTGCAAGAGACCGAAATCATATTTGCCTTCGCTGGTATCACGAAGATTGGCGATGTAGCGATAGAGGGCGGAACGCCTGTTATCGTTCTCGCTGATACCGCTGTGTCGCAGCATGTAGTTCCGCCAAGCGAACGCACATGCGCCTTCTGTAGCCTGCCAGGTCATGGGCTCCTCCCAGAAAACAGAGAAAGACTGACGACCGGTTTCGTTCCGCGAATTTTCTCAGGTGTAATGCTGTTCCGTAGCTGCGCCGCAACGTGTTTGCGGGCGATGTCGGCGCTGCGGTTGGCGACGCACACGACGGGGTTGGCTGTTCCCTAGGGAACAGCCCGGCGGCACGAAACAAGATTGCAGGCTCAAGCCTAGTTGGTATGCAGATGACACGCCACCGCGCGGCCTGGCGCCACCTCGCGAAATTGCGGCTGCTCAGTCTTGCATCGTGCCATCACGCGCGGGCAGCGGGTGTGGAAGGCACAGCCGGGCGGCGGGCGCAGGGCGCTAGGCACTTCGCCCGAGATCACCGCGCGCGGACGCCTGGCCTCGACCTCGGGATCGGCCACAGGCACGGCTGCCATCAGCGCTTCGGTGTAGGGGTGCAGCGGATTTTGGTAGAGCTCGTCGCGGTCGGCGATCTCGACCAGGCGGCCGAGATACATCACGGCGATACGGGTCGAGATGTGGCGGACCACGGCGAGGTCATGGGCGATGAACAGGTAGGTCAGCCCGAGCCGCTCCTGCAAATCCATGAACAGGTTGATCACCTGGGCCTGGATCGAGACGTCGAGCGCGGAGACCGGCTCGTCCGCAATCAGCAGGCTCGGCTCGAGCGCGAGCGCGCGGGCAATGCCGATGCGCTGGCGCTGGCCGCCGGAAAATTCGTGCGGGTAGCGGTCGGCCATGTCGGGCAACAGGCCGACCGAGGCGATCAGCCCGGCGATCTTTTCGCGTGCCGCCTTCCTGTCGGCGTCTAACCCGTGCACGGCGAGCGGCTCGCCGACGATGGAGCGGATGGTCATGCGCGGGTTCAGCGACCCATACGGGTCCTGGTAGACCATCTGCATGCGGCGGCGGACACCAAGCAACTCGGCGCCGCGATGCGGGGCGATGTCCTGTCCTTCGAACACGATGCGCCCCGCCGTCGGCGTCAGCATGCGCAGCACCGCCAGCCCCGTAGTGGATTTGCCCGAGCCGCTCTCGCCGACGAGGCCGAGCGTCTCGCCGCGGCGGATGGTGAAGGAGACGCCGTCGACGGCTTTTACGGTCGCGACCTGGCGCTGAAAGATGATCCCCTTGGTGACCGGGAAATGCACCTTCAGATCCTCGACGCGGAGGATCGGTTCGCTGGAGGCGTTTTGCGGAAGCGCGTCAGACATTGGCAAAGCACGCCTTGGAATGACGGTCGCCGACCTGAACCAGCTCGGGCCGCGCGGTGCGGCACTGATCGAGAATGGCGCGGCAGCGCGGGCCGAACGAGCAGCCGGCGGGCAGACTGGCCAGATCCGGCGGCTGGCCCTCGATCGGCGCCAGCCGCTTGCGGCCGCCGCCGTCGAGCCGCGGCACCGATGCCATCAGCCCGGACGTGTAAGGGTGCTTTGGCCGCGCATAGAGCTCGCGCGCCGGCGCGACCTCGACGATGCGGCCGCCATACATGACGGCAACGCGGTCGGCATAGCGTGCGACCACGCCAAGATCGTGGGTTATCAGGATGAGCGAGGAGCCGGTCTCGCGCGTCAGCTCCTTGAGCAGATCAAGGATCTGCGCCTGCACGGTGACGTCGAGCGCAGTGGTCGGCTCATCGGCGATGATCAGCCGCGGCGCGCAGGCGAGCGCCATCGCGATCATCACGCGCTGGCGCATGCCGCCGGAATATTGATGCGGATAGGAGTTGAGCCGGCTTGCGGCGTCGGCAATGCGCACGCGGCCGATCAGCTCGGTCGCGGCCTCATAGGCCTTGTTCCATGCGGTGCCGCGATGCAGGTTGATGGGTTCTGCCACCTGCAGCCCGACGGTGAGGGCCGGGTTGAGCGAGGACATCGGCTCCTGGAAGATCATGGCGATCTTGTTGCCGCGCACCGCGCGGATGCCGGGGTCGTCGAGCTTCAGGAGGTCCTCACCGTCGAACAGGATTTCGCCGCGCTCGATCTGCCCAGGCGGGTTCGGGATCAGGCGCAGCACCGACAGCGCGGTGACGCTCTTGCCCGAACCGGACTCGCCGACGATGGCGAGCGTCTCGCCGGGATCGACATGGAAGGAAACGTCATCGACCGCCGTCACGGTCCCGCGCTCGGTGCGGAACCGTGTGGTCAGGCCGTTGACGAGCAGCAGCGGGGACGTCATCGCTTGTCGCCGCCGCTCAGTAGCCCATCTTCTTCTTCATTTCCTGGTCGATCCAGATCCGGGCATAGATCGGACCCGGCCGGACTGCGCCGGCGCGCAGCTCGCCGCCATAGTTCTTCACCCACGGCCACCACGCCGTGAAGATGTAGGGCGTCGGCAGCCAGATGTAGGGCGCCTTGTCGAGGATCTCGCGGGTCATCTCCTTCAGCATGACCTGGCGCTTGCCCTCGTCCTGCTCGAGATAGACTGCGTCCATCTTCTTGTCGTATTCGGGATCGCTCCACTGCGAGGGATTCCAGACCTGGCCCTTCACGAAGCTCTTGCGAATGCTCGTGGTCGGGTTGGTGTGGCCGTTGTTCATGAGATAGCCGGGCGCGTTGGTCTTGCTGGTCATGGCGGAGAGGAACGCCGCATATTCCATCGGCTGGATTTCCATCTTGACGCCTACCTGCTCGAGATAGGCCGCGATCAACGGCAGCAGATCCATGTGATCGGGATTGCAGGAGCAGACCTGGACCTTGAAGGTGAAGCCGTTGGGGTGGCCCGCCTCGGCCAGCAGCTTCTTGGCCTTCGCCGGGTTGTAGGCATAGAGTTCCTTGATCGAGTCCGGCATCGCCTCCAGGGGCTCGAAATAGCCGAGATAATCAGGGTGCTGCGGATAGGCGAACAATTCGGCGTTGCCGCCGTAATAGTCCTTGACGATCTCCTGCTTGTTGACGGCCATGTTGAGGGCGCGACGGACGCGAATGTCGTCGAACGGTTTTGCGTCGACCCGCATGGCCAGGAACGTGCCGCTCATATTGAGCCATTTCGACCACTGCAGCTGCGGCGCGCTCTTCTTGAGCTCGTCGACTGCCGACCAGCGGATGTTTTCGAGGATGTCGAGCTTGCCGGTGCGCAGCGCAGTGAGGAAGGTCGCCTCGTCCTTGATGGTGCGGTAGACGACCTTATCGACCAGCGGCAGCTTCACCTCGACGCCGTTGATCTTCTCCTTGTCCCAGTAGTTCGGGTTCTTCACATAGGTGTTGGAATTGCCCTGCACGAAGTCGGCGAGCATGAACGGTCCGGTGCCGTTGACGTTCTTCCAGTTGCCGGCGCCGGCGTCGGCAACTTCCTTCGGAATGATGCCGGAGTAGTAGCCCCAGCCGTATCGGTAATCCCATTCGGCGTTGTAGTTCTTGAACGTGAACACCACCGTGTGCCTGTCTGACGCCTCGACCTTTTCCAGGTGATCGAAATAGCCGGCGATCTTCTTCGGGCTCTTATCGAGGCGGGTGAAGTTGTAGACGACGTCGTCGGCAACGAACTCGCGCGCCGCCATCACGCCGGATTTCTCCGGGAACATCACGCCCTTGCGCAGCTTCACTTCCATGCGCAGCGGATCCTTCTTCCACTCCCAACTCTCGGCGAGCTCGCCGCGGATCGCATCCGACGGCAGCCACGCATCGGCATAGAAGGGATGCTTGCCGCCGAGCCGCTTCGACTTGGAAAGGTCAGCCGCAAACAGCTGCTCATAGACGTTGCCGGTGTCGTGGTTGTGCTTCCAGTTCCAGTCGGCATTGTCCCAGGACAGCGCCGACAGCGTCACATAGACGGTGCCGATTTCCAGCGTGCCGCCGGGCTTCGGCGGCTGCTCGGACTGTGCCGAGCCGGGGCTTGTGAAGGCGAGCGTCGCCGCGATCGACGCTGCTGCCAGCAGCGCAGTCCTGAACTTTTTCATGGCTTCCCTCCCGTTGATCGGTTGAATTTACCTGGAGCCGCGCATGCGTGGATCAAGCAGATCGCGCAGCGCGTCTCCAAACACATTGGTGGCGTAGACGACGACGGTCAGGCACAGGCCGGGCGCCAGCGCCAGCCACGGTCCCTGGAACATGAAGGTGCGGCCCGAGCCCGACAGCATGCCGCCCCAGGTCGGCGTCGGTGGCGGAACGCCGAGGCCGAGGAATGACAGGCCCGATTCCGCGAGAATGACGGTGCCGACGCGGGTCGTGAACAGCACGATGATCGGCGGCATGATGTTGGGCAGGATGTGACGCCACAGGATTCGGACAGTGGAGGCGCCGATTGATTGCGCGGCATGCACATACATGTTCTCGCGCACGGAGACGACCGCGGAGCGGATGATGCGCGAGCCGGCGATGCCGAGCAGGCAGCCGAGCGTGAAGATGATCTGCGGCACGCCGGGGCCGAGCACGGAGACCACGACGATCAGGATGATAAGATCGGGAAAACTCATCCAGGCGTCGACAAAACGCTGTAGAATGAGGTCGATCTTGCCGCCGAGATAGCCGGTGACGATGCCGATCACGATCGAGATGACGGTCGCGAGCGTCGCCGTGGCGAAGGCGATAATGACCGAGATCTGCGCGCCATAGAGGCAGCGCGAGAGCATGTCGCGGCCGAGATTGTCGGTGCCGAACCAGTGCGCCCAGGACGGCGGCATCAGCCGCGTGCGCGGGCTGATCTGGTTCATGCCGTAGGGCGCCAGCACGTCGGCGAAGATGCCGCAGAGCAGGAACAGCACGAAGATGACGCCGCCGACCGCCCCGAGCGGCTTTTCGCGGAACAGGCGGGCGATAAAGCGGATGACGCCGTTGCGCTCCTTGCGCGCGGCTGACGCGGGGATGTCGATCGCCAGCGTCATCAGCGGTATCTCACCTTGGGATCGAGCAGGCCGTACGATAGATCGACCACGAGATTGATCAGCATCACGCAGAAGCCGATGATGAGGGCGACGCCGGTGATGATTGGATAGTCGCGCTGGCTGACAGCATCGAGCAGCAGCAGCCCCATGCCGGGAATGACGAATATCTGTTCCACGATGACGGCGCCGCCGATCAGGATCGGTGCCTGCAGGCCGACCAGCGTCACCACCGGGATCAGCGCGTTACGCAGCGCGTGGCGGACGACGACGAGCTGCTCGGAAAGCCCCTTGGCCCAGGCGGTGCGGATATAGTCCTGGCGCAGCACTTCCAGCATCATGGTGCGGGTCAGGCGCATGGTGATGGCGGACAGCGCCATGCCGAGGATCAGCGCCGGCAGGATCATCTGCTTGAGATTTTCGATCGGATGCTCGGTGAAGGGCACGAAATTCACCTTCGGCGACCAGCCCCACCAGATCGAAGGGAACACCATCACCATGGTGCCCATCCAGAAGCTCGGCACCGCCAGCATCAGGATGGAGAAGGAGCGGGTGATGTAATCGCCGGCGGTGTCCTGCCGGATTGCCGAATAGATACCGATTGGAATGGCGAAGGTCAGCGCCACGATCAGCGCCATCAGGCCGAGCTGGAAGGTGACGGGCAGGCGGGCGGCGAGCAGTTCGCGCACCGGCGTGTTCTGCCACAGCGACTTGCCGAAATCGCCGTGCAGCAGGATGCCGCCGATCCAGGAAAAATATTGCTGCCACATCGGCCGGTCGAGGCCGAGCGTGGCGACGAGCTGGTCGCGGGTGAGCTTGTCGGCGCCGACATCGTTCTGCGCCAGCATCAGGTCAATGATGCTGCCGGGTACGAGGCGAACGATGACGAACACGATCAGGCTCGCGAAAAACAGCGCTGGAATTAGCGCCAATAATCGCCGTGCAAGGTAAGCCTGCATCCCCGCGTTCCGCCCTCATCTTTTGTTGATGGCGAGAGTGAACCCCGATCGACGCAGCTTGCAAGCCCTATCGTGCTGCAGGTGCTGCGACCATTGGCTTCGGTGCGAGCTCGCCATGTGGTTAAGATCGCTCGCTCATTCCGCGCGGCGGAACAGCGCTTGAGGCCGTCACGTCAGGGGCGCGCAACCCGCTTCGGATAGCTCAACGAGATTTAATGAAACCGCACGATTGAACAGGCCGTTCTCCCCGTGCCGGCACGGCCGGAGCGAGCCGGTTGGCCAACCCGAAACAAAAAGGGAGGCATAGCCATTTCCCGGGAACTCGTCGCTCACAACAGACCGGTTTTCGATCATCTCCAACCAAGGGTCTATGCGGGCGCGATCGGACTCGTTGCCTGGTTTGCGTTGGCAGCGTGGATTCTGTTCGATCGCCAGGACGACATCGGCCTGCCGCTGATGATGGCCAGCGTGCTGTTGTTCATTGCCGTGCTGATTCCGCTGACGCTAGCGTATGTCTGGCGCAGGCATCACGCGGCCGACCCGCATCCGGAAACGATTTCGTTCCGTGACTGGCGATCAGGCGATTTCGCGGTGTGGGGCGGCCGGCTGCGCGCCACGGATGCTGCCATTGACTTGCTGCTGCCGCTTGCGGCCGTCGCATTCGGCCTCACGGCAATCGGCATCGTGTTCCTGATCTGCTCGTATATGGCGCCGTAGCGCGCGGCACGTCAGAGGCGCCCGAAGCAGGCAGAGCCGCTAGCGAAGACGGGATTTAGCGGTTGCTGGTTTGCCGGACGTTCGTCGAGCCGGTGGCGTCGGAGACGCGCGGACCGGCGCCGCCGCGGTTGTTCATCATGCCGTCGAAACGGTCGCGCTCTTTCTCGAAGCTGCTGAGCATCGTGCCTTCGAGCGAGCGGCCGCGCGGCAGCTTGATGCGCATGGGATCGACGAAGCGGCCGTTGACCAGGATTTCGTAGTGCACATGGGCGCCGGTCGACAGGCCCGTCGATCCGACGAAGCCGATGACCTGGCCCTGCCGCACCCGCTTGCCGGGCTCACTGCCCTTGGCATAGGCCGACATATGGCCGTAGGCGGTCTCATAGCCATTGTTGTGCTTGATGCGGATATACTTGCCGTAGCCGCCTTCCCAGCCAACTTTCTCGATGACGCCGTTGCCGGAGGCGAAGATCGGCGTGCCGTAGGGGGTGGCCCAGTCGACGCCGGTGTGCATCTTCACATAGCCGAGGATCGGATGGCGGCGGCCGCCGAAGCCGGAGCGCATGATGGCGTTGTTGACGGGCTTGCGGACCAGGAACTTCTTCGCGCTCTTGCCGGTCTCGTCATAGAAGTCGACGACGGAATCGTCGGGGGTCTGGAAGCGATAGTATTTCTTGGTCTCGCCGCCGACCGTGAGCGAGGCGTACAGCACTTCGTTCTTTTCGGTGACGCTCGTACCTTCGTCTTCGCCGGCGTAGAAGACATCGAACGAGTCGCCCGGCTGCACCTTGCGCTGGAAGTCGACGTCGTAGGAGTAGATCCGGATCATGTCCTCGATGATGTTGGCCGGAACCTTGTTGCGCAGCGCGGTCTCGTAGATGCTCTGGTAGAGCCGCACGCCGCTGCCATCATCCTCGTCGTCATCGTCGGCGGCCGCGGTTTCGGTGACGGTGTTCATGCTCTGCACGTCGACGGCAACGTATTTGCCGAGGTCGGACAGCGCGGCCACCGCTTCGATCGTGGCGTCGTTGGCCACCATCACGCGATAGGGCTGCAGCCGGGCGCCGGGCATCTGCGTGGCCGGCACCATCAGGATGCGCACTTTCTGGCCTTCCTTCAGGCCGCCGTCGCGGCCCTTGGCGCCGAGCGTGTAGGCGATTGCCTTGGCTTCTTCCGGGCTCGCCCCCTGGTCGCGCAGGATCGAGGTGATCGTGTCGCCCTTCTTGACCGTATGGACGCGCTCGCCGGTGGGATTGCCGCCGGTCACCTGGTCCTTGGTCTTCGGCAGCAGGGTGACATTCTCCGGCACCACGCGCGTCTCGAAGCCGGCGTATGGGTCTGATGAGACGCCCTCGGTGGCATAGGCGAGTTTGATGTCCGACTTCACGCCGCCACTGGCATCGGCGGCGGCGTTGGCGAGGGTCGCGTAACGGACGCCGCCGGAATTGCCGCGCCAGTTCGAGGCGTCGCGCACGCGCAGGATGATCTCGTCCAGTGGCACGTTGGCGGCGATCTTGGCCTTCGACAGGATGGTGCCGAGGTCCTTCATCACGAAGGAGACTTCGGCGTCGGGCTCAACCGCATCGGGATTGTTGGGATCGTCGGCGGCGGTCTGCGTCGGCGAGCCGACGTCGGTCAGCATGCGCTGGGCATTGAACGGCGGAATCTTGGCCGACAGGTCGCTGGTCGTCATCGACAGATTGCCGGAGATCCGGACGAACGGCCGCACCCGCATGACGTCGCGGTTGCCGACGCGGGTCGCGGTGGAGACGCGGATGACGTTGCGTGCGGCGGTGGATTCGCTCGGCGGCGGCAGGCGGTCGCTCTTGTGCAGGCTGGCGGTCTTGTCGTTGGCGCCGAATGCGCCGCGCAGCGCGCCCTCGACGCGCTCGGGAACCTTGGCGAAGGTCATTTCGCCGTCGAGCGAGGCAAAAACGGCGCCGCCGATGAGAGCTGCGCCGCACAAGCCGGTAAGGATGGTGCCGCTGAACCACTGTACGGAAACGCGACGGCGGTCGATCACCGCGGCCTCGGTGCCGTCAACGGAAAGCGGCGGCTCATGGCCGAGATCAATGATCCCAGCCTCGCGCCCGTATCCGCCCCCGCGTGACGTCCGTTGGCTCAAGCCGCCGTCCCCCCGAATTCCACCAACATTCGACAACCTTCTCGCTCAAACCCCGGTCCCGCCCGCGCCCCCGACAACGGGACGCCTCCGGAGCATGGCGCCGCACACATGGAATTTCGGGATCAGGGGCCCTTTAAAGAGCGGCCGGAATCTCGAAGGTCAATGGTGCCTAGAGCTCTCGATGTTTCTCGGCCTTGAAGGGAACAGCGAGCACAGACTGCCGCTCCCCGGGTCAAATCGCTGGCCAACCCCCTCTGGCATTCCAGCGATTCAATACTTAACTTATTCACAGAACGTCGCAGGATTGTGGCTCAAGTACGGCGCAAAGCCTCAGAATAAAGGGGTTTTGACGCCGTCGAAGAATCTGCACCCGGTGTGAAGTTTTGTTGACGATAGTCGTTGACAAGGCGGATTGGGCGGGCCTATAACCCGGCCACTGAGCGCGGCGCTGCATTGGCCCCTTGGCCAAGGCAGCTTGTCGTGCCCGTCAAGCTCCTCATGATGATGAGTGAACAACAGCCGATCCCAATCGGTTGTCATTTGCTGTCCGCCGAGGGTTTTACGGACCTCCCTTAAGTAGGGAGTTGGGGTTTTCGGACCCCGGGCTGTTTGACAAGTGAAGATGAAGAAAGAGAAACGTGGACGGCGGAGTCCTTGCGGGTCTCGAATACTTGGAAACCTCGGTTTTCAACGTTCGGGACCGGACGAAAGACTTCGGCGGTACACGTTTTGAATAAGGTTACACCACGATCTCTTCATTGAGATCGGGTCGCCAGCGATGTGAATCGCTGCGCGATTTTGGTGTGGACCTCGTCAAACGTTGTGATCAGCCGGCTCAAAGTTTCAAGTCCAACTTGAGAGTTTGATCCTGGCTCAGAGCGAACGCTGGCGGCAGGCTTAACACATGCAAGTCGAGCGGGTGTAGCAATACATCAGCGGCAGACGGGTGAGTAACGCGTGGGAACGTACCTTTTGGTTCGGAACAACCCAGGGAAACTTGGGCTAATACCGGATAAGCCCTTACGGGGAAAGATTTATCGCCGAAAGATCGGCCCGCGTCTGATTAGCTAGTTGGTGAGGTAATGGCTCACCAAGGCGACGATCAGTAGCTGGTCTGAGAGGATGATCAGCCACATTGGGACTGAGACACGGCCCAAACTCCTACGGGAGGCAGCAGTGGGGAATATTGGACAATGGGGGCAACCCTGATCCAGCCATGCCGCGTGAGTGATGAAGGCCCTAGGGTTGTAAAGCTCTTTTGTGCGGGAAGATAATGACGGTACCGCAAGAATAAGCCCCGGCTAACTTCGTGCCAGCAGCCGCGGTA
>Ga0081540_1003924_pt1 | contig 11575 bp, 9 predicted proteins | sample TabmetS2T1R1_FD_71024 | JGI IMG/M metagenome (GOLD analysis project Ga0081540, IMG submission 71024) | Tabebuia heterophylla rhizosphere microbial communities from the University of Puerto Rico - S2T1R1 | ecosystem: Host-associated > Plants > Roots > Rhizosphere ...
CCTACCGGCCCGAGCCGACGGCGCCCAAGCCGTCGCCGGCCGGTCAGGGCGGTGGCGGTCCGACGCCGCCGCCGGCCGGTCCTCCGGGCAGTGCCTCCGCCGGTGGCACGAGCGGTGCGCCCGGCGGCGTGTCGACCGCCCAGTGGTGCGTGGTCATCCTCGTCCTCCTGGCCCTGACCGGCCGGGAGCTGCGTCGCTTCCGCTTCCGCCTCATCGACTCGACGCCCGCGGGCTTCGAGCCCCTTCTGCAGCGGCCCGGCTGAGCCACCCCCACCGGGTGTGCCACAGCCCACGTCTGCGCGCGTTCAGCGCGTCGACGTCCTGCCAGGCCGGCGTCCGTGCGCGCTGAGCGCACGGACGCCCCTCACGGCCGTTTCAGAAGGGAGAGCTCATGACCATCCAACTGCCCGCCCTGGGAGCCAGGGCAGGCGTCATAGGAACAGCAGTGGCGCTGCTGGCCGCCGGCCTGGTGGTGGCCGGCCCGGCGAGCGCGGCGAGCACGTCTGGCACGCAGGTGCTCGCGGAGGGCACCGGCATGAACGCCAAGCCGAGCGTCCGGGTCCGTCAGCTGCAGCGCGCGCTGCGCGAGCGCGGCTACAGCGTCGGCGCGACCGGCGTCGACGGACGGTTCGGGCCGCGCACCGCGGCGGCCGTCCGGCGGCTGCAGCGAGCGCGCCACCTTGCCGTCGACGGTGTCGTCGGCACGCACACGCGCGCCGCCCTCGGGCTCGCGCATCGGCGGTCGGCGGCGAAGCAGCCGAGCACGTCGAGCCAGCCGAGCACGTCGAAGCAGCCGGGCACGTCCAGCCAGCCGAGCACGGCGACGCAGCCGAGCGCGTCGACGCAACCGAATGCGTCCAGCCAGCCCAGTCAGTCCACGCCGGCGACGCCCAGCGCGTCGACGCCGAACTCGGTCACCGTCCTCAACCCGTCGAGCGGGAAGTCGAGCGACACGTTCGCTCGCGTGCTCTTCTGGGGGGCCATCGGTGCGCTGATCGCCTTCGGCCTGGCATGGCTGCTGCGCCGCTCGCGCAAGACGCGCGAGCCGGCGCCCGCGCCGGCTCCGGCGCCGGAGCCGAGCCCCGTCGAGCGCGCCGCACTGCCGGCGCCGAGCCCGTCGCCGCTCGCGCTCGTCCGCCGCGAGCCGGTCATCGGGTACCTGGTCGCGCCGCAGGGCGAGTGGGGGGCCGAGCACGAACGCTCCGCCGCGGCGATCGAGGCGATGTGCGAGCGGTCGGCCTACGAGCTGATCGAGATCGTCTGGGACTACGAGCACGGCAGGCCGCTCGAGCAGCCCGGCCTGAACTACGCATGTGACCGCATCGCCAGGGGGGAGGCGCGCGGGCTCGTCGTCAGCGACCTGCAGCGGCTGAGCAACTCGGCCGCGGAGATGGGTCAGTTCATGGCCTTCTTCCGCGACACCGACGCGACGCTCGTCGGGCTCGACATCGACCTCGACACGTCGACGCCAGGGGGGCGCTTCTTCGCGGACAGGCTGATCGCGCAGAGCGAGGGCATGGCTGCCCGCGCGCAGGTCAACGGGAACGGCGCGGGGGCGCACAACAACGGCACTGGGGTACACGCCAACGGCACGGGCGCGACCGGCAACGGCACGGCAGCCGTCGCCGCCGGCCCGTGGGACGGTGCGGGAGCGTAAGGGGGGAAGGGCACGTCCATGGGGCACGATCCGATCGCACTAGGGGCCAGATCGGTTCGGGGACGTGTGAGGCATGGGTGCGCGGCCGAGGGGGCCGGCCGCGCACCCCACGCTGGTGCAACCGAACGGTTGCGTGCTACCGTGCTCCAAAAGCGCAACCACGAAGTTGCGGAAAGGAGCCGGCACCCATGCCTCTGGTCCCCATGGTCGTCAAGCAGGACCCGCGCGGCGAGCGGTCCTTCGACATCTACTCGCGCCTCCTCGACGAGCGCATCGTCTTCCTCGGCCAGCCGATCGACGACGAGGTCGCCAACCTCGTGGTGGCCCAGCTGCTGCACCTCGAGTCGGCCGATCCCGACGCGCCGATCCAGCTCTACATCAACTCGCCCGGCGGCGTGGCCTACTCCGGCCTGGCGATCTACGACACGATGCAGCACGTGCGCTGCGAGGTGCACACGACCTGCGCCGGCATCGCCATGTCGGCGGCCGCGCTCGTCCTCGCCGGCGGCACGGCGGGCAAGCGGACCTCGCTGCCGAACGGGCGCATCCTCATCCACCAGCCGTCCGGCGGCTACCAGGGCCAGCAGACCGACATCGCGATCCACGCCGCCGAGACGCTCGCGCTGCGCCGGCGCCTGGACGAGATCTTCGCCGACCACACGGGCCAGTCGCTGGAGCGCGTCCACGACGACATGGAGCGCGATCGCTACTTCACCGCGCACGAGGCCGAGGAGTACGGACTCATCGACAAGGTCCTCACCGGGAACGGCGTTCGCAACGGCAACGGGACGATCCGTTAACGCAACCACCCGGGCGGGACGGCATGATGCGCATCAATGGGTCGCATCGAGGAGCTCGTCGACGAGCGGCTTCCCCCTGAACGCGCCGCGGCGGTGCGCGAGTTCGCCACCGCATATCTGCGGCGCGTCGCGGGCGAGGCCGCCGACGATGGCGCCGATCCGGAGGCGCTGTACCACGAGGTGCTCGGCGCGTTCGAGCTCGCCGCCTCGCGCGACGGCGCGCCGATGGCGGTCCGGGCCTTCAACCCGACGAAGGAGGAGCACGGCTACGAGCCCAACGGCTCGGTCGTCGAGACCAACACGGAGGACCTCCCGTTCCTCGTCGACTCGGTGAGCGCCGAGCTGCAGTCGCGGGGCCTGACGATCGTGCGCCTCCTGCACCCGATCGTCGGCACCGAGCGCGGGCCCGATGGCGACATCGCCCGGGTCCTTCACCCCAGCGGCGCCCCGGCCACCGAGTCGATCATGCACTTCGAGCTCGACCGGCGGCTGTCGCCGGAGGAGCTCGCCGACCTCGAGGACGCGATCCGCTCCGTCCTCGCCGAGGTGCGCCGGGTCGTCCGCGACTTCCCGGCGCTGCGCGAGCGCATCGACGAGATCGTCGCGGTCGCGCAGGCCGGCGCGGCGCGATACGAGGCCGACGAGGTCGAGGAGGTCGTCGCCTTCCTGCGGTGGCTGGCACGCGACAACTTCATCCTCCTCGGCGCCCGCGACTACGAGGTGCGCGACGGCGCGATGCAGGTGGTCCCCGGATCGGGCCTGGGCCTGCTCTCCGAGGAGACGCGGTCGGCGTTCGCCAAGCCGGTCCCGATCGCGAGCATGGAGCGCGGCCTGCGCGATCGCGCGCTCGGCGGCGACCTGCTCCTCGTCTCGAAGACCAACCGCCTCTCGCCGGTGCATCGCCGCGCGCGGATGGACTACGTCGGCATCCGCCGCGTCACCGCCGACGGCGAGGTCGTCGGCGAGTCGCGGGTCATCGGCCTGTTCACCACCAAGGCCTACGCCGAGCCGGCGTCCGAGACGCCGGTGCTGCATCGCAAGCTGCGCCAGATCCTCGCCAGCGAGGATCTCATCGAGGGCTCCCACGACTACAAGGCCGCGGTCAGCCTCTTCGAGTCCTTCCCCAAGGACGAGCTCTTCGCCGCCCCAACCGAGGACCTGCGCCGCGCCGTCGTCGCGCTGCTCGGCCTGCAGCGCGAGCAGGGCCGCGTCCTCGAGCGCCGCGATGCCGACGGCCGGTCGGCGTCGATCATCGTCGCGCTGCCCAAGGGCCGTTACGACGCGACGCTGCTCACGCGCCTGGAGGCCTTCCTGCGCCGCCGTTTCGACGCGTCCGCGGTGGACGCCCACGAGGTCCTCGGCGAGGAGGACCGGGTGCGCGTGCACTTCACCGTGCACCGCCCCGAGGGCGACCTGCCCGAGGTCTCGCCCCGCGACCTCGAGGCAGAGGTGCTCGAGCTGACCCGCACGTGGGACGACCGCGCGCGCGAGGAGCTCGTCGCGCGCCACGGCGAGGAGCGCGGGCGCGTCCTGGCCAAGCGCTGGACCGCGCGGCTGCCGGAGTCCTACAAGGCGGCGGTCGAGCCGTCGGCCGCGGCCGACGACATCGCGTCGTTCGAGCGCCTGTTCACCGGCGGCCTGAGCTTCCACGTCGGCCTGCGCAACGAGCCGGGGGGCCTGACCCGGATCGGCATGTACCGCGTCGGGGGCAAGGTCGAGCTCTCGCAGGCGATGCCGATCCTCGAGCACCTCGGGCTGCGGGTGGTCGAGGAGCGCCCCACCCGCCTGCAGGGCGGCGAGGGAGAGGCCTGGCTGCAGGACTTCGGCGTGCTCGGGCCCGGCGACCAGCCCCTCGACCTCGAGGAGTCCGGCGACCGCGTGGCGCGCTGCATCGCCGCGGTGTGGGCCGGCGACGCGGAGTCCGACTCGCTCAACCGCCTCGTCATCACCGCCGGCCTCGACTGGCGCCGGGTGGCGATCCTGCGCGCCTACCGCTCCTACCGCCAGCGGATCGGGTCGCGGTTCACCGAGGGCTACCAGAACGACGTCATCGCAGCCAACCCGCAGGTGACCGCGAAGCTCATACGGCTCTTCGAGCTGCGCTTCGATCCGAGCCTCGAGCCCGACGAGCAGGCGCAGGCCGCGCTGCGCGAGGACATCCTCGCCGACCTCGAGGAGGTCCCGTCGCTCGACCACGACCGCATCCTGCGCAACCAGCTCGGGGTGATCGAGGCGACCGTGCGCACGAACGTCTACCGCCAGGGGCGGCGGTCGATCGCCTTCAAGCTGCGCTCCGCGGAGGTGCCCGCGATCCCCCAGCCGCCGCCGCTGTTCGAGATCTACGTCTACGCGCCCGAGGTTGAGGGCATCCACCTGCGCGGCGGGAGGATCGCTCGCGGCGGCCTGCGCTGGAGCGACCGGATGGACTACCGCACCGAGGTCTTCGGCCTCATGCGCGCGCAGATGACCAAGAACGCGGTCATCGTCCCCGACGGCGCCAAGGGCGGCTTCTACCTGCGCCGCCGCGGCGAGGACCCCGCGTCGCTGAAGGCCGACGTCGAGCGCGGCTACGTCACCTACATCAGCGGCCTGCTCGATCTGACCGACAACCTGGTCGAGGGCCACGTCGTGCACCCTGACGGCGTCCGCGTGCTCGACGAGGACGACACCTACCTCGTGGTCGCCGCCGACAAGGGGACGGCGACCTTCTCGGACACCGCCAACCTGATCGCCACCCGCTACGGCTTCTGGCTGGGCGACGCGTTCGCCTCGGGCGGTTCGAAGGGCTACGACCACAAGGCGCTGGGGATCACGGCGCGCGGGGCTTGGGAGTCGCTCAAGCGCCACTTCTCCGAGCTCGAGATGGACCCCGCGGTCGACGAGTTCACCGTGGTCGGCATCGGCGACATGTCCGGCGACGTGTTCGGCAACGGGATGCTCCTGTCGGACAAGATCCGGCTCGTCGCCGCCTACGACCACCGCCACGTCTTCATCGATCCCAACCCCGACGCGGCCAGCGGGTTCGCCGAGCGCCGGCGCCTCTTCGACCTGCCCAGCTCGAGCTGGGACGACTACGACCGCGCGCTGATCTCCGAGGGCGGCGGCGTATGGCCGCGCAGCGCCAAGCGCGTCGAGCTCCCCGAGCAGGTCCGCGCCGCGCTGGGCATCGAGGACGAGGTCCTGCCGCCGACCGAGGTGATCCGCGCCATCCTGCGCGCGCAGGTCGACGTGCTGTGGAACGGCGGGATCGGGACGGTGGTCAAGGCCTCGACCGAGACCGACGCCGAGGCGCTCGATCGTTCCAGCGACGCGATCCGCGTCGACGCCGACCAGCTGCGCTGCCGCGTGGTCGCCGAGGGCGGCAACCTCGGTCTGACCCAGCGCGCGCGGATCGAGTTCGCGCGCGAGGGAGGGCTCGTCAACGCCGACTTCATCGACAACTCGGCCGGCGTCGACTCCTCCGACCACGAGGTCAACCTCAAGATCCTGCTCGACCTCGCGGTGCGCCGGGGCGAGCTCGACCAGAACGGGCGCGACGCGCTGCTGGCCGAGGTGACCGACGACGTCGCCGACCACGTCCTCTACGACTCGTTCCTCAACGCGCAGATCCTCGCCCAGGAGGTGCGCGGCTCGGCGATGCGGATGTTCGCCTACGAGGACCTCATGGCCGAGCTCGAGGCCGAGGGGCTGCTGCGACGCGAGGTCGAGTTCCTGCCCTCGTCGGAGGAGATGGCCGATCGCCGCCGCGCGGGCCGGGGCCTGGAGCGCCCGGAGCTGGCGGTGCTCGTCGCCTACGCCAAGCGCGCGCTCACCGGCGAGCTGCTGCGCTCCTCGCTGCCCGACGACCCCTACCTCGACCGCGACCTGCGCAACTACTTCCCACCGCCCGTCGTCGAGCGCTTCGGCCACCTGCTCGCCGAGCACCCGCTGCGCCGCGAGCTCGTGGCGACCATCGTCTCCAACGGCGTGGTCAACTCACTGGGGCCGACCTTCGTCTCGCGCCTCGTGGCCGAGCAGGGGGCCGACTCCGCCGACGTCGTGCGCGCCTACCGGATCGCCCGCGAGGTCACCGGCTCCGAGGAGCGCTGGGCGGCGGTGGAGCGCCTGGGCGACATCGACCGTCAGGTGCAGTGGACGCTCATCGAAGGCGTCGACGAGCTCACCGAGGCGGTCGCGCGGTGGTACCTGGAGAACGCGCCCGGCGCCGACCTCGGCACCGCGATCGTCACCGGCCGGGAGGGCTTCGAGCGCCTGTCGCGGGGCCTGCCGCAGTTCGCCCCCGAGGCATGGCGCGAGGCCCGCGAGCAGGAGGCCGCCGAGCTCGTCGGCCAGGGCGCGCCGCGCGACCTGGCGCGCTCGCACGCCTATCTGCGGCCGCTGGCCTACGCGCCCGACGTCGTCGCCGCGGCGCAGGCGACGGGCCGGACGGTCGAGGACGCGGGCAAGGCCTTCTCGCTGCTGGAGGATCGCTTCCAGATCGCGTGGGTCCAGGGCCAGCTCGACGCGCTGCCGGTGACCACGCGGGTGCAGCGGTGGGCGCTGCAGGCGCTGCGCGACGACCTCTGGCGCGCCCGGCGCGAGCTCGCGCAGCGGGCGCTGTCGGAGAGCCCGGGTGCCACCGTGGAGGAGGCGATCGACGCGTTCGTCGACTCGCGCAAGGAGGCGATGCGCCGCCTCGACGCGCTGGCGCGGACGCTGGCGGGGGAGGGTGGAGCAGACCTTGCGGGCCTGACGCTGGCCGTCCGGCAGCTGCGCGCGCTGGCCGGCTAGCGGGTGCCGCAGGCCCCACGTGGGGCCGGAGGCGGGTCCCGCTTCGGATTCGCTAGCGGGTGCCGGAGGCCCCACGTGGGGCCGGAGGCGGGTCCCGCTTCGGATTCCTTAGTGGGGGTCCTCGCCCGTCGCCGCGGGCGGGCGCGACTCCTCGGCGAGGGAGGTCAGCGCGAGGCGGCCGCGGGCGGCGTCCTCGAGGACCTCGGTGGCCTCCTCCTGCGAGCGCGCGTAGAGCTCGACGAGGAGGTGGACCGTGATCGTGTTCTCGTCGTCGTGCTTGTGGAAGCGCACGTGCGTGAAGAACTCGCGCGTGCCGTGGTCGCCGAAGGCGGCGTAGCTCAGCGCGTCGCCGGCCTCGGGGCCCGAGCACGTCTCGACGTCGTCGGCGTCGACGGTGACCGTGCACGAAGCGACCCACGGGGTGCCGGCGATCATCCGCTCCCAGCGATCCTCGATCGGCTCGACGCGGCCGTCGCGGAAGCCGAGGTGCGGCTGGTCGTGCATGCAGTCCAGGCACTGCACGACCGCCTCCTGCAGCTCGTCGACCACCTCTCCGCGCTCGCCCGTCTCCGGGTCGATCTTGTGGATGCCCTCGTAGTGCACCTGCACCTCGAGGTCGGTCGACCAGCAGCGGTAGCACCGCAGCCAGGCCCTGGTCTCGACGGACGGTTCCATCCCCCACAGCATAGGCGGGTGGCGAGGACGGCCACCGGCACCGACCGCCAAGCGGTTGGTGCGTCCGAGCCGGTCCCGCCTTCGATCTCAGTCGGCGGCGGGGGCGGAACCTCCTGCTCAGGGGCGCTTCGTTGTCAGGTGCCGCGAATGCGCGACAGGCGGGTCGCTCGCACGGCGGCGCGGATCGCGAAGAGATCGGCGGTGCTGCGAGGGCGCGCGGGGCCGTTCAGGACGGCGCCGTCGCGGTACATCTTGGTGAGGTGCCCGTAGGCCATGGTGTTCAGCTCCGAGGTCGTGTGTGCCTACAGAGCAGGACGCGTCGCGGCGCCGAGTATTCCTGTGAGGGTGGGCACACGCGGTGCCCGGACCGCACTTATCCGCCGATGGCGCTCATCGTGCGAGCGGGCTGCACGAAGCCGGGCTCGTTGACCCGGTGCTTGAGCTCCTTGCGCCACACCGCCTCGCGCACGATCCGCCCGAGCTCGGCGTCGGTTGCTCCATCGCGCAGCGGCGCGCGCAGGTCGGTCTCGTTGAGCGAGAACAGGCAGGTGCGCAGCTTGCCGTCGGCGGTCAGGCGGATCCGGTTGCAGTCGCCGCAGAACGGCTCGCTCACCGGGTTGATGAACCCGATCGAGCCACGGCCGTCGGCGAAGCGGTACACACGGGCGGTGGCGTGCGGCTCGCGTGGGGTCGGCTCGAGCGGGAAGTGCTCCTCGATCGCCGCGCGGACCTCGTCGCCGCTGAGGACGGCGTCGGGCGTCCAGGCGTGGTCGGCGTCGAGCGGCATGAACTCGATGAAGCGCACCTCGTAGGGGTGCTCGCGGGCGAAGCGCGCGAACGGCAGCACCTCGTCCTCGGTGAAGCCGCGCATGGCGACGGCGTTGATCTTGATCGGGTGGGCTTCGGGGAAGCCGGCGAGGACCTCCAGGCCGCGCAGCACGCGCGGGAGCGCGTCGCGGCGGGTCATCTCGAAGAAGCGGTCGCGCTGCAGCGAGTCGATCGAGACGTTGAAGCGGGTCACCCCGGCGCGCACGAGCGCCTCGGCGTCGCGCTCGAGGAGGAAGCCGTTGGTCGTGACGCTGAGATCTTCGACGAGCGGCGAGAGCATCTCGACCAGCAGCGGGAAGTCGCGGCGCACGAGCGGCTCGCCGCCGGTCAGGCGCACGTCGGTGACGCCCATCGCAGCCGTGACGGCAACCAGGCGCTCGATCTCCTCGAAGCGCAGGACCGCGTCGCGCTCCAGCCACGGCAGCCCCTCAGCCGGCATGCAGTACTGGCAGCGGAAGTTGCACCGGTCGGTGACCGACACGCGCAGATCGGCGATCCGGCGGCCGTGCCCGTCCACGAGTGGCTCGAGAGCCATGCCTCAAGCCTAGCGAGCGATGGGCCGCATCATCGTGGCACTTGACATGGCACCATAGTGATGCCATCATGGTGCCATGGACCTGACACCGTACGCCGAGCGCCTTCGCGACGAGCTCGCGGTGGCGGCCGACGCCGCAGGGCCCGACGCCCGTGCCCTCGCCGAGCGCCTCACGGCGCCGCTGGACTCCTCGATCCGGCTGATGCTGCTCGAGGCGCTGTCGGCCGCCGCCGACGAGATCACCAGCGAGCTCGCGCCCGGGTCGGTCGAGCTGCGCCTGCGCGGCGGTGAGCCGGAGTTCGCCGTCACGCCGCCACCGGCCGACGACGCGCCCGATCCGGCTCCCGCGTCCCCGCCGCCGGCTCCTGCGGATGCCGACGAGGCCGCGACGGCCCGCATCAACCTGCGGTTGCCCGAGCACCTCAAGGCCGGCGTCGAGCAGGCGGCCGGCCGCGAGCGGCTCTCGGTCAACGCGTGGCTCGTCCGCGCGGTCGCGGCCGCCGTCGCCCAGGGCGAACGCGCGCGCCCGCGCGCCCCGCACGGCCCCCAGTCCTACACCGGCTGGGTGCGCTGAGCACCCCACTCCCTCTCCCGAAAGGAACTGCGATGTCCACCTATCAGACCCCAGGGCCGATCACGGCCATCATCGACGTCCCCGTCGGCGACGTGCGCGTCACCGCGAGCGATCGCGACGACACCACGGTCGCCGTCGAGCCGGCCGACCCCGGCAATGCCGAGGACCGCCAGGTCGCCGAAGAGACGCACGTCGACTACGTCAACGGACTCCTCGTGGTGAAGGGGGCCAAGCTGCGGTCGTGGCGCGCGCGCCGCAGCGGCGGCTCGATCGTCGTCAACGTCGAGCTCCCCGCCGGCTCGCAGCTCAACGGCGTCGGCGGCCTGACCCACTTCCACGCCGACGGGCCGCTCGGCGACTGCCGCATCCGCATCGGCGCCGGTCGCATCCAGCTCGGCGAGACCGGCGACCTCACCGTCAAGAGCGGCGCGAGCGACATCAGCGTCTGGCGGGTGACGGGCGATACCGAGATCCGCGTGGCGACCGGCGACGTGCGACTGGGCGAGCTGCGCTCGGCTGCGGTGATCAAGAAGTCCAACGACGACACCTGGATCGGCCGTGCCGACGGCGACCTGCGAGTCAGCACGGCCAACGGCGACATCAACATCGAGGTCGCCAACGCGTCGGTCAGCGCGAAGACCGCGAACGGCAGCCTGCGGGTCGGCGACGCCGCCCGCGGCGAGCTCGCGCTCGAGACCCACCTCGGCGACATCGAGATCGGCATCCGCGAGGGGACGTCGGCGTGGCTGGACGTGCGCAGCAGCGCCGGCGCGGTGCGCAACGAGCTCGACGCAGCCCAGGCGCCCGACGCGTCGGCCGACACGCTCGAGGTCCGCGCGCGCACGCACCTCGGCGACGTGGTCATCGCCCGGCCCGCGGCGAGCGCGGTCAGCGCCTGAGCAGCACCCAGACGAGCGCGGCCGCGAAGGCGATCTGCCCGAAGGTCAGCGCGGTGCCGAAGTTCTTGGCGCCGAGCAGGGCGGCGACCGCGGTGGCCGACACGAAGGCGGCCAGCAGGAGCAGCAGGTCGATGCCCGTGCCCCGCTTCATCGCGCCGCCGCCCTGCTCTCGAGTGCGCCCACCAGCGCCGGCACGTCGGCGCCCGGGTCGGCCTCGTCCAGCGCGCGCAGGGCGGCGCGCCGGCCGCCGAGCGCGCGCAGGCCGCGCTCGCCGTGCTCGGCGGCGAAGTCCGCCAGCGCGCTGGCCCGCCGCGCCGCCAGCCGCCGCGCGGCGACGTCGAGCCGATCGCGATGGGAGTCGAGCGCCGCGACGAGCTCGTCGACCCCGCTCACCGGTGCCATCGACGAGACCGCCACGACCGCGATGTCGCTCGCGCCCAGCGACCGCAGCGCTGCGTGCAGGTCGCGCCGCGCCCGCATGGCGACGTCGCCCAGGTCGGCCTTGGTGACCACGAGGACGTCGGGGATCTCCATGATCCCCGCCTTCAGGAACTGCAGGACGTCGCCCGACCCGGGCTGCACGATGACCGCGACCGTGTCGGCGACCTCGGCCACGTCGGTCTCGCTCTGGCCGACGCCCACCGTCTCGACGACGACCACGTCGAAGGCCGCGGCCAAAGCGTGGGCCGCGGCGCGGGTCGCGGGGGCAAGGCCGCCCAGGCGCCCGGCCGCCGCGGTCGAGCGGACGAAGACGCCGCCGTCGCCGGGGTCGAAGGGGATCCGCGCGCGATCGCCGAGCAGCGCCCCGCCCGAGCGCCGCGACGACGGGTCGACTGC